>Ga0114129_10014605_pt1 | contig 11189 bp, 8 predicted proteins | sample RhiMetdeltSRZDD1_FD_80071 | JGI IMG/M metagenome (GOLD analysis project Ga0114129, IMG submission 80071) | Populus rhizosphere microbial communities from Tennessee, USA - Rhizosphere MetaG P. deltoides SRZDD1 (version 2) (version 2) | ecosystem: Host-associated > Plants > Roots > Rhizosphere >... | reverse complement strand
TAAAGGTTTCGGACGGAACTTGGCTTAAGCAAGGCGTTGCCGCCGTGGGAGCCCCAGTGTCGGCTACGTCTGAAGTCCCAGGCATCGTTCAGGAGTTAATCTTTCGGTATCTAGCGTTAGCACAAAGCAGACTCGGCTCGTAGCCTGCCGGAGTTTCTGTTGAGAGAAGATAGTACAACATCCCGAGTCGAAAGAGCTGATTGAACAGTACTCGATTTAGATACATTCGATACGCTTTCTTTAGAATATACTTCACCCAATGCCCTGATACCGTTTCGCCGAGCCGCTGCCTTGGTCAGCTCAGGCTGATGGGACGTAGTCGTTGAGCTGAAACCCGGAGCTCTCCCATGCTAATCCTCGGTATCAACATGCTCCACCCCGACGCCTCGGCGGCGATCGTGCAGGACGGCAAGGTCCTGTTTGCGATCGCCGAGGAGCGCCTCAACCGCAAGAAGCACTACGCGGGGATGCCGCTGCTCGCAGTCAAGGCCTGCCTGCGAGCCGCCGGCGTCCGGCTCTCGGACGTCGACCACGTCGCCATCGGGCGTGACGTCCACGCCAACCGGGCCGAGAAGATCAAGTACGCGCTCGCGTACCCGAGGCAACTCCCGGCATACTTAAAGCTCGCCCGCCGCGGCGTGCGCTTCGACGAGGTGAGGACACTGCTCGCCGGGGCCATGGACGAGGACCCGGCGTGTCTGCGCTTTCGCGAGCACCACGTCGAGCACCACATCGCGCACATCGCCAGCTCGTTCTACTGCTCGGGGTGGGATGCGGCGGCCGGGCTCTCCTACGACGGCTCGGGCGACTTCGTCACGACAATGCTCGCCGACTGCCGGGGCACGGAGATCAAGGTCCTCGGCAAGAGCTTCGTCCCCGACTCGCTCGGCGCTTTCTACACCATGATCTGCGAGTTCATTGGCTATCGGCAATATGGCGACGAGGGCAAGGTCATGGGCCTGGCGCCGTACGGCTCGGACCGCCTGTACAAGCAGGTCAAAAACATCGTGCGCAAGACCGACGCCGGCTTCCATCTCGATCGCGACTACTTCCTCCCTTTCGCCAGCCAGCTCACGATCGAGGACGACCGGGTCTTGCGCCGCCGGCGCTTCGGCGACCGGATGCTCGAGAGCTTCGGCCCGCCGCGCGAGCCCCGGAGTGAGCTCGGTGAGCGCGAGCGGGACCTGGCCTTCGCTATGCAGCGGCGGTTCGAGGAGGTGGCGTTCCACCTCATGCGGCTGCTGCATCGCCAGGTACCGCTGGACCGGCTGGTCCTGGCCGGCGGCGCGGCGCTCAACAGCGTCGCTAACGGCAAACTGCTCGACGCCACGCCTTTCCGCGAGACCTGGATCCAGCCGGCGTGCGGCGACGACGGGCTGGCCGTCGGCGCGGCGCTCTACGTCCACCACTCGGTGCTCGGCAAGCCGCGCGAGCACCGGATGACCACTGCCGCGCTCGGCCCGGAGTACTCCGAAGCAGAGATCCGGCAGGCGCTCGACGCGGCCAACGTCTGCTACGAGCGGCCCACGCCGGGCGCGTATCTCGGGCTCGTCGCCGAACGCATCGCTGCTGGCGACGTCGTCGGCTGGTTCCAGGGCCGGATGGAGTGGGGGCCACGCGCGCTCGGCAACCGCTCGATCCTCTGCCACCCCGGCCATCCGGGGATGAAGGAGATCCTGAACTCGCGCATCAAGAACCGCGAATGGTTCCGCCCGTTCGCGCCCAGCATCCTGGCCGAGCGGCAGTCGGAGTACTTTGAGCGCGATCACCCGTCGCCGTTCATGCTCCACGTCTTCAAGATCCGCCCTGAGAAGCGCAAGGAGCTGTGCGCGGTCAACCACGTTGACGACACGGGGCGGCTGCAGAGTGTGGACCGGGAGTCAAGCCCGCTCTACTACGAACTGATCCGCGAGTTCGAGAAGAGGACCGGCACGCCGGTCGTCCTCAACACCAGCTTCAACGAGAACGAGCCCATCGTGTGCCGCCCTGAGGAGGCCATCGACTGTTATCAGCGCACCAAAATGGACGTGCTCGCGATTGGGCCATTCCTCGCCCGGAAGGTCGGTGTAGTACCTGCCGCCGTTCGGCCCGCAGTTCCACCTGGCGGTCCGTGATTGCCGTACGTGACCGGTGGACCCTGGACGGGCTTTAGTCGAGCAGCCAGAGCCATTCTTCAGAGTCAGGCTGACGCGTAGTTCATCTAACCAGCAACTGCTATAGGGATGAAGCCGTCGCTCCTCCATCACCTCGTATGCCCTGTGTGCGCGGGTCCCCTCTCCGCCGAGCCGTTCGCGACCCAAGACAACGAGATCCGGCAAGGCATTCTCACCTGCTCGGGCTGCCGGGTCTATTACCCGATCTACGCGTTCGTACCGGTGTTGCTCATATTCCCAACGCCGTTCCACGCCGAGTTCGCGCGCCGACACGCCGGCTCCCTGGCCCGTGTCGGCCTCACGCCGCCCAGCAGGCGCCCCGAGCCTGGGGAGGACGCCGTGCAGGAGGCGTTCACGGACGAGTGGAACGCCGTCCAGGAGAGCGAACTGTTCCGCGTCCACCAAGCCGAACGCTTCCGCAAGCTAAACCAGCAGGTGTGGCTTAAGTGGCTCCACGCCGCGGACGCACCGCGCTTTGTCCTCGACGTGGGCTGCGGTCTCGGCCACGAGCCGGTTTCACTGCAGGACGTGATCGGCGGCGCCGAGGTGTTCGCTGTCGACCTCAACTTTGCGATCGTGCGCGCGCAGGACGAGGTGAAGCTCCGCCCCAAGATGCACTTCGTTGTCGCCTCTCTGTTCCACCTCCCGTTTCGCAAGGAGGCTTTTGACCTCGTTTACTCGCAGGGAGTCCTACACCACACTTACTCGACACGCGAAGCGTTCCGGACGCTCGCGGGGCACGTCATGCCGGGCGGCCACTACTTCGTGTGGCTGTATGCGCTCGACGACCCCGACAGCGCCCACCAGGGCACGCTTGACAACCTGCGCCTCCGGGCCATGCGCCCGATTGAGACCGTGCTCCGGCCAGTCGTCTCCCGCACCCCACGCCCGGTCCGCGACGCGTTCTTCGCCGCGGCCGCGCTTGCACTGCAGCCGGTCGCGCGGTGGAGACAGCACGCCTCGTGGGCCACTCGGGACACCGAGCACGCGCTGCGCGACTGGCTCGCGCCCCGTTTCGCCCACCGGCACACCTACAACGAGGTAGCCGAGTGGTTCGAGGGTGAAGGCTTCGAGGTCATCGACCTCCAGTCCCCCGCCGCCTACCGTCGTCTGTTCGCGCGGCCCATCGGCGGCGTAGGGATGACTGGCCGGAAGCCGACGGATCCCGGCCTGTGCGGCGCGACCGCTGAAAGGCCCTAGAAGCGCCGATCACTCAGCTTGAAACAAATGCATGATGCTGCGATATGTATAAATGCTAAGAAAGAGCTTATGCAACAGGTCAAAAGCGAGCAGAGTAAGCTACGGACCCGGATGAAGCGTCTTGTGCGTCGTACGATATGCTTTTCAAGACGGAGCGCATGCATGCATGGTCTGATGATTGAGCTGTTCATCGATCGCGACGAGTTTGGGCTGCCCATCATCTGATACGGACTCAACTTGTGAAACACCTTCAATCTGCCATGCGGAGCGTGTGGGGATATTTCGTTTCTTTCTGGATCATCTTCCTCCTTTCCCTCCTGAATTATTCATCATTCATAGCATCTATTCGCTTGCATTTTCCTTCCCTGGACTCCGTTGCCCGGATAGGGCTTCCGCTGCTCATCCTAGTCTTGGTTGTCGGCTTCGCCACCGGCGTGGTCATGCAGCTCCGTTTGGCTAGCCGCTTGAAGACGTTGCCCCCCTTGCATCATCTGATGAGCGTGTTCGTCGTTCTGATATCCCTTGGCTTCTGGGGATTCCATTTATTCGTCGTTGGCTACACATCTAAGAAGATGCTGCTGCTTTCTCCGGTCTGTCCTCATGATGTCCTTGGATCTGATCGTGCTCAGATTCTCACAATCTGAACTTCTTTGGAGATGGGAGGCCCCGCAAAGAAAGCTTACGGTGGGATTGTTCAACGTGGCTTTATTCATCGGCCTCATCCTGACGTTCGAGTCGGTGTTTCGGCTGGCGACCGACATTGATCCGTATGTAGACTATGACTACGGGGCCAGATATGATTTTGTCTTGAGTCCATACCTTATGTTTTCTGAGCCGGACGTCGACAATGGAGGCTTTTTGAACCTTCAGGGGTTTGAGGGACCCATGTTGCCTCCCCGCGAGAAGGCCAAGGGGGGGATCAGGATCGCCGTTCTTGGAGGATCGGCCGCGTGGAGTGGAAGACGTTACAAGTCCATCGCTGGGTTCCTGGAGCAAGAACTGAAGAGCCATCAGTCGACAAAAGGCTTTGATCTTAGGGTGGTCAACTTCGGCCGGCAGTCGTATATTTCCATGCAGGAGTTGATCCTGTTGCAACGCAACGTTCTTCCTCTTGGATTCGATCTCATCATCGTGTACGACGGGTTCAACGACATTTGGGTTCCCAGGAACGGGGAGCCGTTGGGCGTTGGATATCCTTTCCTGTACTCGGCTCTCAAGAAAAGGGTGGAGAGGTCGCAGTTCATCAATTTCCCGATGGCGATGAACGCTTTGGCGAGGAAGAGCTCGTTTGCCACGTTCGTTTGGAAAAGGGAACGGAGAGAAGGGCCTATCCCGACCCCCGGTTCAATCTCGGGAAATCCCTTGAGGAGTACAAAAGGAACTTAACGCAAATGGCGGTCCTGGGCGGTTGGGACGAAAAAGACTCGCACGGAGCAGGAGGATCGGTTCCTTTCTGCTGAGGAAATGCTGGCGATGCAGTCCTATTACAAGGAATTATCGGCCGCGGGCCAAGAGGTCGCTCGTAAAACGAATTCCTATTACATCTACATGTTGGATGTATTTGACGACATGCCGAGGGCTGTGTTCTACGATCCCGCCCATATTACGATCGAGGAGGGCAATCCTATCGTGGCGCGAAGGATCGCACAGAGGCTTATCGCGGAAAATCTTTTGCTGTGTTCATCAAGGGAATCTGCTAAGGCTTCCAACCCCTGCTAAAACCGATAGTAATTTGTTTTAACTACCACGCCACAGCCCATCTTCCACAACCCAAGGTCGTTGGCGGAGAATCGCGTCGGCCCTCGATCACCATACATATTACAACATACCCCGGATGTCGCCTTAGCAATATTTGGTATCACTGCTACAGGGCCAGATAGCTCGCAACGAATTATTGGCGCAACCCCCATATATTTGATTCGACCCATTACCAAACGCATGTCTCAGGATAGATTGTATAGTTGGATTTCCTGGTGGGTACCGCGTTTGTTGCCAGTCACGAAATGGTTGCGCGACTATGTTCCTTTTATATGACGGCAGGTCAGTGCTCTTGTACCGATTATTGGCTATTACGGGCTATTACCGACGAGTCCAAAGGGCTGATTGAACAGTATTCAATTTTAGACACATTCGATATGCTTTCTCCAGAATATATCTCACCTCAAAGCCCCGATACTATGCGCCAATGGTTTGTGGATGCAGGTTATGACAACATCGAATTCGTTGAAGGGGCAACATTTCCTATGAGAGGCACAAAACGGATTACTTGATGAACCGCCGGCTTCTTTACCTAGCGGGTCAATTACGTCCAGGAGGGCAAGAACGGCAGCTCTGCTATCTCCTCCAGGGCATGGATCGAGAGCGCTACCGGCCGGCGGTTGCTGTGTGGAGCTTTCGTGAAAATGATGAGTATGTTCCCCAAATCCGCGCCCTCGGTGTGCCAATATATTCTTTAGGCCCAACGCGCAATATTCCGGCCAAACTCAGTTCATTCCGCCGCTTAGTTGCACACCTTAAGCCCGAAGTAGTTCATTCCTATTGTTTTTGGACAAACTTCGCGGCGCATTGGGCCACCCTAGGCAGGCAGGCTGTCCCTTTCGGATCGATGCGCGGTGACTTTCACCTAGAAAAGCAAACGTTCGGTCCATGGCTGGGTAGAGTGGGCTGTTACTGGCCTCGCAATCATATCTTTAACAGCTTTGCGGCTGCTGAAAATGCCCGATGTTCAAAAAGCGTTTTTGTACCCGGGCAGATATACGTCGTTCGTAATGGGCTAGATCTGGACCGTTTTTGCAAGGCCCCTTTACCAACAGCGGAGCGGGCCTGCATTTTGGCCGCGGGTTCTCTTGAGCCTATCAAGCGATGGGACAAGCTAATAACGGCCGCAGTGGAATTGAAACGGAGAGGTTTGGACTTCTTACTACAGATCGCCGGCGATGGTTCTTTGCAAGCGTCGCTGAAGCAGCAGACTGAAAAACTTGGCCTTTCAGGCTACGTTGAGTTCATCGGCCATAGCAGTAACGTTCCGAAACTACTGGCCGATGCGATATTCTTAGCGCACAGCTCAGACACGGAGGGCTGTCCCAATGTTGTCATGGAGGCTATGGCCTGCGGGCGCGCGGTGGTAGCTACGGGTGTAGGAGATGTACCGGATCTGGTTGAGGACGGGAAAACCGGGTTCGTAGTGCGTCGTACGGATGACGCGATGCTCGTCGAATGTATAGTGAAGTTGATCACTGACCGTGATTTGTGCCGTCGCATGGGGGAAGCCGGTCGGGCCAAAGCCGAGCGAGAGTTCGGATTAGATCGCCTGGTAGGTGAAACCTTGGCTGCCTATCGGGGGGCTGGTTGGAAGGAGTGTTAGTAATGTCTGGCTCCTGAGATATGGATTTACTCTACCTCATTCGTTCTGCTCTACGAATCCCCGATTATTGGCACCCGTATTTGGAGATTCAAACCGATTTCCAGTTGGGCAGAGTCGGCCGCTACCCGGTCTCAATGGATGCGAAGGCCGACTATCCTGGACAGTTGGATAGGCAGGGTCTTCCGGTCGTGTTCGGGGGTAGGGACAGAAGAGCGTCTGCGTCTCCGGTAGTCATCGTTTTATACGGTTTAGGTAACCATGACGTATTCATCCGTACGCGAGAGGAAAGCTGCCGGTCACGGATGATGTGCGCCTTACAATGGTTAGAAAATCACTCTGTCCCGATGGGAGAAGGTATCGGGTGGCCCTACTACGAAGATATCTCCGTTTACCGGTTGAAGGCGCCATGGTTTTCGGGTTTGGTTCAGGGCCTTGCATTATCATTATTTGTACGGGCGCATCAACTGGACGGCGCTGGACATTGGTCCAGGTTGGCCTACCAAACATGGCAAGGTTACCACGTTCCGATCGAGAGTGGCGGGTTTTGCCGCAAGGTGGGGGATGGAGTTATTTACGAAGAGTATCCAGGTCCAGAACTCGATTGCGCATTTACTGGAATGTGCTGCACTCTAATTGGGCTTTGGGAAGCTTGGCAATCTGGCGTAATTCCTGGCGCAGAGATTGACTTTCGCATAGGGTTGAGCGGTCTGCGTTTCTGTCTTCCTCGGTTTACCCGCGGAAATTGGTCTCTCTATAGCCTCAATCAATGTCTAGGCAAACCATTTCTGGCCTCTCCCTATTATCACAGGGCTAATGCGCTCTTGGCTCAAGTCGTCGGCCTAATGTCAGGAGATGCGGAATTGCACGCCTGCGGCGACCATTGGTTAAACAGTAGCCGGTCTCTACTACAGCGTCTTGGAATGTCGCTTCGCATTGGTATGCAGCGCTTTCTCCATGCGCCGACTTTGCTCCACGCGGATAAATCAAAAAACTAACGTGTTTGGCATACTCTAGTTCGTGTCGATTCGCTTTCCTGCTCTGCGAAATGAAACGTTTTCGTAACGCGCCAAGCTCCAGTCTTCGATACACATAGCTCGCCATGGGCAATCTAGTCTTAGGGAGCAAGCTGCTATGCAGCTTGGCTCGACGTCGATAATCCGAAAGCATAAAAAGTTTTTCACTAGAGACGATTCTGGAGCTACAATCAGGCGATGTGCGGCATTGCAGGATGGTTGGGAAAGGTGGTTGACGGCGAACTCGTTGCCGGTCGAATGGTACAAGCCTTGCGGCATCGGGGCCCTGATGGACAGGGAATCCGCTCATGGCCGGATGCCTCGCTCGTGCACACACGTCTCAGTATCATCGACTTATCGCCCGCCGGAGCGCAACCGATGGCAAACGAAGATGGTACCATTTGGACCACCTTCAACGGGGAGATTTACAACCATCGGGAGCTGCGACATTATCTCGAATCCCGCGGTCATCGGTTTATTGGACATTCTGACACGGAGGTACTGCCGCACCTATATGAAGAGGAAGGTCCCGACTTTGTGAGCAAATTACGCGGCATGTTTGCCATCGCAATCTACGATATAAAAAATCGTGCTCTATTTTTGGCTCGCGATCGTTTTGGCATCAAGCCACTTTTCTACGCGCCAGGAAAGGATCGGCTTGCGTTTGCTAGCGAGTTCAGGGCACTTCTCGAAGTGCCAGGGATCGATGACCGCCCAGACAGGCAGGCAATTTATGATTTCGCCGCACTTTTCTACATCCCAGTGCCAGAAACATTCTATACAGGCATTCGAGCGCTTCAACCAGGCGAGATGCTAGAGGGTCGGTTGGATGCTGACGGAGCCTCGTGGACAACACGAACCTATCATCGCTGGTCGATTAGCCTGGATCCCGCGCTAACTTTAGACCAGGCGACAGGCCGGGCTGATGAGTTGGTAGCAACCGCTGTCCGCCGGCAAATGGAAAGCGACGTTCCGCTCGGCGCTCTTCTCAGTGGCGGGATAGACTCCTCCCTCGTTAGCGCTGCGGCTCAGGCCGCGCTGAACGGCGACCTTCGCACATTCAACGTTCGGTTTCCAGAAAAGGAATACGACGAAACGTGGGCGGCGCTGGCGGTGGCGAACAACATCGGGAGCTACCATCAGATTCTGGACATGGATGGTGTCCCAGGAACCTGGGATCACATAACAGGTCTCCTCCGGCACGCCGGTCAGCCCTTTGCCGACACGTCGCAGTTTGCGGTAAATGCAATTTGCCGCCTGATGCGACAGCACGTGACCGTCGCGCTGTCCGGAGATGGTGGCGACGAGGGATTTGGCGGGTACGACGATTACTGGCACATTACTACAATTGCGCAAGTCCAGCGATTGCCGCGATGGCTTGTAGCGGTAGGCTCTCTAGCACTAAACCCCTTAACGCGCTTGAACGCAATTTCAGAGAGCTTTCCCGAGCGCTTCAATAGCCTAGCTCACGCGGACGATACTTCGATCGTCCAGGAATTGTTTTGCTGGGTGCGCGAGCGCGAACATAAGGCCCTCTGCAGACACACGGACCTACTACCTGTCCGCAGATTGTTCGAATCACAATGGGACCTGCACTTACCCAAAGGAGTTTCTCGGCTAGAACGACTGTCGGCGCTCACTACGGCGTCATACACCCGGCTGATGTTGCCGAATGATTTCCTTTTCAAGGTGGATATGGCGAGCATGAAAGAAAGCCTTGAAGTTCGCGTACCGATGCTGGACGAGGATCTGTTTGCTTTTGGCCTTTCTCTACCGCACCGACTTAAGGTAAACGGCCGCACGTGCAAGAAAGTTTTGCGTGAAATTGCTAAGCGCAGGCTGCCTCCGGCAGTTGCCAACAAACCGAAGTGGGGCTTTGGCATTCCGGTAGATACCTGGGTAGACAATAACTTCAAGGTGCGCTTGTTAGATCTTTTGCTTGGTCCGTCCAGTAGTCTGCCGGAGTTCTTTCAGCCAGAGGCCTACCGGCCTGTTGTAGAGGCTTTTTGCCGAGGGAGGCCCTGCCCGGGCATTTCACGGCAGGGGCTTTACCAACGGGCTATCATGCTTTTGGCTGTTCAATTGGCAATCGACCGCAACGTCTCATAGGGATCAAAATCTACCTACACAGAAATCAAGCAATTTGTTGCATTGCAAACTCCCCCTGCAATTAAGAGTTCTGTCGAGTTCGTCAATGGTCAACTAGTGTCGTGCATTTCACGGGAAGAATCTCCGCCCACTAAAAACGGAATACCGCTGTAGTCTTTAAAATCGACCCTTTCTCGTTGTCCTATAAGAATTGTGAAAGGCTAAAATTCTTTACGCTTTTTTCAGGGAGCTTTTCTTCGGAGGTTTAGCTAGAGCATGAAAACGACTTTTTTGCGGCACCTAGATACCAGCGGTGGAAAATGGGATGTTCAAGTCTTTGAGAGCCGCCATGATGAGATTTGGAGCGGTGTTATTGTTAACCAGAGCGCTACTCAGTATCCGATCATTGATGGAATTCCACGCTTGTTGCGGGGCCAATGGTTGTCCCGGTGCATGGCACAGCACTCAGGGTTTAGGAAGAAATACGCCGGGCGGCTCTCGGATTTGCAGCTAGATCCCGCGGCTCCCACTACCTCCGCTGGTGATGCCCTAAAATTGAAGACTGTTGCGAATTTTAGCTACGAATGGAAGCGCTTTAACAAAATGCTGCCTGTCTATGAGACCAACCACCAGCTTTATTTCCAACCTCGTGGCAGAGAGTTCTTTACCGGCAAGCTAGGCCTCGACGCAGGGTGCGGTACAGGTCGACATGTCTATTATGCCGCGAAGTACGGCGCTGAGATGGTAGCAATCGATCTTAGCGACGCTGTCGAAGTTGCCTACGAGAACACACGGTCTTTTACGAATGTTCATGTTGCGCAGGCAGATATATATGACCTGCCATTCAAGCGGGACTATTTTGACTTTGTCGAATCTATTGGCATCATCCATATCCTTCCCGACCCGAAGGCTGCATTTGAAGGGTTAGTCAAATTGCTTCGCCCTGGCGGGGAGATATTCATTTTCGTCTATTCGACGAACGTAGTTATGCCCAGCGTTAAACAGTTCATCAAGGGCGTTTACGAAAGCATCGGACGGATGCTTCCAGCACCCGCATTGTACGCCTATTGCTTTGTGACAGCCGCCATCGGTCGAACGTGGAATGTGCCAATGCGCTTGCTACAGGGGTGGAAGCCTACGCGGTCTCTTGCGACACAACTTATTGCATTCGACAGCTACGAAATCTATCCCTTCTACGTACTGCATACCGACCTATTCGACTGGATCGGCACGCCGCTGAATCGTTACTATACACTTGACGACGTGCGGTCATTTTACATCGACGGTCCCTTTGATCGGGTCGAAATACAGGAAGCCGAGCCCCAGTGGCGTGTGTTTGCGCGAAAAGCTCTTGACTCAGGATCAAAGTTT
>Ga0114129_10014604_pt1 | contig 11189 bp, 6 predicted proteins | sample RhiMetdeltSRZDD1_FD_80071 | JGI IMG/M metagenome (GOLD analysis project Ga0114129, IMG submission 80071) | Populus rhizosphere microbial communities from Tennessee, USA - Rhizosphere MetaG P. deltoides SRZDD1 (version 2) (version 2) | ecosystem: Host-associated > Plants > Roots > Rhizosphere >... | reverse complement strand
GCGCGAGATGCGGCCGCATGTTGCCGAACTGGCGCGCATCGCCGAGACCTACGTGACCTGCTACCCGAACGCCGGCCTGCCGAACGCGTTCGGCGAGTACGACGAGCTGCCCGATGAGACTGCGACGCTGCTGCGCGATTTCGCGGAGGCGGGCTTCGTGAACATCGTCGGCGGCTGCTGCGGCACGACGCCCGATCACATCCGGGCGCTCGACTCGGCGGTCACAGGCCTCGCTCCGCGCCCGCGGGTCGATTCCCAACTTCCAACTCCCAACTCCCAGGCAGCGTCGTCGGGAGGGTTCACGCAACTGTCCGGACTCGAGACACTGACCATCCGCCCCGAGAGCAACTTCATCATGGCCGGCGAGCGGACCAACGTCACCGGCTCGAAGCGCTTCGCGCGGCTCGTGACGAGCGGCGACTTCGCCGAGGCCGCGCACGTCGCGCTCGACCAGGTGCGCGGCGGCGCCAACATCCTCGACGTCAACATGGACGAAGGGATGCTCGACTCCGAAGCGGCGATGACGACGTTCCTCAACCTGATCGCGACGGAACCCGAGATCGCGCGCCTGCCGATCATGGTGGACAGCTCGAAGTGGAGCGTCCTCGAAGCCGGGCTCAAGTGCATCCAGGGGAAGGGGGTCGTCAACTCGATCAGCCTGAAGGAGGGTGAAGAAGACTTCCTGCGGAAGGCGCGCGCGGTGCGCCGCTACGGCGCCGCGGTGATCGTCATGGCGTTCGACGAGCAGGGGCAGGCGGACACCATCGACCGCAAGGTCTCGATCTGTCAGCGCGCCTACAGGCTGCTCACCGAAAGGGCCGGCTTCGATCCGCTCGACATCGTCTTCGACCCCAACATCCTCGCGATTGCGACCGGCCTCGAGGAACACAGCGAGTACGCCATCAACTTCATCGAGGCGACCAGGGCCATCAAGGCGACGTGTCCAGGCGTGAAGGTGAGCGGTGGCGTCAGCAACCTGTCGTTCTCGTTCCGCGGCAACGACGTGGTGCGCGAGGCGATTCACTCGGCGTTCCTGTTCCACGCCATCAAGGCCGGCCTCGACATGGGAATCGTCAACGCCGGCCAGCTGGTCGTCTACGAAGACATCCCGAAGGATCTCCTCGAGCACGTCGAGGACGTCATCTTCAATCGCCGGCCCGACGCGACCGAGCGCCTCGTGCAGTTCGCCGACACCGTGAAAGGCGACGGGAAGAAGAGGGCGATCGATCTCGCGTGGCGCGACGCGCCGGTCGGGAAGCGGCTCGCGCATGCGCTCGTGCACGGCGTCGTGGACTTCATCGAGGCCGACGTCGAGGAGGCGAGACAGCAGCTGCCGCGGCCGCTCGACGTCATCGAGGGGCCGCTGATGGACGGGATGAAGATTGTCGGCGACCTGTTCGGCGCCGGAAAGATGTTCCTGCCGCAGGTGGTCAAGAGCGCGCGTGCCATGAAGAAGGCGGTCGCCTATCTCCTCCCGTACATGGAGGAAGAGAAGCGCCGCGGCGGCGGCGCACGCCAGGCGCAGGCCAAGGTCATCATGGCGACCGTCAAGGGCGACGTCCACGACATCGGCAAGAACATCGTCGCCGTCGTCCTCGGGTGCAACAACTACGAGGTCGTCGATCTCGGCGTCATGGTGCCGGCCGGGAAAATCCTGCAGACCGCCATCGACGAAAAGGCCGACATGATCGGCCTCAGCGGGCTGATCACGCCGTCACTCGACGAGATGGTGTTCGTCGCCCGCGAGATGGAGCGGCGTGGCATGACGCTGCCGCTCCTCATCGGCGGCGCGACGACGAGCAAGCCGCACACGTCGGTGAAGATCGCGCCCGAATACAGCCAGCCGGTCGTGCACGTGCTCGACGCGTCGCGCGCGGTGGACGTCGTCTCGAGCCTGCTGAACCCGTCGCGGCGCCCGGCGTTCGTCGAAGCCAATCGCGCGGATCAGAAGCGCGTGCGCGAGCAGCATGCCGCCGTCCGCCGCCGTCCGCTGCTCACATGGGACGCCGCCAGGGCGAACCGGCTCCGGCTCGACTGGCGGGCCGATGCGATGGCAAAGCCCTCGTTCACGGGCGCGAGGTTGCTCGACGACGTCCGGCTCGAGGACGTGGTGCCGTACATCGACTGGACGTTCTTCTTCTCGGCGTGGGAACTGAAGGGACGTTTCCCTGCGATTCTCGAGGATCAGCGATACGGTGCCGCCGCCCGCGAGCTCTACGAACACGCGCAGGCGCTGCTCGAGCGGATCGTCGCGCAGAAGCTGCTGACGTTGCGCGGCGTCTACGGGTTCTGGCGTGCGAACACGGTTGGCGACGGCATCCAGCTGCTCGATGCCGACGTGCGCTTCGACATGTTGCGTCAGCAGGAGGAGATTGGAGACGGCAAGCCCAATCGCTCGCTGGCGGACTTCATTGCTCCCGCCGAGAGCGGCATCGTGGACCACCTCGGCGCGTTCGCGGCGACCGCAGGAATCGGCGCGAGCGAGCTTGTCGCGCGCTACGAAGCCGACCATGACGACTATCACGCGATCATGGTCAAGGCGCTCGCCGATCGGCTTGCCGAAGCGTTCGCCGAGTACCTCCACGCCCGGGCGCGCAGGGACTGGGGTTACGGTACGAACGAACGGCTCTCGAACGACGACTTGATTCACGAGCGCTATCGCGGCATCCGCCCGGCGTTCGGCTACCCTGCGTGTCCCGATCACAGCGAGAAGACGAAGCTGTTCGCGCTGCTCGGCGCCGAGCGGGCGGGCATGTCGCTGACCGAGTCGTGCGCGATGACGCCGGCGGCGTCGGTGAGCGGCCTGTACTTCGCGCACCCGCAGGCGAAGTACTTCAACGTCGGCCGCATCGGGCGCGATCAGCTCGAGGACTACGCGCGGCGAAAACGGATGGACGTCGGCGAGGCGGAACGATGGCTCGCCTCGAACCTCGCGTACGAGCCGTCGCTCGCGCCCGTGTAATATCGCCTCGTGCGCGTACCGGCGACGGCCCCCCTCCGACACGCCCTGGCGGTCACGGCCGGCTACGCGCTGCTCTTCACCTGGCTCTTCTCCCGGCCGATCGCCCATGGCACGTACATGGCGGAGGGCGATCTCTACGACTGGTTCCTGCCCATCTTCCTGTCCCCGATCAGCATGTGGTCGCACGACATGTTCGGCGGCCTTCCGCTCTTCGCCGACACGAGCGACTCGCAGGCGTACTTCGTTCATTTCGTGTTCGCGCACGTGCTCCACTCGTGGACGGGTTACATCATTACGGCCTACGTCCTCGGATCGGCATTCGCCTACGCGTACGTCTTCACGCTGACGCGCTCGAAGACCGCGGCGGCCTTTGCCGGGATGGCGTTCGGGTTGTCCCACGCGATGCTCGAGAAGCAGGCGCAGATCAACATCGTCCATTGCACCGCGTGGTTTCCGCTCATGGCCCTCGCGGTCGACCGCGTGATCACCGATGGACCTCATGCGCGCCGCTGGGTCGCGATTGGCGCGTTCGCCACGGCCAATTGCTTTTTGGCAGGACATCCCCAGTCGATTCTCTATGCGGTGAGCTTCTGCGCCGTGTACGCGGTTGCCGGCGGCATCGCGGAGCGCGCATCGCGCGTGGCGTGGCTTCGTACGGTCGCGTTGCTCGTGCTGGGCGTCGCGCTGACGGCCGTCAAGTCGCTGCCGTTCGTCGAAGTGTCGCGCTTCATGGCGCGCACGGAAGTGACCTACGAGTGGTTCATCACGCCGGGGCCGACGCGCGCGCAGGTCGTCTCGGGACTGCTCAATCCCCCGCTGCACGATCCGTCGAGGCCGCTGTCGCTCTACGTCGGTCTGGCCGTCCTCGTCCTTGCGGTTGTCGGCGCCTGCTCCCGGCGATTCTCGTGGCGCGCCCGTGTCTGGGCGGGCGCCGCGATCCTCTGCGTGCTGGTGACGGCCGGCGATGCGACGCCCGTCGCCTGGCTCGCGTATCAGATACCGCTCTGGAACAAGTTCCGCATCATCTCGCGCATCCTGTTCGTCTTCGCGTGCGCAGCCGCGACACTCTCCGGGTTCGCGCTCGCGGCCATCCAGCGCCGGTTCGCGCGCCCTGCGCTGTTCGCGTCGATCGCCGTCGGTCTCGGAGTCGTCACCGCCGCAGATCTGCTGGCTCACGTGCAATACCCCGTCGGACCCGGCGGTCTCGTGCTGACCGAGCTACCCCGGCGCGACGCGGAGCCGTCGGTCCACGCACGCGCCCTCGCCGCGGCGGTGGCGCCGACGCATCAGCGCCTGCTCGCCGTCGGCGGCTCGTCGCGAGACGACACCGTTCCGTCGGGCTTCTCACGGCTGTGGCGCATCCCGATTGCCGGCGGGTACAGCCCGATCATGTCGGCGCGGCTTGCCGCGCTTGCGGAAATGGGAGCACCGGGCGACGTCTATCCGGAAGTGCTCCGGCCCGAGGATCGCTCGCTCGACCTGCTGGCCGTGCGCCACATCATCGTGCACGAGGATGAGTATCCGGCGGATGGCACGCGGCTCGATTTCTCGATTGGCCGTCCGGACTGTGGTCCACCGTACGAACGAAGTGCCGCGCTCCAATTCCCGGACGATGTCGACGTCGCGTCCATCACGCTGGTCGCGCACCTTCGATGCGCGGATGACGTCGCGCACGAGACAAAGGTTGCGGACGTCGAGTTTTCAACCGCCGACGGGGCGAGTTATACGCGACCGCTCCTGTCGGCCGTTGACGTGGCCTATCAGGGCGAGACCGCGCCCGTGACGGTCCGGATCGATCTCCCGCGCCCGTCGAAGCGCTCGCACATGAGGATTCGCGTCGTACCGATGCGGGGATGGCTGACGCTCGACCAGGTCTCGCTGGTTGATACGGCGGGCCACTGGTCGCCGCAGTCGCTCGGCTCGCTGCTGCTCGCCAACACCGGCCGATGGAAACAGGTCGCGACCTATAGGACATCGAGGTACTCGGATCGCGACCGCGACGAAGACGCGCCAGGCGAAGCCTCGTACCGGGTGTACGAGAACAAGCACGCGATGCCGCGCGTCTGGATGGCCTCGCGCACCGTGGAGCTGGACGACGAGCAGGCAATCGACACCATCCGTTACTCCCAGTTTGCGGACGGGCGTGCGTTCGACCCGCACACCATGGCGATCGTTGCGCCCGGAAGCGGCGCTCGCTCGTATCCGGACACCGCTGGAGAGTCACACCTCACGTCCGTCGAGGACACGCGCATGACGGTCGATGTGACGTCGCCGGAGGGCGGGTACCTCGTGCTCAGCGAGGCACACTATCCAGGCTGGCGCGCGACGATCGATGGCGAGCCGGCCGGCGTGCAGCGCGCCAACGTCATGTTTCAGGGCGTCGTGGTGCCGGCCGGTCACCACACGATCGTCTTCGAGCTTGCATCGGCGACGCTCCGCGCGGGCATCGCAATCAGCGTGATGGCGGCGGCTGTCGTCATCTTCCTGATGTTCGCGCCGGCTACGACCGCCGCGCACGGCAGTACAGCAGCATCCCGACCTTTCCGAACAGCAGGCGCATCATCGCATCCGGTACCCGCGCCTCGATCGGGCGCCGCATCGAGCGAGGCGCCCACCAGGTGAGCATCGCTTTCTGTTCGAACGCGCGCATCTCCAGCACGTCGAAGCCGCGCAACGCGCGGCGCAGTTCCGCGGCGCTGTAGTAGCGGACGAACGGAGAGCCGCCGATGTGACGGCCATCCGAGTACCGGCTCCAGAGCTCCGGCACCGAGTGATGGAGCAGCTGCAGCCTGACAATCCCGTATCGCGCGATGATACCCAGCCAGTTGAAAATGGAATGGCGGTTGTAGATCATCAGCCTCAGCTCGCCGCCGGGCCGAAGCACGCGCCGGATCTGCCCGATAGCGGCAACAAGGTCGGGCACGTGCAGCAACACGCCCCACGACCAGACGAAATCGAACGACGCGTCGGCGAACGGGAGCCGCGACGCGTCGCCCTGCACCGCCGACGCACGCACCCGATCGAGGCAGAAGCGGCGCTTCGCTGAGGTCACCCCCGTCCAGGTCAGATCGAGCGCGGTCAGCCGTGCGCCATTCCGCGCCAGCTCCGCCGACATCGCGCCGAGGCCGCAGCCGACCTCGAGGACGCGGCGCCCGCGCAGCGAGGCGTAATCAATCAGCCCGGCGAAGAGCGGCGCGCCCGCGGGCTGCGCGAACCAGGCGGCGCGCTGAAATTCGCGATCGATGCGGCCGAAATACGTGCGCGCCGCGGCGTCGTCCGACAGGTCGGGGCGCCCCTGGTGCCCGAGATAGTCCATTGGATGTAGGTCCCACCAGAGACGGAGTCGGCGGGTGATATCGTCGGGGGTCTGCGTCAGGGGTTGGATCCGGCGCGCCATTATAGAATCGGCAGGATACCCACGTGGAGATGGTTTGGAGTACCTGATCAAGCAGTACCCGCTCGACACGGGCGCGCTCGAAATTCAGTACATCGAGGAGTTCTTCGGGGAGTTCCCGCGGAAGAAGACCGCGCAGGAGATCATCACGCGCCTGCGCGACCGCGAATTCCTGATCCTCATGGCGGAGGCGCCGCTGCCCCACGACCCGGGGCTGGTCGTGCCCGTCTCGTACAAGATCGTTCACGAGCTGAAGGAGCAGGAGGCGGAGACGAAGCTGTCGGACCTGGTCGCCCGGCTCAGGAACTCGGTGCGGTTCGAAGGGCGGAAGGTGCTGTACAGCTGGATTGGCGGCACGCGGCGCGACTGGCGCGGCCAGGGGCATTTTCGCGCGCTCACCGAGGAGTCCGAGGCGTGGGCGCATGCCTCCGGCTATCACGAGGTCGTCGTCAAGACGAAGAACCGCTTCTACGACATGCGCGGCACGCTCGATCAGCTCGAGTTCAACGTGATCAAGTACGAAGTCAATCCGATCGACAACCGCGACTCGAAGGTGTATCTCAGCAAGCAGCTCACGTCGGACGTCGTCCGGGCACATCAGAGCACGCGCACGGTCGTCTACGCGGATTGAGATGAAATCGGAGCGCAGTCTCGCGCGCTCGGTCAGCTTTCCGCGCGTCGTCAACATCGGCGATTTCCGGCGTCTCGCGAAGCGGCGGCTCCCCGCCGTCGTGTTCGCGTACATCGACGGCGGCGCCGAGGACGAAATCACGCTCCGCGAGAATTGTGCGGCGTTCGGCGACCTGACGTTCCGGCCGCGCCAGTGCGTCGCCGTCCCGTCGTGCGACCTCCGTACAACGGTGCTTGGCACCACGTTCGACCTCCCGTTCCTGCTCGCCCCGGTCGGCTTCTGCCGCATGTTCTATCCGAAGGGCGAGCTCCACGCGGCGCGCGCCGCGAACCAGGCGGGAACCGGATACATCCTTTCGACGTTCTCGGGCACGCGGCTCGAGGACGTGCGCGACGGTACCGCCGGACCGCTCTGGTTTCAGCTCTACGTGCCGGGAGGCCGGCAGATCGCCGAAGCGACAATGGCGCGGGCGAAGGCTGCCAGATACGAAGCGCTGGTCGTCACGATCGACACGCCTGTGTCGGGGATGCGCGAGCGCGACTTCCGCCACGGTGTGCGCCCACTCCTGCAGGGGGACCTCTGGGGCAGCCTTCCGTACGCGTGGCAGTTCGTCACGCATCCACGATGGGTCCTCGACTACTTCGCCGACGGACGGCCGCGCGTGTTTCCGAACGTGGAGCTGCCCGGCAAAGGCGCGATGCCGTGCGGCGACGTCGGCATCCTGCTCGAGAGCACGATCGTCACGTGGGACGATCTGCGCTGGATGCGTGACGCGTGGAAGGGTCCGTTCGTGGTCAAGGGCGTGCACACGGGCGACGATGCGCGGCGGGCGATCGACGTGGGCGCGGATGCGGTCGTCGTCTCGAACCACGGAGGGCGTCAGCTCGATGGCGTGCCCGCGAGCCTTCGCGCGCTGCCCGAGGTTCTCGAGGCCGTCAACAGACGCATCGAGGTGCTGATGGACGGCGGCATCCGCCGCGGCGGCGACGTCGTGAAGGCCATCTGCCTCGGCGCGAAAGCCGTGCTCGTCGGCCGCGCCTATGCGTGGGCGCTTGGCGCCGCGGGCGGCCCCGGTGTTGCGCGCGCCATCGAGATCCTTCGCGCCGACATCGTGCGCACGTTGCGCCTGCTCGGTTGCCCGTCTGTTCGCGAGCTCGACCGCTCGTATATCGACGCCGCCTCCGGCGCTAAGGCTGCATCACCGATCGATTGATCCAGACGATGTTGTCCCAGCTGAGGACCATCTCGGTCCCGTCGAAGAGTTTCGCGTAGCTCCCGCCGGAACCTTTGAACGAAAACTCCTTCACGCGATCGGGTGGGGTCGTCGTGACGTTGCGCAGGATGTCGAGTACCTGTTCCTGCCGTGAGATCTGCGCCACGCCGGGATTCTTCGCGGAATAGAACTTCGTGTCGGCCGGCATCCCCTTGTTGCCGACGCCGTGCTCGTACTTGATGTGCAGCTCCAGGTGTTCACCGCTCGCGGCCTGGAACACCCAGTCCTGTGAATCGAGAACTGGTCCGTTGCCCGTGCTGCCCGTCGAGCGCTGCATGGTGTGGGTGGTCGCCGGCAGGTAGACGCCAAACGGTCCGGGTGCGTCGGCCGGGTCGGCGCTCAGCCCGCCGACGACGAGCTGCGCGTTCGCGCCGGACGGATCCTTGACGGGCGCGGCGAGGTACACGAGCCGATTCGATCCCGTTTTGCCGACCGGCTTGCCGTCAGGTCCGTTGATGGTCATCCGGTCGACGAAGATCACGCGGATATTCGCGTCCTTCGCCGCCCCCTGCGTGGCGACGTTCAACGTAAAGCCCTGCGGCAGCATCGCTGCCAGCGCCGCGTCGGGCACATGGAAATCCAGTTGGAAGCGGGCCTCGGCGCTGTACTCCAGCAACGTCTGGGCGCCGGTGGCCGCGGGAGCGCCGGCGAAGATGGCCAGAAACAGCGGGAAGAACACCCGCCGAGAAAGGTGTGCAGTCATGCCGCGCGCGTGTACCATGTGTCCCTCCAGCGACGTGATTGATAGCACAACTCTTGGTGGGGTGTATCGCCAGTAGGAGGTCTCATGAGCTCTCGCGTGACGGCCGCCGCCGTGCTGCTCCTCTGTGGAGTCGTTGCGTGTGGACGTTCAGACCAGCCGGCGGCAACGCCCGCGCCCGCCGCCGCACCCGCGCCGCCCCAGGCACAAACGCCGGCGGTCGGCGTCTACGTGACCAATGAAACCGGTGGCGACTTGTCGGTCATCGACGCGGCCACCAACATGGTCGTCGCGACGATTCCTCTCGGCAAGCGGCCGCGCGGCGTCGTTGCCAGCCCCGATCGCACGCTGCTCTATGTCGCGCTGAGCGGCTCGCCGATTGGCGGCCCGAACGTCGACGAATCGAAGCTGCCGCCGCCCGACCGCACCGCCGACGGCATCGGCGTTGTCGATGTTCGCCAGCGGAAGCTCGTCAAAGTGCTGCCGTCAGGACCCGACCCCGAACAGGTCGCGGTCAGCCCCGACGGAAAAGAGATATACGTCGCCAACGAAGACATCGGGCAATTGAGCGTCATCGACACGAGCGACGGTCATCTCATTCAGAGCTTCAAGATCGGCGAAGAACCCGAGGGCGTGACCGTCGAACCGGGCGGTAAGCGCGTGTGGGTGACGTCTGAAGCGGATGGCGCCGTGTTCGTCGCGGATCTGGCGGCGAAAAAGATCGTCAAGCCGGTGAAGGTCGGGCCGCGGCCGCGGTCGATCGCGTTCACGCCCGATGGCGCGCGCGCCTACGTGCCGTCCGAGAACGGCGCCACGCTGACGCAGATCGACGTCAAGCGGCTCGTGCCATCCAAGACCATCGACCTGGGCAAAGGGATGCGTCCGATGGGTACGCGGATGAGCCCGGACGGGAAGTTCCTCTTCGTCAGCACCGGCCGCAGCAAGATGGCGCTCGTGCTCGACACGGCGACCGATACAGTGGTCGGATCCGTCGAAGCGGGCGATCGCCCGTGGGGGATCGGCCTCTCGCCCGACTCGAAGACGCTCTACACCGCCAACGGTCCGTCAGACGACGTGTCGGTGATCGACATCGCGTCGCGGATGGTCACCAAGAAGATTGCAGTGGGACATGGACCATGGGGACTGACAGTCGTCGAAGCGCCGTGAAACGGCTCGCCGGCAGCGTTGCCGTCGCTCTTCTCTGCACCGCGGCTCCCGCCGCGGCGCAGTCTGTCGATACCTTGAACGGCAGGGTGCTCGACGCATCCGGCTCGGCCATCGCCGACGCCAACGTTCGCGTGGAGATCGGCGGCAGCCTCGCCGCGGACGTCCGAACGGACGCGGAGGGGCGCTTCCAGGTTGGCGTGCGTGCCGACGGCGCTCGCGACATCGTCGTGACCGCTCCCGGCTTTGCGCCTTCGGAGACGACGGTTCCCGCCGGCGAGCGCACGGTGGAGGTGACGCTGCAGGCGGCGCCGTTCTTCGAGGCCGTGAATGTGACGTCCTCGCGAACCGACGTCGCCCGGGTCGATCCGACGTCCACCGTGACCGTCATCACGTCCACCGAGCTGCTCAACAGCGGCCCGCTGGCGATTGACGATGCGTTGAAGACGATTCCGGGCTTCACGCTGTTCCGCCGCACGTCCTCTCGCAATGCGAACCCGACTGCGCAGGGCATCGCGCTGCGCGGGATTGGCGGCACGTCTCCGAGCCGTTCGCTCGTGCTGGCCGACGGCGTCCCGCTGAACGATGCGTTCGGCGGGTGGGTCTTCTGGGACAAGGTGCCGCAGGCGGCGATCGATCGCATCGAGGTCGACCGCGGCAGCAGCGGCGATCTGTACGGCGCCGACGCGCTCGGCGGCGTCGTGCAGCTCCTCACGGTCCGCCCGAATCGCCCCACGGGGCGCGTGCTCATCGAAGGCGGCAGCCTGGGCACGGGCAGCGTGTCCGTCTTCGGGGGCGGCCGCGCCCGCGAATGGAGATACAGCGGCGCCGGCGAGTGGTTCACCACCGACGGCTACATCCCCGTCGCCGAGAAGCAGGACCCGGGAATCGCGCCGCGCGGCCCCGTGGACTCGAACCTGGGATCGACCCATCGGTCGGCGCAGGTGGCTGCCGGCTATCAGACCGACAGCGGGTGGAGGTTCGATCTCACGGGCAACGTCTTCTCCGAGGATCGGGACAACGGCACGCCCCTGTCGATCAACAGCACCGCGTCACGCCACGGAT
>Ga0114129_10014603_pt1 | contig 11189 bp, 9 predicted proteins | sample RhiMetdeltSRZDD1_FD_80071 | JGI IMG/M metagenome (GOLD analysis project Ga0114129, IMG submission 80071) | Populus rhizosphere microbial communities from Tennessee, USA - Rhizosphere MetaG P. deltoides SRZDD1 (version 2) (version 2) | ecosystem: Host-associated > Plants > Roots > Rhizosphere >... | reverse complement strand
GAAACGCACCTGCGCTCCGGCAATCCGGACACCGGCCCTCACATCATTGGTCTGCGGGGAGGCTGGACGAATCGAAGCGACTTCGAATGTGGGCGAGTCCTGTGCCGGCGTCCGCGCCGCGACGACCGCACACAGGAGAAAGACGCAAGCAAGCACGCGGCTCATGGTGCCCAGTCTAGACGGCGCTGACCGCGAAATGTTCGAACCCGATGGCGTTCGCACCGGATCCCCGTTTCCGGACGATCAGCTCGAGCGTTGGCACACGCGGGCCGGCATAAAAGGGGGTATTCGGCTGACCGCCGGTCAGTGCGCTGGTGGTCAGGCAGAGGTCCTGGATTAGACCGGCATCGATGAGCGACGTGGCGACGGTTCGGCCGCCAACCACCGAGATGCGGCTCAGGCCGTGGTCGTGACGCAATCGCCGGAACGCATCACCGAGGTCGTCATTCGTGAGCCGCACGACGGTGATCCATGGTCGTTCGGCGAGTGCCGGTTCGAGAGGCGGCAGCGCGTCGCCGTCGACGATCAAGAAGACGGGCACCTCGGGGACGTTGAACACGAGTGACTGCTCGAGATTGACGCGTCCGCGACGTGAGACCACGACCTGCGCCGGATGACGCGGCAACCCGAGCGCCCCTCTGAGTGCCACGATCTCGGGATGCCACACCGAGAAGAACACCTTCTTCCCAACGGTCGCCGCGCCCGCTGCAACGCCATCGGCCGCGACACGCGACAGCCCTTCGTAGATCAGATGGAAATCGATCGGCCCCCCGCCGAGCGTCGCCGGATCGGGAACCACCGTGTTGCCGTCGCGTGACTGCACGAAGACGAGCGAGAGAGCCGGCAAGTCCTGCGGCGGATCGAAGAGATAGAAGTCGCCGTCGAACGCATGGCGTGTCCACGCATTACCGAGCGGCCGCAGCCGGAGACGGCTCGAACGGTCTTCAACCGTGACAAGCGGCTCGACGACCGCCTGCTCGGCCGCGCGGGTCTTTCGTTCGACGAAGCTGCGAAACTCCACGCAGGCGAGTCTCCGTGCGCCGCTAGCGCGACACGAAGCGAAGGATCTGCTCCGCGGTGTCGTCACCTGCGGAACCAAGCCGTGACCGGATCGTTCCGTGCGTGCGATCCCGGATCATCGTGATCTCGACTCGCGTGTGACCGGCAGCCTTCATCGCGGACGCGACTTCGACGTTCTGTTCACGGCGCCAATCTTCGTCGCGATCGGCGTAGAGGATCAGCATTGGCGGTGCGTCGGCGCGCAGATGATGCGCCGGCGACGCGTCGATCCACACGGCGCGGTCCGTGCCCCAGACGCTCATGTCGCGATCGGGTGCGACGCCGCGCCGCTCGACCCAATAGAACGCGCTGACCGGCACCACGCCGCGGATGTCGCGCGGCGTGAGCTTATGAGCCGCGAGGTAGCGCGTATCGGTCGCGAGGAGCGCCACCAGATAGCCGCCCGCGGAATAGCCACTGGCGTACACACGTGAGACATCACCGCCGTACTCGGTGATGTGACGTTTCACCCAGGCGAAGGACGCGGCCGCGTCCTGCACATGCGCGGGATGCGAAACGTCAGGCGAAAGCCGGTAGTTGACGACTGCTGTCACGAAACCCGCCGACGCGAACCGTCGCCCGATGGACTCTTCCTCGCTCTTATCGCCACCCATCAGCAGGTTGCCGTAGTACCAGACGATCACCGGCGCATTGCGGCGTCCGTCGGGTAAATACAGATCGAGGGTGTCCTTGCCGTCCGCGTACTTCGTGCCCTCGAGGTACCGCAGGTCGCGAACCACTCGGACCGCGTACGTCTCAGCGCCTGCGATCGTCGCATCGCACAAGCCGATCAACAGGACGAGGAAGACAGCGCGTCTCATCGAATGGCGCCTACAAAGTAGCTCGGCAGATCCTTCTTCGTGTCGCGAAGGATCTCGACGATCGCTTGACGGTCGGCCCGCGACAGCGCCTTCTGGTAGCGCGCGTCTCGCTCTTCTCCCGACAGCACTTCCCAGAGGCGTGTGTAGATCGGATCCTTCGCGCGCGGTGGCAGCGCATCGAACGCGGGCGAATAAATGAGATAGCTGCATGGATACTTCATGACGCGCCGATTCAGATCCAGCTCGTAGAGCGACCGCCCCTGCCGATCGCGCGGTCCCGAAGCGGCGAACCGTTCGGCGAACCCCGATTGCCCGTGAATGCGATCGGTCAGTGGCGCTTCATCCACGAACAGCAACTGATCGACGACCTCGCTCGCCACGCCCTTCATCATGAGCGCGATGCGTTCCTCTTCTCCGGGCGCCGCGGTGTACGGCGGATGCAGCGCGGGATCGGCGACGCGCGCCTGCCAACCGGCACGCGTCAGGAGATTGGTCATCCCGATCTGATGCGTAAACACCAGGTGCGAAACGATGTCGCTCGACAGCGTGCGATAGCCGTCGGCGTCGAAGAGACCCTCCACCGAGGTGAGCTCGCGACTGGCGCGAGCATCGAGAGCGGCAGCTTCGTTGCCCATGTGCTTCGTCTTGCCAGCACTGCCGGTGACGAACCAGCCTCCGAAGCGGCGTTCGAGTGAGTCGGTCTGATCGACAAAACGAGGCAGGCTGAATCCTTGTGCCGGGTTCGGTCGGGTCGTGCTGAACATCAGGAAGCCGGGCACGCCCAACGTATCGCCCGCCATGTGACAGCCGAGACAGATGAACGCTCGCTTGAAGCGCGGTGGATCCGGCGCGTCCGCGCGTTGATCGAGCGTATAGAACACGACGCCGGACCGTTCGTCGTGCGCCGCGACCTCGAGGAGATCTCCGCCGCGCACCCAGCCGAGCGCGACGCGGTCGTTGAAAAAAATCGCCCGAGGATTCTGCTCGCTGATTTGTTTGCCCTGCAGACTCGCGCGCGAGAACACAAGCAGCTGCGAATCGACTGGGATCTTGAGCGCCTCGATGGCCGACCGCAGATAACCGGCGCGGGCCTCGAATGCGAGGTGCAGCGCACCCGTCTGGAGTTGACGGTTGACGTCCTCGACGACGTTGTTGACCGGCGCGGAGGCGTAGTTGATGGCCGGATCGTCAGTCGAGCCGCGGAAAGCTCCGGCGCGCTGCGCATCGATCGGCGATGACACGACGGCAACGGCGAACACGCCTACGCCAAGAGCGAGAAGAGATCTGGCGCGCATCGGGCTCCCAGATCCTACAATCGTTCCGCAGGTCCGGCTAAAGGCGGACACTACATATGTTCTTCACGCATCTCGAGTGCTCACGTCGCTGCGGCGCACCCCTGCTCGACCCGCACCAGCGCCATCATCTCTGCCGGTGTGGGGCTCCGCTGCTGGCCCGCTACGATCTCGATGCCGCTCGAGGCTGGTCACGTGACAGCGTGAAGGGTCGCGCGCCCGACATGTGGCGGTATCGCGAGCTGATGCCGCTGCTGCCTGGTGAAGAACCGGTCACGCTCGGCGAAGGGTTTACGCCGCTGATTCACGCGACCCGTCTGGGCGCGAAGGTCGGTCTGGACAGGCTGTACGTCAAAGACGAGTCGCTCAACCCGACGAACTCGTTCAAGGCACGCGGCCAGGCGGCTGCGATTACGCGCGCGCGCGGGCTTGGCGTCACGACCGTAGCGGTGCCGTCTGCCGGGAATGCCGGCAATGCGATGGCGGCGTACGCCGCGAAAGCCGGGCTTGTCGCGAAAGTGTTTCTGCCGCGCGACGTGAAGACACCGTTCATCCGTGAATGCCGTTTGTACGGAGCAGATGTGACACTTGTAGACGGCGTCATCACCGATGCCGCGCGCGCCGCGTCGGAAGCAGGAGCGTCACTGGGTTGGTACGACGTCTCCACACTCAAAGAGCCGTATCGCATCGAGGGAAAGAAAACGATGGCGTACGAACTCGCTGAGCAGATGGAGTGGCAGTGGCCCGACTGGATCGTGTATCCCACCGGCGGCGGCACCGGCATGGTGGGGATGTGGAAAGCGTTCGACGAGATCGAGCATATCGGGTGGGTGCCCCGCGGGCGACGACCGCGCATGATCTCGGTGCAAGCGACAGGCTGCGCGCCCATCGTCCGCGCCTTCGAGCAAGGCACTGAGCACGCCGTCCCGTGGGAGAACCCGGCCACTGTCGCCGACGGTCTTCGTGTCCCGAGAGCGATCGGCGACTTCTTGATCCTCCGCGCGGTGCGCGACAGCGGCGGCACTGCAATCGCAGTTCCGGATACGGCGATGATCGACGGCATGCTGGAGCTCGGGAGCACCGAGGGAATCAGCGCCGCGCCGGAAGGTGGAGCAGCCCTGGCCGCGATTCGATCGCTTGTCGCTGACGGCAGCATTCGCTCGAGCGACTGCGTGGTCCTTTTCAACACGGGCGGTGCGCTCAAATATCTCGATGCGCTGCCCGCGTAGCGAGAGAAGCGAGGGCGGATCATGGTAGCCTTGGCCCTCGTAATCCTCCCCAACAGAACGCAGCTCGTCGTTGATCACCACCGCTGTACGCGCGCATGGTTGAGTAGTCGTTTACCTCGATTGGCTGGTCTTTCAAATGGCCACAATCCGTAAGGCCATTCCGCCAAACGTGGTGGGCAGCTGGGTGTTGACGCGGGTCAGACGGAAGGGCTTCGAAAATTGGCCGCAAACTCATCGGGGCAGTTCACTGAACAGGCGGTTTGGAAATTGCAGAGCGCCGCGGATATGGCCGTGCTCCCGAGCCCGAGGGTACCCGCCTCCGAACGCCGCGAGCCTGCCCTGACCACAGCGGTCCTCACCGATGAAACTGCGTTCGACCGGCTTGCGGGGGAGTGGGACGAGCTCGTCGAGAACAGCGATCAGCGTGTGTTCTTTCTGCGCCAGAGATGGAACCAACTCTGGTGGAAATATTTCGCACCGCCACAAAGCCGGCTGGAGCTGATCACGTGCCGCGATCGCTCACAGCGTCTGGTGGGTCTGGCGCCCTTATACCGACGGTCCTATCGCACACTCGGTGTGACCTTCGCGGATGAGTTGTTGTTTCTGGGCATGGGCGTGCCGCGCAAGACGAGCGAGTCTCTGGATGTGATCGCCCGGCGCGGCGCAGAACAAGACGTTGCGCGCGCGATCATCGGTGCGCTCAGTCGCTCGACGTGGGATCGCCTCAGGCTCTTTCCAGTTCCCGATCGCTCCACGATGCTGCCGCATCTGTCAGCGGGGCTCGGGGCTCGTGCGCGCATCGAAGTGTGCGACCGTGCGCCCTATATCGATACGTCTACAAATTGGAACACATTCAAGTCCGGCCTCCGTCGGTCGATGCGCCGCAACGTCGAGTACTACGACCGTCGGTTGTTCAGGGCCTATCCAGGTTGCCAGTTCGAGCGGGTGACATCGGCGGATGCGCTCGAGACCGGCATGAATGCCCTCGCCGACCTGCACCAGGCACGGTGGAACGCGAAGGGCGAGCCCGGTGCATTCTCTCCTCGCTTCCGGGCGTTTCTCCAGGAGGCGACGCGCGACGCGTTTTGTTCCTCACGCCTGGCGCTCTGGACGCTCAAGATTCAGGGACGCATCGAGGCGGCTCTCGTTGGCTTCGTCGATAACGGCGTCCTGCACTTCTTTCAGAAGGGCTTCAACCCGGCGTTTGCCAAGTACCACCCCGGGTTCGTGATGTTGGCGCTGTGCCTGCGAGACTGTTTCGAGGATCCGGCGATACGGAGCTTCGACTTCATGGGTGGCGGTGCGGCGTACAAATACCTCTGGGCCTCGCACTCACACGCGAACGTAGTTCTGGAAGTGATGCGTCCGACGTTCGGGGCCGCGCTATTCGATGCATGCGCGCGAGCCGAGGACGCCGCAAGCGCAGCGTGGCGAGGCATCGAACCCACCAGCCTGCGCACGTTTCGCAAGGAATGGCTTCGCCGGCGCCGCTGTCGCGATCTCGACGATGAATTTCAAGAGACCGACTGAGTAGAGCGCCTCCGCTCTACCGAGAATGAGCGCAGCAGGACGCCGGCCACGATGATCGCGAACAGCACCCACAACTCGGTCGACTTGCGTGTGGCGATCAGCGACAACGAGAACGCTACTCCTACGACGGCGATGAATGTGCCGCCCGGCAGCTGAAACGCAGGCGCTGGCGCGTCTTGTCGTTTTAGCGCAATCAGGGCCGCACATGTCGAGGCGAACACGAGCAACCGCGAGATTGCGGCAAACGTCGCCGCTTGTGCAAACGAGCTGTAGAGCGCCATACCCAAGGCGGCGATCGTGCCGACAATGACGGCGACGTATGGTGTGCGAAATCGCGGGTGCACCCGGCCGAAGACAGCTGGCAACTCATGATGCGTCGCCATCGAATACAACACGCGAGGGAGCATCAATGTGAAGCCGGTCAGCCATCCGTACACGGACACGACGACGGCCGCGGTTCCGACCGCTGCCCCGCCATTGCCGAGGATCACGCCCAGCGCTGATGCGACCGGCGTCGTCACGCGACCCGCCTCAGGCAGGACCCCCACGATGACGACCTGGAGCAGGCAATAGATCATCATCACCACGATGCCGGCGACGATGAGCGCGAACGCGGTGTCCTTTCGGGGATCGCGAGCTTCGCTCCCGGCGATGACATTCTGCTCGAATCCGCCAAAGGCAAACACCAGCAATAGAACCGACTCACGCCACTGTGGTTGAATGACGGCCTGCGATGCGAAGACCTCGGTCCGAACAAACGGCAACCCGATCACGATGAGCAGCACGAGCGGGACCAGCTTCGCGACGGTGAACACATTCGTCGTCCACGCCGCCATCTTGACGCCCCTGACGTTGACGGCCGTTGTCAGAGCCATCGCGCCGATCATCGTCAGCGCGCGTCCGCCCGGTGTCGCAACCGCAGGCACGACCAGCGTCAAGTAGTCGATCAAGATGTTCAACGCGGCGGCGCAACCGAGGAGTCGTGTTGCGACCAGGAGCCAGCCAATCTGGAATCCGACGATGGGTCCGAACGCCTCGCGTGCGTAGAGATACGGACCACCGGCCTGGTCGAAGCGGCTGCCGACCTCGGCAAAGCAGAGGAGGACGAGAAAGATGCACGCGCCGGCGATGAGCACGGCCAGCGGACTCCACGCGCCGGTCAGCGCGGCGACCGCGGACGGCAGTCCAAAGATGCCGCTGCCGATCACACCGTTCACGATGGCCGCGGTCAGACCCCAGCGGCCGATGACGCGAACGAGCGAAGGTTGAGTCGCCAGGTTATGGCCGCCCGGCGCATAAAATTCCTTTCATGGCGCCTTCGGGGAGCGAGCGTACACGAAAACGTCCGCTGAAAACGTTGGAACGTGTGCTCTCGAAGGCGGGCATCGGATCTCGTGTCGAGGCGCGCAGCTGGATCCATGCCGGACGCGTGAAAGTGAACGGGACGCTGATTCGGAATCCCGATCACTGGGTCGACATGAAGAGCGACCGCGTTCAGTTCGATGGCAAGCCGCTCGCAGCACGCGAGCGGATCTATCTGTTGCTCTACAAACCCACGGGGTATCTGACGACCTACAAGGACCCGGAAGGGCGCGCGACGGTGTACGACCTCATCGCCGATGTCGGTAGCTTTCTCTCACCGGTCGGTCGTCTCGATCTCGACACATCAGGTCTGTTGTTGATGACCAACGACAACCAGTTTGCCGAGCGAGTAACCAATCCGCAATCGCACGTGCCGAAGACGTATCTCGTCAAGGCCTCCATACTGTTGAGCGATGCGCAGCTGGATCGGTTGCGCGATGGTGTTGAGCTAGCCGACGGTCCCACACGACCGGCCGTGGTTACCCGCGTGCGCAACTCTGCCAAGTACACGCACTTCGAGATCACACTGACGGAAGGGCGCAACCGTCAGGTTCGCCGCATGGTCGAAGCCCTTGGCGCCCGCGTACTCAAACTGGTACGTGTGCGGGTGGGCCGCATTGGCATTGGCAAATTGCCAATCGGCAAGTGGCGGCTGCTGACGCGATCTGAAGTGTCCTCGCTCCTCAACGGCTGACCTTCGCAGGGCACGATTCTCGCTTGCTGCGCCCCTGGAAAAGCGCAATCGGGGACCGAGCAGTTCCGAGAGAGACTCTGTGGACAACATCATCGTCCGTCGAATGTTGGACGTCATCGAACGCGACTACGCCGACGTCGTCACGCTGCGAACGCTCTCGTCAAGCGTCGGTCGTCAGCCCGCGTATATCGGCCGGCTGTTTCGGCAGGAAGTGGGCTCGACCGCGCGCGACTACCTGACACAGGTGCGGCTCGAACATGCGGCATCGCTGATTCGTGACGGCGTCAAGATCGAGGCCGTCGCACTCAGTGTGGGCTATCGCAGCAAGAAGAACTTTTATCAGCAGTTCAGAAGGCACTTCGGCACAACGCCGTTGCTCTTCCGAACCGATTCGGCGGGAACTGAGCCGTCTTCGGCCGAAGCGCCAGCGACGATGGACGAGTCGGCACCGGCTTCAGACAACGGTGCGGCGGTGGCGCCGCCGCGCACGCTCGCCGCGATCATTCGCGCGTCGAATCGCGCGTGGCGACTCGCGATTCGAGCGCAACAGGTCATGGTCGACCACTTCCACCGGTTCCGCGTCGCGATGCTCCTGACAGACGACGAGGGTCGATACGTCGCCGCGAACCGGACGGCAGTGGCCGTGACTGGGTACTCCTCAGCCGAGTTGCATGCGCTGCCGCCGTCGGCACTCTTCGTCGAGCCATCCGCGACTGATGTGCGATGCGTCTGGCAGTTACTGACGGTGCGGCACACGCGACCGGGCTACCTGCCGAACGCCACGCTTCGTACCAAAACCGGCCAGGCGATTGCCGTACATGTGGTCACACTGCGCAACTTCCTGTGGGGACGCCGTGAGCTGGCGAGGATCCTGGACTACGCGACCGTCCCCGGATGACGTAGGGCACATCGATCGAAGAGACCACGGGAGGGTGTGATGGCAAAGGTAATCGGCATCGATCTGGGAACCACGAATTCGGTCGTCTCGGTGATGGAAGGTGGCGACCCGCTCGTGATTCCCAATCAGGAAGGCAGCCGCGTCACGCCGTCGGTGGTTGGATTCACGAAAGATGGCGAGATTCTCGTCGGACAGGTGGCCAAGCGGCAGGCCGTCACCAATCCTGAGAACACGGTCTTCTCAATCAAGCGCTTCATGGGACGTCGCTACGAAGAGGTCCTTGAGGAGATCAAGCTGGTCCCGTACAAGGTCGTGAAGGCCGCGAACGGTGATGCGCGCGTCGAGATCCGCGGCAAGCAGTACTCTCCACCTGAGATCTCCGCGATGATCCTTCGCAAGCTGAAGGAAGCGGCCGAGGCTCACCTGGGTGAGACCGTCACCCAGGCCGTCATCACCGTTCCTGCCTATTTCAACGATAGTCAGCGCCAGGCGACGAAGGACGCCGGCTCAATCGCCGGTCTCGAGGTGCTGCGGATCATCAACGAGCCGACTGCGGCATCACTCGCCTACGGCCTCGACAAGAAGAACGACGAACAGATCGCCGTGTACGACCTCGGCGGCGGCACGTTCGATATCTCGATTCTCGAAATGGGCGATGGCGTCTTCGAGGTGAAGGCGACGAATGGCGATACGCACCTCGGCGGCGACAACTTCGACCAGCGCATCGTCGACTGGATTGCTGAGGAGTTCAAACGCGATAACGGCATCGACCTTCGCAACGATCGCATGGCCCTTCAGCGGCTGCGCGAGGCGGCAGAGAAAGCCAAGATCGAGTTGAGTTCGACGCTCCAGACCGATATCAATCTGCCATTCATCACCGCCGACGCGACTGGACCCAAGCACCTGGTGATGACGTTGACGCGGGCCAAGCTCGAGGCGCTCGTGGCCGACCTCGTCGAACGCACCGTTGGTCCATGCCAGAACGCCATGAAGGACGCCAGCGTCACCGCGAAGGACATCGACGAGGTTGTGCTGGTCGGTGGTCAGACGCGCATGCCGAAGGCGCAGGAGCAGGTGACGCAACTGTTCGGTAAGGAACCGCACAAGGGCGTCAACCCGGACGAGGTCGTTGCCGTGGGCGCGGCGATTCAAGGAGCGGTGCTGACCGGCGACGTCAAAGGGGTCGTCCTGCTCGACGTGACCCCGTTGTCCCTCGGCGTTGAGACACTGGGTGGAGCAGCGACACCGCTCGTCACACGCAACACCACCATTCCGGCCCGGAAGAGCGAGCTCTTCAGCACGGCCGCCGACAATCAAGACTCAGTCGAGATCCACGTGGTCCAGGGCGAGCGACCACTGGCACGCGACAATCGGACGCTTGGCCGCTTCCATCTGACCGGCATCGCACCGGCGCCGCGGGGGATGCCGCAGATCGAAGTGTCGTTCGACATCGACGCCAACGGCATCCTCACCGTCTCCGCGAAAGATCAGGCGACCGGCAAGCAGCAGCAGATCGTCATCACCGCGTCCTCGGGCCTGTCGAAACAGGACGTGGACCGCATGGTGAAAGAGGCCGAGTCGAACGCGGCCGACGATGCACGGCGTCGAGAGGAGATTGAGCTGCGCAATCAGGTCGATACGGTCCTGTATCAGACCGAGCGTGAACTCAATGAGCGTGGCGCGCACTTGACCGACGAGGAGCGCCGCACGATTCAGCAGCAGATCGCAGAGGCACGCGAGGCGATGAGGGGTGACGATCAGGGTCGTTTGACACGTGCGCGCGATGGACTGACGCAGGCCGCGCGCACGCTGAGCGAGGCCGCGTCACGACAAGCGACTGGCGGCGGTCCCTCGTCATCGCAACCGGGCTCGTCCACGCCGCCCGGCGTCGTCGACGCCGAGCTCGTGGACTCTGACGACCGCAAAACGTAGGAATCAGGAATCGGGATCCAGGAATCAGCTTGGGAACCAGGACGCAGGAATCTGATTCCCGATTCCTGAGTCCTGCTAGATGTCGAGCGGCGCGGTGCTGTCGCCGATCTTGTCGACCCGCGCGCCCATCTTGAGGAGCATGGCGAGCAGCAGGTTCGACATCGGCGTGTGCGGCGCGTGCCGCAGATGACGATCGCCTTGCAGCTGTCCTGATGCGCCGCCGGCGAGCACGACAGGCAGCGGATCGAAGTTGTGCTCGTTGCCGTCGCTCAGGCTGCTGCCGTAGAGGATCATCGAGTGATCGAGCAGGTTGCCATCGCCATCGGGCGTCGCCTTCAACCGCTCGAGGAAGTAGCCCAGCATCTTGATGTG
>Ga0114129_10014602_pt1 | contig 11190 bp, 10 predicted proteins | sample RhiMetdeltSRZDD1_FD_80071 | JGI IMG/M metagenome (GOLD analysis project Ga0114129, IMG submission 80071) | Populus rhizosphere microbial communities from Tennessee, USA - Rhizosphere MetaG P. deltoides SRZDD1 (version 2) (version 2) | ecosystem: Host-associated > Plants > Roots > Rhizosphere >... | reverse complement strand
TGATCGGTGCGGTTCTCAGGCGCGCGCGATAACTGCGAAAGCGCAACCAGCGGCACGTTCAATTCTTTCGCCAGCGCCTTCAACTCACGCGAGATTTGCGAAACCTCCTGCTGCCGCGATTCAAAACGGCGCGTCGAGCCCGACATCAACTGAAGATAGTCGACCATGATTAGATCCAGTTGTTTCTGCTCCGTCGCCAGACGACGGGACTTTGCACGCATCTCCAAAACTGAAATCGCCGGGGTGTCGTCGATGAAGATGCGCGCGTCAGCCAACTTGCCTAGAGCTTTGCCTAACCGCGCCCATTCTTCATTTGACAAAAAGCCGCTGCGAAATTTCTGCGCATCGACATTGGCTTCCGAACACAGCATGCGCATCGCCAACGCTTCAGCGGACATTTCCAAACTGAACACGCCGATGACGGCCTTGCTGTTGATTGCCGCGTGTTGGGCGAGCGCCAGCGCCAGACTCGTCTTACCCATCGACGGTCTCGCTGCAATTACCACCAGGTCCTGTTTTTGCAGGCCTGACGTTAGCGCATCAAGACCGCGAAACCCTGTAGGGACGCCAGTTACAACGAGATCGCGATGCTCAACAGCCTCGGCTTTCTCCAGCACGCGCTCGGCCGGATGCTTGATATGCTCAAAACCCTGGCGAATGCGCTCATCAGCCAAAGCAAAAATGGCATGCTCCGCGTGATCGAGAATGTTCTGCGGCTCGTCCTCTTCTTCCAGCGCCTCAGCCGTAATCTTGTTTGCAACTTTCACAAGCTGTCGCAGGAGCGATTTTCCGCGTACGACTTTCGCGTATTGCGCAATGCTCGTGACGTGTGGCAACCCGTACGTCAGGTTGGTCAGAAACAGAACGCCGCCGGAAGCGTCAAGCGAATTGTCCCTGCGGAGCTCTTCGGCGATCAGAATGGGATTGATTTCCGAACCGCGCTCGAACAGGGCGATCATCGCGGTGAAGATGCGACGATGCGACGGCACATAAAAATCCGCCGGCTTCAGCATTTCGATCGCCTGCGCCACGATCGTATTGTCGAGAATGATTGCTCCGAGAATCGCCTTTTCAGTTTCGGGACTGCTGGGCAGCGCCTTCTCGAGGATTGAATCGCGAATCGGTTCTGGGGTGGCCATTGATGATTACGTAACGCGATCGCATTCGGAAGTGAACCGCGGTCTTTTAAATGCGGAATATACTACAGCAGTTGGGCGAGACAGTAACATCGCGCACAGCGCCAAACGTTTTATTTCCGACACCGGATGTTTGTTACTTGAATGTCGTAAAATCGACTCGACATTCGTCGTTACTGCTCGCGGGCAAAGTAACTCTTCTGACCCAACACCGCATACTCAGGATGATTACGAACTTCGATCCGCACTTTCCGGCGTTTACCGTCGCGCGCGCGATTGGTTGGATAGTAACCAATAACGTAACGTCGATCGATGTCCGTCAGAATGCGATTGTAAATCTCATTCGCCTGGCCTGGCTGCTCCAAAAACTCGGCCCATGCACCGGTAAACTTCGCCAGCGCGGCTAACGCTGTGTGCCGGCGCACCCACTGGCTTGCCATTCGCTTCAGATTTTCATCTGAGGGCTTGAACAAATTTCCGCCGTTGTTGTTTTGACCTGACAACTGCCTGCTGGCGTTGGCGCGGTTCGCCCAATCTGCTTCTGCGCGCTTCATCAGGTCCGTCTCAGGGATGCCAACGAACCGGACGCCTGAAATGACCGAGTAAACCGTCGCCCGCGCTTTTTCAGTTGCCACCAGGATGTCCGCGAGCCCGTGTTTTCGCGGAAGTGAATACTGGTTAGAGGGTTGTGGTGTGCCTCCTTTTAGTGATTCGAGTTGATCGCCGTCGGTCTGGAAAATGACGATGGGCCGCACATCCTCGGTGTCGAAGAGTTCCGTGAGCGTAGCCAGTAAGGCATCGTACTGGTCGCTCGCACCGAGTGCGCCCGAGAGAGCACTTTGTTTGAGACCATCAAGTCGACTCTTGAGCAAGTCCTTATCACTGGTGAAGTCGACCAGCAGGTTTACATCGTCAGTAACGACCGCCATGCGGTCTCTTGGATTCAGTTTGTCCACCAGCATTCGGGCGGCCTCAATGCTGGTTTGAATGTAGGGCAGTTGACTACCGCTGTAGTCAATAATGAGCACGATTGAGCGCGGCACATCCTTGCTATCGCCTAAAGAAAAACTCGCGACCTCCTGTGGAGTGTCATCTTCTTTGACGATAAAGTCGTTTTTCGTCAGGCCCGTGACGAATTTCTCGTCTTTATCAACGACCAGCACGGGCGCTACCACCAAGTCCGTGTCGACGCGAACGATCTCTTCCTCACCGTCGTTCGTTTTGCCTGAGGCCGTATTCTTTGTTCTGGAACTTTGCGTAAGACTCCATCCGAATTGGCGACGCTGCACCAGTTTCGGAGCATTCAGCACGGATGGCGTCAAACGGGGTGGCCGAGACTCGATGGCAACATCCCCCGGTACTCTCAGTGTCAATTTCTCAGGCGGGATGTCGGCATTAACAGTTGGTTTGAAATTGACAGTCGATACAACTTGATTACCGCCGATAATCACCGTCCGGGAGACCCTGAGGATTAGGTATTGGGCCTTGTCGATCCATAGTTTAACTTCCTGCTCGCCCCACAACTTAGCTTCGATCTGAAATGCCTCGCGGCCATCGATCATCTCTTCGCCTGCCAAACGCACGTCGGACATCGACGCCAGCAAATCTGTCGTGCGGAACAAGCTCGGGAGCAAAAGCGGCGCAATGTATAGCGAAGTGCCCGCCGATGCCGGAGTCAACCGGTCAAGTGCGGTATCGAGCGGCATGTCTTTTCGCGTACTAACAGCAGCTCGAAAGTTCGCAGGCAGCCAGCTTTTTATTGAGTCGCCGCTCTTCCATACTACCCAACCGGTCTTGCGGTCTTTATCATCACGATTCGACCAGAGCTCAAACGCAAAATGCGAAGGCCTGACGAAGGTGGTGCGGAAATAACCGTTGCGAAATCCATAGAGCGCGCCCGTGACAAAACCCTCGTCGTAATAGCTCCGAGAAGTCGCATAAACGGAAGCTACTTTGGTCAGGATTTCGTTCGGATTTGGCTGTTGGGCAGTCGATTCGAGAGCGGCGACCAGCACTACGATCAGAATGTAGAACGCCTTCCGCATGAGAACGACCGCCCTTAGGCAAAGGCCACAGGTTTGAGATGCTGAAGTTGACCGAGTGTTTGCGTAACGCCCGGCTCATTGTGTCGCAGGATGGTGGGGAGAGACAAGATTAGCGCAACCAGTGGACGCTCTAGAAAGTACGAACAGCCGCTGGCGTGATTTAGTCCAGCCTGTTACGGCTGGACTGACCTCAAGCTTAGCTTTCAGATTCGCTCGGCGCAGTTTCAGCGGCGACGGTCTTCTCAGCTTCCGCCTCTAAAGCTTCCACGTCAACTTCTACTCCGCCTTCGCCAAGGACGCTGACGGGAAGTTCCACCGTCACCTCGCGGTGTAAACGCACCGGCACGGTGTAATTGCCGAACCGTTTGATCGGCTCGCGCAGCGCAATCTTGCGGCGATCGATTTCGTAACCCTGTTCCTGCAGAGCGTGCGCGATGTCCATCGAAGTAACGGAACCGTAGAGCACTCCTGCTTCGCCGACTTTGCGCTCGAATTTCAGCGTTAGGTTACGCAGTTGATCTGCCTGCCCTGCCGCCGACGAACGCTCTTTTGCTTCGCGCTTGAGCAGCGCCGCGCGTTCACCTTCGATCTGCTTAACGTTGCTGGCGTTCGCTTCGACCGCGAGTTTGCGTGGCAGCAGATAATTGCGCGCGTACCCGGCCTTGACGCGCACAATTTCGCCACGCGCCCCGAGATTATCGATGTCTTCACGTAAAAGAACTTGTTTGTGTGCCATGATCTTTAATCCTTCAAGACTTGCCACAGAGGCACGGAGTCACAGAGAACCTTAGACAGTCTGTCGTGTGACGTCTCAATGCCTCTGTGCCTCCGTGGCAAAAAGACTTTAGTCAGCTGCGTATGGCAGCAGCGCGATATTGCGCGCGCGTTTGATCGCTTCAGCGAGCATGCGCTGGTGCGTCGCACACACGCCGGAAATTCGCCGCGGCAGAATTTTGCCCCGCTCAGGCGTGTAAGACTGCAAGAGCTTCACATCTTTGAAGTCGATCTGATCGACTTTCTCGATGCAAAACCGGCAAATCTTCCGCCGCTGCATCCGTCGCGGTCCGCGTCCGGGCATGCCGGCGCGTTCGTATTCCCGCTCAAAACCATAGGCGCTCTCGCGCTCGTCGAAATTCGTAGACATACTCACCTCATTTTAGATTTGCGATTTGCGATTTTTGATTTCTCTTTTGCACGCCGGCCTGAATGGACCGATCAATCGCAAATCAAGAATCCAAAATCAAAAATGCGCTTACGCTGCTTCGGCTTCAGATTCGCCCTCTTCGTCGGCCACCTCGGCCTTGGCTTTGCCCGCCCTCGGGCGTCGCTCGGCCTTGCGCGCGCGCCGTGCTTTCAACTTGTCAGCGCGGCGACGATCCTCATCCACGCGTACCGTCATATAACGCAGAATGCGATCGTTCACGCGCATCCGGCGTTCGAGCTCGGCAATCTCCGCGCCCGACCCTTCGACTTCCAACAGGACATAAATGCCGTCGCGCTTATGATTGATTTCATAAGCGAGCTGACGCTTGCCCATCATCTCAGTCTTGACGATGTTGCCGCCCTGATCGGTGATGATCTTCTGCACGCCTTCAGTTAAACGCATCACCTCGGCATCTTCCGCGCCCGGATCGATGATGAAAACTATTTCGTAAATTCTTTTTTCTGCCACTTCGTCCTCCAGAACCGATCAATGGTAAATGGTCAATGGTTAATCGTCGCTCTCGCTGCGTCGTCCATTTACCATTTACGATTTACCATTCACTAGTTGTATACCGACATCGCTTTCTTGATGCCGTCCCGCAGAACCGAATGCACGGCTTCCGCGGCTTTATCCAAGATCTTTTCCACTTCCGCTCGCTGCGGCTTTCGAAATTGATCGAGTACGAAAGCTTTCGCGTCGTCCACCGGATGATCGGGCTGAATGCCGATCCGCAATCGCATGAACTCATTCGTTCCAATTGCACCGATGATCGACTTCAGGCCGTTATGACCGCCGGCGCTTCCTCGTTCGCGCAATCGAATCGTACCGAACGGCAATGCCAAATCGTCACTGATGACGATTAATGACTTCGAAGGATCTTCGATCTCTTCTTTCGCCATCAGGCCGTTGACCGCTTCGCCGCTCAAGTTCATGAACGTTTGCGGTTTTACCAGCCGCACTCGTTCGTTCTCGATCGTTGCCGCACCAACCAGTGAACGGCATTCCTTGCGCTTTACCGTCGCGCCTGCTTCCGCAGCCAATTTGTCAATCAACATGAAACCCAAATTGTGGCGCGTCCATTCATACTCCGCGCCCGGGTTTCCCAATCCAACGATTAACCACATTGCCAATTGCCAATTGCCAATTGCCAATTGACCGCGCCAAACAAAAGAATTGGCAATCGGCAATCGAAAATCGGCAATGCCTTAGCTTGCTTCGCCTTCGCCTTCGCCTTCTTCCTCTTCCTTCTTGCCCTTGCCGATAACTTCGGGTTCGGCGGGCACTTCGCCTTCGACAGGCGGAGCCTCTACGACCTCTTCCTTCACAATGCCGATGGTCGCAATCACCGTTTCCGGCTCTTCGAGAATCTCCACGCCGGCCGGCACCGGAATATCCGAAACGTGGAGCACGTCGTGAACACCGAGGTTTGTCACGTCAACATCGATGTGTTCAGGAATGTCGCGCGGCTCGCAACGGATATCGAGGTTGCGAATGATCTGTTCGAGAACGCCGGCTTCTTCCTTCACACCGATGGGCTCGCCGACTAGAAGCAGCCGCACGGTCGTTTCGATCTTCTCGCCTTTGACCAGGCGCTTGAAGTCCGCATGAACCAGACGTCCGCGCACGGGATCGATTTGCCGAGCGTGAAACATCACCTCGCTCGCACCCACGCCTTCGATATCGAGAGTGAAAATCGTGTTGCGACCCGTATCGGACCGGAGAATTGCCGCCAGTTCGTGCGCCGGCGCCAACGCCGCAACCGTTTCACCCTGGCCGCCGTAGACAACTACGGGGACTTGGCCGTCACGACGCGCACGTCGCGCTTCGTTCTTTCCGCGTCCATCGCGCGATTTCGCGCGCACTACAATGTCTTTCTTCTCTGCCATGATTGCTCTCCAAAAAACTTGAACCGGTTTAGAGTCGGGCTACTGCCCGACCGAAAGCGGGCGGTAGCCCGCTTCTAAACAATTCTCAAATTATTCTTTCTGAAAGCTGACAGCTGATTCGCTGTCGACCGACTTAGTGACGGCTACTACGCTTTCAGTTTTTGCCCTTCATACGAAGAGCGAAGAGACGCTCGTCTCTTCGTGGATCGACTTAATTGCCTTCGCCAAAAGAGGCGCAATGCTAAGAACCGTAATATTTTTCAGTTCCGCTGCCTTAGAGTTTAGCGGAATTGTGTTCGTAACTACAATCTGCTCCAGGTCCGAATTTCCCAAATGCATGGCCGCGCGACCGGAAAGCACCGGGTGCGTAAAGCATGCATGCACCCGTTCGGCGCCCGCTTCTTTCAGGGCCTTCGAGACTTTCGTGATCGACCCGCCCGTGTCGCACATGTCGTCCACAATCACACAATTGCGGCCTTCCACGTCGCCCACGACGTTCATCACTTCGGCCTCGTTCGGCTTGTCACGACGCTTGTCGCACAACGCCAGGCCCGCATCCAAACGCTTGGCGTAGGCGCGGGCGCGCTCAGCGCCGCCCGTATCCGGCGCCACGACCGTTAAATTCGGCAAAGGGTTCTCCTGATAGTGCCGAATCATCACGGGCGCTGCATACAAGTGATCCACTGGAATATCAAAGAACCCCTGGATTTGTGCCGCGTGCAAATCGATCGTCAGGATCCGATCCGCGCCTGCCACCCGAATCAGATTCGCAACCAGTTTTGCCGAGATCGGTACACGCGGCCGATCCTTCTTGTCAGAACGCGCATAGCCGTAATACGGCAGCACCGCGGTCAAACGCTCAGCCGATGAACGCTTAAACGCATCAAGCATCACCAGCAACTCCATCAGGTGCGAGTCGGTCGGCGGGCACGTCGGCTGCACCAGAAAAACGTCCGCGCCGCGAACGTTTTCTTCTATCTGAAAATTGAACTCGCCGTCCGAAAAGCGCGCGGTCTGTGCTCGCCCCAAATCGCAGCGCAGCTCGTGGCAAATTTCCTTTGCCAGCGCGCGATTCGCATTTCCGGAAAAGACTTTTATCCCGCCGGTTGTGCCCATTAACTCAGTGACAAGTGACGAGTGGCCAGTGACGAGTCGGCATCTTGCTTGTCACTCGTCACTCTGCACTTGTCACTTCGTGAAATTGGCTGGGGCGGAAGGATTCGAACCTACGAATGCCGGTTCCAAAGACCGGTGCCTTACCACTTGGCTACGCCCCAGCATTCTCGCCGAACAGTCCGCCTGCCGGACCCATCGCGCGTTGATAGTGGCTGCGCCCAACCGTCTTACAAGGAAACGCGCGCCAACCAGTTTCGAGTTCGATCGCCTGAATGGCGCGCTCCTGAGCGTCCTGATTTTCAAGAATCCCAAATACCGCCGAGCCGCTGCCGCAAAGCATTGCCGCGATGGCCCCCGATTTCAGCAAGGCGTTCTTAGCGCGTTCGATTTCCGGTTCAAGCCGAAAAACCACAGCTTCGAAATCGTTATGCAGAGCGTTTAGATCAATTGAAGCGGAATCGTCGCTCGCCTGCGAACGCAACAGAATAGGTTTCGCGTCCGATGATGTCAAGGCGGGCGAATTCAGTGACTTGTACGCGTCCGCGGTGGAAACGCGCGTGTTCGGTTTTATGATTAGCAGATGCTGTTCGCGTACGTCCGCAAGCAGTGCAATCAGTTCGCCTCGGCCAGTTGCGCTTACGGTGCCACCGGAAAGGAAAAATGGAACGTCCGAGCCGAGACTTTCGGCAATCGAAATCATATTGCCCGCGGTAAGCTCGATCTCCCAAAATCGCACTAGAGCGAATAGGGTTGCTGCCGCATCCGACGATCCGCCACCGAGTCCGGCCTCAGTCGGAATTCGCTTTTCTAAACGAATCTTCACCCCGCTCTTGATCCCGTATCGGTTGCGCAACGCTGCCGCCGCGCGCCACACGAGATTTGTTTCATCGCCAGGCAGCGATCGATCGTCGCACCAGAGCCGAATGCTTTCGTCGTCGGTTGAGGAAAACGTGAGGGTGTCATGCAGGCTAATTGTCTGGAGGACGGTGTCGAGCTCGTGGTAACTATCAGCCCGCTTGCCGAGGACACGCAAGCTCCAGTTGATTTTGGCGAAGGCTGGAATGGTGATAGAGCGAGAACCCATGGCAGTTTAGAGGCGGGTTACTGCCCGCCACCCCGCTTGCAAGACGGCGGGCAGTTTGCCCGCCTCTAAACACTTACGATATGGCTGCGCGGCGCGACAACGCCTCTGCCTCGCGGTTCGCGCCCGCAAGCACGTCTGCTTCTTTCATCGTCATCAGCTCGCCATCCCGCATGACGATTCGGCCGTCGATGATTGACACGGTTACGTCTGACGCCTGCGCCGAATAAACCAGCGACGAAACAACATCCGTTTCCGGTGCGGCATGCAAGCGATTCAGATCAACCACGATAATGTCAGCCAATTTGCCGCCTTCGAGACTGCCGAGTTCGTCTGCCAATCTCAGCGCCCGGGCGCCGTCAATCGTCGCCATCCTCAGCACGCGATCGGCGGGCAGAACTTCGGGACCGTGCAGTGCCTTTTGCAACAATGCCGCAGTGCGCATTTCCGTAAACATATCCAAACGGTTGTTGCACGGCGCTCCGTCAGCGCCGAGCGAAACTGAGATTCCACGCTCGAGCATATCGGCAACCGGCGCGATGCCTGATCCAAGTTTCAGATTCGAGGACGGGCAGTGCGCGACGTTGGTCCTGGTTCGGGCGAGCGTCTTCATTTCCTGCTCGTCAAGATGAATGCAATGCGCCAGCACCACGTGCTTATCGGCAATTCCCAGCCAATAAAGATAAGCAACATTGCGCATGCCGGTCTCGCGCTCGACCATCTCGCATTCGGCTCTGTTCTCCGAAGCGTGCGTATGAATGATCAAGTTCCGCTGGCGCGCCAGCGTGGCAACTTCAGCGAGCAACTCTCGCGTACAACTCACCGCAAACCGAGGCGCGAAGCAGCAACGAATTCGGCCGTCAGCCTTGCCATGCCACTCGTCAATTAGCTTCAAAGATTCGTCGATCGAAGCGCGTGTCTGCTCGTGCAGCCCCGGCGGCAAGTCGTCGCCCTTATCCATCATGCACTTACCCACGGTGGCGCGAAATCCCGTTTCTTCCACCACGCGCAAAACCTCTTCCGTGTGCCGCACAGTCTCCATCGTCAGCGCGCAAGTGGTGCCGCCCTTGATGAGTTCCGCAATTCCCAAACGCGCCGAGGCGCGAATCGATTCCGGTGTGTGGGCCGCCTCCATCGGCCAAATACGCTTTTTGAGCCAATCAATCAGCGAAAGATCATCGGCCGCGCCGCGGAACAATGTCTGGCAGAGATGTATGTGCGTCTGAACAAATCCCGGCAGCACCGCGCATCCGGTCGCATCGATTACTTCATCCGCGCTGTTCCCATCTTGATTTCCGACCGAGGCGATACGTCCGTCACGAATCAACAGATCGCCACGCACAATGGAGTTATCACGATCCATCGTCACGATCGTGCCGTTTTTGATCAGAATTGATTCGGTCATAGTCGGGATTTGCCGCGCGGATTATGGCACAAAAAAGAACGCGCCGTCGGCGCGAAATGTTTATAGAACTCAATCCGATTGAAAGACAATTTGGGCGAATCCGAAATCAGAATTCGCCCAAATCAACAATAAGAAAATTAGCCGGCGGAGGCTATAGACATTTCGCCGCTACGGGGCTGGCGCCTATTTCTTCTCGCCCGCCGCCGCTGCTTTCTTCTGCTCGCCACCTTCAGAAGCGGCTTCTTCCTTGACCGGCATTCCCAGCGCGCGCTTCACATCATTCTCAACTTTGAGCAGGAGCTCAGGATGATCCTTCAACGTCTGCTTCGCGTTCTCACGGCCCTGACCAAGACGATCGCCCTTGTAAGAGAACCAGGCGCCGCTCTTTTCAACCACGCGATGGTTGGTCGCGAGATCCAGCAGGTCGCCTTCTTTCGAAATGCCTTCGCCGTACATGATGTCGAATTCAGATTCACGGAACGGCGGCGCTACTTTGTTCTTCGCAACTTTAACTTTCGTGCGATTGCCGACGACGCGGTCGCCGTCTTTAATCGCACCGATACGGCGAATGTCGAGGCGCAGCGAGGAATAGAACTTCAGCGCGCGACCGCCGGTCGTCGTTTCCGGATTGCCGAACATCACCCCAATCTTTTCGCGAATCTGGTTAATAAAGATGAAGCAGGTATTCGACTGCGCGACGATCGCCGTTAGTTTGCGCAGCGCCTGTGACATTAGACGCGCCTGCAATCCAGGTAGCGAATCGCCCATCTCGCCGTCCAGTTCCGCGCGCGGCACGAGCGCGGCGACCGAGTCGACAACGATCACGTCGACGCCATTCGATCGCACGAGCGCTTCGGCGATCTCCAGAGCCTGTTCGCCCGAATCCGGCTGCGAAATCAGCATGTCATCGACATTCACGCCGAGCTTGCCGGCATAATCCGCATCCATTGCGTGCTCAGCATCGATGTAGGCGGCCACGCCACCGGCGCGTTGCGCCTCCGCGACGACGTGCAAAGCGAGCGTCGTCTTGCCGGAACTCTCCGGGCCATAGATTTCGACGATGCGTCCGCGCGGCACGCCACCGACGCCAATCGCTGCATCCAGCGACAATGACGTCGTCGATATCGCCGGCACGTCGGAAACGTCACGCTCGCCTAAGCGCATGATCGATCCTTTGCCAAAACGCTTTTCAATGTTGAGCAGCGCGGCTTCAATGGCGCGACTGCGGTCTGCGATTCTGTCTTCTGACATGATGGGCATCTCTTTCTTCTGCTCCTCTTCTCAAACGACATTGTGACTCCGGCCAACTGCTGCCTT
>Ga0114129_10014601_pt1 | contig 11190 bp, 9 predicted proteins | sample RhiMetdeltSRZDD1_FD_80071 | JGI IMG/M metagenome (GOLD analysis project Ga0114129, IMG submission 80071) | Populus rhizosphere microbial communities from Tennessee, USA - Rhizosphere MetaG P. deltoides SRZDD1 (version 2) (version 2) | ecosystem: Host-associated > Plants > Roots > Rhizosphere >... | reverse complement strand
CCGCTGGAGGGAGCCATGCACCGAGCGAAACTTCTCGTCCTCGCGGCGATCGCCGCGCTGCCGCTGACCACGCTGGCGCAGAACAACGTCACCGTCTTCGAAGGCGCGCGCGTCATCGTCGGAGATGGACGCGCACCAATCGAGAACGCCACCTTTGTCGTCACGGGCAACCGGTTCACGGCCGTCGGCCGCACGGGTGACGTCCGCGTGCCCGCGGGCGCAACGCGTGTGAACCTGGCCGGCAAGACCGTGATGCCGTCGCTCATCGACACCCACAACCATCTCAGTCAGACGCGCGAGATGCTCATCGACGACTTGAAACGGCGCGTCTATTACGGCGTGACCGCGGCGCAGAGCTTGGGGCAGGATACGATGCCCATTTCGTTCCAGATTCGCGAGGAAACGCGCGAAGGAAAGATCCCCGGCGCGGCGAGGTTCTTCACGGCTGGCCGCGGCATCACCGGTGTGGAGCCGGGACGGACGATGGCGCCGCACTGGGTGTCGTCGCCGGCGGAGGCGCGCGCGGCGGTGGACGAGGAAGCCACCAAAAAGGTCGATCTCATCAAGATCTGGGTCGACGACCGGATGGGTACGGTGAAGAAGCTGACGCCGGACATCTACGGCGCGGCGATTGATGAAGCGCACAAGAAAGGCATTCGCACCATCACCCACATCTACACGCTGGAGGATGCGAAAGGGATGCTGCGTGCCGGGGTCGACGCCTTCGCGCACGACGTACGTGACAAGGACGTGGACGACGAGTTCATGGCGCTCGTGAAGAAGAATCCGAACTTCGTGATCGGCCCGAACATGCCCGAGCGCGGGGAGCGGACCGACCTCAGCTTCCTGCGCGCCAGCATGTCCGCCGCGGAGTTCGCCAAGATCGACGCCGCGAACAAGGACGACGCGAAGGCGCACGAGTTCTGGTCGATCCAGGCGCGGAACCTCGCCAAGCTCAACGCAGCCGGGATCAAGATCGTCGTCGGCACGGACGGCAACACGCCGTATGCGCCGCACGTTGAGATGGAAGACATGGTCGCGGCGGGAATGACGCCGATGCAGGTGATCGTCGCGGCAACGCGTAATGGCGCGCAGTTCCTGCGGCTGACCGACGTCGGCACGGTCGAAGCGAACAAGAGCGCCGACTTCCTCGTGCTCGACGCCAACCCGCTCGACAACATTACGAACACGCGGAAGATCGCGTCGGTCTATTTGCGCGGTGCGCAGGTGGATCGTGCGGCGTTTCGCGTGAACCAGACGCAGTAACCCGGCTGGGTACGTAGAGGCGGACCTTCAGGTCCGCCTCTCGTCTCCATGATTAGCCGACGCTCGTTCATCGGCGGCACCGCCGGATTCGCGGCAAGTCTCACGCTCGCAAATCCAGTTCACGGGCAAAACCGGCGTACGCGGCTGATCCTCCTGGGCACGGGAGGCGGCCCTCGGCCGCGCAAGGAGAGCTCGGGTTCCGCTCAGGTCATCGTCAGCAACGGCGTGGCGTACGTCATCGACTGCGGCGACGGCGTCGCGCGACAGTTTGCGACGGCCGGCGTGCCGCTCACGGCGCTGCGCCACATCTTTCTCACGCACCAGCACTCGGATCACAACGCGGACTACGGCAATCTGATCTGGCTCGCGTGGGCGTCCGGCCTGAGTACGCGGGTAGACGCCTGGGGTCCGCCGCCGCTCGAGCAGATGACGAAGCTGTTCTTTCAGATGAACGCGTACGACATCGACACACGGATTGCGAACGAAGGGCGTGTGCCGCTCGCCCCGCTCGTTCACGTCCACGAACTGCGCGCGGGCGGAGAGGTGATGCGCGACGAAAACGTCCGCGTGACCGCGGCGCTCGTCGACCATCCGCCCGTCGTGCCGGCGTTTGGCTATCGATTCGACGCTCCGGATCGATCAATTGTCATCTCCGGCGACACGACGCCATCAGACAATCTGATAACGCTCGCAAAGGGCGCCGACGTCCTGGTGCATTCGGTGTTGTACGTGCCCGCCGTTGATCGGCTCCTCGCGCGCGTGCCCAATGCAAGCACATTGAAGGCGAGCATCATCGCCCATCAAACATCAGCCGAAGATGCAGGCCGTGTGGCACAGGCGGCGGGCGTCAAGACACTCGTCCTGTCGCACCTCGTTCCCGCGGACGATCCGATGGTCACCGAACGAATGTGGATTGATGCCGCACGCACCCACTTCAGGGGAACAGTGATTGTCGGGCGAGATCTGCTAGAGATTTGAAATGACCCGAACGATCCGAACGTTAAATGGCGTCCGATTGCGACGTGAAATTGAATGCGTTGAGACGAAGGGCCGGCACGAGCAGTGGGTCTGTACCGCCCTCGCTGCTCGCGACCCGCTCGGGAACACCAATGGCATCGACGTTTCCGGGGCCGAGCATCAGGACGATGCTCTGGTTGAAGCGGAAATTGCGGACCGGGTACTTGATCTCGCCGTTCTCGACATACCACACGCCGTCGCGCGTCAGCCCCGTCACCGAGGCTGAGCGCGGGTCGACCGTGCGGATGTAGAAGAAGCGCGAGACGAGCAGCGCGCGCTTCGCGGTCTTGATCATCTCGTCCACACTCATGCCTGGCGTCGACGGTTCCAGAATCAGACCGAGCGGCCCGCTCGGCTGACGATTCTTCTGCTGCGCCCAGAATCTCGTGTAGCGGAGCGTTTCAACGACGCCATTCCGCACCAGATACGTGGTCTGCGCGGGCACTCCCTCGTCGCTGGCCGTGAACTTTGACAGCTCCGGCCTGAAGGGGTCGCTGACGATGTTGATGCGCGGGTCGAACAGCTTCGTGCCTACGCGCGTCGCGCCGGCAGACAGCGAGAAGACACTGCGTCCTTCGTCCGCGTTGCGCGCATCGAAGGACATGCCTCCCGAATCGAGCAGATCTGCGACAGCCTGCGCTTCGAGAATCACCGGATACGCGCCAGCCGGCAGCATTCGCGCGCCTCGCGAGTCCACGGCCCGCCGAATGGCTTCGCGCGCGATTCGGTCGGTATCGAGTCGCGCGACATCAACGTGATTTCTCGCGAAGTAGCCGGAGCCGCTGCCATCGGGCGTCCGCGCGGTCATCGCCAGGCTGACGATCGATCCTCGTTCGTAATGGAAATTGCCATGCGCGGTCGCCGTGGCCTGGGCGAGGAGCCCGACTTCGTGGAAGCCCGCGCCGATGATCTTCGCCTTCTCCGACTGCGCGATCGCCTCGCTGATCTGCCGCGCTCGGGCGGGGAGGTCCACACGCGCGGTGGCGTCAACCCAACCCTGACCGGACCGGTAGGTCTGCTGCGTCAGCGACGGAAGGTACTCCACGTCGACAGGGGCGAGCTTCGCGAATGTCTGTGCATCTTCGACCGCCTGCTTCAGCGCAGCGTCGCTGAGATCCGTCGTCGCCGCCGAGCCGCGATGCTTGTCGATCCACACAGTCACACGAGCTGTCGTTCGTTCCCGTTTCCCGCTTGTGAGGAACGTGTTCGCGGCAAATCGCAAGTGCGAGTAGTCCTCGCTCTGGAGAAACACGACCGCGTCGTCCGCTTTGACGTAGCCAAGCAGCTTGTTCGTAATCGCGCGCGAGTCGGCTTCTGTCAACAGCATCACGTCATCGAGACCGAAGTGTTCAGCACGTTCACCTGTCGGAAGCGCGCGACAGGCGCGCCATGGCTGACGACACCCACCTGACCAGGCTCCCCCTTGCCGTCGTTGAAGGCGCCATGCAGTTCATACGTCGATCGGCCCCCAACGCCATCGCAGGCGCCCCAGAAATCCGTCGTGCGCGACTGATACGCGACGTCGCGCAGCATGCCGCCGACTTTCCCCTTGTTGATTTCGCGAAACGTCTGGCCGCCGAACTGGAAGTTATAGCGCTGTTGATCGATCGACCAGCTGCCGTCGCCGTGGATAAGAATTCCCTTTTCAACACCGCCGATCAGCTCGTCGAGCGAGGTGTCCTGCGCGGCTGGCTCGAGCGAGACGTTCGGCATTCGTGCGAACGGAACGCTGGCCCACGAATCGCCGTTGGTGCAACCGTACGACGTCTTGCGGCCGATCAGCGGCGCAAGCTCGCGGCTCGTCTGCCAATCGACGAAGATGCCGTCCTTTACCAGATACCACCGTTGCGCCGGCACGCCGTCATCGTCATACGCGACGGTGGCGAGCGCCGTCGGTTGAACCCGATCGGCGACGATGTTGACGAGCGGCGAGCCGAAGCGCAGCTTGCCTGTCTGGTCCGGCGTCAGAAAACTCGTGCCTGCGTAATTGGCTTCCCACCAGAGGGCGCGATCGAGTTCCGTCGAATGTCCCGCCGATTCGTGAATCGTCAGCCAGAGGTTCGTGGGATGGATGACCAGGTCGTACCTGCCCGGTTCGACGGATTTCGCTTTGGGCTTCTCGACCGCTTCCTCGGCCGCCTGCGTCGCCTCGGCGCGCCAGGGGTATTGCTCGATGTATTCATAGCCGCGCCCCTGAGGTCCACGGAGCGAGCGTCGCGTTTGAAAGTCGTTCGTCTCACGGTTGATGGCCGTCACCGTCAACTGTGGCTCGCCGCGAATCAGATACTGCTCGATGCGGGACCCGTCGGATGTCGTCAGAAAGCGCTGCTCGTTCACCCAGCGCATCGACGAGTTGACGAAGCTGACACCGTTCGTCTTGAGCGCAGTCTCGTTGAGCGCCAGGAGGAACTGAATCTTGTCGTCGAGCGGCACGTCGAACGGATCCTTTTCGAACGCACTCTTCCAGCTCGCGACAGCGGGCTGAACCGGCGCGAGTCTGACCCGCTTTCGCTGGAACATCGAATTGGCGCGTGCGATGTCGACAGCAACCGCGGTGACGCGCCGGATTTCGTCGGCGGTGACGATGTTGCTCGCGGCAAAGCCCCAGGTCCCGTTCACCAGGACGCGCACGCCAAAGCCGAAGTCCTGATTGCGCGCGACGTTCTGGACCTGCCGCTCGCGCGTAAAGATCGTTTCCGATCGGTAGCGATTGATGCGAATGTCCGCGTACGAGGCGCCCAGTATCTTGGCCCTCGTCAGCGCAGCTTCAGCGAGCGCGCTCTTGACGATGTCCACTTCGGCCGCAACGGCAGCTTCGCGTTCGAGGATCCACGGTGCCAGCGTCGCGGTGCCGAGCGCGGCCGAGCCTAGCTTCAAGAAGTCGCGCCGGATCATGCGTGCGAATCGTATATCAGGCAGCAGGTGGCAGGTACCTAGGGGCCGCCTTTAGGCGGCCCACCGGTGCCGGGCCCAACTATTACGGCGTCGTGCCCTGGCTTGACCCGGCGAACAGCTTTTTGCCGCCAAGCATGACTGCCTTGGCGTTCATCAGCTTGCTACCGTCTCGGGCGAGCCATCCGTCGACCGTGACGACATCACCGACCTTCATGTCGTTGCGCGTCCACCCAAGGCGGATCAGCGCCAGCGGATTGGCCATCTCCACCGCCCAGTTTGCGGGCGAACCCGCGTCGTCTTTCGTATCGACGTAGAAGTAGATGTGCGGATTCGTCCATTCAATCTTCGTGACCGGACCTGTGATCGTAAACGGCTTCTTTGGATCGAACTGCGCCGCGAAGGAGTGATGTGCCTGGACGGACGTGCCCACCAGGGCGATCGCAAGCAGGCAGACTGCAATTGCTCGTGTCATGCGCTGGTCCTCCTCAGTTCGCGGCGCTCGGACCGACCATGTGTGGCGTCGACTTTTCGTTTTCGTTGCAGATGTATTCGAGCAGCTCAGTGTTCGGTGTGAGCGACAGCTTGACGGTCCTGGTCCAGGGCTGCGTGTACGCCTTCGGGTCGTTCACGGTGACGTCCACCTGAAGATGTCCATAGTCCACGCGACGAATCCGCTCCGTGATGCGTGCTTGATCCGTCAGCGGATGCCCACGGAGGTCAAGCCACGCGTTGTCTTTGAGCCCGATGGTTTCGACAACGAGCGTCTCGCCATCCCATTTGCCGATTGAATAGCCTTTGAAAATCGGCTCGGTATCTCTCGGCAGCGGCCGGCCATCGAGAAAGATCTGGCGAAACTGAATCATGTATTCGTCCAGGATCACGACCGCGTCAGGTGTCTGGACGATCTTCTGCAGCGCGAAGCTGGCCCATGCTCGCGCTGGAGAAACGGGAAGACAGCGCGCGATCGTGTCGTCCTTGCCCGCGGCGTCACTGCGCTGCTTGAAAAGCTCCGCCGCCCACGGCTGCATCGGCAGCTCAGTATTCGCGCCAGCGATGTTGACGGCGCCGAACGGAATTCCCTGCTGTGCATCGATACAACCGAGGGCAGCTGTGGCCTCGTTGCACGGGAATTTGTCCGCGTCCCAGATGCCGGACAGATCGGGCGTCTTGCCGTCAGCAAGTTTCGGAGCGGGTGCCGCGAGATTAACGAGCTATTGCGCGGCGGCGAACACAATCGCCATCGCCACCTGTGCGGCTTTGACGGCGGCCGACTTCTCCACGTCGGTCCACTCGTCCAGCGCGTGCGAGCGCTCGCTTGGACCCCGGCCGATCGTGATGGCTGGAATTCCGAGGCTGATCGGAACGTTCGAGTCGGTGCTGCTGACGCTGTATCGCGCCGTCAGGCCAAACGTTTTCAAGACTGCCGTGGCGCTCTGGACCAGTGGTGAGTGCACCGGCGTCTCGCCCGATGGGCGGTCGCCGATCAGTTTGACGTCGGCCTCGACCTTCCCTTCCTTCGTGGAGCGCGCCGCGTTCTCCCTGGCAACCGCTTCCCGCACGATCGCCTGGAAATCAGTCACCAGCTTGTTGAGCGCGTCAGGCGACTCGGATCGCATGTCGACGTCCATCGACATCTCGGTGGGAATGGAATTCACCGATGTCCCGCCCCGCACCACGCCGACGTTGAATGTGGTCTTCGGGTTCGCGGGAACGTTGATGCGGGAGAAGTTCGCGATGGCATCGCCCATCGCAAACGCCGGGTTGACGATCCCGAAGGCTCCGTAGCTGTGCCCTCCGGGGCCCGTGAAGGTGACGCGGTAGCGCTTGCTCCCGAGCGCACCGTTGGTGATGTTACCCTGGTCGCCGCCATCGATGGCGACGAACGACTTGATGCGCTCCTTGTACTTCCCTTTTGTCAGCAGATACTTCGCGCCGCGCAGATCTCCTTCACCTTCCTCGCCGACGTTGCCCACAAACAGAATGTCGTTCGGTGTCTGCACATGGCCGGCGTCCATGGCCCGGATCATCGTCAGCATCAGCGCCAGCCCGCGGGTGTCGTCTCCAACGCCAGGCGCGCGCAGCTTCGTCCCGTCGCGCTTCACGTGAACGTCCGTGCCTTCCGGGAAAACGGTATCGAGATGCGCGAGCACTGCAAGCATCGCCCGGCCTGTCCCGCGGCGAACGCCCATCACGTTGCCCTCAGCATCCATCTCGACATCGGCGAGGCCGGATGCGCGCAGCATCTGGAGGAAGGCCGCCGCACGCGCCCGCTCCTTGAACGGCGGCGCGGGAATCTCGGTCAGCGTGATGAGCTCGCGAATGAACCGGTCGTAATCACGCGCGAGAAAGTCGGACGCCGCCACGAACGCGGGCGAACGAACGATCGCCTCGGGGTCGGTGGGCGGCGTCTGCGCGCGCGCAGCAGCGATGCTTGCCGCAATGACGCACGACGCCAGAACGAGACGCCGGCGGCTCACCGCGCGGCAGTCGTCTGCGATGGTGTGTCCGGCCGTTCGTTCAACTCGATATAGGTTCCCCACGGATCGGTGATGAACGCCAGCGCGGTGCCGGCCGCTTCGTTCTTGGTGTAGGGACGATCGAGCTTGACGCCGGCCGCGTCGAGCTTCTTGGTGAACGCTTCCAGGTTCTTGACGTCGAAGCCGATGTGATCGAGCACGCGCCCTTTCGTTGTCACCTGCGGAGCGTCCGCGCGCGAGAACGAGAGGTTAATCCCCGGCAGGTCTGCTGCGATGTTCGCGCCGCGCTTACCGGGCACCGCCCCGAACCAGCCGGCATACCACGCCTGGATTTTCGGAATCTCGGATTCGGGCACGTTGAAGTGGATGTGATGGCTCTGAATCGGGACTTTCTGATCCTTGTTCTCGAGAATTTCGATCCGCAGCCCGTCCGGCGTCTCGACGAACGCCTGGTCCGTGCGCCCCTGCCCACCCGGTAGCACATTCACACCGGCGGCCTTCCACTTCGCCACAGCCTCCTGCGTGTTCGGCACCGTGAAGCCGACATGATTCACCACGCTGCCAACACTGCCGCCGGTCGCGGGCGCCGCGCCAGCGTTCTGGTTGAGATACACCAGCACGCCGGGAAACCTCACGATTTCGAAGTTGCCGGCCTTGATCGGTGTACCGCCCATCGCCACGAAGATCTTCTTGTTCGCCTCGATGTCGCGCGAATTCAAGTGCCAGTGCCCGTTGGTCACGCCGGCGGCGTTGACCGGGAACGGCTGCGCCGACGCAAACGCCGGCACGAGCATGGAAATCAGCCAGACGGCGAGAAGCAGCTTTTTCACGGCAATCCTCCGGGGGATATCATCCTCCAAATCCCAAAACCCAAATCCCAAAACCCAAATCCCAAATCCCAAATCCCAAATCCCAACGGGACCAGGTATCCGTTGAAAAAATCCGGCGGATCAGCGCGGTGAGGCGCCTTCCGAAGAACGGTCGAATTCACCGGGGCGTGAACGACTAGCTGGTGGGAGGGAGCGAATGAAGTATCTGTGCCTGATTTACGACGAAGAAAAGACTTTTGCGACGATGCCGAAGAGCCAGCTGGATGCTTTCATGGCCGAGTACCGCTCGTTTGGCGAGAGCATCCGGAAATCGGGCCACTACGTCCACGGGAGCCAGCTGGCGCCCACTCGCACGGCGTCGACTGTGCGGGTGCGGAACGGCAGGATGTCGGTCACCGATGGTCCATTCGCTGAGACGAAGGAGCAGCTCGGCGGGTATTACGTGATAGAGGCTGCGGACTTAAACGAGGCGCTTCGGATCGCGTCGGGGATTCCGTCAGCCCGAATGGGCAGCATCGAGGTGCGCCCGCTTATTTAGTCGCAACCGACGGCTTAGTCGATGGTTGGTCGTTCGTGGGTGACCACCAACTACCAACCACCAACCACCAGTGCGAACTACTTGGTGGGAGCCGGCTGCGCCGGGCGCGGTTCCGACGATGGCGGCACGATGTTCTTCATGCGCATTGTCGTCACCAGATTGCCGTATATCTCGTTGTTGTGGACGACGTTCAGCATCAGCAGCGCCATGCGCGTGTTGCGGACGACGCGGCCGCTCTCCTGCTGAATCTCGACGACCTGCGCGCCGTTCTCGTCGTTCAGCGACGCATACACCGGATCGCAGTAGGCGAACGAATCGGTGAGCGCCTTCTGGAATTCCGCTTTCGACTTCAGCGTCTGCTCGAGATTGACGCCGGCGTTAGGGTTCTTCTCGCCTTTCGCCTGCGAACACCAAAGGAAGTTGTAGTTCGCCACGTGGGCCAGATGCTGACCGAACGTCCGCACTTCTTGCTGCGTCCCCGGCCGAAGACCATACATATCCTCCGTCACCTTCTCGGCCGAGCGGACGATGTTGTTCTTGTTGCCGTTGTACATGTTGCGGAGGAACGCCGAGGTGGTCGGCGGCGCCTGCGGCTGTTGTCCCTGCTGAGCGAAGGCAGGCGCGGCAAGCGAGGTTCCGAGCAACGCGATCACGAAAAGTCTGTTCATCATGCGCGGATTATAGACTCCCAACGTCCAACGCCCAACCTCCAAAAACACTCCTTGGGAGTTGGTTGCTGGTCGTTGGGAGTTGAGCGGAGCTAGCGCACGATCTCGCGAATCGTGCCGTCCTGCTTGTTGAGGAGGAACACGCGATTCTCCGGTCCAGTACCGAATCGCAGATCGGCGCGGTCGGCGCCCGATCGCTTCTGCGCAGCATTCTTCTCTTTGATGAGCTGTAGCAGTGTCTTCGCGGACGTACCGCTTCCAAAAAGCACGCGGCGAATCGCATCCTGTCCGCCGCCGGGCAGTCGGTCCGCGTCGATGTAGAACATTTCTCCGCTCGGGTTGTCGCCAAACAGCACCTTGTTCGACAGTTGCGGCACCGCGTTGCCTCGATAGACCACGATGCCGGTGACCGCCACGTTGTTGCCAAACAGCGGATCGCGGTGATCGAACTCGACGATCGGGAAGGTCACTTTCGGATCCGCCCGTCGTTGATTCAGATCGATATGCGTCCGGTCGGTGAAGCGGAAGCTCGCCTCCCAGTAGTTCCATCCGAGGTTGGCGCCAGGCGTGACGACGTCCACTTCCTCGTCGATGTTCTGCCCGATCTCGGAGAGGAACATGCGGCCGTCCTTCGGATCCCACCCGAAGCGCTGCGGATTCCGAAGTCCGTATGCGTAGATCTCACCCATCGTCTGCGGATTGTTGTCCGCCATGAACGGGTTGCTCGGTGGGACTCCGTACTTGCCGTTCGCGCTGTTGTTGCCGAGCGGGTCGATGCGAAGCAGTTTTCCGAACGGCGTTCCGAGATTCTGCGCCATGTTGAGCGGGTCGCCGCCGCTGCCGCCGTCAGCCAGCGTGAAATACAGCAGGCCGAAATCCGGCGAGCCAGGTGTCGCGAGCGGATTGAATGCGCTCAGCCCTGCGTTGTGATTCGCGAACGGCTGCCGGAACCGCACAATCTCGCGCGGCGGACCGCCATCGTAGGTGGCGGCTGCCGGATTCTTTGCGGTCCACTCGAACAGCACCGTATCGTGTGTGTTCATACCGCCCGCGGGAACGAAATCCGGCTTCGGCTGCATGTTGCTCGAATCCGTGTAGGTGTAGAACTTGCCGTAGCCGCGCGTGCCGGGCTGGCCGAACTGCGGATGGAACGCGAAGCTCTGGAAGCCACGCTCGCGTCCCTGCGACTGGACGTTCACGCCCCAGTTCGATGCGTTGATATCGAGATACGGCGTGACCGTCTTGCCGTCGTAGCTGATCGTATAGAGCGGCCCGCGCATGTCGTTGACAAACAGCCGCCTCGTCCCCGGTTCGTTGACAAGCAGCATCATCCGCGCGGCTTCGCTCCCGACGTCAGGAACGGTCGCGAACTCCACGAGGTTCACACGAACTGGCTCGCCGTTATCCGCAATCGGCTTCGGAAACGGATCGATGGTCTGCGCCAGCGCACAGCACGCCATCAAGAGCGTCAGCGCCGCTGCGCGCAACGGATTCAATGG
>Ga0114129_10014599_pt1 | contig 11191 bp, 8 predicted proteins | sample RhiMetdeltSRZDD1_FD_80071 | JGI IMG/M metagenome (GOLD analysis project Ga0114129, IMG submission 80071) | Populus rhizosphere microbial communities from Tennessee, USA - Rhizosphere MetaG P. deltoides SRZDD1 (version 2) (version 2) | ecosystem: Host-associated > Plants > Roots > Rhizosphere >... | reverse complement strand
GTGGCCGCCAAGACCGTGCTCGTCGCCGACGACACGGCATTCGTGCGCGACCGCTTCAGAGAGGCGATCGAAGGGGCAGGTCACAAAGCGGTGACGGCGCAGAACGGCCCGGAGCTGCTTGGATGTGTACGGACGTCAAAGGCCGAGATTGACCTGATTGTGCTGGATCTGCGGCTGCCACAGGGGAACGGGGTGGCTATGCTGCGCGCCATTCGCAAGATGGACCAGGACCGGCCGCCGGTCATGGTCTTCAGCGGCACCATCAAGAGCGCCGATGAGGTCCGCGAGCTCGGGACGCTAGGGGTCACCGGCTACGTGAACGAGTACATGGCTGTGCAGCACATCGTTCCCGCGCTCGTGCCCCACCTGTTTCCAGACAGCTCCAATCGACGGTCGAGCCCGCGCGTCGTGCTGGGCGTCCCGGTCGCCTACCGGTTTGGCAACACCATCGCCGCCGCGTTGACGCTCAACATCAGCCGCGGCGGTCTCGCGGTTCGCACGACCAGTCCCCTTGCGGTTGGCACCGCGGTCAAGGTTCGCTTCCGTGTGCCCACGACGAAGAAGGACATCGACGCCGAAGCCACCATTGCGTGGACCGATCGCCGCGTCGGGATGGGGCTGCAGTTCACGAAACTGACCGCCGGCGATCAGGCCCACATCGACGACTACATTCAGGGCCATTTCTTTTCGAATCGCAAGGCGTAGGTGTCTTATCTCGCGCGCAGCAATCGCAGCGCGTTCGCGACGACGATCACTGATGCGCCCGTGTCGGCCAACACGGCCATCCACAGCGTCGCTGACCCGGTGATCGCCAGCACCAGAAATGCGGCTTTCAACACGAGCGACACGATGACGTTCGTCTTGACGTTGAAGAGTGTGGCACGCGCGAGCCGCACCGCGTAGGGAATCTTCAAGAGCTCGTCGGACATCAAGGCAATGTCCGCCGTCTCGAGCGCCGCGTCTGATCCCGCCGCTCCCATCGCGATGCCGACGTCTGCCGCCGCCAGCGCCGGCGCGTCATTGACACCGTCGCCGACCATCAGGATCGCTCCGTGCGCTTTGCGCATGGCGACCACACGATCGTGCTTCTGCTGTGGAAGCAGTCCCGCCTCATATTGGTCGAGCGCCAAGGCACCAGCCACGACGCGTGCGCTCAAGGCATGATCGCCGGTGAGCATCGCGACATGCCGGATCCCGTGCGAACGCAGCAGCTCGAGCGTCTCGCGCGCCGTCTCGCGCATCGGATCGGCAATCGCAATTGCGCCGAGCAGGACGTGGTCAACGGCCACGAACACCAGTGTGTGACCGTCTCGGCGGAGCGACTCGACCTCCGATGGCGCGGCGATGTTGCGCAGGGTCATGAGGGTGTCGTTGCCGACGACCACCGCACGCCCGCCGACGAGCGCCTCCACACCCATCCCTGGCACGGACATGAATCCGGTCGCCTCTGGCTCGTCCACTCCCAAGAGACGCGCACGATCGGCGATGGCTCGTGCAATAGGGTGTTCGGAGCGCGTCTCGACCGCCGCCGCGAATCGCAGCACGTCCTGCGGCGATGCAGATCCGACGGCGATGACGTCAGCAACGGCCGGTTCGCCGCGCGTCAGCGTGCCCGTCTTGTCGAACGCAACCGCCCGGACGGACGCCAGCCGTTCGAGATGCGCGCCGCCTTTGATCAGGACGCCATTTCGCGCCGCCGCCGAGAGCGCCGACACGATCGACACCGGCGTCGAAATCACGAGAGCGCATGGGCAGGAAATCACGAGCAGGACGAGTGCTCGATAGAGCCACGTACCGGCGTCGGCGCCGCCGATGAGGGGCGGGACAACCGCAACCAGGACCGCCAGCGCAATCACCGCAGGCGTATAGATGCGCGCGAAACGATCGACGAACGATTGCACAGGTGCGCGGCGTGATTGCGCGGCCTCGACCAGGTGAATGATGCGCGCCAGCCTCGTATCGGGCCCGATCCGCGTGACTTCGAGCTCGAGCGACCCGCGCCCATTGATCGTTCCGGCGAAGACTTCGTCGCCTGGCTCCTTGTCCACTGGCAGCGATTCGCCGGTCATCGGCGCTTCGTTGACGTCGCTGTGGCCGGCGACGATCGTGCCGTCGAGCGGCACCTTGTCCCCGGGTCTGACGACGACCACATCGCCGACAGCGATCGCCTCGACTGACGCCCGCTGCTCGACGCCGCCGCGTTTGACGATCGCCTCGCGCGGCGTCAGATCGACCAGCGCGCGAATGGCCTGACGTGCACGCTCGAGCGTCCGGGCTTCGAGCCACTGCGCGAGCGCGAAGAGAAACACGACGCTCGATGCCTCGGACCATTCGCCGAGGGCCAGCGCGCCTGCGACCGCGATGACCATCAACACGTTGATGTCCACCGTGCGGGTGCGAAGGGCGGTCACCGCGCGGCGGGCCGGATAAATTCCACCGACCAGCGCGCCCGCGACGAAACAGAGCGCGGCCGCCAGCGGCCGCTCGAGCGCCGCGATGGCCAGCCCGGCCACGAGCGCAACGCCGGCGCCGACCGTCAGCCAGAAGCGAGCCCGGACGTCCGGTGCAGACGCACGAGGCTCCTCGTGTTCCAGCCACATGCGCATCCCGGTCTGCCCAACCGCATCGACCATGTCGGCCGTCGTCAGCTTCGCCGCGTCATATTGAATGTGGAGTCGCTGGCCGATGACGTCGGCCGTCATCGCCTCCACACCCGTCAGTGGTTTGAGCCGGCGCTCCAGAATGACCACCTCTTCGTGGCAGTCCATGCCTTCGACGCGGAAGACCGCCTCCGCGTGCAGCTCGCACGTCGCGCACGTCACCTTGGTGGCCGAGGCCCCTGGCCTGAGCGCCGTCGAAGGCATGGCGGGCGGCCTAGCGGCCGGCCTCCTGGACGTGCCGCAGTCCCTGCCGGAACAGCGCGAGTACGTGCTTGTCGTCGAGCGCGTAGAAAATCATCCGGCCCTCGCGCCGCGACCGGACGATGCGGGTGTTGCGCAACAGGCGGAGCTGATGCGACACGGCCGACTCGGTGACGCCGAGCTGACTGGCGAGATCGCCGACGCAGAGCTCCGTGCGCGACAGCGCATCGAGGATCCGCACGCGGGTCGGATCGCCGAGCACACGAAAAATCTCGGTCAGGCCCTCAACGGTATGCGTGTCAAGAGTCGACATATGAACAACTGTTCATATGTTAACACATTCGCTTGCCCCCGCGGTGGGCATTGGTTAGTATCGCGGGTTGTGCCGGCCGGCATCGCCAGACTCTATTAATACCGGCTTAATACTGGAGAAAATGCGGTGATCGAAGTTCAACACCTCACCAAGCAATACGGCCCCTTCACGGCCGTTCACGACGTCAGCTTCAAGGCCGAGCGTGGGGAGATTCTGGGCTTCCTCGGCCCCAATGGCGCCGGCAAGACGACGACGATGCGGGTGCTCACCGGCTATATGCCGCCCACCGACGGCAAAGCCCTCGTCGCCGGCTACGACGTGATGGAGCAACCCATCGAGGCCAAGCGCCGGACCGGCTACCTGCCCGAGATGCCCCCGCTCTACCCGGACATGACCGTGCGCGATTACCTGATGTTCTGCGCCCGGATCAAAGGCGTCCCGCGAGCCGATCGCACGACCCGGGTAAAGACGACCATGGAGCGGACGCGTATAGCGGACGTGGCCACCCGCCAGTGCGCAAAGCTCTCGAAGGGCTACCGGCAGCGAGTCGGCCTCGCCCAGGCCCTGATCCACAACCCGGACGTGCTGATCCTCGACGAGCCGACAGCCGGCCTCGACCCGAAGCAGATCATCGAGACGCGTCGCCTGATCAAGGAACTGGGCGGCGAGCACACGGTGATTCTCAGCACCCACATCCTTCCCGAGGTCAGCCAGACCTGTCAGCGCGTCGTCATCATCAATAAGGGCCGCGTGGTCGCGGTCGACACGCCCGAGAACCTGACGTCACGGCTGCAGGGATCGGGCTCGATCTACGTCGAAGTCGACAGCCTGGGGGCGGACGCACAGACGGTGCTCGCCTCGATCGCCGGCGTCACCGGCGTCACGGTGTCTGAGAAGCATGGGTCCGCGACCGGCTACGAAGTGGCGATGGCGTCGGACCGTGATGTGCGGCGCGAGCTGGCGTCAACAGTCGTCGGCCGCGGCTGGGGCCTGCTGGAGCTGCGCCCGACTCGTATGAGCCTGGAAGAGATCTTCCTCAGTCTGACCACAGAAGAAACAGAGAGTACCGAGGCAGTGCAATGAACAACATCCTTGCGATCACCCACAAGGAACTCAAAAGCTACTTCGCGTCACCGATCGCGTATGTCGTGATCGGCTTGTATGCCCTGGTCTACGGCTACTACTTCTACGCGGCCGTACGCTTCTTCGAACGTCAGAGCATTCAGATGGCGGGCCTGGGCGCCGGCACGCCTGCGGTGAACATCAACGAACAGCTCATTCGACCGGTGTTCCAGTACTCGATGGTGGTGTTCCTGATCGTCCTCCCGATGATCACGATGCGCACGTATTCGGAGGAGAAGCGATCGGGCACGCTGGAGCTGCTGCTCACCTCGCCGGTCACCGACTTCCAGATCATCATGGGGAAGTTCCTCGGTGCGATGGGCCTCTACGCCTCGATGCTCGGTATCACGCTGATTCACATGGTGCTGCTCTTCTGGGTCAGCCAACCAGAGTGGATGCCGATCCTGACGTCCTATGTCGGGCTGTTGTTCATGGGCGGCTGTTTCATGGCCGTCGGACTGCTCATCTCGAGCCTGACGAAGAACCAGATCGTCGCGGTCGTCGCGACATTCACCGTCTTCATGATGTTCTGGATGGTCAACTGGATCGCCCAGTTCATGTCGCCGACGTCGCAGGCGGTTCTGAACTATCTCTCGATCACCGGCCACCTCGAGGACTTCATGGGCGGCGTGATTGACACCAAACATGTGGTCTATTACGTCAGCTTCATCGCATTCGGGCTGTTCCTCACTGCCCGATCGGTGGACGTCGAACGGTGGAGAGGCTGACCATGGTGCAGCGGATCCTCAGCATCCTGAGTTGGGTCGGCGTCGTCCTCGTCTTCGGCGCGCTCGTCGTTCGCTTCACGAAGCCCGAATGGGATCAGTACGCGACCTACGGCGCCTATGCCGGGCTTGCGCTGGTCCTGCTCTACACATTCGGACAATGGCGCGAGATTGTCGCGTTCTTCCAACGGCGGAATGCGCGCTACGGAACCATCGCCGCCGCCAGCGTGGTGGTCGTGCTCGGCATCCTCGTCGCGATCAACTACCTGTCGGAGCGCCGCAACAAGCGATGGGACCTGACAGAGAACAAGCAGTACAGCCTCTCTGAGCAGTCGAACAAGCTGCTGGGCAGCCTGACCGCGCCCGCGAAGTTCATGGTGTTCGATCAGGCGGATAAACTCGAACGGTTCCGTCCGAGGCTCGATGCCTACAAGTACGGATCGAGCCAGGTTCAGGTCGACTACGTTGACGTGGACAAGGATCCGGTGAAAACCAAGGAATACAAGGTCGACACCTACGGCACGATCGTCGTCGAGTACATGGGCCGCACCGAGCGGGTCACGACCGACTCCGAGCAGGACATCACCAATGCCCTGATCAAGGTGGTGAATCCCACTGCCAAGAAGGTGTATTTCCTGAGCGGCCACGGTGAGAAGGATCCCGGCAATTCGGACCGGAAGATTGGCTACAGCAGCATCGCCGACGCGCTGAAACGCGACAACTTCGAGTTCGCGACGCTGGCGCTGGCGCAGACCGGCGAGATTCCGATGGACGCCACCGAACTCGTGATTGCCGGCCCGCGCACGGACTTGCTCGAGCAGGAAGTCCCGGTCATCAACACCTACCTGACGTCGCGCAGCGGCAAGTTGCTCGTGCTGTTCGATCCGCCGGACAATCTCAAGCAGCCGTCACCGATGCCGCATCTCGCCGGACTGCTCGACGAATGGGGCATCAAGTCCACGGATACGGTGGTGCTCGATGTGACCGGGCTCACCTCCAATCCCACGGCACCGGTGGCCGTACCGCCGTACCCGGCGCACGCGATCACGAATAACTTCGGGTTCGTCACTGCGTTCCCTCTCGTGCGCGCGTTGCAGCCCGAGACCTCGCCGCAGAAGCGCTCGGGCCAGACCTTCCTGCAGACGGGAGCCCGCAGCTGGGCGGAAAAGTCGCTGGCGTCGCTGACGGATCAGAAGAACCCGGTGTCGGCGGACCCGGCGCAAGGAGACATTCCAGGACCGGTCTCGATCGGCGTGGCGACCGCAGTTCCCGCGACGACACCCGAGCCTACACCCGCCGCGAACACGACGAAGAAGCCGGAAGACGAGCCCAAGAAGCCTGAGACGCGCGTCGCAGCAATCGGCGACTCGGACTTCGTCTCCAACGCGTATCTCGGGGTCGAAGGCAACCGCGACCTCTTCATGAACGTCGTGAACTGGCTGGCGCAGCAGGAAAACCTGATCGCCATCCGCCCGCGCGAGCCGGCCGATCGCAGAATGACGCTGACCGAGAACAAGACGACGGCGATTCTGCTGCTCTCGATCTTCGTGATTCCGGGAGTGGTGCTTGGCGCCGGCGTCTACTCGTGGTGGCGGAGGCGATAGCCGTGCGCAGCGTCTGGTCCCTGGTCGCATCCGTCGTCGTTCTGGGTTGTCTCGTCGGATACATCTACTTCGTCGATTCCAAGACCGAGCCCAACGCGCCAGAGGTCAAGGAAAAGGTCTGGGGCAGCACCCTGGCCTCCGCCGACATGGAGGAGATCGAGATCACGCTCGCGGCGGGCGACACCGCCAAGGTGCAGAAGACCGACGGCACCTGGCAGCTCGTTGAGCCGGCGAAGGCCCCTGCCGACGAGATGGAAATGACCTCGATCGCCAGCAGTCTCGCGGGGCTCGAGATCCAGCGCGTGGTCGAGGCCAACGCCGGCGACGTCAAGAAGTACGGATTCGATCCGGCGCGCATCTCGGTTGCCTTTCGCAGCAAGGGACAGAAAGATCCGCGACGAATCGAGTTCGGCGAGAAGACGCCAACCGGCGGAGACCTGTACGCGCGCATCCCTGGGGACAAGCGCGTCTTCCTGGTGTCGTCGTTTCTCGACTCGACGTTCAACAAGACGCCGTTTGCGCTGCGCGACAAAGTCATCCTCAAAATCGATCGGCAAAAGGCGGACGGCCTGGAGCTTATCGAGGGTGCGACAAACGTTCAGCTGAGCAAGAAGGGCAGCGACTGGATGGTCGTGAAGCCGCTCGCGGCGCGTGCTGACTTTGCCGTCGTGGAGAGCTCACTCGAGCGCGTCGGGTCGGCACAAATGGTCGGCATCACCGAGGAGAACGCCACCAACCTCGCCAAGTACGGGCTCGACAAACCCACCACGACGATCAACGTCGCGATGGGCAGTTCCCGCGCGACGCTGCTGCTCGGCAAGACCGAAAACGCCGTCGTCTATGCGAAGGATGCGTCGCGGCCGATGGTCTTCACAGTGGCGCCGACGTTGAAGACCGACGTCATCAAGCCGGTCTCGGACTTCCGCCGCAAGGATCTGTTCGATGCGCGCGCCTTCACCACAACGCATATCGAGTTCACACGCGGCAGCGAGACGATCGTCCTCGACAAGAGCAAAGGCAAGGACGAGAAGGACGTCTGGAAGAACGGCGCCGGCAAGGAGATCGATCTGGAGAAGGTCGATGACCTTGTGAACCGGGTGACCGGCCTGCGCGCCAGCTCATTTGAGAATCAGGCGCACGCGTCACTCAAGACGCCAGCGCTGGTTGTCACGACGCGCTCGAACGACAACAAGACAGAGACGGTCTCGTTCGGCCGCACAGCCACCGACGTCTATGCGGCACGCTCCGACGAACCCGGCTCCGCCAAGATCGATGGCACGGCGGCGCTCGACGAAACGATGAAACTGCTGGACGGGGTGAAGTAACCTGTAATGCACAATTCAAAATGCAAAATGCAAAAGGTGAGCGATGGGCACGATTTGCATTTTGCATCTTGCATCTTGCATTAGTCGGTTGCGCAAAGACTCCACCAGCAACCACACCTTCGTCGCCCGCGCCCAATCCCGTCGAACAGCTCGAGCGGAGCATCCTGAGCGCGACGCGTATGCCTGGGGTGAGCCGTGCGGCGTGGGGCATCGCCGTACAGTCGCTCGATCGCCGTGAGCGGCTGTTTACGCTGAACGGTGGCACGCTGCTCGTGCCGGCTTCAGTTGCCAAGCTCCTGAGCGTCGCCACGGCGGCCGATGCGGTGGGCTGGGATTACCGATACACGACAACTCTTCGCGCCACAGGACCAATCGCGGACGGCGTCCTTCGAGGCGATCTGCTCGTGGTCGGCTCCGGCGATCCCTCAATCGGTGGACGCGCCGGCGACGATCTCTCGGCGTGGGTGGAGGCGCTCAAGGCTGCTGGCCTCCGTCGCATCGAGGGTCGTGTCATCGGCGACGACGATCTCGTAGACGAACCGCGCCCGCAGTTGGCGTGGGCCTGGGACGATCTCGGCTATACGACAGGTGCGCTCTTCGGCGCGCTCAATCTGGCTGAGAACCGCAGCACCGTGACGATTGCGCCAGGCCCCTCCGCCGGCACGCCTGCGGTCGTTACGGTCGATCAGCGTCTCGCGTTTCGCGCGGTCGCCAACCGCGTCGCGACCGGACCGGCAGGGTCTCCTCAGCTGCTCTGGCCCGAGCAGCGCCCAGGCGACCCCTCGCTCACGGTGGCTGGCTCGATTCCGGCCGCGGCTCCGCCGGCTGTCCTCGGGGTCGCCGTCGGCAACCCGACACTGTGGTTCGCGAGCGCGCTGAAAAGCCGCATGGTCCGCGACGGCATCGACGTCGGCGGCGACGCCGTCGATGTCGACGATGTGATGCCGACTCCGGCGCGAGACGCGGCGACGGTGATTCACACGCACCGGTCGCGCACGCTCGCCGAGATCGCACAGCCGCTGCTCAAGGACAGCATCAACCTGTATGCCGAAGCGTTGATGCGCCTCAACGCAGCGCCGGGCGCGTTGCCCACCAATGACGCGGCACTCGAGGGTTTGCGCAAGCGGCTCGATGCGTGGGGAATCTCGAATGCGAGCTACCAGCTCGTGGACGGATCGGGCCTGTCACGCCGCGACGCGATCTCGGCAGATGCCGTGTTATCGCTGCTCGAGCGAATGGCGGATCCCTCCAGCAAGTCGCCGTTCGTCACCGGCCTGCCGATTGCCGGCGTCGATGGATCGCTCTCGACGCGAATGAAGGGGACGGCGGCGGAGAACAAAGTGCGCGCGAAGACCGGCACGATGTCGAACATCCGCACACTCGCGGGCTATGTCACGACGCGCGATGGCGAACGCCTGGCCTTCGTGATTCTGATCAACAACTTCGAAGGCACCGGCGCAAACGCGAACGATGCGCTCGACGCGATCGCGGTTCGGCTCGCGTCGTTCTCACGGACACCGTAGGGCGGGTCTTGCTTTCTAGACCCGACGCCGGGTCCACAGAACAGGACCCGGCCTACAAGTCGATTCGGAAGTGATAGCAGTTAATGGTCAGGCCTTCGCGAAAATAGAAACGGTGCGTCTGTTCGCGCTGCACTCCGGAGTCGAGCTGCAGCTGTACGCAGCCGCGCTCTCTGGCCTCCCGCTTCAGCCAATCCATCAGCGCCTTGCCGTAACCGCGTGAGCGGCGCGTTTCATCGGTATTCAGGTCGTCCACGTAGAGCGTCTTGCCCGCGAACAGCATTTCCATGAAGCGATACCCGGCGACCGCGACGACAGCGTCGCCATCGAAGACGGCGGCCTGCAGGTAGCCCTCGGTCTGCATCATGCGGCGCACCGTGGAGAGGTAATTTGCTTCGGGAATCTGCGGTCGGAGCTGGCGCATGACGCCGCGTGCGGCGAGGATGTCTTCGTCGGTGGTCAGCTTTCGGACAACGGCGCTCACGTGATTCTCCCAGTCCGGCTGAAGCCGGACACTACACGAGTCGCTCGCGAGCCGCAGCGACGATCTCCTGCGGATCGCCAGTAAGGCCGGCGCCCTGCGCGAGCTCGGGCTTGCCGCCGCCGCGCCCGCCGAAGCGCTTGAGCAACTGCTGCAGCACTGCGTTCGCGTCGAGCGCGACATCGGGGGACCGCGCCACGACGATCGCGATCGGCACCGACGTGCCCACGAGCGCCGCCGCAACATTCGACTCGGCAGTCATGGACGAGGCGACTGCCTTGAGGCCTGCGGCGTCCCAGCCGTCCAGGACGTGCGCGGCGCGCCGCATGCCATCCACGACGGGCGATGCAGCGACGAGGCGTACAGCTTCATGGACGGCCAGCTCCGATTGCAGACGCGCGATTGTCTTGCGCGCCAGCTTGCCGTCGGCCTGTATCCGCTCGACGGCCGCCGGCAACTCGTGTGGCAGCACCGACAGCGAGCGAACGCTACCGGCGACGGCATCGCGGTACCCGCGTAAGGCACGCAGCGCCCGGCCACCGCAAACAAATGAGAGCCGGCTGCCACCACGAAACTTCTCCACGGCCGTCACGGCAATCAGCCCGATCTCACCAGTGCGCGCGACGTGAGTACCACCGCAGGCGGACAGATCGAAATCGGCGATCTCGATCAATCGCAACGGCCCCTCGCGCACCGGCTCTTTGCGAAGCGGCAGACGCGCGGCCTCTTCCGGCGACGCGAACCTGATCGCCACCGGACGGTTCTCCCACACCACGCGGTTGGCCTCGTCCACGCATCGCTCGACGTCGGCCGGCGTCACTTCTCGCGCGAGGTCGATCGTCGCCGACTCTCCGCCCATGTGAAAACTCATGGTGCGATTGTCGAGCACGCGATCGAATGCGGCCGACAGCACGTGCTGCCCGGTGTGCTGCTGCATGTGATCGAATCGCCGCGTCCAGTCGATCTCGCCGTGAACCGCCTCGCCAACGTTCAGCCCGTCGCCGCGCTGGAGCGCGCTCACGACGTGCAGCACACGCTCGCCATCGTCAATGGTGTTGACGACGTCGGTAGTCCAGAGGCGACCGGTATCGAACGGCTGCCCGCCCGATGTGGGATAGAACGCCGTGCGGTCGAGCACGAGCGCCGGTGCGCCTTCATGCTCGACGACAGCCGTGACAACGGCATCGAACGAACGGCGCTCAGGCTCCCTGTAGTAGATGCGCTCGGTCATGACCCGCTG
>Ga0114129_10014598_pt1 | contig 11191 bp, 8 predicted proteins | sample RhiMetdeltSRZDD1_FD_80071 | JGI IMG/M metagenome (GOLD analysis project Ga0114129, IMG submission 80071) | Populus rhizosphere microbial communities from Tennessee, USA - Rhizosphere MetaG P. deltoides SRZDD1 (version 2) (version 2) | ecosystem: Host-associated > Plants > Roots > Rhizosphere >... | reverse complement strand
TCCCGGCGGGCGTACTCCTGCAGCGCCGGATGGAACGGCGCGAGCAGGACCGGCGCCTGTTCGACCAGCCTGATGTGTACATCCGACAGGTCGACCTCGGGGAACGCGGCGTCGAGTGCGGTCGCACGCAGCTCGGCCATGGCTCCGGCCAGTTCCACGCCGGTCGCCCCGCCGCCGACAACGGTGAAGTTCACGTCCTTGCCGGGGCCGGTGATGTCCAGACGCTCCAGCCGGGACATGATGTGGTTCCGCAGCGTCACCGCGTCCCGGCGGGTGTACAGGCCGACGGTGTGCTCGGCGGCACCGGTCACGCCGTAATACGCGGCCGAGACGCCCGTCGCCAGGATGAGGTAGTCGTACTCGTATTGCCCGCCGTCGGCCAGCGTGATACGCCGCGCCGCCGCGTCCACCCTGGTCAGCTCTCCGGGCCGGAACCGGGCACCCTGCCTGCGGGTGAAGGCCCGGGCGGGATAGGCGATGTCGCCGGGATTCAGCCCGCCGGTCGCGACCTGATACAGCAGTGGCTGGAAGGTGCTGTAGACGTTGCGGTCGATCAGCATGACGCGCATGCCCGCGCGAACCAGCTCGGCGACCGCCGCGAGGCCCGCGAAGCCCGCGCCAACGACGATGACCCTGGGCGCGTCCTGCGCCGCGACCCGGCGGCGCCCACGCCGCCATCTCATGAGATTCCCCTTCGATTCGGTTCCTTCGCCCCCGCTTCCCGGTCCCTTAGGGACAACCGCATCCGGCGCCGGAACATGCCGCCGCGGGCGGCGGCGTGTTCCATCTCCGCCGCTGCATCCGCCGGCCATTGTGCGGCCGCGATCCGGCCGTTCTGCCGGAATGTCTTGACGGGTTTGCCGGCCGCCGCCACGGCGCCGCTGGATAGCGTAGGGGGGATGGGTTGGCTGCCCCACGACCTACGGAGATCGCCATGACCGAACGTGCCCCACTGCCCTACGACTACCTGCCCGCGGTGCCGTCATTCACGCTGGAGAGCAGCGATGTCGCTGACGGGCAGCAGATGTCCGACGCGCAGGTCTACAACGGATTCGGGATGACCGGCCAGAACGTCTCGCCGCAACTTCGCTGGCGCGGCTTTCCCGCCGAGACCAAGGGCTTCGCGGTGACCTGTTATGACCCCGACGCGCCGACCGGCTCAGGGTGGTGGCACATGATTGTGCTCGATGTGCCCCCCTCCGTGACCGAGCTGCCCACCGGCGCGGTGAGCGGGGACAAGTCCGGGCTGCCGCCGGGCGCTTTCTGCGTGCGTAACGACTTTGGCTCCAAGGACTTCGGCGGCGCCGCCCCGCCGGCCGGCGACCTGCCGCACCGTTACGTGTTCGCTGTGCATGCGCTCGACGTGGACTCGCTCGGCCTGGACTCCGACGTCACCCCCGCGGTGGCCGGCTTCAACGTGGGCTTCCATACCCTCGCCCGCGCGGTCATGACCCCGGTCTACAGCCACTAAGCTCCCCGCAGAGGTGTCGTCGGCGCCGATCGCGGCGATCATGAGGCCCGCGGGAAGACCGTAACCGCCAGGCGCGATGGCGGTGGGCACCCCGGCAGCGTCCTACGATGGACAGCAGTGGATGACCGCAGAAGATCATCTTTGAGGACAGGCGATGGGCAAGGCGACGAGGATCAGGCAGCAGAACGCGCGGGAGAAGATCGCCGCCCAGCGGGCGGCCGCGCAGCGGGCCGAGAGGCGCAGGCGCCTGTTCATCACCGGTGGCAGCATCCTCGCGGTGGTGGCCATCGTGGTGGCCTTTGTCGTCGTGAAGTCGCTGGGCTCGTCATCGGCCCCCTCGAAGCCGACCAGCGCCACCGGCACGCCCCTCCCCTCCAGCGTGGTCAATGACATCACCAACGTGCCGGCCAGCACCCTGCAGGCGGTCGGCAAGGGCAGCACGAATCCCAAGTCCATCATCCGGCTCAACGGCACACCGCTCACGAAGGACGGCAAGCCCGAGGTGCTGTACATCGGGGCCGAATACTGCCCGTACTGCGCCGCCGAGCGGTGGGCGATGGCCGTGGCACTGAGCAAGTTCGGCACGTTCACCGGCCTGCGCGGTATTCATTCCAGCAGCAACGATGCCTTCCCGAGCACCCCGACGCTGACCTTCTACAAGACGGGCTATACGAGCAAGTACCTGGTGTTCACGCCGGTCGAGACCACCACCGAGGACAGGAACACCCCCCTGCAGAAGACGACGGCCGCCCAGCAGGCGCTGCTGAGCAAGTACGACGCGCCGCCTTATGTCTCCCAGGGGAGCACCGGCGCGATCCCGTTCATCGACTTCGGCAACAAGTTCCTGATCAGCGGGGCGAGTTACAGCCCAGAGGTGCTGCAGGGCAAGACCTGGAGCGAGGTCGCGGCGGCGCTGTCCGACCCGGCAAGCCCGATCAGCCAGGGGGCGGTTGGCGCCGCCAACTCGATGACCGCGGCCATCTGCAAGCTCACCAACAACCAGCCGGCGACCGCGTGCACCCCGGCGATCCAGAAGCTGGAGGGGCAGCTCTGATGGCTGCGCCCAAGCAGACACGTGCGCCGAGGCCGGCCAGCCGGCCAGGAGCCGGTAAATCGAAGGACAAGGGCACCCGGGGCGGCCGGCCCGATCCGCAGCCGACGGCCCCCGCCCGCCGGACGGGTAACGGACAGCGGCGGGCCGGTCAAGCCGGCCAGGCCGACCAGCTGTCCCGGCCCGCCCCGCGCCCGGCCGTCCCGGCCGATCCTGGCCCGGGTACCGCGCCGGGCTGGCTCCAGCTGACCACCTGGGCCTTGTCGCTGGCCGGCCTCGGTGTCTCGGTCTACCTCACCGTCGCCCACTACACCTCGTCGTCGATCCTCGCGTGTTCCGACAACGGGCTCGTCAACTGCGCGGCGGTGACGACGAGCTCGGAGTCCATGGTGTTCGGCGTCTTCCCGGTCGCGGTGCTCGGGCTCGCCTTCTACGTCTTCATGGCCGCCGCCACCTCGCCGTGGGCGTGGCGGGCGACGTGGCCGCCGCTCAGCTGGGCCCGGTTCGGCTCGGTGATCGTTGGCATGCTGTTCGTGCTGTACCTGATCTACACCGAGCTGTTCACCCTGGACGCGATCTGCCTGTGGTGCACCAGCGTGCATGTGATCACGTTCCTGCTGTTCGGGCTGATCGTCTTCAGCGCCGCCGCGGGCTACGGGATCGCAAAGGCGGCGCCCGACCGCTGAGCCGGGCAGGCGCCTCGCCGAAAAGACGAGGCACGGTTCGTCCTCGCGCTGACGACGCCGCCGCCGATCGCACCTAGCGTTGACTTCCGGCGCTGGGAGGCGGATGTGGCAGCGGTGATCGAGTGCCGGGGGCTGACCAAGAGGTATCGCGGGACCACCGCGCTCGCCGGGCTGGACCTGACCGTCGAGGCGGGCCAGGTCTTCGGCTTCCTCGGGCCGAACGGGGCCGGCAAGACCACTACGCTGCGGATCCTGCTCGGGCTCGTCGCCGCCACCTCCGGGCACGCCTGGGTAAACGGGAGGAGGATCCCCGATCCTGGTGGCCTCGCCGGCGTCGGGGCCATGATCGAGGAACCCTCGTTCTACCCGTGGATGACGGGCCGCCGCAACCTGGACCTGCTGGCCCTGTCCGGCCCCCGGCCGCCGGCCTCGGGGATCGCCGCCGCGCTGGACGTGGCCGGCCTGATCGGGGTCGCCGACCGCAAGGTCAAGGGGTATTCGCAGGGGATGCGGCAGCGGCTCGGGCTGGCGGCGGCCGTGATGCGGCGGCCGGCACTGCTGCTGCTCGACGAGCCGGCCAACGGCATGGACCCGGCCGGCATCAAGGAGTTCCGCACCCTGCTGCGCCGCCTGGCCGGCGACGGGACCACCGTGTTCCTGTCCAGCCACCTGCTCGCCGAGGTCGCGCAGGTGTGTGACCAGGTCGCGGTGATCCACGCCGGGCGGCTGGTCGAGCAGGGAGCGACCGGCCAGCTGACAACGGGCCGACCGCGGCTCCGGCTGGTGATCGATCCGGCCGACCAGCCGTCCGCGCTGGCGCTGCTTCGCCGCTGGCCGGCCCGGGCCGACGGCCCCGACACGGTGTTGGTGCACGCGGCCGACGGCCGCGGCGTCAACGAAGTTCTCGGCCGGGGCGGGGTCTGGGCCAGCCAGATCGTTCCGGAACGGGCCGGGCTGGAAGACGCGTACCTGCAACTGACCGGGCACCCGGAGGCCACCGATGCGGCTGCTCCGCGCTGAGCTGATCAAGCTGGGCCGACCACTGACCTGGGGTGTGGCGGCCGCCGCCGCGCTGTTCTGTGTGCTGCTGGCCGTCGGCGGCGCGCACAACGCGGCACTGGAGGGCGGGGCACCGGCCGTGCACATCCCCTCGTGTGCCGAGCTCGGGATCCCGGCCGGGCCGCGCTGCGCGCGCGCCGAGGCTCTGCAACGGGCCAGGGTGAACCAGGCCAGCGCGGAGCCAGCGCAGGTCGCCGCGCAGCTGAACCCGCTGGCAGCCGGCGCTGAGGCGGCGGGACTGATGGCGTCGCTGCCCGGGGCGCTGGCGCTGGCGCTGCTGGCCGGCGCCCACATCGGTGGTGAGTGGTCGGGCCGGACCATGAAGAACCTGCTCGCCCAGCAGGGCCGGCGGTGGCGGGTGCTCGCGGCGAAGCTGGTCAGCCTGTGGCTGGCCGGGATCGGCCTGATCGCCGTGTGCTGGGTGGCGCTGGCGGCCGCCGGGCCGGTTCTCGTCCGCGTCGACCATCTGCCGGCCCCCCGCGAGTCCGCCGCCCATGCGCTCAGCCTGGCCGGCTCGCAGGCGGCGCGCGCCCTGCTGGTGCTCGCGGCGTTCGCCGGCATCGGCCTGCTCGCCGCCGTGGCGACCCGGGGCACGATCGGGACCACCGCCGCCACGGCGGGAGCGGTCATCGCGATGCTGATTGCCACTTCGCTGCCGGCCCTCGGCCGGTGGACCCCGGCCACCTGGGTGCAGGCGTGGATGGGTTTCCCGGCCGGCCAGGCGTCGGTCACGTCGCTGCCGACCAACTTCTGGTCCCGCTTCATCAGCGCCGGCGGCGCTCCCGGCCACGTGGCGGGCCTGGTGGGGGTGGCCGGTCTGCTCGCCGTGTGCCTGGCGGCGGCGGCCGCGCTGTTCCGCGGCCAGGACATCGGCGGATGACGCTGCGGTGATGCGGACCTACAGTCGGGTCATGCGCCGTCCGTGGATGGACCTGGCCACCCCCCGCCGGCTGGATCTCCTGATCGCGGCGGGCCTGCTCGTGTGGGGGCTGCCCGACGTGCCGTGGTGGTGGGAGTATCCCGGTCACGCGGGCTCGACCCCAGACGTGCTCGGCTCGTTGGCACTAACGCTCGCCATGTCCGTTCCGTTCTGCTGGCGTCGGGTGGCGCCGGTACCGGTGCTCGGCCTGGCCGTGGGCGTGCTGGCGGTGCGCTTCGCGCTGCACCGGGACCTGACTTCCGCGTTCGCCGCGGTGCTGGTCGCCGCGTACGGGCTGGGGGCCTATGCCAGCCCGCTCCGCCACTACGCCCGGTGGCTTGGCTGGCTGTCGCTCGCCGCCGCGGTGGTCGTCGTCGTCACCAGCGACGGCGTGAACAAGGCCTACCCCGGGATGTTCGCCGGCCGGCTCGCCGGGGCGCCGCTGGCGCTGCTGGGCGCCGCGTTCGTGCTGGGGGACGCGGCGGACGCCCGGCGTCGTGAGGCCGCCGCCCTGGTGGAGGCGGCGCACCAGGCCGAACGCACCCGGATCGCCCGGGAACTGCACGACGTGGTCGCACACCAATTGTCCGCCATCGCGGTACAGGCGGGTGCGGCGCGGATCGCCGCAGGCAGCGTCCGGTCCGGCGCGGACGCCGGCCAGGCCCCCGCGGGGCGCGGCCAGGCCCCCGCGGGCAACGGCCCGGGTCAGGCGGCGGTGATGGCCACCGTGGAGCGGCTGGCCAGGGAGGCGCTCACCGAACTGAACCACCTGCTCGGCGCCCTGCGGCGCGAGCCGGCCGCCGACCGCGCCCCGGCCCCCACGCTGGCGGAGCTGGAGACGCTGCTGGACAGCGCGCGTGCCTCCGGCGTTCCGGCCGGCCTGACGGTCGAGGGTCCCCCACGGGCCCTGACCCCCGGCGTCGAGCTGTCCTGCTACCGCATCATCGCCGAGGCACTCACCAACGTCGCGCGGCATGCCCCCGGCGCACCCACCCGGGTGGTGCTGCGCTACCGGCCCGGCGCGCTGGACATCGAGGTGGCCAACGGCCCTGCCCCCGGGGGGCGCCGGCCGGCGGCGCCGCGGCCAGCCTCCGGCGGGCGCGGGGTGCGGGGAATGCGCGAGCGGGCAGAGCTATACGGGGGATGCCTGGACGCGCGGGCCCGGCCCGGCGGGGGCTTCGTGGTGACCGCGGCGATCCCCGACAGCCCGGTCCGGGAGCCGACGTGACCATCCGGGTGCTGATCGCCGACGACCAGGCCCTGGTGCGGGCGGGCTTCGCGACGCTGCTGGACAGCCAGCCGGACCTCGACGTGGTCGGGCAGGCGGGCAATGGGCACGAGGCGGTGCTACTCGCCCACGAGCTCACTCCCGACGTGGCGCTGATGGACATCCGGATGCCGGTGCTCGACGGCCTGTCCGCCACCCGGCAGATCGTCGCGCGGGGCGCCGGTGAGCCGGGCGGCGCTGCCGTTAAGGTGATCGTTCTCACTACCTATGATCTGGACGAGTATGTGTACGAGGCGTTGCGCGCGGGGGCATGCGGTTTCCTGCTCAAGCACGCGCCACCGGAGGAGCTGCTGCTCGGCGTGCGGGCGGCCGCCGACGGCGGCGCGCTGCTGTCCCCCGGGGTGACCAGCAGGCTGCTGGCCGAGTTCGCTACCCGCCGCCCGACGCCGCCCCGCGAGCCCGCCGAGCTGGTCCGGCTCACCCCGCGCGAGCGGGAGGTGCTCGACCTGGTGATCCGCGGCCGGTCCAACGGCGAGATCGCACGCGACCTGTTCGTCTCCCACAGCACCGTCAAGACCCATCTCACGCACGTCCTGGACAAGCTCGGGCTGCGCGACCGGGTCCACGCCGTGGTGTACGGGTACGAACACGGCCTGGTCGAGCCCGGCCGGTCGGACGAGCCCGGCCGGGCGGACTGGCCCGGCCCGGAATGATCTGGGCGCCGCGCTGGCTGTAGTTCTCAGGTGCCACACGCGGGTCAGCGGGTCAGACGCGGATCGTTTCTCCTCCACCGCCGCCGTGTACGGGAAGCCGGAGCACCACAGGCAGGAAGGAATCAGACAACGGGCACGGATGCGCACTCCGGCTGGCTGCGGAGACTGAGCCGGGCCTGCTGGCGTTACCCACGCAACCTCGTGCTCGCGCTGGGCGGAACGCTGGTGGTGAGCCTGGTCGGGATCGCCATCCCGCTGATCCAGCGCGACATCGTCGACAACCTCACCTCGGCCGCCCAGCCCGCTATCTGGCCGCTGGCGGTCGCCCTGCTCGTGGCGGCCGCGGCCAACTTCGCCGGCCTGTACGTGCGCCGCTACCGTGGCGGGCGGCTCTCCCTGGACGTCCAGCACGACCTGCGTACTCAGCTGTTCTCCGCCCTGTCCCGGCTGGATGGCACCCGCCAGGACGAGCTGCACACCGGCCAGATCGTCAGCCGGTCGATCTCCGATCTGACGATGATCCAGTCCCTGCTGTCCATGGTGCCGATGCTGATCGGCAACGCGGTGCTGTTCGTCGGCTCGATGATCGCGATGGCCTTCCTCTCCCCGACGCTGACCCTGGTCGCGCTCGCCGTCGGGCCCGCGCTCTGGTTCATCGCGGCCGCCTCCCGGCGCAAACTGTTCCCGGCTAGCTGGGACGCGCAGCAGCGGGCGGCCGGCATCGCCGCCGTGGTCGACGAGGCCGTGACCGGGGTGCGGGTGGTGAAGGGCTTCGGCCAGGAGGAGCAGGAGGTCGAGCGGATCGAGCGGGCCAGCACCCGGCTGTACGCCTCGCGCGTCCGGGCCGTGCGGCTGCTCGCCCGCTACAACCCGGCGCTGCAGGCCGTCCCCGCGCTGGGCCAGGTGGGGGTGCTCGCGCTCGGCGGCTGGCTGGCGCTGCACGGCTCGATCAGCCTGGGCACGTTCCTGGCCTTCTCCTCCTATCTGGTCGCGATGGTCTGGCCGGTCCGGTCGCTGGCCAGCCTGGTCACCATCGGCCAGCAGGCCCGGGCCAGCGTGATCCGGGTGTTCGAGGTCATCGACGCCAAGCCGGTCGTCACCGACGGGCCCGACGCGATCCCGCTGCCGCCCGGCACCGCCGACGTGGAGCTGGACGATGTGAGGTTCGGCTACGTGCCGTCGCAGCCGGTGCTGCGGGGCCTGTCGCTGCGGGTGACGCCGGGCGAGACGCTGGCCCTGGTCGGCCCGGCCGGGTCGGGGAAGTCGACGATCTCGCTGCTCCTGCCCCGGTTCTACGATGTCAGCGGCGGCGCGCTGCGGGTCGGCGGGCACGACGTCCGCGACCTCACTCAGGACTCGCTGCGGTCGGCCATCGGCCTGGTGATGGAGGAGAGCTTCTTGTTCTCCGACACGGTGGCGGGCAACATCGCGTTCGGCCGCCCGGACGCCACCCGGGAGCAGATCGTGGCGGCGGCACGCGCGGCCGAAGCCGACGGCTTTATCGCCGCCCTGCCGGAGGGCTACGACACCGTGGTGGGCGAGAAAGGGCTCACTCTGTCCGGTGGCCAGCGCCAGCGCGTGGCCCTGGCCCGCGCGCTGCTCACCGACCCGGCGATCCTGGTCCTCGACGACGCTACGTCCGCGGTCGACCCGCAGGTGGAGGCCGAGATTCACGAGACGCTCCGGCGGGTTATGCACGGCCGCACCACGCTGCTCATCGCCCACCGGCGCTCGACCCTCCAGCTTGCCGAACGGATCGCGGTGCTCGACCAGGGGCGCCTGGTCGATGTGGGCAGCCACGAGGAGCTGATGGACCGCTGCCCGCTGTACCGGCTGCTGCTAGCCGGGCCCGGCGAGGACGCGGAGGGCGTCGACGCCGGCGAACTCGCCTACTACGCCAGCGCCGACGGCAACGGCCGGTCCGGCCACGCCAACGGCGACGGCAACGGCCGGTCAGCGCCCGCCCGGAGCCGCCTGTGGCCGGAGAGCGGCGCCCCGGCCCGGGAGCGCTCGGCGCCGGCCGGCCCGGACGCGGGCGGATTCCTGGCCGGGATACCCGCCTCACCCGAGCTGCTCGCCCAGGTCGACGCGCTGCCTCCCGCCACCGACAAGCCCGGCATTGACTCCGGCCAGGCGCGGGCGGCGGACCCGCATTTCACGCTGCGGCGTCTGCTGCGGCCGTTCGCGATCGCGTTCGTGGTCGGCCTGGTGCTCGACGGTCTCGACGCGCTGGCCAACCTGGCCATGCCCGCCCTGGTCAGGGGCGGGATCGACCACGGCGTCGAGGCGCAGGCCATCCGCGTCGTCCTCGCCGTGTCGGCGGCGGCCCTGCTGATCGTCTTGGCGGACTGGGTCATCACCGCGGTCCAGACCCTGGTCGTGGGGCGCAACGGCGAGCGGCTGCTCTACACGCTGCGAGTCAAGATCTTCGCTCACTTGCAGCGGCTCGGGCTGGACTTCTACGAGCGTGAACTGGCCGGGCGCATCATGACCCGGATGACCACGGACGTCGAGGCCCTCTCGTCGTTCGTGCAGACCGGGCTGATCAGCTTCGTCAACTCGCTGCTCACGTTCGCCGGCGTGCTGATCGCGCTGCTGGTCATCAACCTCACGCTGGGCCTCACCGTGCTGGCGATCCTGCCGTTCGCCGCGGCGGCCACCGTGGTCTTCCAGCGCGGGTCGTCCCGCGCCTACTCGGACGCGCGGGAGAAGGTCAGCGCGGTCAACGCCGACCTCCAGGAGAACGTGGCCGGCCTGCGGGTGTCCCAGGCCTTCCGCCGGGAAGCCCGCAACGCGCAGCGCTTCGCCGGGCGCAGCGACGACTACCGGCGCTCCCGGCTCCGCGCCCAGCGCTACATCGCGCTGTACTTCCCGTTCATCCAGTCGCTGTCGACCGTCGCCGGGGCGCTGGTGCTGCTGGTCGCGGCGGGCCAGATGCGCAGCGGCGCGCTGACCGCGGGCGCGCTCATCGCCTACCTGCTCTACATCGACATGCTCTTCTCTCCGGTGCAGATGCTGTCGCAGGTGTTCGACGGCTACCAGCAGGCCGCGGTCGCCGTCCGCCGGATCTCCGAACTGCTGCGGACGCCCACCTCGACCCCGCAGGCCGGCCGGCCGCGCGCGGCCGGCCGGGGAGCCGCGCGGATCGAGCTGCGTGATGTGCACTTCAGCTACACCGCGGGCGGTCCCGAGGCGCTGGCGGGGGTGGACCTCGTCGTGGCGCCTGGCGAGACGGTGGCCCTGGTCGGCGAGACGGGTGCGGGCAAGTCCACCCTGGTCAAGCTCGTGGCCAGGTTCTACGACGTGACTGCGGGCAGCGTGCTGGTGGACGGCGTGGACGTGCGCGACTACGACCTGGCGTCCTACCGCCACCGGCTGGGAGTCGTCCCGCAGGAGGCCCATCTGTTCGCCGGCACCGTCCGCGACGCGATCGCCTACGGCCGTCCGGGTGCATCAGACGCCGAGGTCGAGGCGGCGGCCCGAGCCGTCGGCGCGGTAGACATGATTGCCCGGCTGCCGGGCGGCTTCCGCTATCAGGTGGCCGAGCGCGGGCGCAACCTTTCCGCCGGGCAGCGGCAGCTGATCGCCCTCGCCCGGGCCTACCTCGTCGACCCCGACGTCCTGCTGCTCGACGAGGCGACCGCGGCGCTCGACCTGGCCACCGAGGCGGCCGTCACCCAGGCCGCCCAGCACCTCGCGGCGCACCGCACGACCCTGGTCGTCGCCCACCGGCTCACCACGGCCGCACGCGCCGACCGGATCGTGGTGATCGCCGACGGCCGGATCACCGAGACCGGAACCCACGACGCTCTGCTCGCAGCGGGCGGCGAGTACGCCTCGCTCTGGGCGGCGTTCACCGGGGACGCGACGCTGGCAGCCTGAGCGCCGGCCTCCAAGCACCAGGCAGCGGGGCCACGCGGCCCGCGCTCCCCGTCTGCGTGGCTGCGGGCCAGCACTGCCCGCTAGGACCCGCCGTTCCCGTTGCCGTGCGACGTGGGGTGGGTGCTGGGCTTGCCGGTCGAGTGCGGCGGCGTGGGGTGGGTGCTTGGCTTCCCGTTCCCGTT
>Ga0114129_10014597_pt1 | contig 11192 bp, 7 predicted proteins | sample RhiMetdeltSRZDD1_FD_80071 | JGI IMG/M metagenome (GOLD analysis project Ga0114129, IMG submission 80071) | Populus rhizosphere microbial communities from Tennessee, USA - Rhizosphere MetaG P. deltoides SRZDD1 (version 2) (version 2) | ecosystem: Host-associated > Plants > Roots > Rhizosphere >... | reverse complement strand
CTCAGAACTGAGAACTCAGAACTGAGAACTCAGAACTGAGAACTCAGAACTGAGAACTCAGAACTGAGACTGAACGCGTTCCGAGTTCGAAGTTCTTAGTTCTGAGTTCTTAGTTCTGAGTTCTCAGTTCTGGTCGCGGCGGAATGATTGCCGCGACCAGCGAGGAGTACCACTCGCCCTGGTTGTGGACGTACTTGCCACGCATCCACACGATCGCCGTGCGGCGATCGTGCCACTGCGGGATGACGGGACGCAGATTGTCGTCGGTCGAGTTGCGCGTGAACGGCGTCCAGCTCCATTTCCCGCTGGTGCTGCGTTCGCCGCGAAAGAGCTCGTAGTGGCGCGTGCGATCGGCGTGGCTGATGAGCGGCGCGCCGCTCGCCGGATCGGCGTCGGTCGAAATGTAGGCGATGTCGGGATTGTTCGGATCGAGCGCGCCGAGACCTGAGTAATCGTCTTCGGTCGGATACAGACGCCGTCCCGCGTACGCGATCTCCTCGGTGTGCCACGCGCTGCCGTCCCATCGCGCGTAGTGGTAGCGCAGATCGAGTCCGCCTTGTCCGCGCGGCAGCCCGCGGCCGTCGTTCTGCGTCGAGAAGAGCACGTACGGCCGATCGTTGCGATCGAGCCTGATGTCCACCATCCACGCGACGTGATCCGGATCGGCGGCGAACACTTTCGTGAAATCCCACGTGGCGATCTTCGCCTCGGTCGACCTGCTCAGCTCGCCGACCTTCGTGCCGTTCGAGTGATACAGCACGCCGTCGCGCAGATAGCCGTGATAGAGGTTGTTGTCGAAGTTGCGCGGGTGATCTTCCGTCGACACGAAATGGACGGTGCCTTTGCCGTCGTACGCGTACTTCAAGTACGGACTGTATCCCCCTTTGCCGTACAGCCAATGACCGCCGTACGTCCACGTGCGGCCTTCGTCATCCGAGTACATGTAGTTCGGATCGTGATGGAACGCGCGGATGAAGTTGTAGATGCGCCCGTTCGGCATGCGAAACAGATTCGCGTACGTGGCGTTGTCGCCCTGCACGGCGGCGTCGGTACCGGGCGTCTCGGCGACCATGGCGGGACCCCACGCGAGCGGGTTGTGCGGCTCGGAGATCCGGTAGTACATGCGCCGCTCTTTGGTGTGCTTGCTGTAGACGGCGAGATACCGGCCGTCCTTGCGGACGAGAAACGCCGGCGCGTCGTGGTCGTCCTGCTCGAGGTGCGGATGCAGCACGGTGTTCTCCACCTTGCCGCTCGCGAGGTCGTACACCGAAATCTCGACGTTGCCCCAGCGTGGATCCGTCGTATTCGCCTGATTGCTCCCGATCGCGCGCACCGATCCGGCAATCAGTTTCCCTTCGTTGATGATGACACGCGGATCCATGAACCACGACCACGCGCCGTTGTCGTTGAGCCGAATGAGGCTCGCGCCGACGTAGTCGTCCGCGTAACCGTCGCCGCCGTTCTGCGCCGCGACGACCGCCGCCGCGGCGACGCATGCCGTGACGAGCGACGCGAGCCGTTTCATCGCGCGACTCCGAATGTGAAAACGGTTTTCGTCGAGTACGTCTGGCCGGGACGCAGCAGCGTCGACGGAAACAGCGGTTTGTTCGGAGAGTCGGGGAAGTGCTGCGTCTCGAGGCAGAAGCCGGTGCGTGTGCCGTACACGTGACCGCTCTTGCCGATCGTTCCATCGAGGCGATTCCCGGCATAGAACTGCACACCCGGCTCGGTGGTCTCGATGACGAGGGTGCGTCCCGACTTCGGCTCGACCACGCGCGCGGCGAGATGCATGCCGCGTCCGCCGTTCAGCACGAAGTTGTGGTCGTAGCCGGCGCCGTAGCGGAGCTGCTCGTGATCGGCGTCGATGCGCGCGCCGATCGCGGCGCCTTTGCGGAAATCGAACGGCGTGCCGGCAACGGGTGCGAGCTCGCCGGTCGGGATCAAGCCTTCGTCGACCGGCGTGAAGCGGTCGGCGCTGATCATCAGCTCATGACCCAGGATGTCCCCGTTCCCTTCGCCGGCGAGGTTGAAGTAGCTGTGCTGCGTCAGGTTGACGTGCGTCGCCTTGTCGGTCGTCGCGTTGTACTCGATGGCGAGCTCGTCGCGCGGCGTCAGCGTGTAGGTGACGCGCGCGTTCAGCGTGCCGGGATAGCCTTCCTCGCCGTCGCGGCTCGTGTACGTCAGGACGACGCCGGTGCTTCCGCCGCGTTCGAAAGGCTCGGCGTGCCACACGACTTTGTCGAAGCCTTTCACGCCGCCATGCAGATGATTGGCGCCGTTGTTGGTCGCGAGCCGGAACGTCGCGCCGTCGATCGTGAACTGCCCCCTGGCGATCCGATTGCCGTAACGCCCGACAACGGCGCCGAAGTAGCGCGATCGGGTGAGGTAGCCGTCGAGATCGTCGAAGCCGAGCACGATGTCGGCGAGTGCGCCGCTGCGATCCGGCGTGCGGATCGACGTGATGATGGCGCCGTACGTGATGACGCGCACCTGGACGCCGTGCGCGTTGGTGAGCGTGAACTGATCGACGGCGGTGCCGTCTGCGGTACGGCCGAACGGCGAACGATTCACGGCGGCGACCAGCGCGAGGAGCGCAAGCGCGAGAAGCCTCGGCACAATCTAAAGTGGGGCTCCGCCCCACACCGGGGTCCCCAACGCGTCCGCGCTGGCACCCGCAAATCGATAGGAGTCGCGGACGCGTTGGGGGCCCCGCACCCCGGCTCGGTCGCTCGCGGGGACCCCTTCGCCCCGCTCCGCTCCCTCCCAGCCCAACGCGCACAAACCGCGCGTTGGGGGCCCCGGCTCGCAGGCGCGCTGTGCGCGCCTAAGCCCGTTATCCGGCTCGAAGTCGTCCCTCGCAGCCGCGGGAAGCGAGTACAGGATTCTCGTTTCGAGCCGCATAAACGGGCTAAAGGCGGACCAGGTCCGCGATTTTGATCGGCCGCTTCTGGTCGATGCTGTTGCGAATCGCGATGCCGATGAGGCACGACATCGCGCCGGCGCGCGAGTCGGGCAGCCGCATGTAATCCGGCATGTCCGTCTTGCGGAAGATCAGATCGCGCATCCGATCGTCGCCGCCGCCGTGGCCTTCGAGCATCTTCGGCATCGGCACTTTCGTCCGCTTGCCGAAGCTCTTCGTGATGTAGACCTCGTAGCTCTCCGGTTGTTCCCACGACTGGCGCTCGTACGACCTGACGTCGATGCGCCCCTTCTCGCCGTTGAACGCGACGCGATACCCCTCGTACGGCATGTAGGCATTCAGCGAGTAGGTCATCGCCGCGCCGTTCGAGTACTTCACGATTGCCTGCATGTTGTCGAAGATGTCGATGTCCTCGCGGAAGACGCAGCCGTCGCGGAAGTAGCCGTCGACGTCCTCGCACTTCGCGTAGAGATCCATGTACCGCTTGTTCTTCGTCATGTCGAAATAGAAGGGGCACCTGGCGGTGTGAGGGCAGTGGCGGCAGTTGTCGGTGGGCGGCTGCGCGCGAAAGGTGGAGTTCCTTCCGTAGACATCGAGGCCGCCGTAGCCGGACACCTCCACGGGGTCGGCGGCGAGCCACCAGTTCATGAGATCGAAATGGTGCGTGGCCTTGTGGACGAGCAGCGATCCGCTGTTCTTTCGCAGACGATGCCAGCGGCGGAAATAATCGGCGCCGTGAATGACATCGAGGTACCAGTTGAAGTCGACCGAGACGATCCGGCCGATCTCTCCCGACAGCAGGATCTCCTTGACATGCTGGCAGTCTGGCGCATAACGAAGGTTGAACGTGATGACGATCGGCCGCTTGTTGCGTTTTTCGGCATCGAGGATCGCCTGACACTTCGTCTCGTCGATCGTCAACGGCTTCTCGGTCATGACCTGGAGGCCGCGATCGAGTCCCTTGATGATGTATTCGTGATGGAAGCCGTCGACGGTCGTGACCATCAGCAGTTCCGGCTTCGTCTTCTCGATCATCTCGTCGAAGTTCGTGAAGGTGGGGCACGACGGGACGCCGATGAAGTCGCGCGCGACGATGGCGCGCTTCGGATTGATGTCGCACAGGCCGACGAACTCGATCAGATCCGGGTACCGCTGCACGAGATCGCGGCCCCACATGCCGCTGCCGCGATCGCCGGTGCCGACCATCGCGTAGCGCCGCTTGTTCGGCTGCGCGGACGCGCTCGCCGGCAGGAGCGATGACAGCGAGGCGCCGACCGCGGCGGTGCCGGCCGCTTTGACGAAGTCACGACGCGTGGGCGTGTGTGGATCGGACATGGTTCTTGCTCCCGGATGGCTGCGGCGTAGTGTAGCATCGTGGCTTCGCTCCGCCATGGCTGATGGCTGATGGCTGATGGTCATGGTCAATGGCTTGTCGACCATCGACCATAGCCATTAGCCATGAGCCATTAGCCATCCTCGGGTCGGTGCGCTCGTGCACGAGCTGCTCATCCTCTCCAAGCACGCTGCTGAGTATCAGCAGCTGATCGATGCGGCGCGATTGCCGCAGCTTCACACCACGGCGATCGCAAGCGCCGGCGATGTGCCGGCGGCGAACGCCTTCGAGCTCGTCCTCGGCGAGCCGTCGCTCATCCGGCTCGCGCTCGCGCGTCTGCCGCACGTGCGATGGATGCAGTCGACCTGGGCCGGCGTCGAGCCGCTCCTCGATCCCGCGCTGCGGCGCGATTACGTGCTGACGAACGCGCGCGGCGTATTCGGCGCGCTGATGTCCGAATACGTGTTCGGCTACATGCTCGCGCACGAGCGGCTGATGTTCGAGAAGCTCGCGGCGCAGCAGGCCGGCCGCTGGGATCCGAAGCCGCCGGGGACGCTTCGCGGCAAACGGATCGGCTTGCTCGGCGTCGGATCGATCGGCGCCGCGGTGGCCGCGACGGCGAAACATTTCGGGATGCGTGTGAAGGGTTACACGCGCGCGAGCGAAGGATGCGGCGACGTCGATGAGTACTTCCACGGCGACGATCGGACCGCGTTCGCCGCCGACCTCGATTACCTCGTGAGCGTGATGCCGAACACGACGGCCACGCGTCATCTCATCGATGCCGGGCTGCTCGCGGCGCTGCCATCTCGCGCGGTGTTCATCAACCCGGGACGCGGATCGGTCGTCGACGAGCCGGCGCTCGCCGACGCGCTTCAGCGCGGCCGGCTCGCCGGCGCCGTGCTCGATGTGTTTCAACAGGAACCGCTGCCGCCGGATCACGTGTTCTGGCGGACGCCGAACGTCATCATTACGTCGCACACCGCGGCGCTCAGCGCCCCTGCCGACATCGCGCCCGTGTTCATCGACAACTACCGGCGCTGGATCGACGGCGAGGCGCTTCGCTTTCTCGTCGATTTCGAGATCGGGTACTGAAGACAGCAATTGGCGACTTGGTGAGTTGGTGAGTTGGTGACTTAATTTCTAATTAATTCACCAAGTCACCAACTCACCAATTCACCAACTACGGCGTGCGTAACAGGATTGCCGGATTGATTCTCAACGCGCGGCGCGATGGGATCCATGTTGCGAGAGCCGCGATCGCGGCAACCATCAGGACTGGGATCGCGAACGCGCGAAATGTGGGATCGAACGGGCTGCCGGCGGCGCCGCCGGCTCGGACGATCTGCTGGAGTCCGAACATGAGTGCGATGCCGAGGAGCGTGCCGATCGCCACCAGCCGGAAGCTGTGCGCCGAGACGAGCCGGATCAAATCGCGGGCGCTCGCGCCGATCGCGATGCGAACGGCCAGCTCCCTCGATCGCCGCGCGATCGCGAACGCCAGCACCCCATAGATTCCCGCGGTCGTCAGCAGCATGCCGATCGCGATCAGCGGCACCAGCGGCGCCGTCCCGACGAGCATCTCCTGACCGATCACCGTGACGATTTGATCGAACGTGAAGGCGCTCGTCACAACGTTGCCGCTCGCCGCGTCGCGCACCTCGCGGCGTACGGTCTGGACGAGCGGCGCGGGGTCGCCCGATGCGCGAATGAGAAACACTTGACGAGTGACGTCCTTCGATTCGGTCGGCAGCGGCATGAACATCTTCGGCGCGCGGTTGCGCGATTCGAACGGGTCGTTCGCGTAATCGGCCACGACGCCGATGACGTCGTACGGCGTCTGGCCAACCCACACCTGGCTGCCAATCGCGCTGCGTCCCTTGAACAGCTGTCGCGCGAGCGTGTCGTTCACGATGGTGCCGCGCGTCGCCGCGGAGTCCTGCGCGGTGAATCCGCGTCCGGCTTTGATCGGCACGTCGAGCGCCGAAAAGAAGCCAGGGCTCACCGCGGCCCGCTCGGCGGCGACTGCGTTCGAGCCGCCGGCGTCGAGCGCGACGCGTTCGGCCGGGCCGGCGGCGGTGTACGGCACGCTCGTCGACGCGGCGGCGGACGCAACGCCCGGCAGACGCCGGAGCACGTCGAGCACGAGCGAGGTCGGCACGCCGCCAGGATTCTCGACGCGGGCGCTCATCAACGGTCGCGCCACGAATCCCAGGCTCGACGCCATCGCGCGCTGATAGGCGTCCAGCATCGCCCCGGTCTCGACGAGCAGCGCCATCGTCACCGTGATCTCCAGGACGACGAGTCCGTGACGCCAGCGCTGCCGCACGCGTTCCGATCCGCCAATGGCGTTCAGCGGATTGGTGTGCAGCCGCCGTGTCTCGGTCAATGCCGGCGCGATGCCGACGAGGATGCCGGTGGCCAGCGTGATGACGGCCGCCTGCGCGAAGACCACCGGATCGATCGAGAAATCGAAGAAGCGCCCGCCGCCGCTGCGCTGGATCAGAAAAGTCTGGAGCGCGAAGGTGAAACCGGCGCCGAGCGTGCCGCCGGCGATCGCGACGAGCAGCGACTCGGTGAGCAGCGCGCGCACGATGCGGCCGCGGCTCGCGCCGAGCGACGCGCGAATCGCGATCTCGTGCTCGCGCGCGGTCCATTGCGCAATCATCAGAATCGCCACGTTCGCGCAGGCGATGAGCAGCGTGAGCAACACGGATGCGCCGAGGACGTACGGCAGCACCACCGACATCTGGTCGGCCATCGGCGTCCCTTCGAGGCGCGAGATCTTGAGATGCCGCTGCCGCTCCGCCGCCGGAAGGCGATTGGCGTACTCGGTCAGGCCGTTCTGCAGCTGCGCGGCGAGCATCGCGGGCGTCATTCCGCGCGGCCGGCGGACGACGACCACGAGTGATTCCTCCGCCGCGAGCGCCTGATCGTCGAGCAGCGTCCAGATCGGCGACCTCATCTCGGAGAACCAGAAGCGCGCGGGCGTGACGCCGACGACCGAGTACGGCCGGTTCTCGATCCAGATCTCTTTCCCGACGACATCCGGCTGACTGTCGAAGAGCCGCTCCCAGAGACGATGACTGAGGACGGCTGGCGGCGAGCCCGCGCGCCGCGTCGATGCGTCGAAGAAGCGCCCGACGGCCGGCGTGATGCCGAGGACCTGGAAGAATTCCGGCGTGACCGCGCGCACGGGCACGCTTTCGATCCGATCCGCAGTCCGGACGTCTCTCAGACCACGCGCGAGCGTCGCCGCCGCGAACGGCAGCCGCAGGCCGTCGCGCCACGCCGCATACAACATGCCTGGCACGTAGCCGCCGTCTGGCATGATCGGCCGGTCCAGCCGCGCGGTTTGAATCTTCGAAAGCTGTGCGGGCTGCCGATAGAGCGGCGGCGGGTTGCGAAAGACGATGTTCCGAATGGTCAGCGTCGCGGTCGTCGCGCCGATGCCCGCGGCCAGCGAGAGCGCGGCCACGACGCTCGCAATCGGATTCCGGACGAGGCTCCTCATCGCACCATGGATATCCTGTCGCACCTTGTCCGCGCTCGCTGTCATAACCACCTCGCGCTCAAAGTCTGAAGTCTGAAGTCTGAAGTCTGAAAAGTCGGAAGCTTCGAAGCTTTTCAGACTTCAGACTTCAGACTTCAGACTTACACGTCGTTAGACACCGACTGCTGCCCTCCGGTACGATTCGCCTCCGCATGCGGCAAGCCAAGCTCTGGGTCGTTGCGGTCTGCGCGCTGCTGGTCGGGGCGCTCGTGGCCGCCGTCTCCTTCAGCCGAACGACGGCGCCGCCGCGATCGTTGGTCACCGCGACCATTCTGCAGATGAACGACGTCTACGAGATCATGCCGCTCGGCGGCACCAATCAGGGCGGCGTCGCACGCGTCGCGACCGTGCGCAAGCAGCTCGAACGCGAGAACCCGAACACGTACACGATTCTCGCCGGCGACCTCTTCAGTCCCTCTGCGCTCGGCCGCGCCCTCGTCGACGGCCGCCGGCTCAGCGGCCGGCAGATGGTCGACGTGATGAATCGCGTCGGCCTGAAGTACGCCACGTTCGGCAATCACGAATTCGATCTGGCGAAGAGCGATTTCGACGAGCGGCTGAAAGAATCACAGTTCAGGTGGGTGTCGGCGAATGTCACCGGCGCAGATGGCGAGCCGTTTCCCGGCGTCGTGACACGCACGGTCATCATCGCGGCGAATTCCGCGGGACGGCAGATGCGGCTCGGGCTCTTCGGCCTCACGCTCGACATCAACAAACAGGCGTACGTTCGCTACGCGGATCCAATCGAAACGGCGAGGAAGCAGGTCGAGGCGCTGAAGAACGAAGCGAACGTGATCGTCGCGATCACCCACTTGTCGTTCGATCAGGACGAGGCGCTCGCCGAGGCGGTGCCGGAGATCTCGCTGATCCTCGGCGGGCACGAACACCAGAACGTGCAGGCGCGCCGCGGCGCGCGAATGGTCCCGATCGCCAAGGCCGATGCGAACGCGAAATCGGTCTACATCCACCATCTGCGATACGACGCCGTCACGAAGCGCGTCGACATCGAGTCACAGTTGAAGACGATCGGCCCAGACACTGCCGAGGATCCGACGGTCGCCGATGCGGCGAGACGCTGGAGGGACGCCGCGTTCGCGGCGTTCGGGGCCGAAGGCCTCGAGCCCGAGAAGACCGTCGCCACGCTGCCGGCCGAGCTCGACGGCCGTGAAGCAAGCGTGCGCACTCAAAGCACGAACCTGACACAGCTCGTGGGCCGAGCGATGCTCGATGCCTTTCCAGGCGCCGACGCCGCGATCTTCAACAGCGGATCGATTCGCATCGACGACATCCTGCCGCCGGGACCGATGACGCAGTACGACGTTCTCCGCGTGCTGCCGTTCAGCGAAACCGTGTCGGCGGCGAAGGTTCGTGGTTCGCTGCTGAAACGGATCGCCGATGTCGGTCGCGACGACAAGCACCGCAATACCGGCGGCTACCTGCAGATGGTCGGCGTCGACCCGGGCCGAATCAGCCCGGACCGCGACTACCGCGTCGTGATGAATCAGTACCTGCTCGATGGAAAGGAGCGCGGACTCGAATTCATCGGACAGCGCAGCGCGGCGCTCGTGGTGCTGCCCGGCCCCGCGCTGACCTTCCAGCGCGCCGTCATCAAGCGCCTCGAGACGCACGGCGCTCAATGATTCAGCGAATGCCTCTCAAGAAGTCTTCGAGCAGCGTGTTGAACTGGTCCGCTTCGTCGACGAACAGCGCGTGCCCGACGTTCTGAAAGACGACGAGGCGCGAGCCGCGAATGCGGCGCTGCATGTCGCGAAACGCGTCGACGAGCGGGCCGGCCGCGGCGACGATCAGCGTCGGACGATCGATCTTCGCGAGCGCCGGCCGATTGTCGGTGAGCGTCGACGCCGTGCCGAGCGTGAAGGCGGCGCTGGCCGGCGTGGCGAGCGCGGCGGCGATCAACGCCTGCACCTGCTCGTCCGGCGGCGGGCGATTGAAGAGACTGCGCACGAATTCCTCGGTCGCCTGCCGGCGGTCGAGCGAGAGCCAGTTGACGAATGACCGCAGCGTGCGCGGCATGATCGTCAAATCGAAATCGAATCCCGCGCCGCCATCGACCAACACCAGGCCGGCCAGCGTCTCCGTGCCGAACCGATCGACGTACGCCGCGACCTCGTTGACCGCCATCGACCAGCCGACCAGCACGATTGGTGCGAGATGGAGCTCGTCGACAACGGCTTTGATGTCGCTCGCGCGTCCCGCGGGATACAGGCCTTCGGTCGCGGCGGACGATCGACCCTGCGCGCGCGGATCCATCGCGACGACGCGATACATCGGCTGCAGGTGATCGATTTGCCTCTGCCAGATCTCGGCCGGCATCGTCCAGCCGGGCACGAACAACACCGCCGGCGCCGGCCCGCGGCCGGCGTCGAGGCAATGGATCTTCTGGCCGTCGGGTGTCGTGACGAACACGCTGCGCGCCGGTTGCGCGGCGGCGTCGGCCGCGCAGAGCGCGAGGACGCCGAGCACGCCGAAAACGTTGCGGGCCATCGAATCGTCTCCCTGATATCAGGGCTGCGCGCCCTTGCCGAACAGCCAGCCGACGCGGATCGAGAACTGCTTCCCGTTGAAGTTCTTGTGCCCGCCGACAGGTTCTGAAAAATTCAGCATCGCGTTGTACCCGAAGTCGAGGCCGATAGTGAACGATCGCGCGACGTGCACGTCGAAACCGGCGGCGACGTGTGTGCCGAACGTCGCGCGCGCGGTGTTGTCGCTCGAGATCGTGCCGCCGCCGACAAAGCTGCTTTCGCTGTAGCCGATGACCGGGCCGATCGCCACCGCGACGAACGGCTTGAACGGCTGATTGCGGTGATCGCCTTTGAACGGATTCCACTGGATCCCGACGGGCAGCGTGAGACCGGCGACCTTTCCGGTCGAAACGCTGTTGGGCCCGACGCGCGTGCCTGCCTCGACACCGAACCCTTCACCGCTCGCCGTCAACGCAAGGTCCTCGCGAAAATACTTCGTGTACTTCCATCCGCCAAAGAGATCGAACGTGTTGCCGGTCGTAACGGTCGCGCGACTGTCGTGTGTGCGCCACATGCCCCACAGCATCTCGACGCGGTGGCGTCCCGCGACGGAGAAACGCGGCGCCGGCGGCAGCGCCGCGCCGCGGCGCTCGGTCGGCTCGAGCGCCGCCGGCCCGAACTGACGCGGATCGAGCGTCACGCGCGCGCCATCAGTGACCTCGGCTTTCGCGGTGAACGATCCTTTCGCGCGCTCGACACGGACGCTGTACGTCCCGGGCTCGACGGCGAGCTCGACGCGCCGTCCCGCCGGTTTGTAGAGCTCGACGATGAGCTCCTGCGAGGAGGTGCGGATGAAGAATCGTCCCTCGAGTCCCTCATCGAGCACGAGCGTCGCGGTCGTCT
>Ga0114129_10014596_pt1 | contig 11192 bp, 8 predicted proteins | sample RhiMetdeltSRZDD1_FD_80071 | JGI IMG/M metagenome (GOLD analysis project Ga0114129, IMG submission 80071) | Populus rhizosphere microbial communities from Tennessee, USA - Rhizosphere MetaG P. deltoides SRZDD1 (version 2) (version 2) | ecosystem: Host-associated > Plants > Roots > Rhizosphere >... | reverse complement strand
GTGGAAGACCAAGTCGGTGGGAGCCTGCTCGACGACTTTCCCGGCGTACATCACCGCAATCTCGTCGGCGTGCTCGGCGACCACTCCGAGGTCGTGCGTGATGAGGATCACGGCCATGTCCCGCTCACGCTGGAGGCGTGCGATCAGGTCGAGGATCTGCGCCTGCACCGTCACGTCGAGGGCGGTAGTCGGCTCGTCGGCGATCAGCACCTTCGGATCGTTGGACAGCGCCATCGCGATCATCGCGCGCTGGCGCATGCCGCCCGAGAACTCGTGCGGGTAGGCGTCCACCCGCCCCTCGGGGTCGGGGATCCCGACCTGGCGAAGCAGATCAACGGCGCGCCTTCGTGCCTCCGCCTTCGACATGTCGCGGTGGGTCAGGATTGCCTCCGTCAGCTGCGAGCCGACCTTGTAGAACGGGTGCAGCGAGGAAAGGGGGTCCTGAAAGATCATCGCGATGTCGTTGCCGCGGATTTTCCGCAGCTCGTTGTCCGACAGCTCGAGCACGTTTTTGCCGTCGAAGCGGGCGATGCCGGAGATGGTCGCGTTCTCGGCCCTCGTCAGACCCATCACGGTGAGCATCGAGACGCTCTTGCCGGAGCCGGACTCTCCTACGACTCCGAGCATCCGCCCAGGGCTCACGGCAAGGGAGATGCCGTCGACGGCATGCACGATCCCGTCCTCGGTCGCGAAGTCGACCTTCAGGTCCTCGATTTGGAGGAGAGGCGCGGCCACTACGTGTATCTCACCCTCGGATCGAGGAACGCGTACAGGACGTCCACCACCAGGTTCGCGATCACGATGAAGAAGGCGCCGATCAGCACGGTGCCCTGGATCATCGGCAGGTCCGAGTTCTGGATCGAGTCGTACGACAGCCGCCCGATGCCGGGAATGTTGAAGACCGTCTCGACCAGGATCGTTCCCCCGAGCAGGATGCCGAGGTCGAGACCGGCGGCGGTCACGATCGGCGTGATCGCGCTGCGGACCCCGTGATGGAACACGACCCGGCGCTCGGACAGCCCCTTCGCACGCGCCGTGCGGATGTAATCCTCGCCCATGGTCTCGATCAGATTGGCGCGCAAGAGGCGGGCATACAGCGCCGAGAAGGATGCCGCAAGGACGAACCACGGCAGGAGCAGGGACTGGAACCAGGTGGTCGGATCCTGCGAGAACGGCACATAGCTGCCGGCACCCAAGAGGAACGGCACGGGGAACTTGCCGATGTCGGCGGCGAAGAGGTAGAGCGCCACGAGGCCTAGCCAGTAGACCGGCGCGGAGATTGCCACCAGCGAGATGCCCATAGTCGTGCGGTCGAGCAACGAGCGCCGCCTGATCGCTGAGATGATCCCGACGCCGATGCCGGTGATCAGGAAGATCACCGCTGCGCCCACCGCGACCGAGATCGATGCGGGGAGCCGGTCGAAGATCTGCTGCTTGACCGAGATGTTGTTCTGGTAGCTGTAGCCGAAGTCGAAGTGGAACACCAGCCGCTTCATGTAGTCGAAGTACTGCTGGTACCACGGCTTGTCGAGGCCAAGGTTGTGCCGGATCTGCTCGACGAGTTGAGGATTCGGCTGCCGGCCCGCCCGAAGGGTCGCCGGGTCGGCCGAGGGCAGGAGGTAGAAGATGATGAAGGTGATGAAGCTGACCGCGAACAGCAGCACGATCACCCACAACAGGCGGCGAATGATGTAGCGAATCAAGTCTCTTCCCTACGCTCTCCTCGAGGCTGAGAGTACAGAGGCCCCGGCGAGATGCCGGGGCCTCCATTTCGCATCTCCTTTGTGGCTCCTCGCCTACTTCAAGGAGCTGAACGCGAAGTCCCAGGCGCCCGAGTTGAACTTGCTGGGGACACCCTTCAGGTTGGTCGACTCGAGGCCGACGTTGTTGTCCCACAGCCACGGGATGAAGTACGCCTGGCTGGTGACCTGCTTGTCGAGGTTCGCCCAAGCGGCCGCAGACTTCGTGTTGTCCGTGATCTGCTTGGCCTGGTCGATCTGCGCGTTGAGCTTCGGGTCATTCACCATCGCGGTGTTGACGTTGCCCGACGGCACGATGTTCGCGCCGTTGAACAACGGGTCGATGAAGCTCTGGGCCGAGAAGAAGTCCGCGCCCCATCCGAGGTTCGGGCAGATCGCCACCTTCTGCTTCGGGACCTGACAGAACTTGGACAGCATCGTCGCGTGCGGGACTTCGCGGTACTGGAGTTTCAGGCCGATCGCTTTCACCTGCTCCTGGAACGCCTCCGCCGTCTCCTTCGCCGGCGATGCGTTGTCGGCGATCGTCAGCAGCGCCGGGCCGCTGTACATGCCGTTCGCATAGCCGGCCTTCTTCATGTAGCTCTTGGCGAGCGCGACGTTGGCGGTCGGTGACGACGCGAAGTCGTCGCCGGGGCCGTTCGTGCCGCCGGCGTCGTCGAACCCGGCGATGCCGGGCGGGAGGAAGTGGGTCGCGATCGTGCCGAGCGTCGGGCCGCCGCGCGTCTGGCGCAGGACCGTCCTGTCGATCACGGCCGCGATCGCCCGCCGCACGTTGACGTTGTCGAGCGGTTTCACCTGGGTGTTGAGCGATATGTAGCGGTTGCCGCCGCTCGACTTGATCGAGAGCTGGTCCTTCTGTGAGGAGAGGGCGGACTTCAGCACGGGCGTGGGCGGCGCCGCGTAGTCACCGCTCAGCAGGTTCTGGCCCGACAGCGTCTGCTTTGCGGCGACGGTGGAGTCGCTGCAGCAGGTCTCCTCGATGCGGTCGAAGTAGGCCGGCTTGAAGTCGGTCGACTTGTCCCAGCTCGGGTTCCGCACGAGCGTCAGCTTCTGGCTCGGCTTGTAGCCGGTGATGTTGCCCTTGCCGTCGTTCTGGATCATGTAAGGGCCGGTGAACACTTGGTGCTGTCCATACGTGGACTGCTTGCCCTGATCGTACTTCTGGGCGTAGTCCTTCGGTACGGGGACCGTGCACGGCATGCCCAGCGCGCCTCCGTTCGCGAACGTCAGGACGCCGGCCGGCTTGGTGGTGTTGATCACGAGCGTCGTGTCATTCGGCGTCTGAAGCCCCTTGATATCGCTGGCCTTCTTGTCCTGGTAGTTCTTGAGGCCGACGAGGTCGGCGTAGTAGACGGGCGCGTAGCCGTTGGCTACCTGGGGCAGGAAGCAGCGCTCCATCGCGTACTTGATGTCGGCCGTCTTTACGGTGCGGTTCTGCAGCGGCGCGCTGTACTTGATGCCGCTCTTGATATGGATGGTCACGGTCTTACCGCCGTTCGAGACCTTCGGCAGGGTCGTGGCCAGGTCCGGCGTCGGCGTGTCCCCGTCAGGCTTCCACCCGTAGAGCGCGCGCTGCGTGGTCGTGAATAGCTCCTGGTAGTCGGACTGGTAGTACCAGTAGCCAGGATCCAGGCTGTCGACCCCCCCGGCCGTGTCGAGCACCTTGAGCGTTCCGCCCGACTTTGCCTCGCCGCCTCCTCCGCCGCCGCAGGCGGCGATGACGAGCGCGGCAGCGAGGGCCGCGAGAACCGCGATCGAAGCTTTCAGGGCCGAGTTGGGCATGAATTTCCTTTCTTGTGACATTGGTTCGAGCTTCTTATTTCCCACCGAGTGTCACTTTCCTACCCGCGGGTTCAGAGCGTCGTGGAGCCCGTCCCCCAGCAGGTTGAAGGCGAGCACGGTCAAAAGCAGCGCCGCGCCGGGGAAAAGCATGTACCACCAGGCGGTATCGAAGATGGACGTGGCGTCAGCAAGCATCTGGCCCCAGCTGGCGTCCGGCGGCTGGATCCCCACCCCCAGGAACGACAGGGAGGCCTCGAACAGGATGTTCTGCGGGATCACCAGCGTCGAATAGACGATGATCGGCGCCACAAGGTTGGGCAGGAGCTCCCGGAAGATGATCCGGCGGTTGGACGCCCCCAGCGACCTGGAGGCCTCGACGAACTCCTTCTCGCGGAGCGAAAGGACCTGGCCGCGGATGATGCGGGCGATGTAGGTCCAGTTGACGAATGCGATCACGAAGATAACCACCGTCAGGCCCGGCTTGATCAGGCCGCCCAGGCAGCCGTTTCCGAGCGAGCACGCGGAGGCGAGGCCGATTCCGAACAGGAGGATCGGGAAGGCGAGCAGCACGTCGATCACCCGCGAGATACCGGTGTCGATCCACCCGCGGAAGTAGCCGGCGATCATGCCGAGCGTTACGCCGATGAGGACCGAGATCGCGGTCGCGACGATCGCGACCTCGAGCGAGACCCGCGCTCCGTAGAGCACCCGCGCGAACACGTCGCGCCCCAGCTGGTCCACTCCGAACGGATGAGACGAGGACGGGCCCGAGGGCGTCCCGAAGGAGTCGAGCGCGTGCGGGTTCTGGTGTGTCGGCCCGGTGACGCCGACGAGCTTCACGATCAGCGGCGCGAACACCGCGCAGAACACGAGGAACACGATGAACCCGGCCGCCGCGAGCGCGACCCGGTCGTGTCTGAGGCGTCGCCTAAAGAGCTCCAACGGCGAGCGCGCCGCAATGGCAGCGCCTTCGCCTTCGGAGATCTCGAGCGCGAATTCGGGTTGCTCGCGTGTGGGGTCGTACGCGGTGGTCAAGCTTGGAAGGCTTCCGCCCGGGCGACTACAGCTCGCCTCAGGGCGGGCGACTCTCCTCGGCCGTGAGTGTAGCTCTCGCCTGCGGCGTCTACTCCGCTACGTAGAGGGATTCGACGGCGAGCGCCTCGCTCCGCTTTCCCCACAGCTTGATCTCGAGATAGAGATCGTCGAGCCCGAGCCCGGTCACGGCGTCGATCGCGACCAGGGTGAAGCGGCGCGCCTGGCCAAGGCCGCACTGGTCCACGGTCTCGTCGCCGAGCTCCGCGGTGGCGGCCTCGGCGCCCGCCGTGCCGGCGCCGAGCGGGATGCCCCACACGAGCGTCACGTCGCCGCGCGCATCGCCGGGGCCGCGCCAATGCCCGATCACCTCGTCGCTCAGGTCCATCTTCCAATCGGGGTTCTGATCGGCGGTCTCGTCGGTGAAGTCCGCGACCGCGCGGAAGTCGGCTGCCTCGCCGCCCTCGTCCCGGGCGAACGAGACGTACCCGAAGTACTCGAGCCCGGCGCCCGCCGCCGCCGTGGCGGGCACGTACGTACGCCCGCAGTGCAGACGCTCGGGATACCACGCAATCTCGCCCGGATGGGCCTCGGCGGGCGCCTCGTCGACCGCGGCGCAGGCCGCGAGAAAAGCCTCGGCCAGGCGTTCGCCCCAGCGGCCGTAGGGCTCGACCTCGTGTGGAGGCTCCGCGATGAAGCGGGGGAGCGGCAGATTGGTCGGCGGCATCAGGTGCTCACGGGCCGGGGCCGATTCCCGCCGCCTCCGGCGCCGGTTCCTCCTGTCCGATGGCCGGAGGAGACCTGCGCTCGCCCCAGTGGGCGCGCGCGAGCGTCGGAGCGGCGAGCGCCAGCACCGTGATCACGCCGAGGCCGGCGGTCAGGAAACTCGCGCGTGGGGTGAGGATCGCTGCGATCGCGCCGCCGAGCAGGAAGCCCACGCCGGGCATCGCCTTGCCGGACGCCTCCAACAGGCCGACGACCCGCGCCTGGAACTGATCGACCGTGAGCTCTTGGACCGCGCTCAGCACCGACACCCACTGAACCCCGTTCCCCATGCCCCCCACTGCGGCCGCGATGCAAGCCAGCGTGAGGGTCCCGGCTGCGGCGAGGCCGAGGTACGAGCAGCCGATCGCGAGCGTGCTGAAGAACAGCAGCGGCTTGAGCGAGAAACGCTCGCCGATGGCCGTGAAGAGCAGGCTCCCGATCACCATGCCCACGCCCCACGAGGAAAGCAGCGCGCCGTAGCCGGAGTCCCCGGCGCCGAGCGTGTCTTTGGCATAAACGATCTCGATCGGGATCACGGCCGTGAAGAAGATGAAGGCCGCCGCCTGCGCGAGCAGCAGCGCGCCCAGCGAGCGGTTACGCCTCACGTAGCCCAGGCCGGCCAGGAAGCGGGTGCGCGCCCGCTCCTCATCACTCTTGACCTGTGGGAGCGAACGGGCCAGCGCGAGCACCGTGGCCACCACCACGAAGGAACCGGCATCGACGAGCAGCGCGGTCTTGACGCCGAGCGCCGCGACCACCAGGCCACCGATCGCGGGACCCGCCGCGCCCGCCGCCGTGAACCCGACGTTGATGACGGCGTTCCCCTGCCGCAGCTGGCCCGCGGGTGTCAGCACGGCGGCGGCGGAGGCGCGCGTGAAGGCCCGGGCCGCGATCGCGAGCGTCCCGTCGACGATCGCGAGGGCCACCACCAGCACGAGCGAGAAGCTCCCGGAGGTGAGGGCCAGCGCCGTGAACGTGACGGCCTCGCCCAGATAGAGCGCGGGCAGGACCAGCTTGGTGCCGATCGGCTCGGTGCGCGCCACCACCGCCTGGCTCAGGAACGCCGGCAGGAAGTGCATCCCGATGAACAGCGCGGCAGTCGCGAGCGGACTTCCCGTCTGGTCGAAGACCAGCACCGCGAGCGCGATCTCGCCGACCCAATTGCCGAGCTCGTTGATCGTGTAGGCGCCGGCGAGCTGCCCGAAGCCCGGAAGTCGCAGTGGTGCCAGTGCCTGCCTCACGTCGTTCTCACGTCGTGCTCATGGTCGCTTGTGAGCGTCGCACGGCGCTTCGCGCATCCTGCGTCGAGCGCCGAGGGTGCATCACCGGTTGCACCGCGTCGCGCGTGGCTTGAAGTTACCCGAACCAGCGGTGAAATTGCTGTGCCGGCAACGACCGGAGCGAGCGGGGGGTCATAAATCCTGAGCGGTCCGGCCGACTACTGGGAGGTGCCGTGGGCTACCGCAACTGATCGCGTGTAACCGGCCGGGGCCATGGGTTGCGACTCCGGCAAGCGAAGGGGCGTCGTCTCGAATCGCGACGGCGCCCCTTTTTCGTGCTCAAGCGCCGCTTCCGAACGGCCGATATCCCCCCTGGAACCGGTTTCCCGCTGGAGGTCCCTCCCTGTCTGCCAAGCCAAACCGATTTGTCGTCGCCCTCGAGCTGCTTGCGCTCGCAGTGGCGGCTGTCGTGTGCGTGGTCGGCGAAGCCAACTGGGACTTCGCCCTCTTCGCGGCGCTGCTCGTGTTCTCGGTCGTCAGCGACGTGACGGCCTCCGAAGCGTCGTCGAGCGTCAAGATCTCCGGAAGCTTCCTGTCGCTCGTGCTCGCGATGGTGTTCCTCGGTGGTCCCCCGGCCGCCGTGATCGGCGTCGTGACGATCGCCGTGGGCTGGTTCCGCTGGCACGACGAGCCGCACTTTCTCCTCAACAACCTCGTCGCCTACACCTGGTTCCCGCTTGCGGGCGGCCTTGCGTTCGACGCCGTCCTCGACGCCACCGGCGGCGGCCGCGGCGGCTGGTTCCACCTGCTCGTGTTCGGCACCTTCATGTTCGCCCTCGCGGTCAACTTCCTGATCATCGCCCTGCACCGGGTCCACCTCGACAAGGGCGTCACGATGGTCGGCCTCGTCCGCAAGCTGGTGATCCCGGTCCTGCCCTCCGAGCTCGCGGCGGCGCTCCTGGCGGTCGGCATCGCGTACCTGTACGAACAGGTGGGGCTTGCTGCGATCGCGCTGTTCGGCATCGTCCTCTTCACGTTCCAGTACCTGCTCGGGCAGCTGCTCCTCTCCGAGCAGCGGGCGGAGGACCTCGAGCGAAGCGGCGAGCAGCTGCGCGCACGCACGAAGCAGCTCGCGACCCTGCAGGTGGGGGTCTTGAGCGCGATCATGCACACCCTCGACCTGCGGGACAAGATGACCGCCCGTCACTGCGCGGCGGTCGCGCGCTACGCGCGGGAGATCGCGCTCGCGGCCGGGTTCTCCGAGGAAGAGCAGGAGCTGGTGCACACCGCCGGCCTGATGCACGACATCGGCAAGTTCATCTTCCCCGACCGCATCCTGAAGACGGACACGAAGCTCACCGAGGAGGACTGGCAGATCATCAAGATGCACCCGTATCAGGGCGCCAAGGTGGTGCGGCAGATGGAGGGCTACGGTCCTGTCGGCGACATCATCCTGGCGCACCACGAGCGGGTCGACGGCAAGGGCTACCCGCGCGGCCTCAAGGGGGACGAGATCCCGGCTCTGTCGCGCATCATCTCGGTCGCCGACACCTACGACGTGATGACCGCGCGCGACTCCTACCGGAAGCCGGTCTCGTCGTTCGAAGCGATCCAGGAGCTTCGCCGCGTGTCGGGCGCACAGCTCGACGGCCACTACGTGGAGATCTTCATCCAGGTGCTGGCGGGCAGGGACGTGAGGTTCCGCCACGGCGAGGACGCCGACTTCGACCGCGAGCTGGGGATCGAGAAACGCGTCCAGGACTACTCGATGCCGGTGCCGCCGGTCGACGGAACGCCCTCCGTCGAGGCCGCCGAGATCGCCGACCAGCCAGGCCGCTAACTCGGACCGGAGCCGGCTTCGCGCAGCTCGCCGGCGGCGCGCTCGGGCGCGACGATGTTCACGTTCACGCCGGTGCCCAACTCGAATCCCGCGGCCTGGGTGAGCCGCGGGACCACGTCGATGTGCCAGTGGAAGATCTCCGCGCCGCGAGGCGCGGTGCGCACCCACAGGTTCAGTGGCGGCGGCGCCCCGAGATGGCGACGCAGCCGGCCGAGGCCCTCGTGCAGGAGCGCGGCTCCCGTGCGGGCCGCCTCCGCGAAGCTCCGCTCGTGGCTGCGCGGCACGAGCTGCAGCTCGTACGGCATGCGTGCCGCGAAGGGCGCCAGCAGCACCGCTTCGTCGTCGATCGCGATCATGCGTTCCCGGCGCCGCACCTCCTCCTGGAGCAGATCGCACAAGAGGCACCCACCCATCGTGCGCGTGTTGTGCGCCGTGAAGCGCTCACGCTCGCGCGCCACCACGGTGGGCACGAACCCGAGCCCGTAAATCTGGGCGTGCGTGTGCTCGAGGGACGCACCGGCGGCCTGGCCCTCGTTGACCATGATGTGCACGTACGCGTGATCGTTCAGCGCGCGCGCCCGCTCGCGCCAGCCGTCCATCGCGAGCGCCGTCTGCTCCGCGCTCAGGTCGCTCATCGAGCTGAGGTGCTCCGGCGTGTGTGCGATCACTTCGTGGACGCCGGTGGCCGGCGCCGACGAGAAGAGCTGCGGATCCCCTCGCCCCTCGGCGAGCGGGTCGGGCGGCTCCGCCTCGCCGTCGGGGGTTAGCAGGGGATACTTGTTCGGCACCGCGCGCACGAGCCAGCCGGGAGTGTCGGGGGGGCCGCCGCCAGGCCGCAGCGCCCAGGTCTCCGGCGGCGTCCAGCTCTCGCGCCCCTCGCACAGCGGACACTGCTCGCGCGCCTGGGCGTGGACTTCGGAAGGCTGAAAGCTGAGCGGCCGCTCGGAACGCTGCGGCGCCAGCACGACCCGCAGGCCCGTGAGCGGGTCGATCCGAAGCTCGGGAGCGGCCGGCTTGGGTGTTCCCTCCACTCAGGCTGGTGGGGGTGTGTCGGTTCGGGCGGCGGCTTCGCGCCGTGCCGTCTCGAAGAACGGCCGGAACAGGTCGATCGGCACGGGAAAGATCGTGGTCGAGTTCTGGCCGGACGCGACCTCCACTAGGGTCTGCAGGTACCGGAGCTGGATCGCGACCGGCTCCCTGCCGATCGTCGCCGCGGCCTGCGCGAGCTTGTCGGACGCCTGGAACTCGCCCTCCGCGGCGATGATCTTCGCGCGCCGCTCGCGCTCGGCCTCGGCCTGGCGAGCCATCGCGCGCTGCATCGTCTGGGGGATCTCGACGTCCTTGATCTCGACCGTCGTGACCTTGATTCCCCACGGCTCGGTCTGCTCGTCGATGATCCGCTGGAGCTCCTCGTTCAGCCGCTCGCGCTCCGACAGCAGCGTGTCCAGCTCGGCCCGGCCAAGCACTGCCCGCAACGTCGTCTGCGCGATCTGGGACGTGGCCACGAGGAAGTTCTCCACCTGCACGATCGCGTCGTTCGGATTCACCACGCGGAAGTAGCAGACCGCGTTCACCGACGCCGGCACGTTGTCGCGGGTGATCACCTCCTGCGGCGGGATGTTGAGCGTCACCGTGCGCAGGTCGACCCGCACCATCTTGTCGATGATCGGGATCAGGAAGATCAGGCCGGGGCCCTTCTGGCCGATCAGCCGGCCGAGGCGAAAGATCACGCCTCGCTCGTACTCCCGCAGCACCCGGATCGAGGTCGCCAGCAGGATGACGCCGAAGAAGACGACGACACCGATGATCGTGAGCACGACCGCCATCGGCGCCTACTCTACTCGTTGAGGTTCTGGTTCCCTGACCGCCGGAGAGACGGTCAGTGTCAGACCGGAGATGTCGTCGACGATCACCTTTTCGCCCACGTCGAGCGGGTTGCCGTCAGCCGTGCGCGCACGCCACAGCGCGCCCTTCACGAAGACGTGGCCGACGGGGTCGAGGCGCGAGCGCACCACGCCCTGCGCGCCGATCATCTCCTCGGCCCCCGTGTGGACCGTTTTGTGCCGAGCCTGCACGGCCTTGCCGATCACCCAGGCGAAGAAGCTGCCGAGCAGCACGGCAGTGAAGACCACGATCGGCACCGACACCTCGTAGGCATCGTTCGTGTTGAACAGCAGCAGCCCGCCGAATATCAGAGACACCACGCCGCCGATCGCCAGCGCGCCGTGGCTGGTGATGAACGCCTCGGCCACGAATAATCCGAACGCGAGCAGGATCAGCAACAGGCCGGCGATGTTGATCGGCAGCTGGGCAAGCCCGAACAAGGCGATGATCAGCGAGACCGCGCCGAGGGCGCCCGGCAGGATCGCGCCGGGGTGGAAGAGCTCGAAGCCGAGGCCGATCAGGCCCAGGGTGAACAGCAGGAAGACCGTGTTGGGATTGACGAGCAGCTCCAGCAGCCGGAACTTGAACGGCACGCTGCGCGACTCGATGTGCGCGCCGGCCGTGTGGAGCGTCTGGGCCTTCGGGCCCTTGACGTGGAAGCCGTCGAGCTGGCGAACGAGCGTCGGAACGTCCGGCGCGATCACGTCGACGAGGTTGCGCCGCTTCGCTTCCAGTGCCGGCACGTTGGTCGCCTTCTGGACCATCTGCGCCGCCAAGTTCGCGTTGCGGCCGTGCACCTCGGCGAGCGCGCGCACGTAGGCCGTCGCGTCGTTGCGGATCTTTCGGCCCAGGACCTTGTCCTGGTTGCCGCCGCCGAGCGAGATCGGCGTGGCCGAGCCGATGTTGGTC
>Ga0114129_10014594_pt1 | contig 11193 bp, 13 predicted proteins | sample RhiMetdeltSRZDD1_FD_80071 | JGI IMG/M metagenome (GOLD analysis project Ga0114129, IMG submission 80071) | Populus rhizosphere microbial communities from Tennessee, USA - Rhizosphere MetaG P. deltoides SRZDD1 (version 2) (version 2) | ecosystem: Host-associated > Plants > Roots > Rhizosphere >... | reverse complement strand
TTGGACTGTACTGGAGTCAGCAGATCAAATCACAATCGCCCAACAAGTCCCGACGAAAAAACGATGCGGCTTGAGTTTTAGAAATTATGCGAACGGAAATATCTCTGATTGTTGGCGCTCTCTTCATCTGCTGGGGATTTTACGAACGCGGCGAGGCTCGCTTCCCGGAGGACAACTCCAAAAGCTTTGACGCGAAGTTGTTCATCGTCATCGGCGCGATCAATCTTTCGGCAGCATTGTATTCGTTGTTTGGCTAGATAAAATCCTTCAGCATCCTTTCACCAATTTCTTTACTCCTAGGGCGCTTTGCAGGTGAAATTCGTCGCGTCATCAACGCTGCCGCTGCCTTTGAACTTCGCAACCTGCGGATACGGACATAATGGTCGGGTGCGATCCACTTTTCCGTTCGTGCGGTGTGATGCGAGGATTTGATCCGGTGCTTTCCCTTTTTCGACCCACTGTTCGAGAGTACCTATTGCGTCAAACGCGTTCGGCCCTTCACCTCCGCCGCAGTGGTTCATGCCGGGGAGCATAAACAGTCGTAGCCAGTTTGCCGTGCTTTGTGGCCCGCCCATCGCACTAACCACGCTGTCGTAGTATTTGATGGTAGCCGTCGGAGCAATACTCTGGTCGGCCCAGCCATGGTACATGAGCAGCTTGCCGCCGCGAGATACGAACGATTTCAGATTAGGATCCGTAGCGTTGCCCTTGTCGATCGACTCTATCCGCGTTACGTCACGATCAAAATCGAAACTCCTCCAATCCCATTTAGGGTCCTTAAATATGACGTACCTCAGCCGTTCCAAACTCGTGTAGTAAGGTTCCGGACCTGACGCCTGCCGTCCCCACTCAAGTTCTGTTCCGGGTTCCAGGCGCGGAAAGATCTGTTTGCCTGTCCGAGGGTTCACCACGGGACTCATGATTTTCTGCGCAGCGGCCGCTTGCGGTCCGGTAAGACAGGACCCATTCGGGTCAGTACATACAAGCGCACTCGGATCGAAATGACATTGCCGCGGATCGTCGATCAGGCCGTCCTTGAGTCCGTCAGCAGCATCGCAAGACTTCATCACCGCCTCATGGATCATCGGATACTTGCTCGGCGGGATATAACTTGCGGGATCCTTCAGCGTCGCGTGTGCAACCCATAATCGTCCTGCTGCCATATGCGCGACATCGGCCGCCGGGGCCCCGGCGATAATGCCATCGTAGTCTTCGTAGAAAGTTTGAGCCTCCTTGAGCGCTTGCCGTCCACCTGTTGAGCAACCGTTGAAATACGAAAGGTCCGGGCCGCGGCCGTAAAAGCCCGCGATGACTTTCTTAGCGGTCAGCGTCATTTCGTGAACGGCGCGGTAGTCGTAGTCGGTGACCTTTTCCGGATGTCCCAACAAGCCAGAGGCGGTGTTGCCGGCGTGTCCCGTATCCGTTGAACTGGTCGCATAACCTCGCTTCAGAGCCTCTGCCATGCCGTTCTCGATTCCACCTGTTCCACTCGTATAGGTGATGACGCCTGCCCAGCCGCCATTACCGACTGCTTGAAATTTGCCGTTCCAACCAGATTGCGGAAGCCAAACCTCAATCTTTATGTCTGAGTCGTTCGTGGGCTTCAATGTCGCCGCAACACGACAAAAGGCAGGCAGATTACTTAAACTTACAGTCCGTGTCGCAACTGTTGCGGGCAACGTGAATGTTCCCGCCGGCACGGACTGAGCGAGCGTAATCGTTGCGTCAGGCAGTTTGAGTGACGCCAGACCTTCGCAGGTTGCCGGTGCAGCGAGCCATAACGCAAGCATCAGGATCGACATCGTAAGTCTCCTTCGCAAGGATATCTAAAAGGGGAGTTTGCGCCCCTCAATTCTCTTTTTCATCCGCCATCCATCTGGCGACAACGCGAAGAGCCAGATTGTTGGATGATGTCTCTAAAGCTCCATTTGTAACGCTGATTTTCACGGTGCGGTCGCCATAGACGCCATTGTTCTGTCCGGGGCCCGGAGCATTGAAGCGATTGGGCAGCGCACGGGCAACCGGTTCAGCCGGAATCTTCGCTCGCAAGGTCTGACCATCAACGAATGTGGTTGGCGCCGCCGCGTCGCCCACGTGAACGACGGAGTTTGACGTGAATCCCACTCCGTTAACCGTGAGTTCGAGATTGGACTCTCCCTCAACGACTCGGTAGGGTGTGATCGCAGTGATTTGAGACTCCGAGGAAGCGGTTGGCCCGTACTTCAGAATTGCGGTGTTCGAGGTTCCCCCATCGGGAGGTGCATTGAAGACAGTCACCTTCACCACGCCGTCGTGAGCTTCCTTTGAAAGTGACCCGGCAGGCATCTTCGCGCGAAGCGTTCGGATGTTCACGAACGTTGTGGACAACGGGGTGTCTCCAACGCGAACCACGGACTTACCTATGAAGCCGACACCATGAATGACCAACTCGACGTCCCTCGCCGTTTCAACCGCGGACGGTAAGATCGCGCTGATCTCTGGTTCGGGAGTCCGAGGAATGATCGCTCCGCCTCGCGGCGTGCCGTAGTTGCGCGTGTAACCCAATTTGACGAACTGGCCTCCCTTCATTACCCGGTCGATCTTTTTTGTGTTCGCGATGTTGTCCAGCGGATTCGCGTTCAGTACGACCAGGTCGGCATACGCGCCTTCAGCAATTACTCCCACCGGAGGCCTCGCTCCCGCTCTTCGCCCCGTCAGTACCGCAGCGCTGCCCCATCCCGTGGCTGCTTGCAGAGCTTGTGCTGGTGTGAGTCCCGATTCGACCAACATCTGCATTTCCATGTGAAGGGTGAGCCCTGCGAATCCCGCGGAAGGGTCATCCGTGCCGGCGATAATCTTGCCGCCCGACGCCACCCATTTTTTCAAGAACTGTCCGATCAGCTTGTATGCTTCATCAAATTGCCTTCTATCATTCGCGCGAAGAACGGAAAAGTCCGCTAAATTTTCATACCTTCGCGAAAAGTTTCTCGCCGCCTGCAGCTTGTACACGGATCCTTCAGACATGTTCTTCGGAAAGTACGTCATCAGATTTTCGTCACGAAACAGATTGCGAAGTTCGGTTTGGAATTGGCGCGCGAGGCCGCTCTGAGCGCCCAGTTCGTAGACGAGCGTCGGATTCAGATACGTATTTTTCGCAACAGCTTCTTTGATCATTTCGTCGATCCGGCGCTGGTCCTTGAGGAACAGACCCCAGTGCAGGTAATCGCCTTTTTGAAAACCGTCGAGTTCTTTTGGGGACATCAACGGCTCAGCAAATCCCCAGATGTGTTCGACAATGTCCTCACCCGCTCGTATGGATTGAGGAGCATTTTCCGTGTGACCAAACCAAACCAGGCCCGCCTGGTGCAAATCTTCGGCGGCCCATTGAAACACCTGTGCGTTGCCCTCGTTGTAAACGGTCGGGTTGGCCCAGTCTGGTTTTTTGTTCCTCACCCAGTCTTGAACGCTGGCGCGAACCTGCTCGCGCTCCATGTTCGGTTGAACGGCAGGTCGTCCGCCTGTGGCATAAATGCGCGGCGTTCTGGCGATGGCTTGATGAGAAGCTTCCCGGTCTGCCGCCGAGATGTCGCCACCCTGCGCCATGATTGTCGTCACACCATAGTTCAGGAATAGTTCGCCAAGCCACGGCTGGTAGTGAACATGGGAGTCTATAAGTCCTGGGATGATGAATTTTCCCGAAACATCCACCACATTCGAATCGGAGGCATAGGCCGTGTTTTTTCCCCCGACGGCTTTGATGCGATCACCATCGATCACGATCACGCCCTCCGGAATCGAGGGATTGCCCAAACCATCAATCACTGTCGCACCTCTCAGGACCAGGGACCTATTTTGAGCTTGCGGCCGCGGTGAGAGACCGATTAGCAGCAAAGCGCATGTCAAAAGTACAAACCACTTCCCTTTCTCGGACATGGCCAAGCTCCCTTTCATTGCTCCTGCATTGTGTGAGTTTTGGGTTTTTTTCACAGTTGGCCCGTAGTGTCAACCCAAAAGCATCCGACACATGGCGGAGGCACTTCTGGCCTATCGCGGCTAGACGTCTGTCCAATTCCGAAATCAACAGTTCGGCTCTAAGTTCATATGTATCGGAAGACCGGTCGTGGATCGTTTGAATGGGAGCCGGAAAAATCGGAGTCAGGCCCTAATTTCCCTCGGCTAGAAATCGGGACAGCCGCAATTTTCCAGAAGGAAATTAGGGTCTGACCCCGATTTTTCCGCATCCGGCATGGTGCGACAGATTCTTTAAGAGGATAAGAGACAATGGCTTTAAGAAACGTGCGTGTAATAGGTCCAGATGGCGACAAGACCTTGGCCGAGTGGGACACGGACACAGTCAGTCCCGAACAGTTAGATGAGATCGAAGAGCAGTTCAATCAAAAGATGCGGCAGGGGTTTTTCGCAGCCGACATCACGGATGGCCGAAACGTCCTGATCCAGAAGTTCGACCCGAAGGCCAACATTCTGCTGATTCCCCGGGTCAGGGGTGGCTGATACGGCAAGCCGCTCTTTCCAAGACTCGGAAGAGCTAATGAAAGGCAACTCCGCAACCGCTAAAGCACGGCGGTTGTTGTGTGAGATTCTTCCAGATAACGCAAGACAGGATTTCCTGATGACCGGCTCGTTCGTTCACGAGGGCGATGGTGTGACTTATCGCATCTCCGAACGGTCACAGACGCAGATCTATGTCAACGGCCATCACTCCGCGATCGCCTGCCTGCAGCTGTCGATCCCTGCTCCGGGCTGCGATCGCATGATTGCCGAATATCTGATCCTCAAGAACGATGAACGGTTGTACTGGAATCTGGCCAATGTACTCCCGCTGGAAACCACGAGGTTCGACTATCGCCTTCTCCTTGCCCTCGCGCTTGACGTCACGCTGCTTGTAAATCTTCTTTGGACCGTCTACCGAATGATGGAGTAAACAGACTTGCGGTGACGAAAGCTACGCCTCGCCGATTGCGTCGAGAATTTGCTTTCGAACGGCGTTCTTGATCACTTCGTCGGTGTCATCGTAGTGCATGTCGACGGCGATCGTGAGGGGCTCGTGTGGCCCATATTCATGGCGGGTGAGCACGACTTTCCAAACATCCAATCCTCTTTGAGGTTGCAGGATCGCTGCAACGATAAACTCGTTCTTAAATTCGTTCAGCACCGAATCTACGAGTGCAGCTATCGTCTCTGGGTTCACGGGTCCCCTCCGCGTGGTTTTCACAGCATACCAGTGATAGTCGTTCGACCGGGAAATTTACTTGTCACGTCACATCTCGCTTAGTACCATGCGTCCACGCTCATTCAACACGACTGCTTACAGCTCATCGAACCCGCTTGCAGTTCGGAAAGGAGACCGTGCAATGCCCACAAACATTGAGATCGGTCGGCTCCAATTGGCTCTGCTCGCAATTCTGTTATTAGTCGCGAAAGCAGCAACGGCAATGCAACAACAGCCTGCGGGTTTCGAAGGGATGTGGAGTGATCCGCCGCATTCTGCAGTAGGCGAATTCTGCTTCGCATGGTGCACGGATGCCGGAATCGATTACCTCAATAAGCTCCTCGATGATCCGGCGAATGACGCGCGGCCGTTTGGAGAACTGCTCGCGCAGGCAACGAAATATCAGGCTGACGCGTACATCAAGCCGCTACTCACCGCCGATGCATTAAAAGCGTATCCACTGGACCCTGCAGATGACCCTGCATTTCTCCGGTGTCAGCCGATTGGAGGCGCTCGCCAGATCTTCGTCCGGCATCAACTCGATATACGACGGCGAGGGAAGGACCGGCTCGAGTTTCATTATGGCGAGTGGGATGCGACCCGTACGATCTATGTAGACGGACGCAAGCGGCCCCCCAAGGAGCCGCCTAGCCGGATGGGATACTCACTCGGACATTGGGAAGGCGATGCCCTGGTCATCGAAACGTCCGGCTTTACCCCTGACAGATTGGAGAGCAACATCGCTGTTCACAGCGATCAATTACGGATTGTAGAACGCTACACGCGTGCACCCGACGGCAAGACGTTAATGCTCACTGTGACGATTGAAGATCCAACAATTCTACGAGCACCGTTAGTGTTCAAAAAAATCTGGGGCTGGTCCCCTGCAAGCCACATCGACCCGTATAGGGATTGTCAAATTCCAACGGAAATCTTAAAAGGGACGAACCGCAAATGAGACGCACAAACGCGATTACTTTGACGATGCTGACCGTAGTGCTTTGGTCGAATTCCGCGGCTGCGCACCATTCTTTCGCCCCGGTCTACGACGGAAACCGAGAGATCACCGTTACCGGAGTCGTTACCCAATTCAAATTCGTAAATCCTCACGCGATGATGTTGATGGACGTAACCGATGAGTCCGGTAAGGTCGTGAAGTGGACTGTCGAATTTGCGGGAAGTCTGAACCTCAGCGAGGTCGGTTGGACAGCGGACTCGATTAAAGCGAAGGAACGTGTTACGGTGACCGGCAATCCCACACATACCGGTTCTCACGGAATGTTCTTTCGCAAGCTTGTCCGATCCGATGGAACTGAACTCCTCAATTCCGGGCTTCAGCGTACCAAGGATATTGAAGAGGAGCGACTGCAGCGACAACGCGCGAGGGCTCAGCAAAAGTAAACCATATACGGAGCTCTGATGAATCCCCTCGCGCTTCGCGTGGTCCTGACAGTCGGTGCTTTGTTGATATCGGCCGCAGCGCTGGCCCACCACGCCGGGCTCAAATCTATGACTCAGCCAAGAAAACGACGCTGAAGGGCACAATTACGAGTTCTCCTGGTCGAATCCTCCCGTGCAAATCGGTATCGAAACGGTGGATGCCAAGGTATGCACCGCCAATGGCTTCTCGAGATGAGTTCCACTTCAAAAATGTCGACGCGCGGATGGAGTCGAAAGACCCTTAAAGTTGGAGACACCGTAAGAGTAACTTTCCATCCGGGCCTGCGAGGCGCGTCGACTGGAGATTTGCTTAAGGTGGTTTCCCCCGACGGCCGGCAATTGTCAACCTAGCACCAAGCGCGCCGGCCCAAGAATCACGGATGCGCGCCGACTGCTCCGACCAAATACAACACGAGAAGAATGATCAGGACCAATCCCACGATCCCGACGCCTCCAGAGGGACCCCAGGTCGTATATCCGTAATAACCGCCCCCTCCGGCCAGAAGCACTAAAAGTAAGATCAACAAAAGTAAAGTCATGTATCCCCCAATAAATTGTGCGTTTATATTGATGTTGCACGTAGGATTCCGCGGATTGTTGACGGGGGCGCTACGTCACGTGATAAAAGGGAGCAATTTTCCAACTGCCAAGGGAGTTCGTATGCGGACAAACGGGTGTCTCGGAATAGCCGTGTTTTTGTGCAGCCTGGCCTGGGTGGCGTTCGCGCAACAACCTGCGCGCCCTGCCGCGTCGGTACCCAAGAGTGTTTCCATGATCTTTCGCGAGACCTTCAAAGGTCGCGCCCCGGGCGCTCCGCAACAGGTCCCGCTGACGCCGCAGGGTGTAACCAACGCCAACCTTGAATTGAAACTTTACGGTCCGGGAGCGCCGCCGGCGCCGGATCATGAGTCCGGACTGGCGCTCAACAACGAAGAAGATGAAGGCCGTCCGGGCGAGATCATCAGCTACGTATGGTCCGGCGTTACAGAGGATCATTGGGGAGTCACGCTGAAAGACAAGAATAATTATGTCGACCTACGCGGACCAGCCAAGATCCGCTGGCGTGCTCGGTTTAGAAGTTTTCACAATCTCCGCCTGGTGATAAAGCTCACGGATGGAACGATGCTGTCGGCGGATTACGAAGAACCGCAGTCGACCTACTGGCGGGAAACCGAATTTTATATTACCGACATTCCACGATGGCGTGTGCTGGATGAGAAACGAATGGACGTAGCCAGGGATCGAGCGTGGAGAACGGACGTCGATCTGAGCCGCGTCGATGAAATCGGTTTCACAGATCTGAACCGAGGCGCGGGCCACGGAACAGAGGGAAACAGTGGCCTCGACTGGATTGAAGTCTGGGGCAATCCAGTCAGCCGCGGTCGCTGAAGCGACCCTGTTCTTCATTCAAAGGACAACGTCGAAGCCTTCGAACTGTGGCGGCCCGAGGTATGTTCCCTCGGGAGCTCGGGCCTGGCCGTGCGCCTTTCGAAACGATTCGGAGTTGGTCCAGTCTTCGAACGCCTTCCGGCTTTTCCATACCGAATGCGACGCGTAGAGGACCGCGCCGTTCTCTGACGGCCCCGCAGCAGGTGGAATTCGATGAACCCCGGAACTTCTTCCAGGTACGACTGTCGATTCCTCCAGATGCTCTCGAAATCCTGTTCACGTCCCGACGCAATGCGAAAACGATTCATCGCGATGAACATCGCAGACCTCCTAAGTAATTCAGCGACAGAGTACTAATCTATCTGAATCCGTGGCGCAGGTAATCGGAGCTTTCACGACACCGTAGTTTTGGCAGTATCCCCATCCGTAGTTTTTGAAGACGATTAAATTAAGGGAAAGAGCCCAAAGTCACGGAGATTTGAAATGAAGGCAAGTATGGTACGCGCGGGATGGTCCCGATTGCCCCGCCGCGTTATCGTATCTATTTGTGCGCTGCTGCTCGTGACTTGCAACACGACGCTCTTTGCAGGCCAGACGCAGCAACCACAACAGCAATCGGCACAGCAGACTGTAAAGATTCCCGCGGATCAACTCGATTCCCTCGTATCACCAATTGCACTCTATCCCGATCCGCTTCTTAGCCAGACACTGGTGGCATCGACGTATCCGTTAGAGATTATTCAAGTACAACAGTGGCTGCAAAAAAATAAAGGGCTTGACCAGACGGCTATGGCCGCCGAGGTCAAGAAACAGCCGTGGGATCCAAGTATTCAAGCCATGGCTGCGCTCCCCGACGTGGTGAAAAAGATGGCCGACAACATTCAATGGACCACCGATCTCGGGAACGCGTTTCTCGCGGACCAGCAGGGCGTAATGGATGCCGTGCAAAGAATGCGCGTTAAGGCCGAGGCCAAGGGCACCCTGAAATCCGATCAACATCAGAAAGTAGAAAACGAGGTGGTGCAGGACAAGAACGTCATTGTGATTGAACAATCCAATCCGGACGTCGTGTACGTTCCCTCGTACGACCCAGTGGCAGTCTACGGCGCAGCGGCCTATCCCTACCCGTCGATCTATTATCCAACCGGGGGTGCGATCGCCGCGGGTGCGATCGCATGGGGTGCCGGTGTGGCGATGGGAGCAATGTGGGGTGGCGGCTGGGGTTGGGGCGCCGGCTGGGGGCACGGCGACGTCGACATGAACTTCAACAACAGCTTCAATCGTAACGCCAACCTCAGCGGTGGCAATCGAGTCGCCGGCGCCCGAGGCACATGGCAGCACAATCCACAGCACCGCGGCGGCGCTCCTTATGCCAATCGCGCCACCGCTAACCGGTTTGGTTCTAACGCACGAGGCGATTCACTCGCGAGCCGCCAGAAGGGTGCACAGCAACAGATCGCACGGCAGAAAGGAAATCTCGGCAGTGTAAGCGGCGGCCGCGCTGGCGGAGTCGGCGGTCGGCAGGGTGGCGGCAATCTCGGCGCCGCCGGGGGTGTGGGCGCTCGCAGCGGTGTCAGCGGCGGCAATTTTAGCGGTGGTGATCGTATTGGCAACCGCAGCGTGGGCAGCAGTTCTTCACTCGGCAATCGCGGTGGGTTTAGCGGCGGGGGCGGTGGCTTCAGCGGCAGCGCCGCGCGTGCCAGCAGCAGCCGTGGCTCTTCAAGCATGAGGTCCGCCGGCAGAAGTGGCGGAGGCTTTAGTGGTGGTGGCGGCGGCCGCTCTCGTGGGGGTGGCGGCCGTGGTGGCGGCGGCCGTGGGGGTGGTGGTGGCCGTGGTGGCGGCAGGAGGTAATAAATATGAATCACATAATCATCAAATCATCACGCTTCGTCCTCTTATGTTTGCTAACGCTGGGTATGTGCATGCAAGGAAGCTCTGCGGCCGTTACCACAGCCACGACGTTCCCAACACCGCAGGCAGCTGCGGATGCGCTGATCATCGCCGCTGAAAAGTTTGATGCGCCTGCTCTCGAAGCGATCTTCGGTCCCGGCGGCAAAGAAATCATTAACACCGGCGAGCCCGCCCGCGACCGCGAAATTGCGAAGCAGTTTGCGGAGCAGGCCAGCACGAAGATGGATGTATCCGTCGATCCGAAAACAAAGACACGGGCATTTATTCTAGTGGGAAAGGACGAGTGGCCGTTCCCTGTGCCGCTCGTGAAATCAGGCACGACGTGGTCGTTCGACTCGAAAGCGGGTCTAAACGAAATCCTTCGCCGCCGCATCGGGCGGAATGAGTTGGACGCGATACAGATCGCTCATGGATTTGTCGAAGCTCAGGATGAGTACTCGCAGACAATACATGGAGACCCGCCGCTCAACCGGTCTGCGCAAAAGATCATCAGCACGCCCGGCAAGCAAGACGGCCTGGCGTGGCAAAACCCCGATGGGACGTGGGGCGGCCCGGTTGGTGAAAATGTCGCACGCGCGATCGAGCGCGGGTACAGCACTAAGAATCAGCCGTACCACGGTTACTACTTCAAGGTATTGAAGGGGCAAGGACCGGATGCGCCACTCGGACAGATGGATTACGTCGTGAATGGCGCAATGATCGGCGGCTTCGCTCTCGTTGCTTTTCCGGCACAGTACAAGGTGACAGGAGTAAAGACCTTCATGGTGAGCAATGACGGCGTCGTCTACGAAAAAGATCTGGGCCCGAACACCGTCGAGCTTGCGCAGAAGATCGACCGCTTTAATCCGGACAAGACGTGGAGTCCTGTTGCGGAGGAGTAGTCGGTCACGGTGTAGTCCCCTTCTTGCATCACCGCAAGGAGGGGACTACGTCCGTTCCATTCGAATTGATTCCACCACGCAGAGGACCGCGGCTACAGTGAGGGCCTTTCCACAATGACCTCACGTGTTATTGGAATATCCGGCCGACGGTTTGCCGACGTTTTATTGTTCGGCGTTACCTCGATCGAGCTCATCATCCTTTTTCTCCTGACACCCACCTTCACGATCACCGACTCCATCTACATCTTGCAACACATCATAGTTCTTGGCATCGCCGTCACTCGGCCCGCGCCGATGGCACAAGATCGCTCACTGCGTGCGGCGATCGCTGTCATTGTTGCGTATACCTACGCGTATGCCGAG
>Ga0114129_10014593_pt1 | contig 11193 bp, 7 predicted proteins | sample RhiMetdeltSRZDD1_FD_80071 | JGI IMG/M metagenome (GOLD analysis project Ga0114129, IMG submission 80071) | Populus rhizosphere microbial communities from Tennessee, USA - Rhizosphere MetaG P. deltoides SRZDD1 (version 2) (version 2) | ecosystem: Host-associated > Plants > Roots > Rhizosphere >... | reverse complement strand
GAGGCGCATTGAGCTTTTCAAAGATGATCAAGAATCATATCGGAGCGATCAAGTACTTCATCTGTCATTATAACAAGGTGATTATCGGGCTTGCTGAGTCAGCCTTACATTTGTAGCACTACCGACAAGTTAGATTCGTGGCCGATCTCTTCAATGGCGCCGCCTGAACTGAAGTGACGTTCAGTATTTTTGTGTCCCAGCATATTTTTTGCAGCACAACTCAGCTCGCCGAAATCTCACCAAAGAATGAGTGAGGACGAAAAAGCCCGGTCCCGACTCCTCATCAGGCAGAGGCGCCTGCTATTGAAAGACGGTGTTGGTCAGCCTGATTAGTTCGTCACGGTCCTCATTCTTCAAAACACGTCCCTGTGGCATACGAAATCCTGGAAGTGGGTTGCCACTCGAGTCAAAAATCTGTTGGTTGAGATAAGCTTTGATAAATACTTTCTTTTTTCTCACTGCCTCGCGATCAAAAACATTGTAGACTAAGGAGCTGTGACACCGGAAACAGTGATTATCAAGGAGTCTGAGGAGTCGCATCTCGTTCGGATTGGTCGCGTCCCACCGTTGATTTCCGATGCTTCTAAGCGAATATGGTACCCTTTGTATGTCATTAGCATGCAAAGACAACCACTTCTCAGCGGCGAGAGTTTGATAGGACTTTGTACCGGCAACTTGCTCTGCTTCGAATGTCTGATTGCGAATTGTCGTGTTCAGATCTTTGATTACATTCATTGCCCTCGCGTACTGCGCGCTGCCATGCGCCTTGCCGCCGTCGAATACGACATCATTAAGGCTCGTAGCAACACGATTAAAATCAAACTCCATCCAATCATACCACTGATCAGTGTCAAGGTAGTTGGGTTTCGCAAAGCGATACACGCCCATCTTAAAATCATCAGTAGGCTCTCCAGACGCCGGGTCTATCGGGCGCCCTCTAATCGGGTTACCATTTAGAACTGAGCTGGAATGGCCATGACACTCAGCGCATGATCGCGGTACGAAGTACTTGCCGTCTTGCGCCCCCGGCAAATCCACACCGACATGCCCCGGAAGATCAAAATCTGCTGCTAGAAAATCGCCAAGACGATACCCTAAGGTACCCCGCCCATACACGGCAAAGTATGCCGAATCTTTTGCCTTCTGATCGCGGGGGACGAGTATTACCTGGTTGTTTGCGGATTCGACACTAAACGGGTCGGCATCCGGATCTGGCTGTTTCACGTTAAAAAGAAGGTACAAATGCAGAACGCCAGCGCGCGCCGCGGTTGATCCGGTTCGCGCAGTAAATCGAACAAGTTTTCTCCACCCTGGCGCTATCTCATCCGGACTAATCGGCCGGGACGGGTTTTTACTGTCATAGTATGTTGCAATTTTTGGAGCGAAGAATCTGCTGGCGAGCACCTTTCCATCGAGGAAGTCGTCGAGGTCTAGGAGTTTGTCAAAGGCGTCCGGATCAGACACTCGGCTCTTGAGAATCGCGAACTCACGATTATCAACCGGCATCAATTCGAACGAAGGCAACTTTTCTATGTCTTTCGCCGCCAAACCGCTGTATGTGGCGGGAGTTGCTCCGTTCGAGCCGGTGTAACCCATGTATTCTAAGAGTGAATCCAGGGTCGATCCCTCGAACCGAAAATTCAAAACATCGGCGCGTGAAATACGTCCGTAATAGTCCTTAGCTTGCCCCTCAGTGCCAGGTTGGATGCGTATCTGCTGTCGCAATTGGCGCTGTAGTTCGTCTTGCGCCTCCGACACCTTACGAAATACGTCGCCCTCTTGTGATGGCTGACTGGGTTGTTGGTCGTTCACCGGCGTGATTACCGCAAGCATACCCCAGCTCAATATTACGGCTTTGCGAAGTAGATCGTATTTACGCATATTACATGCTTCATAGGAAAGTCGAGACGTCAGGGGGAGCGCCTATCACTTTTCCCGAGCAACATCATCGCTGTCGGGGGCGCCGTCGCGAATCCACTGGGCAATGAATGCAATGTCCGTGTCGCTTACTGGCGGGCGGCCAATCGGCATTCTAGGGAATTCAGATCCATCAAATGGCGTTACCCCCTTCAATGACTTGATCAATGCAGACTCATCCGGTTTACCGACCACGATTGCTTGCTGTCCGTAAATAACCGAATTCACGAATTCGTCGCGAGATAAATTCCAAAAGCGGCGCTTTCCTTCGTGAAACGGCCTTCCCGGCGTACCTTGATCTGATGCGGTGTTAAGAATCCTTCGAATTGCTTCAAGTCTTGTTTCCGGCATAGTGTTTCTCCTGTTGCCCGAGGAGTGTTTGCTTGCGTGGGGCGGGCTCAACCGTCGGCAAGCATTTTTTTGACCTAACGTGAGTTCTTTGCGGTTTTGATGACAAGTCCCCGGGCCACAATTTTATGAATGCTCCCGTTCGCCTGCTGGACGAATAAGGGCAATGTGGGATTGAGAATGAGCGGCGAGATCCTGTATGTTTACGCCTCAGTCTGTATCAAGGAGCGAAGTTGCCTGTATTGATTGGCGCTTCGTAACAAGGCCTGCCAGAGCGACGATGCGCTCAGGCGCAAACTTTGTGCCAGTCGCAGAAGCCCCGTCGCCCCTTCGGGGGGGGGGCCGCGGACTTACATAGATTTCAAACCTCATTGATTTGGCGTCTCCATTTTCTATATGGTGTGGAAAAGAAAATTCCCCCACCGGCAATATCGCCGAGGCGAGTCAAGATAAGTAAGTAAAATCTGCTAGCCAGTAACAACTCCGTTTATAGAACTCTACCCGCGAAAGACCATGGTTCCGTGAAATATCGCGCCAGCAAGTACGAGGCAATGAACACGATCAGAAAAGGAAAGGTTGAGGGAATAGGCAAAGGCGCCATCCAGGGGCAGGTCAGATTCGTGTCGAATCTCTTCATGATTGCCGCAGAGGTTTGAGTCCGGGTCATACCTTTTATGTCCCTACTCATTTTTTGCAACACAACCGAATCGAGCGTTAGACTTGCTTCTCCGTCGTCTTGAGGTCATAGAAAGTCATGCCGTTACGGTCACAGAAAGTACCGCGATGCTGTTTGCAGCGGAGGACATAGACCATAGAAACCCTGATAAGCTGGCCGTTCAGCAGGCGCCTCACATATAGGCGCTGCCCGGTAAGTTTTTTTGTTTGGATCATGGCAACACGAATTTACGTCTTGCCACTCAATCATTTCAAAGATTAGCTACGAGTCTTCACAATTGATCTTACCTTCTGTGTTCTACTTATTGATCAACAGAAGTGGCGACTGCCGCTGAGCGTTGGAATTAGCGTGGGATGTTCGTATTGAAAACAACGGCTGTACGGTTATATCTGAGAATGTCCTCTCGCGCACTGCAAAATGATTAGATTGCGTACGCATTTGAGCGCATTATATCTGGCGCCAATGTTGCGTAGGTGCTCGCCGTCAGAAATACATTGAGAGTTAAATTGACGGGAATTTAGCCAGCATTTTGATCTTTGTATAAACCTAGTAGGCGGGCTTTCGGTTTCTATTAAGTCTAGTAAAGTAATCCACTAGATCAGGCAAATTCGTCGTCCCACTACTTTACGAAGCTCTGATCAATCCCTTGCACGGGATAATTCGTTCGGCGACCTTGCTGAAGATCACTGAGGACGATCCAAAAGTCTTCAGACCCTACGCCCATCTGGTAATAGTCATCCTTCGATCGATTGCGCAGCAGCAGGATGCGGTTCTCGACGCATCCATCCACAACGCTCACGTTCGAGGCTGTACATGCCAGCCTGCGGTTCCAGCAGGAATGCCACGTCGTAGCGGCGCTGGATCAAATGGGGCTTCGGGCAGTCCCCACGGGGAATAGAAGCGATACCTGCGAAAATCGAAATTTCCCTGGATTCGCCCGAAATCCGCACCCTCAATGCCGAGTTGAGTAAACGAGAGATCGCTATTACGGTTGAGAGCGCTCGAGAGTGAGCAATCGGCGCCAAGCGCTCCACCGAAATCCGCGAGTTCCACAGCTAGGGCGCCCGTCGCGCCGGCGTCAGCTGCCAGTCATCGGTATACAAATGATCATTGAAATTCGTCTCAAGCGGTTTCGCCGCCCGACCTGCGATGTAGTTGTTCTGCCTTAACCCTGAATAGTTGGATCAGGGCGAGCGCGGCCGGCCGGGGTTGCTTTTTGAATACACGCCGGACTTGAAGCGCGCCTATGATCTGCGTGAGGAACTGACTGACACCTTCGAGACCGATCACACCAAAGAATCTGGGGCCGTAGCGATTAAACGCCGCCTGAAGAGTGTCAGCATCAGCGGGCTGAATTGCATTAGGAAGAGGGCGCCGTTTCAAGTAATGCGGGAAAGTTAATAACACGCCTAAGAGGGGGAGATCATGAGTAAATGGAGGCTGTCCGAATTCACGCAGGTGGTGAGAGATAATATTTCTGGAGACTGGCTATTGCATAATAGCTTTATGGGGGCAGTTGCGCGCATTCCGGGTAAAAAATCAATATATCTCGAGAGCTCCCTTAAAGCAGGTCTTGAAAAGCGCCGGCAAAGCCCAGTCGAAGAGATTGAAGAGCCTGATGCAGACGATCTTCTATTGAGCGAACTCTGCCGAGGTGGCTTTTTTGTACCATCAGACACTGACGAGCGGAAACTAGCGACAGAAATTATCGATAAAGAGCGAGAAACCGGGTTTGGCTTAATTATCCTCCCGCACGAAAATTGTAATTTTCGCTGTGTCTACTGTTACGAGAGTTTTGAGCGCGGGAAGATGGCCCCAAATATTGTCACCGGCTTGAAGATATTTGTTGACCAGAAAGCTAAAGAAGTAAAACGTATATCTGTAAATTGGTTTGGCGGGGAGCCTTTACTTGCGCGCGATGTGGTTTATCAACTATCGAGCGCTTTTCTCGAAAGCTGTAATCGATACGGCGCTTTATACACCAGCAGCATGACAACAAACGGATACTACTTGACGCCTGATAGAGTAGATATGTTGATAACGTCTGAGGTCAGACATTATCAGGTGACATTAGATGGTCCAGAGCAGGCGCATAACGCTACTCGTAAGCTTATTAAAGGCGGGGGAACTTATAAGCGAATACTTGATAACTTGGTAGCGATGCGCAACAGAAACGATGATTTTAAAGTAACAATCAGAGTGAATTTCAATGATACGTCTGTCGCGTTAATGGATGACTTTCTAGATGAGATTGCGTCTTTTATAGACGGGGATTTGCGCTTCGATCTAGATTTTCATGCAATGGGAAGGTGGGGGGGGCCGAATGACTCTTCCCTTGAAGTTTGTGACGCCGACTCTGTGGAAGCAATAAAAATTGATCTGATTAAGAAATCCATGCGTCGTGGATTTTCAAACAAATCTATAAAAGAGTATTTAAACCCTCACGGCAATATTTGCTATGCAGGCAAGGAAAACTCTATTGTCGTGGGGTCCGATGGGACTATTTATAAATGCACAGTCGCATTTAGCGACCCGCGTAATCAAGTAGGGAAATTACAAGAAGATGGGAGCTTGCTTATAGACGAAACGCGTTGGAATTTATGGACCAAATTTGATGACAAAAATATCAGTAAATGCAAATCGTGTTCTTTTAGCCCTTCCTGTCAAAGTAGATCATGCCCACTAATTGCAATAGAGCAAAAAGAGCCGCCGTGCCCAATGACAAAAGCAGGATATGAATCACTAGTAAAGCTGGCGTCCATAAGCCGTCCCTTATAAAGCAATTGCATTGCTGTTAACATGACATCTGACTTTTCAACGTTGAAGGAGTGAAGACACGGTAATTTAGCTTTCATCTATACGGGAATATCAAGTCAACTATAACCGCTAAAATTAGGAGAATTCGCATGAATGAAGAACGAATTAAACAAGTAATAGAGGCCAAAAAGCAAATCGCTGATGCAGCGATTACAATATGGAATACGCGCCTTGAATTATTAGTTAGCGCGGGCGATACCAGAGGCGTTCTCGACCAATTGAGAGTGCCTGTCGAGGAGGCGGCCAATAATTGCAATTGCACGAACACTGTAATTGGGTGTGGACCTCAAAAAATGTAGAGCCATAAATCCTGCTTTTAGTGGGGAAAATGTTTGAAGGCTGATAGCATAGCCTAACATTAGACGCGCCGTGGGCCGCCCAGCGAATGCTTCGACTATCCCTATTATCTCGGGCCGGCCTCGGTGATCGTGTCCGTTATTACCGTTGAGATGGTTGCTCCGATCGACGTTGATGACCCGTGAGGATTGATGCTTGGAGCCTTCAGCATCTTGCGGAAAAACCGTTTGGCGGCTCTTGCGTCCCTTTTGGCGCTGAGCATGAAGTCGATCGTTTGGCCGCTTGAATCGACCGCGCGGTAGATGTAAGACTATTTCCCTTTGATTTTAATGTGGGTCTCATCGACTCAATAGGCGTCTTTGGTTGGTTGGAGGCGCGGGCGGCGTTTTTTCTCTAATTCCGCCGCATACGCTTATACCCGCCGATAGATCTTTGTGCGATCGAGAGGACGTTGGCGCATATAATTTTCGCGTAGTAAAATAGTTACAAATAAAACGATGTTCGCCGCCCGTGCCTGCAATTACAGGCAGTTGCGTCCCAAGGCTGGATTCCGGCGGCGTGGTCGTTTCGCCGTTAAAGGTGGCAAATGTGATGGATAAAGTCTCCGACAAACTTTCTGCGCTCGTCGAATCACAGAAGCCCGAACAGGAAGTCAGGCTCAACGTGCTCCTGCGCAAAGGGCTAGATCTCGACCGTATCGCCGCGTTGGCGAACGAACTCGCCAGACTCGCTTCCGACAATCCACACGTCGAGATTTTACCCGCCTCGAGTATAGTTCTGATAAATGGGACGCTGGACGCGGTCGAGCGTATCGCCGATCACCCGGCCGTTCAGTGGGTCGATCAGGACACAGAGTCGCCCGTCAAAGACTTGTTAGACAAGTAGCGCAGCCGACGAGCGGGTAGTTCAACTTTTGCCCTCCCCTCTCAGTAATTCAACTTTTGCCCTCCCCTCTCAGTAATAAGACCATGCCTCGCTCCGCTTTCCTACCATATTCTATGGTCTTGCTAGCCTACTCAACGTGTCGCCGGGTTACGCTCTACCGGGGTACGAGAACAATTCGTACAAAAATTATTCGCCTCCGGCCAAATGTTTTTTCCCTTACCCCCATACGGCGCTGGCGCAGCTCATTAGGGCTGAGCGGCGACACGGAATTCTCGAGACCGACGGCGCATATACGCTGCTCGTCGATGTCAAGGCCAACGGCACGACGAAGGTCAAAAAGAACCTCTTCGTGGACGCAAAGGTCAGGCGCTCGGCTGGCGCAGACCTCACGTACCAGTTGATAGAAGGCGGCGGCGTCATCGCTCAGGGGCAGGAGCTGAAGCGCTACATCGAGCGCCAGTCAGCGCGCGACGTGCAGAAAACGGTCAGCGGCCCTGGCAACAGAAGGGGCGCGTGTCAGTTCCAGGATGATACAGGCGCGCCGGACGGTGACCGGAGCGCGGACCGAGCCGCGGGCCGCCGGCCATCACGCAGAACTGGCGGCGGCCAGTTAGTCGGTTTCACACTAGGAGCGGGGCCCGAGCGCTCCATAACAAGACGCGTTCGGGGTTCCCGCTCACAGAATGTCAAAAGGAGCTGAATGTAATGGAGAAGATTGGCGAGGCCCTGAGGGCACGTTTACAGTCCGCGCAGGACTACGATACTTTCGACGTGAATATCTTCATGGCTGGCGAGCCGTCCGAGGTCGCGCAGGGCTTCGCAGGCGCGGAAGGGACGGTCGGAGAGTTGGGGGCGGCCGCTGCGGACACGGGTGCTTTCGCCGCTGAGCGGCTGCAGGAGCACGCCGCCAAGAGCCAGCGCGGGGTGCTTGAGTTCCTGACCGGCTTCGGCGACGAGGAGAGCTTCGCGGACGCCGAGGGCGCCGTCGCCGTGCCGAAGGTGAACACGGTGCAATCCTTCTGGATTAACAACTCAGTCGGCGCGGAGGTGACGCTCGACGTGCTGAACGCCCTCCTCGAACGCCCGGACGTTGTTCACGTCGAGTTGACGCGCCGCGCCGAGATCAGCGAGTTGATCGACGTCGACAAAAGGGGGCGCGGCTCGTCGAAAGCCTCGGCGAAGAAGAGGGGGCGAAAGGCGGCGCGGCCGCGCCGCGCCGCCGCCTCGAAGAAGTATAGGGCGGCCGCCGAAGGACAGGCCTTCGACGTGTTCGATTTTGTCAGGAGTGGCGGCACGTTCACGGCGTTCGCTGACGATGAAGTCAGGGCCACTGCGCAGCCGACGTGGAGCGTCAAGCGTGTCAACGCCCCGCTGTTGTGGCAACTTGGTGTCAACGGCGAAGGCGCGATTGTGGCCGTGATTGACACCGGCGTCAACTACCACCACCCCGATCTGAAGAACCGCATGTGGGATGGCGGAGCGGAGTTCCCTAATCACGGCTTCGACTTCGCGGCGAACGACAACAACCCGCGCGACGAAGGCGAGAACGACATCGGCCATGGCACGGCCTGCGCGGGTATCGTCGCGGGCGACGGGACCTCGGGCACGCGCACGGGCGTCGCGCCGGGCTCGCGCGTCATGGCCCTCCGTGTCGGCGGCCAGGAGCGAAGCTTCTGGCGCGCGCTGGAGTTCGCGGTGGCGCGCCGCGTCCACGTCATCAGTATGTCCATGACGTGGAAGGCGTTCAGAAACCCGGACTACCCCGGCTGGCGCAGAGTCTGCGAGTCGGTACTCGCCGCAGGCATCCTACATGCCAACAGCACAGGCAACCAGGGCGCGGAATCGACGACAGGCGTCTTAAAAGTGCCATTCAACATCGGCGCCCCCGGCAACTGCCCGCCGCCGCGCAAGCACCCATTACAAGCTCCGCCGGTCGGCGCTGAGCCTCACCTCTCGTCGGTCGTCTCCTGCGGCTCGACGGACGATTCCGACCGTCTGCGCGATAACTCAGGACGTGGCCCGAGCGCGTGGGAGGACGCGCTCTACACCGACTTCCCATATGCGAACGGGGCGAAGCCGGGGCTCATCAAGCCCGACGTGTGCGCGCCAGGATCGCCGACTGACAGCTGCAACTGGTGTTTCAACGAAAGCAGTAAGCCATACGTCACTTTCAGCGGCACGTCCTCCGCGACGCCGCACCTCGCCGGCTGCATGGCCCTGTTGGCGCAGGCGTGCTTGCGCTCAGGTAAACCGATAGTTCCCGCGCGCATACAGGAGGCTTTCGAGAACACTGCCGTCAGGATTCAGGGCCAAGCGCGGGACAAGGAGAACAATTTCGGAGCCGGCCGCGTCGACGTATTCGCGGCGTTCAACTACGGCAAGGACAGAGGGTGGTGGGGCTAACCCGCCGCCGGAGATAAGCCAACGGTTAAATCAGCCGAGAGGCTGCCGGGCAGCCTCTCGGCGCGGAAGGGAAAGTCGAACATGTCTATTAAGAAGAGAACATCGAGCCGGGCGGACGCGGCCGGCTATGAGAAGGGCGTGGCGGCCCGCGGCGTGGCCGCGAAAGAAGTGACGGACGCGGCCTCCGACATAAAAGTCCACCTGCTCGACATCGGCAGCGGCAATAAGCATCAGTATGGCGACTGCCTCCTCTGCCAGTTCGGCGACGTGTCTGTGCTCATCGACGGTGGGCACCGCGGAGACGAAGAGCGAGTCCTAAGTCAGCTCGAAAAACTGCTCGATCAGACCTCGCCTGTGACGGCCTCGCTCATCATCATCACGCATCCGCACGACGACCACATCGGGTGTCTGCCGAGCCTCGTGGCGCAGGGCGCGCTCAAGGCCGAGTGGGCGCTGGTATGCGACCCGCAGTACCGCTGGGGCGAGCCCGGCGACACAGACAACGAATTCGCAGGGCTCGACGCGCGCGTCCGCGGCATCGCCGAGGCCGTGCTCGAACACGACCGCACGGAATGGGACGACGACGCGCTCGCGGGATTCATCGATAACGTATCCAACCTTGAGACTAGTTACCGGACGATGCTGCGTCAACTCGCCGAAGGCGGCGCTAAGGTCGTGCGCCACGGGACGGACGCCGAGGGGGAGGCAGAGTTGATCGCGGCTTTCGCCCCGGTCGGGCTGGATGTCCTGGGGCCTTCCGTCGAGCAGCTCCGCGAGTGCTACCGCCTGTTAAAGATGGTACAGACCGACGCGGTCCGCACGCTCGCCTCGGCGCCAGACTTCGACTTCGACTCGGCGACCATGGTGGCGAACAACTACCGCCGCCTCGCCGTCGGCTTCATCGATAGCGTCCCGAAGAATCGCGGCGCGATCAACCTCCAGAGTCTCGTCACATGCTTCGAGTACAAGAACCGGCGGTTTATCTTCGCGGGCGACATGCAGTTCGCCGACCCGCAGGTCGAGAGCCAGATGCTGATCGACGGCGTGGAGGAAATGCGCGAGCGCATCAGGGAGCGCACTCCTTATGACTTCGTCAAGCTGTCGCACCACGGCAGCTACAACGGCTTCGACGAGGCGAGGATGACCGACTACGGCGAGACCGCACTCTACGGCATCTGCTGCGGCGACGCCCCCGGCAGCCACCCGAACCCTGCCGTCCTCGACCTGCTTGACGAGAACCGCGACAGCCTCGACTGGGTGCGCACCGACCGCAACGGCCTCGTCTCAATTACCTTCGGCCCCGGCGGGGCAAGGATCAAGCTGAGCCGCGGCGTGAAGGACGACGCGACACCGCCGAGAATGGCGACACGCGCACCCCGCCCGGACGAGTTCGCCGACTCCGAGGCCGCGGCCCCGCCCGCAGGAGGCGCGCCGCCACCCGGGGAGGGTTCAGCCGGCGGCTCCGACTTCACGTTCTCAGCCAGGGTACCGCCGAACGCGACGCGGCTCTCCGTCACGCTTGACCTTCAGCCCAGCCCTGCGCAGTTCGCGCCCGCTGTCCGCGCCGCCGTGAGCGTTCCGTCCGGCGCCGCGGACATCACTGAGGCCGGCCTTCAAGTGCACGAGGCTGGGTCCCGTCCACAAGAAGAGCTAACGCCGAACTCCGCAGATGACATAGCGTGGGAGCCGGGGAGCGCGGAGTTTCTCAACATCGACGCCGACTGCGGCGGCCCTTGGCGCGTGGCGAAAAGCCTCCTCATGCTGCGCGACCAGGTGAACCGAAGGGCGCCGCATCGCAACAAGGCGAGCGACGGCGCCATCGGCGACGCGGCGCACTGCCAACGGACTTC
>Ga0114129_10014592_pt1 | contig 11194 bp, 9 predicted proteins | sample RhiMetdeltSRZDD1_FD_80071 | JGI IMG/M metagenome (GOLD analysis project Ga0114129, IMG submission 80071) | Populus rhizosphere microbial communities from Tennessee, USA - Rhizosphere MetaG P. deltoides SRZDD1 (version 2) (version 2) | ecosystem: Host-associated > Plants > Roots > Rhizosphere >... | reverse complement strand
GCGCACCGTGTTGGCCGGAGACGCGATGAAACCGTTGCCGTGGGTGTAGACGAAGTGCCGGTTGATCCAGTCGCGCTGGTTGTCGATCAGCCTGTCGGGATTGAGTTCTCGCGCCGCCACCACGTAGTCGCGCAGGCTGCCGTCGGGACCGTTGTAACGGTCGATGGAGAGCTGGTCCGGGAAAGTGTAGAAGTTCTTGCCCTGTTGGAACTGGGTGAATGCCGGACTGACGATGGTCGGGTCGAGCAGCCGGATGTTCGAAGTCGTCGCCCGATCGGCGGCCACCTGCTGGGCCGTCGCCGGCGCGTTGCCGCTGTAGTCGCGGTAGGTGACGGTCTCGGCCGTCAACCCGTAAGCCTGTCTGGTCGCTGTGATACTTCGGCTGATGTAGTCGCTTTCCTTTTGCGCCGCGTTGGGTTTGACGCTGATCTGCTCGACGATCAACGGCCAGCCGGCACCGACGATCAACGAACTCAACAGCAGCAGCACCACACCGATCGCGGGAATGCGCAAGTCTCGCAACACGATTGCCGAGAACACCGCAGCAGCGCAGATCACCGCGATCGCCATCAGGATCAGCTTGGCAGGCAGGACGGCGTTGATGTCGGTGTAGCCGGCGCCGGTGAACGGTTTGCCTTGGCGGCTGTGGCTGAGCAGCGTGTAGCGGTCCGTCCAGTACGCAACAGCCTTGAGCAGCATCAGGATGCCCACCAGCGAGATCAGCTGGATGCGCGCCGAGCGGCTCAGCGCCCCCGTGCGACCAGCCAGCCGGATGCCGCCGAACAGGTAGTGGCCCACCAGGTTCGCGATGAACGCCACGAAGGTCGCCCCGAACAGAAAACCCAGAATCAGCCGATAGAACGGCAGGTCGAAGGCGTAGAAGCCGAGGTCCTTGCCGAACTGCGGGTCGGCGATGCCGAAGCTTCCGCCGTGGATGAACAACTGGACGCGGTCCCAGTACGTCTGCGCAATGAAGCCTGTGATGACGCCGATGAGCACAGGCGCGCCGATGCCGATGAGCTTCAGCCGGGTCATCACCGCGGTGCGGTAGCGGGCCACCGGATCATTGGGGCCGTTGGTCGGGACGAACACCGGCCGGGTGCGGTATGCCAGGGCGAGCGCGGCGAACACGACGGCAGCCATCAGCACGGCCGCGACCAGGAAGACGATGACCCGGGTGACGAGCTTGGTCGTGAACACGGAGCGGTAGCCCAGCTCCCCGAACCACAACCAGTCCACGTAGGCGTCGACCATGCGCGGCCCGAACAGCAACAGCAGCACAACGGCCAGCGCGACCGCGATCAGAATCCGGCTACGTCGTGTCAGCTTCGGCATTCGCGCCGCGGGCCGCATACCCACTCGTCAACTCCAGTCTTGGGTTCTCAAACGTCAACCGATGACGTGCCCCAACTCTACGCATCCGGCGCACGGCAACCTCTCAGCAATGGGGAGGTTCGCCACCGGCAGAAAGGGCGTGCAGCGCGTCGACCGCCTGGCCCAGGTTATCGACCTTGACCAGCTGCATGCCGTCCTCGTGGGCCGACTTCGCCTCGTCGCAGTTGTCGGCGGGCACCAGGAAGACGGTGGCTCCGGCTTCGCGGGCAGACAGCATCTTGTGCGTGATGCCGCCGATGGAGCCAACCTTTCCGTCGCTGTCGATGGTGCCGGTGCCCGCGATGAACTTGCCGTCGTTGAGGTCGCCGGTGGTGAGCTTGTCGATCACCGCCAGGGAGAACATCAGCCCCGCCGACGGCCCGCCGATGTTGGCCAGGTTGAAATCGATGGAGAACGGCGCCCACGGCGCGTCCAGCACGCCGACCCCGAGATATCCGTAGTCGCGATCGGGGTTGGACCCCAACGTGATGGTGGCGACACCGGCCGGGGCGTTCTTGCGGCGGTAGTCCAAGACGATCGTGTCGCCTGGTTTGGTGGCCTTGAGCAGCGCGGTGAACTGGTCGAGGTTCGCGACCGGCTTGCCGTTGAATCCGTCGATCGCGTCGCCGCGCTGCAGCTTGCCGACCGACGGGCCAGGGTCGCTGACGTTCGCCACCGTCACCGCCGACGGGTACTTGAGGAAGCCGAGCGCCGCGTACTCCGCGCTGTCCTCAGAGCGTTTGAAATCGGTGTTGTTGGCCTGGTCGATCTCGTCCTTCGACTTGTCCGGCGGGTACACCAGATCGCGCGGAACCAGCTGCTCACGGCCCGACATCCACAGGGTCAGCGCCTGCCCCAAAGTCAGATCGTCGCGCTGCGACACCGTGGTCATGTTCAGATGACCCGACGTCGGATGGAGGTCGGCGCCCTCGATGTCGACGACCTGCTTGCCCTCGACCTCGCCGAGCGTGTCGAACGTCGGGCCGGGCCCCAACGACACATAGGGCACCGTCACCACCGACACCAGCACCCCGAACGCCATGATCGGCACCAGGGCGACCAGCAGCGTCAAAATCCGCCTGTTCACGGCGACCACAGTAAAGGTTCGCGCTGCGTGCGACATGCGCGTCCCGGCGAAGGTTCTCTGAGAGCGTGACCCGCCGACCCGCACGGCGGGCCGCCGGTGAGTACCGTTGAGGCCATGGCTGACCTGCCTTTCGGCTTCTCCGCCGGGGACGACCCCGACCGCGACAAGCCCAAGAAGGATCCCGATTCGGGGTCGGGCTCGGGCTCGGACCCGTTCGGCATGGGCGGGGGCGAATTCGACATGTCCCAACTCGGGCAAATCTTTAGCCGGCTCGGGGAGATGTTCAGCGGCGCCGGCGGAGTGATGACCGGCGGTAAGCAGTCCGGCCCGGTGAACTACGACCTGGCTCGGCAGCTGGCGTCGAGCTCGATCGGCTTCGTCGCGCCGGTGCCCGAAAAGACGAGCGCCGCGATCGCCGACGCCGTGCACCTGGCCGAGACGTGGCTGGACGGTGCGACCGCGCTGCCCGCGGGCACCTCGAAGGCGGTCGCGTGGACCCCCACCGACTGGATCGACAACACGCTGGACACCTGGAAGCGGCTGTGCGACCCGGTCGCCGAACAGATTTCGACGGTGTGGGCCTCGGCACTGCCCGAGGAGGCCAAGAGCATGGCGGGCCCGCTGTTGGCGATGATGTCGCAGATGGGCGGCATGGCGTTCGGCTCGCAGCTGGGCCAGGCGCTGGGCAAGCTGTCACGAGAAGTGTTGACTTCCACCGATATTGGGTTGCCGCTTGGCCCCAAGGGCGTTGCCGCGCTGATGCCCGACGCCATCGAGTCGCTGGCCGAGGGGCTCGAGCTGCCGCGCAGCGAGATCATCACCTTCCTGGCGGCACGTGAGGCCGCGCATCACCGGTTGTTCAGCCACGTGCCGTGGCTGGCCAGCCAGCTGCTCAACGCTGTCGAGGCCTTCGCCAAAGGCATGAAGATCGACATGAGCGGCATCGAGGAGTTCGCCCGCGGATTCAACCCCGCGTCGCTCACCGATCCGTCGGAGATGGAACAGCTGCTCAATCAGGGCATCTTCGAACCGAAGGCGACGCCTGAACAGACCGCGGCGCTCGAGCGGCTGGAGACCCTGCTGGCATTGATCGAAGGCTGGGTGCAGACGGTCGTCTCCGACGCGCTGGGCGAGCGGATCCCCGGCACGTCGGCGCTTTCCGAAACGCTGCGCCGGCGACGCGCCACCGGTGGGCCGGCCGAGCAGACTTTCGCGACGCTGGTCGGTTTGGAGCTGCGGCCGCGCAAGCTGCGGGAGGCGGCGGTGCTGTGGGAGCGCCTGACGCAGGCCGTCGGCGCCGACGCGCGCGACGCGGTTTGGCAGCACCCCGACCTGTTGCCCAGCGCCGAGGATCTCGACGAGCCGGCCGGTTTCATCGACCGGATCATCGGCGGCGACACGAGTGATATCGACCAGGCGATTGCCGATCTGCAGAAGGATGCGGACAAGGGCGACGACGACGCCAAGGAGTGACGCCAGCGCCTGTGGATAACTCCCGGGGCCGCTGCTCGTCCGTGGCAGAGTCGGCGCATGGGGCGCTACACACTCAACCCGGCGATGCCGGTGTTGCTGCGTCCCGACGGGGCGGTGCAGGTGGGGTGGGATCCGCGGCGCGCGGTGCTGGTGCAACCGCCGGCGGGGTTGAGCGCGGCCGCGCTGGCTCAGCTGCTGCGGACGCTGCAGTCCGGCGCGACGCTGGCAGATCTGCAGATGCGGTTCGGGGTCGACGCGGGTGAGCTGGTCGGATCGCTTGTCGACGCCGGTGTTGTGGTGGCCGCCGAGCGCAGGCGGATGCGGTGCGCGTCGATCCGGATCCACGGCCGCGGCCCGCTGTCGGACCTGTTGGCAGGCGCGCTGCGGTGCTCGGGCGCCAGGGTGACGCGGTCGAGCGACGTCCACGCCAAGCCGCCGGAGACGACGGATCTGGTGGTGCTGTCGGATTCCCTGGTGACCGATCCGCGGGTGGTCCGCGAACTGCACACCGCCCGGGTGGCGCACCTGCCCGTGCGACTGCGCGACGGCGCTGGCTTGGTCGGCCCGCTCGTCATACCGGGTGTGACGAGCTGTTTGGCGTGCGCTGACCTGCATCGCAGTGACCGCGACGCGGCGTGGCCAGCGGTTGCGTCGCAGCTGCGCGACGCCGTCGGCACCGCCGACCGAGCGACCGTGCTGGCGACGGCGGCGCTCGCGCTCAACCAGGTCGACCGGGTGATCCGGGCGGTGCGCCGCGACGAGGCCGTCGGTGTTTCGGCAGAGCCGCCGCCGACGCTGGACACGACGCTGGAGTTCGACGTCAACGCCGGTGCGATCGTGGCGCGCCGGTGGTCACGGCATCCCCGCTGCTCGTGCTGAAAACGTCTGTTGCCAAGTCGTGGCGGTGTTCTCAGAACCGTCAGGGATGATGGTCTGGTGACTGACATCAAACGGGGTCGGGCCGCGCGCAACGCCAAGCTGGCGAGCTTGCCCGTCGGCATGGCAGGCCGGGCCGCGTTGGGCTTCGGCAAACGGCTGACCGGCAAGTCGAAAGACGAGGTCAACGCCGAGTTGATGGACAAGGCCGCCCAGCAGTTGTTCACCGTGCTCGGCGAGCTCAAGGGCGGCGCGATGAAGGTCGGCCAGGCGCTGTCGGTGATGGAGGCCGCGATCCCAGAGGAGTACGGCAAGCCGTACCGCGAGGCGCTGACCAAGCTGCAGCGGGAGGCCCCGCCGCTTGCCGCCGCCAAGGTGCACCGCGTGCTGGACGCGCAGCTGGGCACCAAGTGGCGGGAACGGTTCACCTCGTTCGATGACACCCCGGTGGCGTCGGCAAGCATCGGCCAGGTGCACAAGGCGGTGTGGTCCGACGGGCGCGAGGTCGCGGTCAAGATCCAGTACCCCGGCGCCGACGAGGCGCTGCGCGCCGACCTGAAGACCATGCAGCGCATGGTCAGCGTCATCAAGCAGCTGTCCCCGGGCGCCGACGTTCAGGGCGTGGTCGACGAGCTGATCGAGCGCACCGAGATGGAACTGGATTACCGGCTGGAAGCCGACAACCAGCGCGCGTTCGCCAAGGCCTACGAGGGCCATCCGCACTTCGTCGTCCCACACATCGTGGCCAGCGCGCCGAAAGTGGTGATCCAGGAATGGATCGAGGGAATTCCGTTGTCCCACATCATCCGTGAGGGCACGACAGAGCAGCGCGACCTGATGGGCCGTCGCCTTTTCGAATTGACGTATGACGCACCGCGTCGGCTCGAGATGATGCACGGTGACGCGCATCCCGGAAACTTCATGCTGCTGCCTGGCGACAAGATGGGCGTCATCGACTTCGGGGCGGTGGCTCCGCTGCCCGGCGGGATTCCCGTCGAAATCGGTCTTTCGACGCGCTACGCGCTCAACGACGACTACGACAGCCTGCTGACGACCATGCAAAAGATCGGCTTCATCCAGAAGGGTGAGCAGGTGTCCAAGCGCGAAATGGACGACATGATGCGCCAATACGTGGAACCCCTGGAGGTTGAGGTGTTCCACTACACGCGCAAGTGGCTGCAGAAGATGACCGCCGTCAACATGGACAGGTCGGTGGCGCAGATCAAGGCGGCTCGGCAAATGGATCTGCCGGCCAAGCTGGCGATTCCGCTGCGCGTCATCGCTTCCAACGTGGCGATCGCCTGCCAGCTGGATGCCCACATTCCGGTGAAAGCGCTTGCGGCAGAACTGATCCCGGGCTTCGCCGAGGAACCGGCGGCGTAACACGGGAAGACCCGGCAGCGCTTACGCGGCTGCCGGGCTTTCCACGGTGTCCTTGCGTGGCCGCCCACGCGGACGCTTGCGCGCGATGATCGCGCCGCGTTCGATGATCTCGCCACCCCAAACGCCCCACGGCTCTTGGCGTTCCAGCGCCGCGGACAGGCATTCGCGGCGGATCGGGCAATCCGCGCACAGCGCCTTGGCGCGCTCGAGGTCGAGCGGGTTTTCGGCGAACCACAGATCGGGGTCACCGACATGACACGGCACCGACGGCATTGTTCTTTCACGGCATGTCTCGACTGACATGTCCAGTCCTCTGCTTCCTGGTCGTTGTTTCGTCGGCCATCTGTCTTTCGATGGATCCGTGACCAGGTCTTCGGTGTCCGAATGACTAAAGGCCACGGATCCTTGACTGCGGGTCCGTGGCCTTTCGGCTAAATCGTGGGCTTTCCTATGTGGTGCCCCGATCCACGGACTTACCAGTCGCGGCGGTGGTGCGGCGCTTGGGCTGCGGCGGAATGGCAGCGGCGGCACCCGCGACGTCGTACGCCCAAAACGCGGGATGCGCCGTGGCAGCGGCCTCGGCGACGTGAAGGGTGCGCGACATGCCGGCAACGCCTACGCCGGTAAACGCGTTATTGCTCAACATGATTTGGGCACCCTCCTTTCGACTCGCGGTGTGATCTTGAGGCTAAGGGTAACAGGCCACACTGACAAGCGATTTTCTGACCAGCGGTTTTGGCATGATCTTTACGACCTTTGGCGGCCTTTGACCATCGCCAGCACGTCAGGGCCGTACTGCTCGAGCTTGCGCGCGCCGATGCCGGGGATCGCGACCAGCGCGGCATCGTCGGTCGGTAGCGTTTCGGCGATCGCGATCAACGTGTTGTCGGTGAACACCACATAGGCCGGCACGCTCATTTCCTTCGAAATGCGCAGCCGCCAATCCTTCAGCTCGGCGAGCAGCTCGTCGTCGATGTCGGACGGGCAGCTTTCGCAGCGGCGGAGCATGATCGCCGGCGGCGTGGTCAGCGTGTTGTTGCAGACCCGGCAGCGGGGCGTGGCGCCGCGTGGTCGTCGGGGCCGGTTCGGCGTGGCGTCGCTTGGTGATTGCGGCGCGATGCCGTTGAGGAAGCGTGACGGCCGTCGACTCTGCCGGCCGCCCGGCGCCCGTGCCAACGCCCAGCTGAGCGCCAAATGCGTTCTGGCCCTGGTGATTCCGACATAGAGCAACCGGCGCTCCTCCTCCACCGGCTCGCTGTCGGGACCGTGCGCCAGCGCGTGGGAGATGGGCAGCGTCGCGTCGGCCAGGCCGACCAGGAACACCGCATCCCACTCGAGTCCCTTGGCGGCGTGCAGCGATGCCAGGGTGACGCCCTGCACCGTCGGTGGATGGCGTGCGTCGGCGCGTTGACGGAGTTCGGTGAGCAGCGCGCGCAGGTCCAGCGACGGCCGCAGCGCCACTTCCTCGTCGACGAGCTCAGCGAGCGCACCCAACGCCTCCCACCGCTCACGGGCGCGCGTGCCGGGCGGCGGTTCCGCGGTGAGACCCAGCGGTTCGAGGACGGCGCGCACGATGTCGGGCAATTTTTCGGAGTCGCGTGCTGCGTCCTTCTCGGAGGCGCGCTGCAACGCCAGCAGTGCTTGGCGGATTTCCTGGCGACTGAAGAAGCCTTCGCCGCCGCGCACCTGAAATGGGATACCGGCCTCGGTGACCGCCGCTTCGTAGACCTCCGATTGCGCGTTGATGCGATACAGCACCGCGATCTCGGAGGCCGCGGTGCCGGACTCGATCAGGTTCTTGATCTTCTTGGCCACCGCGGCGGCCTCGGCGACCTCGTCGGTGTGTTCGGTGAACGTCGGATTCGGCCCGGGGTCGCGCTGCCCCACGAGGTGCAGCTTGCTGCCGGCCATTCGGCCGCGGGCGGCGGCGATCACGCGGTTGGCCAGCGACACCACTTGCGGGGTGGACCGGTAGTCACGCTCGAGCCGCACCACCGCGGCCTCAGGAAACCGCCGGGAAAAGTCGAGCAGGTAGCGCGGTGTGGCGCCCGTGAACGAGTAGATGGTCTGGTTGGCGTCGCCGACGACGGTGAGGTCGTCGCGGCTGCCGAGCCATGCGTCGAGCACCCGCTGCTGCAGCGGTGTGACGTCCTGGTATTCGTCGACGACGAAGCAGCGGTAGCGGTCGCGGAATTCCTGTGCGACCGCGTCGTCGTTTTCGATCGCGGCCGCGGTGTGCAACAGCAGGTCGTCGAAGTCGAGTAGCGCCATCCCGTCGTGGCGGGCCTTTAGCTTTTCGTACCCGGCGTACACGGTCGCGATCTTCGCGGCGTCGAACGGGATGTCGCGGCCGGCCTGGGCAACCGCGGCGGCGTAGCCTTCCGGGCTGATCAAAGATGCCTTGGCCCATTCGATTTCGCCCGCAAGGTCGCGCACATCGTCGGTGCTCGTGGACAGCCCGGCCCGGTTGGCGGCCTGCGCCACGACCGCGAACTTCGTGTCGAGCAGCTGCCATCCGGTGTTCCCGACGACGCGCGGCCAGAAGTACGACAGCTGGCGGCGGGCCGCGGCGTGAAACGTCATCGCCTGCACGGAGCCGGTGCCCACTCCGTCGTCGAGCACGCGCAACCGGCCCCGCATCTCCCCCGCGGCGCGCTGCGTAAACGTCACCGCGAGCACCTGGTGTGGCGCGACGTGTCCGGCCGCCACAAGGTGGGCGATGCGGCGGGTGATGGTGCGGGTCTTGCCGGTCCCGGCGCCGGCCAACACGCACACCGGACCACGCGCGGCGAGGACGGCTTCGCGCTGCTCGTCGTCGAGGTCAGCGATGAGCTCGTCGCGCGACGTAGACGCCTCGACCGACATGCGGTCCATCTTGGCAGGGCGCTGTGACAAAAGCCGGGCGCGGCGCGGGCATGTTGGCGGTATCCGTTACGTTGAACGCCTTATGAGCGCTCTGACCATGTACACCACGTCGTGGTGTGGCTACTGCTTCCGCCTGAAGAAGGTTTTGAAGGCGGAGGGGATCCGGTTCAAGGAGGTCGACATCGAAGCCGACCCGGCCGCGGCGCAATTCGTGGCATCGGTCAACGAAGGCAATCAGACGGTGCCGACGCTGAAGTTCGCCGACGGCTCTACGCTGACCAACCCCAGCGGGGCCGAGGTCAAGGCCAAGCTCGCCAGTTAACCCAGCGCGGCCCAGGATTCGATGATTTCCCTGGCGATCGAGATCGAGCCGGGCAACAACAGCCGCGACTCTGAGTCACTGCTCCAGTCGCCGTGATCGAGCGCTTCGCGGACCTCGGCGCGGGTGAACCACGCCGCCTCGGCGATCTCGCCGTCGTTGAACGAGAACTCCTGCTCCGGATCGCCGAGGGCGTGGAAACCGACCATCAGCGACCGCGGAAAAGGCCAAGGCTGGCTGCCCAGATAGCGGACGTCGGTCACGGTCAGCCCAATTTCTTCCGCGATCTCGCGCGCGACGCAGGTCTCGAACGACTCGCCTGCCTCAACGAAACCGGCCAGCAGCGAGAAAAGCCGCTCGGGCCACACGGTCTGCCGGGCCAGCACCGCGCGGTCGTGGCCGTCGTGCACCAGGCAGATCACCGCGGGGTCGATGCGGGGAAACTCCTCGTGCCCGTTGGCCGCGTTGACTCGCGCCCAGCCACCCTTGATCGACTTGGTCGGCGCACCGTCGACCGCGCTGAACCGTGCGTTGTCGTGCCAATTCAGCAGGGCGGTGGCCGTCGCGACCAGTTGGGCGCTGACCTCGTCGAAGATCTGTCCGGCACGGCGTAGGTCGAGCACCTCGGTTTCGGCGTGGGGGTCCTCCGGGCCCTCCAGCGCGGCGCGAATCGCCCACACGTGCCTGCCGTCGACCAGGCGGCCCAGGAATACGGCGTTCTCCGGCGGTTTATCGCCCAGCTTGGCGGCCGTACCGAGCACCACCTGGCCACCGGAGATCAGCACCTGGTTACGCCGGTCGACCCGCAGCAGTAAGGCGTCGGGCCAGCCGGCGATGGCCGCGTCGACGTCGGTGCGCAGCGCATCGGCGCGATCGGCACCGACTCGGGACAGCAGCGGGACGTTGCGGAGTTGGAACCCGCGCGTCATCGCTCGGCTTCCGCGCTGCGGATGTACAGCAGCCGGTCACCAAGCTCAAGTGCGTCCACCTCGGGGGCGTCCACGCGCAGCAGCTCGCCGTTGCGCACGACGCCCAGCACGATGTCGGTCAGGTGGCGCGGCGAACCACCCTCTTCCTTGGGGCTGACTTCGCGTTCGGCGAGCGCGAACCCGGCGTCCGGGGTCAGAAGGTCTTCCATCATCTCGACAACGCTCGGGGTCTGCGTCGCTATGCCCAGCAGCCGGCCCGCGGTCTCCGACGACACCACCGTGGAGTCCGCGCCGGATTGTTGGAGCAGGTGCTGATTCTCGGCTTCGCGGGCGGCGGCGATGATCTTGGCCTTCGGCGCGAGCTCGCGCGCGGTCAGCGTGACCAGCACCGCGCTGGCGTCGTCATCGGTCGCGACGATGATCGATTTCGCATGCTGGGCGCTGGCCAGCCGCAACACCTCGGATTTGGTGGCGTCCCCGTGCACGGTCACCAGCCCAGCGCTCCTCGCGCGCTCCAGGGCGGACACGTTCTCGTCGACGACGACGATGTCCGCGGGCGCCACCTCGTCGCCGACCATCGCGGCCACCGCCGTCCTGCCTTTGGTGCCGTATCCGACGACGACGGTGTGGTTGCGCACTCTGCTCCTCCATCGCTGGATCTTCAACGCCTGGCGCGACTGGGTGGTGAGCGTCTCCACCGTCGTGCCGATGAGGACGATCAGGAACGCGATCCGTAGCGGCGTGATCACCAGGACGTTGATCAGCCGCGCCGACGGCGTGATCGGGGTGATGTCGCCGTATCCGGTGGTCGACAGCGACACCGTCGCGTAGTAGAGGCAATCCAGGAAGGTCAGCCCCTGGCCGGCGTCGGGATGCCCGATCTCGTTG
>Ga0114129_10014591_pt1 | contig 11194 bp, 5 predicted proteins | sample RhiMetdeltSRZDD1_FD_80071 | JGI IMG/M metagenome (GOLD analysis project Ga0114129, IMG submission 80071) | Populus rhizosphere microbial communities from Tennessee, USA - Rhizosphere MetaG P. deltoides SRZDD1 (version 2) (version 2) | ecosystem: Host-associated > Plants > Roots > Rhizosphere >... | reverse complement strand
TGACGGCACCTTAGAACAAACAAGTGCCTTCATCGATGCGCTGCGTATCCCATACATTGCCCCGAGCCTGGGTGGGGTGGAAAGTTTAGTGGAACAACCGGCGCTGATGTCGTACTACGAACTAACGCCAGAGGAACGCCAACGGCTGGGGATTAGTGATGGCCTGGTGCGCTATGCCGCCGGCATAGAGGATACAGATGACTTGCTGGCCGACGTTGAGCAGGCGCTCAAAGTCTGCCTGTGAGCGATCGTCCCATACCTCAGGCCAGTGCGCGTCGTCCAGGCGTCAGAGTGTCCGAGACAGTCGGTAGCGGCTTGGCATACCAAGTGGTCTGAGGCCCAGCCTCCCCCTGGCGCTCGAGCTGGGGCTCTGCCTGCAACATCATCAACACAGCTCAACCTAGCAACGCGGGTATCATCCGCACAAGCGCCGTAGCACTCCATCGGCGTGGTGTGGCCATCCCGAGATGCGTCTCCGCAAACGTCACCTCGACAGCACCACAGCGGTACTCAAGGACGAGTTGTTGGAGCATATATTGACCCGATTCGGGTATGGTATATCAATTTTAGCGCTGTGTTCTCAATAAGAACGAAATGTACTTATAAGACAGAACTATAGAAAAGGGAACAGTATAGAAATAATCTAAGGAGTCACAGCTTGATCTTATCAAGCTGCCAGAGCAGGGAGAACTCCATTGAAGTATTAAAAATACCATATCAATTTATTATAAACTATTTTTACTAGTATATAGCGTAATGATTTTATATGTGCAATACTATACTGAACCATTTGTAAGAATTGTGTATTATTGCGCATATCGTCCCTAGCCACTGTGTGAAAGCCAGTGTCCAGCGCGACAAAGTCGTCGTCTGTGATAGCCGTATTATGGGGCGCAATTGGGCCAAGCCGATCTAAGATGTGACCGATATGCTATAACTGGTAGCGCAAGCGAAGGGGGGGAGTTACCTGTGTGGCATGTACGTCTGTACAGCATTCATCACAAAATTCTCGCGTTTTTTGCCTTGCTTATTCTTGGTGTTCTCCTCCTGGGAGGCGTAGCCATCACCCTGGCCCATCGCATGCATACCTCCACAGTGGCCGTGAGGGATGAGACGCAAGATATCAGATGGAATGACGAATTGCGCATTATCTTCCTGGATTTCTTCGTGGTGCAGTATAGGGACCTGTCCGTGGCTGAAAGGGAGGCAGCATTCGTACGGCTGCAGCAAGACTTCCTGAGTAAACTGGACACCTATATCCAGTCAGAACAGGCACGGGGAGCATCCACAAGCCGCGAGGAACTCGCTATTTTATTTCAGATACGGGACAATGCCACACAGACCATGGAGCTGCTGGCCCAGGCGTTCTCCCCGGCGTACGAGCACGACGCGGAGAGTCACGCTGCCATCTGGCGCCAATTACACGAGAAGATGGCGGTCATAGACACAGGATTCACCCAGGTTGCGGCCATCAATCAGCGTCTCATCGAGGACGCCCTGCGCCATGCCGAGCAAGGGCCTCAACGGCTAAGTATTCTGGGTTTTGTGCTGCTCCATCTCGGCATCTTCTCGCTCCTTGGTGGGCACTTGCTGCTCTATAAAATCGTTATTGATCCGTTGCGGCGTCTGAATATTGCCATACGGCGCGTGGCGCAAGGTAGTTTCACAGAGCGAGTAGTGATTGAAGGCACTGGCGAATTTAGCGAGTTGGCACTGTCTTTCAACACCATGGCGGCGCAGTTGGAAGCGGATACCAGCCTACGCCGCGTCTTTTATAAGGAACTCGAGACCCAGGTCGCCGAACGCACCAAGGCACTCCAGACTGCCAATCAGGAGCTGCAGCAGACGCAGATACGTTTGTTAGAGGCGGAACGCACTGCCACCATCTGCGAAATGGCGGTGAGCGTGACGCACGAGATCCGCCAACCCCTGAATGCCCTCTCGATCAATTTTCAAATGATTAAACGGGGCCTCAGACGGGTACTACCCACCCTGGACGCCAAGGTCGCAGAGCATATCCAGCTCCTAGATAATGAAATCCAGCGGATTAACGACGTGAGCACGAGCTTCATGAAATCAGTGCAAGTGGCCCGAAGCCAGCGTCACCCCATGGATCTTGCCAAAACCATGCGTCACGTTGTGCAGTTGCTGGAGTATGAGGCAACTGCTGTGCAGGTCACGCTGCATTATCAGGACGACGCGAACCTGCCACTCATCGTGGCTGACGAAAATCAAATACGGCAAGTGCTCATCAATCTCCTCCTCAATGCGATTCAAGCGCAACTCAACGGTGGTACTGTTAGCGTCTCCACCCGTTATGACGCTGATATAGCACAGATACGCCTGCTGGTCCAGGATAATGGCCCAGGCATTGCCCCAGAGCTTCTGGAGAAGATCTGGCGTCCTTTTTTTACCACTAAAGCGGCTGGCATCGGGTTAGGCTTAGCGATTGTGCGCCGTATTATCTTGGAGCATGGTGGTGACATTGCCTGTACATCGACCGCAGGCCAAGGTACATGCTTTCACATTGTGCTGCCGGTGACAGACACGAGCGCGTCGCGAGCGACGCCAGCAGAGGGAGGCGAAGATGCCCATCAAGGTGTTAGTAGTCGATGACGATGAGAATACGCGCATCAGCTTACGTCTGGCTTTGGAAGCTGATGGCTATATAGTGCAACTGGCGTCAAGCGCCGAAGCGGCTATGCAGATACTGCAGGCAGAGTTAATTGATGCCGTGATCACCGATCTGGTGATGGGGCAGATGAGCGGTCTGGATCTGTTGGGCTTTCTCAAAGAGCGGCGCATGGAGACGATCCTAATCATCATGACCGCCTATAGCACCATCGAGTCTGCTGTCGAAGCGATACGTCGGGGCGCCTGGGACTACATTCCCAAACCCATTGACGTGGCAAAATTGAGTTTGCTCATCCGTCAAGGCGTCACCAACGCCCAGCTGCGGGTCGAAAATAGGGTTCTCAAGCAACAACTGCGGGAACGCTTTTCACCCCATAATATCCTGGGAAAGTCGCCAGCGATCCAACGGCTGCTGTCGCAGCTCGAGCTGATCGCTAGTACGCAGGCCACCGTCTTGATTCAGGGGGAAAGCGGTACGGGCAAGGAACTCATTGCCGAAGCCCTCCATTATAACAGCGCGAGGGCCGATAGACCGTTGGTGAAGGTGAACTGCGGCATTTTTTCTGAGGGGGTGGTGGAAAGCGAACTCTTTGGCCACGAAAAAGGGGCCTATACGGGCGCCATACAACAGAAAAAGGGGCGCTTTGAACTGGCAAACACCGGTTCACTTTTTCTCGATGAGGTGGCAGAACTCACCCCGACGGTCCAGGTGAAGCTGTTACGCGTCCTGCAAGACCAGGTCTTTGAGCGGGTGGGTGGTGTACAGCCCATCTCCGTCGATGTGCGTCTGGTCGCCGCGACCAACAAGGATCTCGAGAACGAAATGCGCCAAGGCCGCTTCCGTGAAGACCTCTTCTATCGTTTCAACGTCGTGACCTTGAAGGTACCACCGCTGCGCGAGCGCCGGGAAGATATTCCTCTGCTGATCGAACATTTTCTGGAGGTCTGCAACGACAAGCACCGCAAAAGGGTGATGGGTATCACACGGGAAGCGGTGGAATTCTGTGTGCAGTACCCATGGCCGGGCAATGTGCGGGAACTGCGTAACTGTGTCGAAAGCCTGGTCGTGTTGGCAACGCACCGGCGTATCGAGCGCACCGATCTCCCCACGCATATCCAGAAAGTGCACCCCAGGTCCAAGTTGGAAGTGCCTCTGGGTAGCACGCTATCGCAGATTGAAAAGGGAGCCATATTAGGGACCCTGGATATGGTGGGCGGGAATAAGCACATGGCCGCACGCGTGCTTGGGATTGGCGTAAAAACCCTCTATCGCCGTCTTGAAGAATATCGACTTCCATAGGATCAATTTGACTTATGTTTTCGCTCTTTAGCCCTCTACCATATCAAAATGACCCGAATTTCCACACTACAGCTTTTCTATCTGGTCAATCTGACATGCTTCGTCTGTCTCTTTGCATCCGACACCCAGCCCCGTCGCACTTACCGAGTGTGGCGTCTGGGGGTGATATATTTTCCGGCATATTCCTATTTGGTATGCTCTTTGCTCCTATTTGGTACGATCTTTGTCTAAGCCTTAAGAGTGTATAAACCTCGGTAAACAGTGTATGGCCTATGGGCCCCTTGGACGGTCGCTGTGTGTCCAAAGGGAAGTCATGCTACGCATAAAGCAGGCAACCAGAGCTTCGCGTGCATCGGCACCAGTACGTGCACGGCGGTTGGCCAATTGCGGTATGGCCTTGACCTTCCCACCAACCTGACGATGCTAGCAGGCAACGTGACTGGCGTCAGTGGCGCTGCATTCCAGAGCGCTCTCACGGGCCTGTAGCATTTCGGTGCGGGCGATTGCCGCTCGTAGTGAACCCTGTCATGGTGACTTTCTCGGAGACATCGTGGCGGTGGATTGCCTTGGTGAGCAAATGCTTGGTAGCCCGCTCGTGCGGCGAGGCCGTGAGGCGCAAGTCAGGCGTCTGGCTGTGTGTAGCCACGGCACGATAGAGATAAGCGCCCATGGGCCTTTCACAATGATTGTAGGGGCTCCCTGAGGCGGAGCAATAGGGAAAACTAGCTATGGCATCGGAACAATCTGCTCAGCCAGCCCAGAAGATCGATACCGGTCTTGCCTGCCTGCTCATGCTCACGCGCTACTTCGGCATACCGGCCGATCCCCACCAACTCTACCATGAGTTCGGCGTCTCCGCTCAACCCTTTGGAGACATGGAAATACTCCGGGCTGCCAAGCGTGTGGGCCTGAAGATGGGAAAGCGTCGTGCCACCTGGGCGCGCGTCGCCACCCTGCGCCTGCCAGCCATAGCCCAGTATAAAGATGGGCAGTATGTTATCCTTAACAGGGTCGAGGGAGACAAAACCCTGGTCCATGATCCGCGGGCGTCACAACCGCAGGCGCTCGAGGAACAGACCTTTGCAGAGGAGTTCAATGGCACCCTGATCTTGTGCACGACGCGGGCCCACCTGCAGTCAGCCTGGCGTAAGTTCGACTTTACCTGGTTCCTCCCCGCCATTTTAAAATACCGCAAGCACCTCAGCGAGGTCGTGATAGCCTCGTTCTTCCTGCAGCTCTTTGGCCTGCTGACACCCCTGTTCTTTCAGGTCATCACCGATAAAGTGCTGGTGCACAAAGGGGTGACGACGTTGCAAGTGCTGGCCATCGGCATGATGGCAGTGAGCGGCTTTGAGGCTCTCCTCGGCGGGCTGCGCACCTACATCTTCTCCCACACCTCAAACCGCATTGACGTGAGCCTGGGGACGCAGCTCTTCGCGCACATTGTGCGTTTGCCCCTGGCCTATTTCCAGGCCCGCCGCGCCGGTGATACGGTGGCGCGGGTGCGCGGGCTGGACAGCATCCGGCAGTTCCTGACCAGTTCGGCGATTACCGTCGTGCTCGACTGCTTTTTCACCATTGTCTTTTTTGCGGTCATGCTCTACTACAGCCCCCTCTTGACCGCCGTAGTGGCCGGCGCGTTGCCTTGCTACGCGGTGCTCTCGATCGCGGTCACGCCGATCATTCGGGCCCGCCTGCGTGAGCGTTTCGATCGCGGGGCGGAGAATCAGGCCTTTCTGGTCGAAGTGATCAACGGTATCGAGACGGTGAAAGCCATGGCGGTGGAGCCGGCCATGCAACGCCGCTGGGACGACCAAATAGCGGAATATGTGCGGGCCAGTTTCCGCGCCACATTGCTGAGCAACAACGCCCGGCAGATCGCCTCGTGGCTCAACAAAACCACCACCGTGGCCCTGGTGTGGATCGGGGCGGGGCTGGTCATGCGGGGAGAACTCACCATCGGGCAGCTCATCGCTTTCAACATGCTGGCCGGGCGGGTGAGTGATCCGGTCTTGCGTCTCGTCCAACTGTGGCAGGATTTTCAACAGGCTGGTATTTCGGTGGAGCGCCTCGGGGATATCCTCAACGCCCCATTGGAGCCCCATGCGAGCGGTGCCGGCACGGTGAGCCGCACCACCCTCCCCAATATTCAGGGCCAGGTCACCTTCGAGCAGGTGCGCTTTCGCTACCGGGCCGATGTGCCGCCCGTCCTGGATGGTCTGTCGTTCGGCGTGCGGGCCGGCACGGTGATCGGCATCGTCGGCCGTTCCGGCTCTGGGAAAAGCACCATTGCCAAGCTCATCCAACGCCTGTGTATCCCCGAGAGCGGGCGCGTGCTGATCGACGGCATCGACGTGGCCCAGGTCGACCCGGCCTGGTTACGCCGGCAGATCGGGGTGGTACTGCAGGAGAATTTTTTGTTTAGCCGTTCCGTGCGTGACAACATTGCACTGGCGGAACCTGGGATGGCCATGGAGCGCATTGTCCAGGCCGCCAAACTCGCTGGGGCGCACGATTTCATCCTGGAGTTACCCGAAGGCTACGATACCATGGTGGGCGAGCACGGCTGTACCCTCTCAGGTGGCCAGCGTCAGCGCCTGGCGATTGCGCGTGCGCTGGTCGGCAACCCGCGTATCCTCATCTTCGACGAAGCCACCAGTGCTCTCGACTACGAGTCCGAAGCCATTATTCAGCACAACCTCGCTCAGATGTGCCGAGGACGCACGGTGTTCCTCATTGCCCATCGTCTATCGACCGTGCGTGCGGCCAACTGCATCTTGGTACTCGACAAGGGACGCATTGTCGAGTACGGGACACACGCGGAACTCCTGGAGCGCAAGGGCTATTACGCCAGGTTACACGCGCATCAGGACGGCCACCAGGATGGCCATCAGTACGCTACCGTGTAAGGGAGAAAGGCACTACACCATGCTCAGCAGACGACAGCGACGCACAACGCCGGCCACAGGCCAGGCCTGGGAGTTTCTCCCTGCCGTGCTGGAGATTGAGGAGGCCCCGCCGTCCCCGGTCGGGCGTATATTCACCTGGACGATCATGGCCGTGTTCGCTGCAGCGCTCCTCTGGGCGGCCTTCGGCACCATCGATATCGTTGCCGTAGCCCAGGGCAAAGTCATTCCAAGCGGCCACTCTAGAGTCATTCAGCCCCTGGAGAGCGGCGTCATTCGTGCCATCCATGTACAGAACGGACAAGAGGTCCAGGAGGGGCAGGTATTGATCGAACTGGACACCACGGCCAATAGTGCCGACCACGACCGCCTGCTGAACGAACTGCAGGCGGTGCGGCTCGACGTGGTGCGTCTGCGCGCCTTGCTGGCTGGGAAGGACACCATGCGGGCGCTGCCCGCGACCGATCCAACGCACCTGGCGGTGCAGCAGCAACTGTTGCGCGATCAATTGGACGAGTATCGGACGCGTCTGGAAACGGCCAAATTGGCGATCGAACAACGCCAGCAGGCGCTCGCCGGTACCAACGCCAACATCAACCGTCTCAAAGAGATCATTCCGCTGTCCGAAGAACGCGCCACGTCCTACCAGCAGCTCTGGCAGAAGACCTATGTTGCAAAACTGCAATACCTCGATGCGGAAAAGGACCGCATCGAGCGGGTCCAGGAACTGGTGATGCAAGAACACAAACGGGTCCAGGATAGCGCCGCCCTGGCCGAGGCGCAGAAGCAGTTGCAAAGCATCAGCGCCGAGTTCAAGCGCACGCGTCAGACCGAGTTGGTTGGGGCGGAGACAAAGGTCGCGTCGCTCGTGCAGGAGGTCACCAAAGCGCACAGTCGCACGCAGTTCCAGCGCCTCACCGCGCCTATCGACGGCGTGGTGCAACAACTGGCGGTCCACACGCTGGGCGGGGTGGTGACACCAGCGCAACAACTGCTGGTCATCGTCCCGAAGGCGGAGCCTTTAGAGGTCGAAGCCTGGGTCGACAACAAGGACATTGGCTTTGTGCACGTCGGCCAGGAGGCTGAGATCAAGATCGCCGCCTTCCCCTTCACCCGCTATGGGACGATCCCGGCGCTAGTACGGACACTCTCACACGATGCGGTAGCGCCCGAGAAAGATGGCACCATGCCGGCGCGGACACTCTCGCCTGACGGGGGACAGCCCGAGCACAGCTCTCTGGTGTTTGCGGCACGCGTGAGTCTGGAGCGCACGGCCATACAGGTCGAGGGGACGCCAGTCGCCCTGTCCCCGGGGATGGCCGTGACGGTGGAGATCAAGACGGGGACACGCCGGTTGCTCGAGTACTTCCTGAGTCCGGTACTGCAGGCAGGGCAGGAGAGTGTACGGGAGAGGTAGGAGCGTTAAACACCGGCAACAACTGCAGGGCTGGTGCGGTCGCTTTGGCAGGCAACTCCTCACCAGCCATCCCCATCACGAGGGCATATCCTTCATGAGCTGTTGCTGCACAGCGGAGCCGAAACGGCTCGGGCAGCGCTTGCAGTCGCAGCAAGACCACCTCCTGCCGTCCCCCAAAGCCATAGGCTAACACAGTCCCACTCTGGTGATCAATCGCATGCCAGAACCACCGCGGCTCCGCTTCCTTGCCTACGCAACTCCACATCTCATCGAGACTATCGTCGCGCAAGACCAGCGAGGTGTGCCGCGAGTGACTTGGCCGCTGCTGAGGGTCAAGTCCTGATCGCAGCTTGAAAAAGGAGCCATATTAAGGAGCCTGGATAGGGTGGGTAGGAATCAGCGCATGGCCGCACGCGTGCTTGGGTTTGGTAGAAAAACCCTCTATCGTCAATCTAGAAGAATATCGACTTCCCTAAGATCAATTTGACTTGTTTTTCTGGCCTCAAGCCTTCCCTCCTGTCAAAACGACCCGGATTTCTATGCTACCTCTTTTGCATCTGGTCAACCCGATCTCCCTCGTCTGTCTCTCTGCATCCGACACGCCAGCCCCCATCGTGTCTAGCCAGTATGGCGTCTAGGTATGATGCATTTTTTCGGCCTCTTCTCTAGTTTGGTACGCTGCTTGCTTAAGTCTAAAGAGTCTATCAACTTAGCCTATAGAGGGTATGGCTCAGGGGTCCCTTCGAGGGGTGATGTGTGTCCAGAGGTGAGCCATGCTCCTCAGAAGGGTGACATATGCGTATGATTATCCCTGTGCCGGGGCGTCTGGGGGCAGCCTTTCTCAGCAGCTCCATCACAGTATTGCTATTTGGGGTGCTGGTGTCGTGCCAGAGCGTGGTCCTCAGGCCGATGTTGGCGCTTCTTCCCATGCCCGCGCTGGGGGGCATTATCTGCTTGAGCTATCTCATCTGGTTCCTCTTATGGATTGTCCTGTACTTCATCTTTGGCGGTCACGAGTCCGTCGGCACGCTCCCGGTCTGGACGGCTATTTTTCTGGGGGCAACGCTGCTGGGCATCCTCATCGCTGAGGTGAGCTTTGTGTGGAGAGCACTGGTGTACTGAGCTTTTCTTGGGTGCAAGGGTGGACGGCGCCCCCTTGCAGATACCATCGACATCAGGCGTTTCCTGGGGAAACCTTAGAGCGCGTGAATGTCCAAGTGGCTTTAGGTGGTAAGTCGATACAGACCATGTCTGAGCGCGGCGGCGTTCCCCTCAGACCAAGCACACAGGAAGGAAGCAAGAATGGCTGAACTAATCAAGTCCGATCTGGAATTCATTCTTCAGCAAATCCAGATAGCAGAAGCACACGCGGCGGGGGCGGATCTCACTACCTTGCTTCCCAACATACAAGTGCCCTTGGGCTTGCGGACGGTCGATGGCACGTTCAACCACCTAGTATTGGGTCAGAGCGAATTCGGCGCCGCGGACACCGTCTTCCCGCGCCTGACGGACCCGATATTCCGGAATGACCAGGACGGCGACACGTTCGATGCGAACGGTCCAGCGCCAGGGGGCCTGGTTACTAATACCAACTATGCCGCTAACGGGGACGTGGCCGATGCGGACCCGCGCATCATTACCAACCTGATCGTTGACCAGACCCCCAATAACCCGGCGGCAGTGGCGGCCGCAGGGGCCACCCCGGGCGCCGAACTCACCAGCAGTGCGGGCCCCGATCGCATTCTCGGCACCGCGGACGACACCCCGGTATTCTTTATTCCGAACATCAAGCCGGACACGGGCCTGTCGGCGCCGTTCAACCCGTGGTTCACGTTCTTTGGCCAGTTCTTCGACCATGGCCTCGATCTTATCACCAAGGGTGGCAATGGCACGGTCTTCATCCCGCTGCAGCCGGATGATCCACTGTTCAATCCGGCCCCCGGTGCGCCGAACTTCATGCTGCTGACGCGGGCCACCAATCTTGCCGTGCATCCCGGCCCCGATGGCATGCTGGGCACGGCGGACGACATTCACGACAACGAAAACACCACATCGCCGTTTGTCGATCAGAACCAGACCTACACGTCGCATCCGGCGCACCAAGTGTTCCTGCGCGCCTATGAATTCAACGCCGCGGGCGATCCGGTGGCCACGGGCAAGCTCATTGTGAACCGTGACCTGGGTGCCGATGGCAAATTCGGCACCCTGGACGACGTGGTCCTGGGCGGCATGTCCACCTGGGGGGTGGTGAAGGCGCAGGCGCGCGATCTGCTCGGCATCGAGCTCAGCGATTATGACGCCGTCAATGTACCGCTGGTCCGCGTCGATCCGTACGGCAACTTCGTCCCCGGCCTGAACGGCTTCGTCCAGCTCATCGTCGGGCTCGGCTCGGACGGCCTGGCTCAAACTGCGGACGACGTGGTGGTGGAAGGCAACCCGCTGGCGCCGATCAGTCCGACCGCCGTTGGCGCTCTGCGCACCGGCCACCAGTTCCTCATCGACATTGCGCACACTGCCAACCCGTTCAACGACTTCGGCCTTCCGCGCCTGCCCGACGCCGACACCATCATCGGCAATACGCCTGGCGCAGGCTTCTACGACGATGAGCTGCTGGCCGCGCACTACATAGCGGGGGACGGCCGCGTCAACGAGAACATCGGCCTGACCGCCGTGCACCACATGTTCCACTCTGAGCACAACCGCCAGGTCGACCGCATCAAGGCGACGCTACTGGCTGACGCCACCGCCACCGGCAGCGTGACCTTCCTGAACGAGTGGCTGGCGACTGACGTCCTCGCGGTTCCCGCCGACCCGTCGACCCTCGTGTGGGACGGCGAGCGCCTGTTCCAGGCGGCGAAATTCGCCACCGAGATGCAGTATCAGCACCTCGTGTTCGAAGAGTTCGCGCGCACCATGCAGCCGAATGTCGACGCCTTC
>Ga0114129_10014590_pt1 | contig 11194 bp, 7 predicted proteins | sample RhiMetdeltSRZDD1_FD_80071 | JGI IMG/M metagenome (GOLD analysis project Ga0114129, IMG submission 80071) | Populus rhizosphere microbial communities from Tennessee, USA - Rhizosphere MetaG P. deltoides SRZDD1 (version 2) (version 2) | ecosystem: Host-associated > Plants > Roots > Rhizosphere >... | reverse complement strand
TGAGGTCCTGATTGACGCCGGACGCCGCGATCAGGCTGCACAGCACTGCCTGGCGCTGGCGAGCCTGCACATATCGGCGGGCGACCTCGAGAGGGCAAACGAAAGACTGCTCGAAGCCAAGCGACTTGACCCGCGAGTCTCGGTCACCGGACAACTGAGCGACGTGCGTCAAACAGAAACGGTTCCCCAGCGTCCTCAGAAGATATTGACGGGAAATCTCAGCGACGTGAATCTGTTCGACATCATTCAGATAATCGAGAACAGCCGGCTAACCGGTATCCTTCAAGTTACGTCGTCAGCAGTGTGCGGCGAAATACACTTCGATGAAGGACTCGTCGTCGGGGCAAAGTCGGGCATGGATTTTGGCAGGAAGGCGCTCAGTTTGTTTGCGGGAGCCGGGGACGGCACCTTCGAGTTTGAAAAGACCAGCGAGGCGTACGACCGCACAATTCAAACTACAAGCAACACCGCGCTGATACTTGATATGCTGCGAATCAAGGATGAAGAGGACTACGGGCTCGGCAGGCTCGACACGCTACAGTAGAAAGTCAAAAGTAAAAAGGTAAAGGCAAAAGTGACGAGGAACGCTCTCCTCACTTTTGCCTTTACCTTTTTACTTTTGACTTCTGTTACGGCTTCGCCGCAGGTTTTGGCGGAGCCGCGGGCGCGGCCGTTGTCAACGGATTCGCCTTGTTGTACTCGGCGATAAAATCCTTTGTGACGTCCGCGCGCGGGTCGAACCATAAGACGGTGCCCGACTGAATACCGTTCGCAATGTCTATCATCATCACGATCCCGCGCTTTGCGGTGTAGGCCTCGGCGAACTTGCCGAGCTTGCCGGTTATCGGCTCAAACGCCTTGTCGCGAGCTCGGCCTGCCTCAGCCTGCAAGTCCTCTCCCTTGCGTTGATACTCGCGCTTCATCGACTCGAGGTTCTCGGTCATCTCGGCGACCCTTGCGGGGGCCAACACCTGGCTTTGTGACTTCAGCGTATTCTCGAGCGCGTTGATTCTGTCCTCGAGCCCCTTGACGTCTCTAACCCGGGGCTCAAACTGCCGGTTTAGATCTTCGATCTTCTGCTTGAACTCCGCTACCTCCGCCTGGAAAGCGGCGGTATTAATTACGGCCACTCTGCCCTTCGGGAGTGCCGGGGGAGCCGGTGCCTTTTGCAGCGCGTTGGCGGCGGGTTGCTGGGCTATCGCGCAAACCCCAAACAACGGTAACGCTAGCGCAGTTAGCGCGAACTTGAACAGCTTCATTGATGACTCCTTTTATCGCGTGGTCAGGGTTTCGCCTGGGGTTTTGCCGGCGGCGTTGCCGGGGCCGCGCCCGGAACCGGATTAGCCTTGTTATATTCGGCCACGAAGTCATCGGTGATGTCCGTAGCCGGATTCCAGAAAGCAAGCACCCCAGACTGAGCCGCGCCCGCTAGATTGATCACCAGGATTATGCCGCGTTGGGCCGCGTAGTTATTCAGGAATTGAACAATCTTGTCACGGACAGGTTTGGTTGCCGAATCGAGTGTTCGGTCGTACTCACCCTTCAGGTCTTCATAGTCGCGAGTGCCCTTTGTCTTCAACCGCTGATAATTATCTTGCATTTCTTGAAGCTTGTCCGGCGCAAGCGACGATCCTTTCGTTCGAAGATCGTTTTCCATCTGCTTCAACTGATCCTCAATTGTCTGGAGCTGCTGAGAGCGAGCCTGGAATTGCCTTTCGACCTGCTCGTATTTTTGCTTTAGCTCACCTATCGCGCCAGAAAATGCCTGAGTGTTGACCACAGCGATCTTGCCGTCGGGCAGCGCGGCGCCCACTCCGGCCTGGGTGGCCTGCTGGGCCGAAGCACCCTGCGTCACGGCCGCCAATACCACCGCCGCAAAAGCGGCGAATTTTATCTTGAACATACTTGCTCCTGTCATCTCTTGAATGAGGCGCGCTGACGTGGCCGTCAGGGGCCGTTTTCGAACAGTCGATTATAACAGCACAGCTTTCTTGTTTTGAAGCGGTAAACCAACAATCGAAACGGGGCACTAGAAAGTTCGACCGACAGAGAATCGAACCGCCCTCTTCTCTTCGAAGAAGAACGGATTGACGCTCGTCTGCGTCCGGGCGTTCGGATTCCAGGCGAATATCAAACGGAACGGCACGTTGATCACCGGTACCTGCACGCGCAATTCGCCGCCCATACTATAACGGTAATTCTTGAAAATGGAGTCCGGTGCGTTTGATAGCTGTACATTTCTGGTCACCTGTTTGTCGCCGTGAATGAGCACCTGACGGAACCCGGGCGGAAGCCCGCCCTGGGTCTCTGGCGTCGTTGCTTTCCTCAGTTCGCGCTGGGTTGCTATCTCGCCCCGCGGATTCAGAATCTCGAAACCCAGAGGCTGCTGGGGCAGGAACTCCGACCGCTCGAACTGATCCGACAAACTGCGCAGGTTGAATGCCGAGCCTATGTCGAAGAACGGCGCAAACTGAAGCGGCCCGATAATCGGTATTCGATACTCGAGGTTCATCAGAAGCTCTGTATCGCCGCCGATGAACGCAGGAAAGTTGGGCACGGTGTTGTCAACCTGGTTCTCCACGACGAACTGGCTCAGGACATCCGGGGAGACACTATGACCATTCGACTTCGATGGCTTTCTCACCCTCAGCGTTTGGCCGGTTGCCGCATCGACAGCGGTCGCGTTGCGCGTCGTGAAGGTCGTTGCGACCGGCGCAGTCGGGGAAATGCTTCGAATGTTATAGCCTCGGATATCTTGCTCGCCTCCGAGGAAGAACCGCGAGAAAAGTGGAGTGCCGCCAACGAACGAGAGCGAGTTCGAATCGAAAGCCTTTCCAAACGAGCTTATGTGTCCCAGCAGGAAGCGGAATCCAAGGGTGCGAGTGGGTTTGCCCGCTTCTATTCGCGCGCGTGCTTCGCGGCCGGCAAACAGAGGACGGAAGTGCTTGTATTCAATCGTTGGTGCTATCGTGTTCACCTTTCCGCCAAGAGGACCGCCGGTTATCGACGCCGCCAAGGTCAAAGAGGTCCCTTTGGTTGGATCGAGTGAAGAGTTGAGCGTGTTGTAAGAGATCGACGGCGACACCGTCGACTGTGTGACTCCACTCTGCCGGAAGGTGACCAGGATATCGTTAGTCCGATCGCTGTCTCTGTTTACCTCCGGGTCAACAATGTCAGTTGTCTGGAATGAGTAAGAAAGACCGAGCCTGATGAAGCGGCCCATTCGGAAACGCTTCGCGAAATAGCTGAGTGGCGCGCTCGCGGATACCGAAGCGCCCGCGGTCTTCTGGGTGAATAGCGAGCTCCCGTTGAACGTTCCAAAGAAATTCTGAGTCGTCGCCGCTCCGAAGCCCTGGCCGATGAATTGATAGTTCTGGTAGAAGATGTTGAAGCCAAGGCTGATCGGCCGCCCCTTCACGTACGGTTCGGTGAATCCAAATGAGAGGACCTTCTGGAGATTCCCCGTAGCCAGATTGAACTGCAACGCCTCGCCGTAGCCGAGCAGGTTGTTAGTCGAATAGGTGATCCCGATATAGGATCCGCCGATGCCGGACACTCCACCGGTGAAGCTGATTTGCTGCCGGCCTTTCTCCTGCACCTTAAGAGTCAGGTCAACCTGACCTTCCTTCTCGTTGGTGTTGATGGTTGCGTCTTCCTTCTTGACCTGATCGAAGTAACCGAGTTGGTTCAGCCTCAATATGCTGAGGTCCCACATCTGCTCGTTGTACCGTTCGCCCTCGTTCAATAGCACTTCGCGGCGCAGAACATTATCGCGTGTAAAGGTGTTGCCGATGAACTCGAGCCTGCGCAGCGTGTATTGCTTGCCCTCTTCAACGCCGAAGGTGATATCCACGACGCCTTTAGTCGGGTCGTTGGTATCGTCTTTGAAGTCGGGCACGAACCCCGCGTTGAATTGAATGTAGCCGCGCGAGCCGTAAAGCTTCTTCAGGTTGTCGAGGCCTTTTTGGACAACGCTATAACCTTTTACTACGTCGCCTGACTTCAACCCGATCACGGTCTTGATCTCGTCGGCGGTGAATTCTGTGTTGTCTTCGACTTTGATCTCACCGGCGCGATACTGGCGGCCTTCGTCGACCGGGATGACGATCTTCAATCCCTGACCCTTGTGCCCGAACAGCGGCACCCACGTGCCGACCTTCCCTACCTCTTCGACACGCGGCTCGCCGAAGCGCGCCTTCAAATAGCCGTGGTCCGCGTAGATCAGCACGCGCAGCCTATCCAGATCGGTTTCAAGCTTCTCCTTGTGATAGATGTCCTTTGAGCTAAAGGTGGTGAACAGCCCCAGCTCCTTCACAAGTTTCATGTTGCTTCGCAGATGAGAACTGGAGAAGACCTTGTTGCCTTCGAACTCGATCCCGGCGATCCGGAATCGAGCACCCTCTTCGATCTTGAAAGTGAGAGCAACGGCAGTAGCCGAGATGCGTTCTACGACAGGCTCGACCTTAGCCTCGGGGCGCCCTTCGTTTGCGAGCAGTTCCTTTATCACCGCCGCCGCTCGCCTGGCCTTGACGGCGTCGTATTGCGATTCCTTCGAGAGGCCAACCGATCGCTTGCGAAACTCCTCGAGCACGGTGGACTGCTGAACCGATTTCAGCCCCTCGTACTTGATGTCGAGAAGCAGAGGACGCTCGGATACTTCGAACGTTATGATCTTGCCGCCGCGCGTTCCTTCCTCGGCGTAAACCTTCACATCCTCAAAGTGACCTTGCGCGTAGAGCGCGCGGACATCGCGGTCGAGCTGAACGGGATTGTATGGGTCACCCTCGCGCGTGCCGATCCAAATCCTGATCGTCGATTCCGGAATACGCCGGTTATTGCGAATGAGAACTTGCTCGACGGTGACGTTTTGAACACGACTGGCGCGCACGACCGGCTGAAACAGACCGATCCGCTCACTGATTGGCCAACTGATGCCTGCTATTGCGAGTGCTGCGACAACCCAAAGAACACGCTTACTCATAGATGAAATGCACGCTCCCTAGAAGTCCTTAGTTGGTTTTTGATCTGCTCGGTTCGTTTCGATCTTTTTCTACCCTTGTGACCACCGCGCAAGTCGAAGGTAAGAGCCACGTTGTTGGTCCTGAGCCTTTCGTGTATTCCGCTCACAAAGCGCATTAAGAGCCTGCCTCATTCACTTAATGCAGTGGTTCTACGCCCTCGTCGAAATATAGAACGCTGTGATGAGCGCATATTGTAACAAAAATGCATTGGGCTAGGCCAACTGCTAATTGATGCTTCAAAACAATCCATTGCCACCGGAAGCGCGCGTCGGGTTCTCATCGAGCGTGCAAGAATTTGGGCGCAGAATTGGGCACGAGCGCAACGACAATTCCTGGTGCAATGAGGGCGCGACTGTAGTAGAATGCTGCCCGACGAGATTACACACATCACCTTAGCCGCAACTGGTTGCGACGGTTGATTCAAGAAGGACTACTCGACGCGAGCTAGGAATGGTTGCGAGTAGCGCGCAGTCGAGCCCGCAAGCCGAATGGAAGCGCCGACAGAAGCGCCCCTGAGCCGAAGTCAAAGCTAGAGAACGCGGTCGCTTTTGGAGTAGGGCTTTGATCCAAAGAACAACATGCTTTATCCGATATCAACCCGACGGTTTGGCCTCGAGGTTCTCAGCCAGGATCGCGGATGAATCCCGAGCGTCGCAATCGAACCAGCCGCCGGCTGTTGTGTGACCGGCTCGCGCCACACTGACAAACGTGAGGCGGTTAGCTTGCGATTCTGAGAAGACGAAAAGAGCAGCGGCACAGCAAATATAGAAACCGCAAGCACAAGTCGTTTCTCATAGATCCGGGACCTCGCTATTAACCTTCGAGTCCGCGAGGCTCAAGATGTAGCGATGTGTTTACTGGTCATCGGTGAAGCGGTCAGAGCTATCGGCCAAGACAGGAGCGAGAGTGGCGAGTTGAAATAAAGTAAAGATATCTACACAGCCGTCACCAAGCCTGCGCTGGCCGACTATCACTCGCTCAATCGCGTTGAGGTTTGTTTGTGGGGAGTCGAACCGAACAGATTGACCTGTTGTCGAGTTAGAGAAGGAGGCTCTATGTCCCAGTCAAGAATTATCGGTGAGCAGGTATGGTGTCCTCTGTGCAATGAATACGCCCAGTTTCTCAAGACTGCAAATGCCGCCAAGCTTTTCGGCGTGCACAGAAGAACTATCTACCGCTATATTGAAGAAGGTCTGGTGTATCGCTTCAGAATTGCCGGGAAGTCCTATCGAGTGTGCAGCAGTTGTTTGCTAAAGAACGCCCAATAATAGTCAGCCCATCGGAAAAAAAGAGGCAAGTTGCGACATCGTGTATTGACCCGGCAGGGGACGTGTTGTATCTTCCCGTACTGAATGAGACACTCTTCACCGGTGAGATAGATTTTTTGAAGATGTACAAATCTGCGTTTCGGCTACAGTGTGGGAGCACTATTGGGGAGGGTTAATCACGAGAACAGAACCGGCATCTCCACGTGGGACCCGTCTGGTTGTCTCGATGGTCGTCTCTGCGGCGCTTTGTTTCGCGCTGATGGGTGTGAGCGCGCGTTCAACGAAGAAATCCCTGCCCAAACAGGAAACCCCCGTTATTCAGGTAAGAAATTACACCAAAGCCTTTGAGATCGTCAGCACCGAGGCCGTCGGCGAGACGTACGTTGTTACGCTGAGGAACGCTTCGGAGAAGGCGATCTCGGCATACACATGGTCACTGGGACCCGGCAACCGCCCCACTTATAGTGAAGATACTGATGCTGCAATCAGTGGCCAGTTCATAAATGCCGGCGCCATATATAAGGTTCAGATTCCACTCATTGCTTTCCTCCACTCCGCTGAAACGACTCCCTCGCATCAGTCGATCCTTAACTTCGTCGCGGTGTTATTTGATGACCAAAGCGGCGAGGGCTTCCCTCAGCGCATAGCTATACTCAAGGACAGGCGGATCGGCGAAAGACTTCAACTCAAGCGAATCAAGCAACTTCTAACCGCGGCGGCTGCGGACTCGGAATCACTGTCCAGACTCAACAATCTGAAGGCGAGCATCTCCGCTCTCCCGGAAACCGCCGGAGACGGCAAGTCTGATGCGGTCAATGAAGGCTTGTTGAGTGCCAAAAGGCACACGCTGGTTTTGCTCGACCATCTGACGACTGAGCATGGTGGCATCAATAAGCTGAGCGGGCCGGATCGCGACGTCCATGCGAGAAGAATACTTAACAACCTAATAGAACAGGCCAGCACATGGCTGGCAAGGTACTAGGCAATAGACGGCAGGGGCTAGGTCTCTCCGGGAGGTACTAAAGAAGCTCAGTCAAGAAACCGATAAATGGTTGGATGGGTATTGATGAGCGTCTCGTGCTAACGATCTCTTAGCGGTACAGTTCGAGTCCTTACAAGAGTTTAGACGTTTTACGATACTCAGCCCGATTCAGCCTGGCAGCATCTATCGAAATTGTTTTGCGACGATTTTCTGTGTGATCTATAGTTCTGATAAATCTCTTGGTTAAGAAAAGGGGAACACCATGCCCATGTTTAAGACCAGAGTGAAGGCGCGCAGCATGATTCCTATTGTTATCGGCATCGTATGCCTGGCAGTTTTGGTGGTTGCTGCGCAGCAACGAAAAGACCAGGACGCGCCGAGCGGCAAGGCTAAGGGTGAAGCCTCCGTCAGCAAGGTGCTGGTCTTAAAAATGAGGCAACCCGGTTCACCGTTGACCATAAGTCAGGTGATTGTCGACGATTCCCCAGACCCGTTGATGCCCGTAATTCACTGTATTATCAAGAACAGCAGCGATAAGGGCATCATTGCATATTCGGTAAAACACGAAGCGGTATTCGGTCAGCGAACGGGGACATTTTCCGGCTCGGTTACATTTAACCCTGCAGATCGTGAGAATCCCATGCGTCCCGGCGTCAGCCGACAGGTAGAAATCAACGGTGTGAAGTACGGTGAGATGCCCCAGAGCGTAATGCTGTCCGTTGACTTTGTTGAGTTCATGGACGGAAACCGCTGGGGTCCCGACACTTTGAAGAATGGCGAGACGATTGATGGCGCACGAGCCGGAGCGCGAGCAGAAACAGACGCCCTGATGAAGGTCCTGATGACGGGAGGGACGGAAGCAGTACTTCTCTCACTCGATTCAATACATCCGGAACCCGATCAAACCCTGCCGCGGTCTAGCGAGTGGCTTGATGGCTTCCGCGGCGGCGTCGGCTGGATACGCGAGCGTGTGCGCGCCAAAGGCCACAACCTGAACGAAGTCGAAAAAGAGCTTAGACGCTCGGTTGACTTGACAGGATGGAGGTAAAGCCGAGATGAGAGCCGACGTTGATGACGGCGATGTTTTGCCGAGGGCTTGCACTTTCTTACTCGCAAGCCTGATGGTTTTGCTGGTTGCCGGCCTGTCGTTTGGCGCAGATCAAACATTCTGCGGCACTAAGAAATGCTCAGTGGGTCAGGATCTTCAGGGTAATTACTTTGTCGAATTTTGGTGCCAAGGCCAATATCCTATCTCAGGAAACTGTACGGGAGGTCCGGCTTCTATCAGGTTGTTTGAACAGAATCCCGCGCACGTGTCGTGTGCGGACGCTCCCCCATGTCCTACAGGACGATGCGGATCGGGCTCCAGCATTTCCGCCCACCTACTTTGTGCCAGCGACAATCAAAGAGCAACGTACTACGTAAATTGCGCCGCGAACGATGCTTTGGTGATCGTTACCGTAACCAGCACCCTAACCTGCTGCATAACGTGTGATCCAAATGCTAGCGGGGGCGGCGACGATGGCGGCGGTGGCTGGGAAGGATGCTTTTGCTACAGAGACACAGACTGCGACTTCTGTCTCGCTGATGGAGCATATTGCGAGGGCCATGCATGCTGGGGCTATACGCCGATCCTGGTCGACGTCAACGGCGACGGATACCAGATGACTGACGCAGCACGCGGCGTCGCATTCGATTTTAGAGGAGGCAGCGTTAAAGAGTCCTTGTCGTGGACGGCCACCGGAACAGACGACGCCTGGCTGGCTCTTGATCGAAATGGAAATGGAAGTATAGACAACGGCACAGAGCTATTCGGCAGCCCCACTCCGCAGTCTCGCATAGAAGGCGTTCCTCGCAACGGTTTCATCGCCTTGGCTGAATTCGATGAGCCATCGAATGGCGGCAGTGGCGATGGAGTAATCGATTCGAGTGATGCGGTTTTCACCTCGCTGCTCATGTGGCAAGATGCTAATCACAACGGCACGTCAGAAGCCAGCGAACTCCACACGCTGGCGGCCATGGGCTTGTCGTCGATAGACCTCGATTATCGAGAATCAAAACGAGTTGATCAGTACGGCAACCGGTTCAGATATCGATCTAAAGTAAGAGATAGTAGTGGCGCGCATCTAGGACGATGGGCGTGGGACGTATTCTTGGTGGTTCGACGCTAAGCTGCCTCAACTAGAGTCATGAAACGCCGGAGTCGACGGCCCTCAAAAGCCTGCCAGGAATGCTCGTTTTCATTGAACCAGCAATTCGGCGCCCAACTCTTCAAGCTCAACAGGTCTATAACCAAGCGAATTGCCATCGAGGTAAACTTCGACGACCGAAGCTTCGGTGAAACTCCCGCCAATCAACGCCTCTGAAAGCGGATCTTCGACGTGTTTCTGCAGCGCGCGCCGCAGCGGCCGGGCGCCATACGTGCGGTCCGCGCAAGTCTTCTCGACCACCCATCGTCGAGCTTCTTCGGTCATTTGCACTTGAAGCTTCCGTCGGATCAGCGTGCGGTTTAGCTGCGCGATCAACAGCCCGACGATCTCGAACAGATCGGAGTCGGTGAGCGGCTCGAACACGATAATCTCGTCGAGGCGATTGACGAATTCCGGATTGAAAGTCTGCTTGACGGCCTGCATCACGCCTTCCTCGACGGTCGCTTGCTGGCTGCGCGAAGACGCCTGGAATCCCATGTGTCCGCGCTTCTGAATGAACCGCGCCCCGATGTTCGAGGTCATAATAAGAATCGTATTCTTGAAATCGATCGTGTTGCCAAGCGAGTCCGTAAGCGTGCCGTCCTCGAGTACTTGCAGCAGGATGTTGAACAGATCGGGATGCGCCTTCTCGATTTCATCCAGCAGCAGAACAGAGTACGGATTGCGCTTGATCTTTTCGGTCAACTGTCCGCCTTCTTCGTGGCCGACGTAGCCGGGCGGGCTGCCGATCAGCTTCGAGACCGCGTGCTTCTCCATGTACTCTGACATGTCGAAGCGAAGCAAGGCGCGCTCGGAGCCGAACAAGAATTCCGCAAGTGAGCGGGCGACTTCGGTCTTGCCAACGCCTGTCGGACCCAGGAAGAGAAATGAGCCCACCGGCCGATTCGGATTTTTCAGTCCGGCGCGGCTGCGTCGAATCGCCCGCGATAGCGCCGAGATCGCGCGGCCCTGGCTGATAATTCGTTTGTGCAACTCGGCCTCGATGCGCAAAAGCTTCGCAGACTCTTCCTCTTTCAGCGAAGTGATCGGTATGCCCGTCCAACGCGAGATGACTTCCTCGATATCATCGCGCGTCACAACCGGGAAGTGTTCAGCTACCAGGTTGTGCGATTCGCGGAGCGTTGCCAACCGGTCCAATTCTTCCTGCTCCTTCTGCTTGAAGATCTTTGCACGCTCAAAGTCGCGCTCAGCGGTTGCGCGCTCGAAAGCGGCAGTGTGACGGCGCAGCTTACGCTGGCAGTCAATTATCTCGGCAGGCAGATTAGCTTCGCGCAACTTCACTCTGGCGCCGGCTTCGTCGACGATGTCGATGGCCTTGTCTGGAAGGAACCGATCGGGAATGTATCGCTGCGATCCGTAGACCGCGGTTTCCACAGCGTCCTGGGTGTAGCGCACCTGATGGAAAGTCTCGTAGCGGTCCTTTACGCCTTCGAGTATCTTCACTGTTTCGCTTTCAGTTGGCTGCGGAACTTTGACAGCCTGAAAGCGGCGTTCGAGCGAGCGGTCCTTCTCGATTGTCTTACGAAACTCGGCCGGAGTCGTCGCGCCGATACACTGGATCTCACCGCGCGACAGGGCAGGCTTGAGAATATTCGCTGCATCCAGCGAGCCTTCAGCCGAGCCCGCGCCCACAAGCGTGTGCAGCTCGTCTATAAAAATGATGTAGTGCGGGTTCTCAATCAACTCGCGCATGATTGTCTTCAGCCGTTCTTC
>Ga0114129_10014589_pt1 | contig 11195 bp, 9 predicted proteins | sample RhiMetdeltSRZDD1_FD_80071 | JGI IMG/M metagenome (GOLD analysis project Ga0114129, IMG submission 80071) | Populus rhizosphere microbial communities from Tennessee, USA - Rhizosphere MetaG P. deltoides SRZDD1 (version 2) (version 2) | ecosystem: Host-associated > Plants > Roots > Rhizosphere >... | reverse complement strand
GCAGTGGGCAGTGAGCAGTGAGTAGTGGGCGGTAAGCAGCATTCCCAACTTATCATTTGAAATTTTTCATTTGTTATTTGTTTCCGGGGCTGAAGGCGATCGCCGGATCGGGCGGCCGACAAATGAAAAATGCCAAATGATAAATGACAAATGGAAAATGATCTTTTCAATCGTTATAACTTGCCTGATCGCGATTTCACTTTCATGTAGTCACCCACCGCGCGGTCGCGGCGCGGGAGAAGTCGAGAGTTCGCCGCAATCCCAGACAAACTTCAAAGTGGAAACTGTCGTCGCCAACCTCGAGGTCCCCTGGTCGATTGTTTGGGCGCCGGACGGGCGCATGATCTTCACCGAGCGGCCGGGCCGTCTGCGCGTTTACAAAGACGGCAAGCTGCAGCCGCAGCCGCTTTTCGTCGTGCCGGACGTTGAGCCTCAGGGCGAAAGCGGTTTGATGAGTGTGGCGCTGCACCCTCAATTCGCCACGAACCACTTTCTATATTTGTCATACGCGTTCACGGGACAGCAGGTGCGCGTGGTTCGTTATCGCGAAACGGCCAATGGGCTGACAGATCGCAAAGTAATCATCGACAACATTCCAGCCGCCCAGTTTCACGCCGGCTGTCGCTTGCGGTTTGGGCCTGATGGCAAGCTCTACATCACGACTGGTGATGCGACTGAACGCGAGCTGGCGCAGCGACTGGATTCGATTGCCGGAAAAATTCTGCGACTCAATGATGATGGCACAGTACCGCCGGACAATCCGTTTGTCGGCCAATCAAACGCGCGGCCGGAGATTTGGGCCTATGGCAGTCGCAACGCGCAGGGAATTGATTTTCAGCCCGGCACCGGCCTGCTATTCGAAACTGAACATGGTCCCAGTGGCTTTGACGGGCCCGGCGGCGGCGATGAGTTCAATCTGATTGAACGCGGAAAGAATTACGGCTGGCCAACTATTGATCATCGAGCGACGAAGCCGGGCATGGAATCACCTCTGCTCGAGTACACGCCTGCCTGTGCTCCAGCCAGCGGCATGTTCTATCGCGCATCGCAGTTTCCGCAATTCAGAGGGAACTTTTTCTTTGGCTGTTTGCGCGGCGAACGTATCATTCGCGTGGCGCTCGATGGTCGTCGCGTAGTCAGTCAGGAAAATCTTTTGGAAGGAAAGTACGGTCGCATTCGCGATATCGCGGAGGGACCTGACGGGTTAATCTATTTTTCGACTTCGAATCGTGACGGCCGCGGCCGACCCGCCAGTGATGATGATCGAATTCTGCGGCTGGTGCCAATGAAGTAGGTGCACGCAAGATGCCTCCGCGCCGCACCCAGGATGCGTGCGCTCCTAAATCTTCTTTGCCAGGACGGCAGTCTTACTCCAGCCGATAATTTGGAATCGCGGGAAGCGGTAATGGCTGACGACTTTGAAATGTCGATCAGTCGTTTCCTCGAGTTCAGCCGGCGGATGGGCTTTGAAGCGGAAGAGTAATTCCAGGACACGCGTTGCGATCGTCGGTCGCATCGGCAGGTTCAGAAAATAACCACCTGGAGCGATCACGCGGGCCAGCTCGCCGAAGCCTTCGTCGAGCGGCACGTACTCGAGCACGCCACTCGTCACGATCAAGTCGAACGACTCATCGGGAAACGGCAGAGACAGAATGTTGCCCTGCATGAACTGCACCCGTTGATCTTGATTGTTCTGTTTGCTTACGTACTTGCGCGCGGTGGCCATCGACGAGGCCGAGAGATCCAGCGCCGTCAGCTTTACCGGCACTTGCAGCGTGCGCAGTAACGCCAGCGTTAAGGTTCCCGTCCCGCATCCCGCATCCAGAACGCGCGAGCCCGGAAACACCGGCAGCGGATGCTCGTCGAAATACTGGTCGAGCGAGCGTCCGTACCCGTTTAGTTTGAAAGTTAAGTCGTAGAGCTTGGCGATGCGGTCATAGAACGACCCCGCCCTGGCCTCGGTTTTAGTGGCCGTGAGAACGTATTCCGCCATTTATGAACCCTCTTTATGAATGCCCCGCGTCAATTAACCGCGCGGCCTCTGTATAAAACCGCGCCATTCTAGCGTGCCGACGCCAATTTTCCAATACGAATTCGGTCCTATCCGGTTCCATTGGCTGCAAATTCGGCGCAAGAGCACTCAGTTTGGGCCGTTCTACCGACGGTAGCCTGCATTTCCCTCCAGAAAAGGAGAATTTATGCGGAACAAAATGTTGTTCGCGATGGGCATCGCCGGACTGTTGGTAATCAGTGTCGCCGCTGCGCTGTACGGTTCGCGTGCATTGGCGGGCCCACCGGCCGACGTGGACTTGGACATCCAAGGGCCGCGAGCGTACGTCACCGATAACGGATTTACGGTGGACATTCTGGTTGATGGGCGAAAAGCAACCGAGTATTCGGCCCGAGGCCGTCGTTATATCGAGGCGCTCGAGAAAGCCGAATACGAATTGCGGATTCACAATCCGAGTGGCAGTCGCGTTGCCGTCGCGCTGGCAGTCGACGGTATGAACACGATCGATGCGCGTCACACATCAGCGTGGGATGCCCACAAGTGGGTGATCGAACCGTACGGAACCATCAATGTGCGCGGTTGGCAGATGAGCTCGGAAAATGCGCGAAGGTTCTATTTTACAACCGAGCGCGATTCGTACGGCGCGAAGATTGGTCAGACCGCAAACCTCGGATTGATTTCCGCTGTCTTCTTTCGTGAACGAAAGCCGATTGTGATTACTCCCGTCGTTCCGGGGCGTCGCGATCAGAGATCAGCGAATGACAAAGACAAAATTCGCGGCGAGGAAAATGCGCCGGTGGAACCTTCGGCGTCGGCGGGAGCGGCCAAATCGCGCAGCCCAAACTCGTATCCCCCGCCTGACGATGAGTCAGCAGCGACTGGAATTGGCCGTACGATTCAGAACGGCGTGACTTGGATCAAGATGGATCTGGATCCCATTCCAGTTGGCGAGGTCACGATTCGTTACGAGTATCGTGCAGGTCTGGTGCGTCTGGGGATTATCCCGCGTGAGTACCCGCGACCGGATGTGATGGATCGACGCGAACGCGCGGAAGGATTTGAGCCGAAGTACTGTCCGCAGCCTTAGCGGGGCAAAGAGCGAAGGGAAAAGAGCTAAGGGCAAAGCGCAAAGGGGAAAGCGTCTGCTCTTGGCTCTTAGCCCTTTGCTCTTTGCCCTTTGCTCTTACCCCTTAACCCTTCGCCGGCGCTCGTCGATTCAACTTCGCGTCGTACAACTGCCGGTACGCGCGATAGTTGTTGAGGACGCGGAAGACGTAGTTCTTCGATTCGGTAAAGCCGACCTCAGCTGCAAACAGACCTGGGTCTCTGCGATTCGTGCGCGCGAGCCAACGTGCGACGTTATCTTCGCCGCCGTTGTACGAGGCGGCCATAGCCTCGGGCAAACCGGCAAACATCCGCGACAAGTCAGCCAGATATTCCGCACCGATCGCGATTGACACGTCAGGCCGGTAGAGCATGTCTTCTGTCACGCGATCGTATCCGGCGCGTTTACCGTATTTGTTGGCGGCATCGATTGTGAGTTGCAACAAGCCACGGGCAGCGGATGGCGATCGCGCGCCGGGCTTGAACTGGCTTTCCTGTTTCATGATCGCGAGAATGAGCCGCGGATCGAGACCACGTTTGCTCGCTTCCTTCACCAGCTGGAAACGATACGGCGCCACATAATCGTCCGCGGAGTTAGCGATCGCCGCATTCACGGTCGACTCGCGCTGCTGCGCAATCTGACGTGCCGACGAATCATTCGACCTGCGCAATCTTTCCGTCGCCAAACCCCCGTAATACGACCCGGCGCCATCGGGAATCAATAGATAAACTCGAATCGCGTCATCAAGCCGCCCCGCGTTTTCAAGAGACTGAGCCTTGAGGTAAAGAACTTCGTCTGCGGTGGTTCCTGTGGCTTTCGGCAGCGGCGAGCGGAGCAGCTCGTCCGCGGTCTCGACCGCATGCGGCCAATCGCCAAGCGCCAAATCCAAACGCAGCCTCGTGAAAACTGCACTGCGTTCCGTCGGCGTGCCGGAAAATCGTTGTCGCGTACGTTCAATCCACTCAATTGCTGCTTGCGGTTGGCCCGCCTCGCGATAACCATCGATCGCATTCAAGTGAGCTGTATCGATTCGCTCGCCGTTGGGATATTTCTCGATGTATTCGGTGTAGCGCGCTGCGGCCTCCGCGCCCCGACCCATGCGCAACAGCGCCGACGCGGAAAAATTCAATCCTTCCCGTCCTTCTTTGGTGTCCGGAAAACTGCGCGCGACGCGCTCATACGTGCGGCGGGCCTCGTCGTAGCGACGCTCAACGAAAAAAGATCGAGCCATCCCCAGCAAGGCAGCCGGGACCGCCGGATCGTTCGGATAATTATCGATAATCGATTGCCAGTGAGTGCGCGCGTCGGTGAAAAGGCGGTTGGCAAGATAAACTGCCGCGCGTCGCAGGTGTTCGGTGGCCGGCAAAGGGTCTTTGCTTTTCGCCGCTCGGTCTGCGCGATCGCTCATCCGAATCGAGCTTAGTGCCGCGTCGCCGGTTGATTGCGAAAAGACAACTGAACCTGAGAACAGGAAAACAAAAAGGAACGATAAGAGATTAGTCCGCCGCATCGTCTTCGATTATTTCGTAACTCATAAGTATTTCCGCCGTGCCACGCAACGTGGCGGCCACGCTGCAATATTTTTCGTCCGAAAGTTTCACCGCCTGCTCCACCGCCTGATCCGAGACTCCGTGCCCACGGACAATGTGCTTCACAAAGAGCCGTGTGTACGCGCGCGGATGATCTTCACGGCGCTCGCCACTTACTTCGATGCGATAGTCGGTAACACGCTGCCTCTTCTTTTTGAGAATGGAAATCACGTCGACTCCAGCACAACTTCCCAGCGCCAACAGCAGCAACTCCATCGGCGTTGCCGCGCGGCTGCGGGCCGAATCTGTATCGACCACTTGCGCGTGACCAGATGGTGTAGTGCCGACGAAAACGTCGTCTCCGGCGAACTGAATGATGGCTTTTCCTGGTGTGTCAGTCATTCTGCGCTTGCCTGAAAAACTTCAACAAAAGCATAACACGGCTGTTTTTGAAACGCTGGATGCCCGATGTTCGTACTCTGTTCGCAAGCTAATCGCCACACTCGAACGTAGAAACACGAGACTTACAACAACCCCATTGTTGTTGGCTGAATCCCACTTACAGACCCCCAACAATTAACCCAAATCTCCACTGCAGAAAGCCTCTGCTGAGCCACTGGTACGCCAGTTGAGTTCAGCAGACTTGGCTTCAAATTACGGAGGAGGGAGTACGATGAGAAGACGCCTGATTACAACAGCCTTATCGATGATGTGTCTGCTGCTAACGGCCTTTGTCGTTCAGGCGCAGACGCGAGTTTACAGAGGAACACCTCAAACAGTTCGACGATTGATCGTGCGGATTGAGAATCGTGCGACGATTTTCGGCAACGCCGTTCAGGATTGGACGAGCCGGAATCCGAATGATTCTTATTCGGCCGCAGCCGGTGAAGACATTGACGTTTTCGTGCGAGATTTTGAGGAAAGCGTGCAACGGCTGCGCGATCGTTTCGACAGGCGGCAATCAACCGCCACTGATGTGCAGGATGTGCTGAATCGCGCCGCGCGCATCGACGTGTTTCTTAACCGCCATCGGGTGGACACGCGCACGCTTAACCAGTGGTCGCTTTTACGAAGCGATCTAAACCAACTGGCGAACGCATACAACGTGACCTGGCCGCGAACCAGCAGCACGTATCCGCCTTATAACAACCGTTATCCTGACAACACGTATCCGACAAATCAGTTCGGTGATCGGTTGACAGGTACATACCGCATCGACGTTTCGCGCAGCGACAGTGCGCGCACTGCGGCTGAGCGTGCGACGCGCGATCTGGCGCCGAGCGAACGCCGCCGCATTATCGAAGCGGTAGCGCAGCGGTTGGAATCGCCTGAGCAGCTTGCGCTTGATGTACGTGGTCGCAATGTCACGATTGCTTCGACACGCGCGCAGCAGATCTCATTCGTGGCGGACGGTCGCGAGCGGATTGAAACCAACGCAGCCGGACGCACGATTCGCACACGCGCAACGGTGACTGGCGATCAGCTTCTGGTCAACACGACCGGCGATCGCGGCAACGATTTCAGTGTCACTTTTGATTCGATGGACAACGGACGACAGCTGAATGTCACCCGCCGTGTGGACGTGTCAGGACTGTCGGCGCCTGTAGTAGTGCAGAGCGTATATGACAAGACCGACAACGTGGCGCGGTTCGACATTTACAATCCGTCGAGCGTCCCGACGTCTAACGCGGGTTTCGTCGTTCCTGATGGCACGCGCGTGATCGGCATCCTCGACGATAATCTGTCCACCCGGACAGCTCGCGTCGGCGATCGATTCACAATGCGCGTCACGAGCCCTGTCGAGTTCGAGGGCGCAACGATCGAAGGTCACGTTTCGCAAGTTCAGCGCAGCGGACGTTTGACCGGACGGTCGGTCATGACTCTGGATTTCGACAACATTCGCTTGCGGGATGGCCGGAGTTATGAGTTCGCCGGTATTCTGGAAGCCGTTCGTGAGGCCGATGGTGATCTGGTCCGCGTGGACTCAGAAGGCGCGGTCCGTGACGACAGTCAGACCACCAAGACTGAAACACGTGCAGCAATCGGCACCGCGGTTGGCGCAATCATCGGTGCGATTGCCGGCGGCGGCAAGGGTGCTGCGATCGGCGCGATTCTCGGCGCCGGCGGTGGCGCTGGTTCCGTCTATGTTGAAGGTCGGAATGATCTCGAACTGAGATCTGGATCTGAGATAACGGTGAGAGCTGGAGCGCCGAGTACACTTCGGTAGCTCACATCATTCGTAAACTTACGGCGAGGAAGATCCCGCGGGATCGACCTCGCCGTTTTTTATTGCGTTAATTCTTTCCGCAACTCGCTTTCCGATTCTTCGCGAAGCCTTTGCCGCGCACGCTCGGTTTCCAGACCGAGCGGCAATTGCTTACGGCCTTCTTCCAGCCGCTGCAACATATAATTAGTCTCGTCCCAACTGGCGCCCCGGCTGGCGGCCGCTTCGATCATTTGCAAGCGCGCTTCGGCTTCCGCGCGACGCGATGAGCCTTCCAGCTTCAACTGCTCCAGACGCGCACGATCGCGATTCAATTCTTCGAGCAGCACGGCCGTGTCCGGCGAATCGAGATAACGTGCGCGGTTGATCCTCCGCTCCACGAGCAGCAAATCGCGTCGCGAAGTTGCCGTAAGGCGCGTCGCGTTCAAACGCAGCGCCAGCGTTTCGCGATATGCGTCGGCCAGCAACGGTTGTTGCCGCTCCATCGCTTGTAACGCGCGCTTTTCATTCCGCGTCAGCTCTGAATAGAACCAGTCGATCTCATCCGCAGTGACTCCGTCCGACGACAGCCGATCGCGCACTCGGTGTTTCCAGTTGCGACGCATGAAGAGCATGACAACCGTGATGATGATCGCGGTCAGCAGCGAGAAAGGGATGGCCGTAATCGGCAATAACCAATAGAGCGGCGCGCCACCGAGAATTAGCGCCACCAGGCCGAGTGCGATCGGCGGAACGATGGTGATCAGGCCGAGCGCCAGCCAGGGGGCGGCATTCCAAAAACGCTCTGCGCGCAAATCGGCGGGGGTAAGGCGTCCGGATGTTTCCATCAATTCCGCAGGCATCGAAATTCACAAAATCATACTCTGACTAACAATTGAGGCCAATTCCCCCGGCCGTGGCCGGGTTTTGGCTGGATTCAAAGCTTGTAATATGATGCGTCCGCCCCTGGATGTGATGATTATTCGAGCTGCAAGAGCCCTCTTGTCGTCGGCGCTGATCACGTTAGTCGTGCTCTCGCACGGTGTCCTCGCGCAAACTGATCGTTCGCATCGCTCGCGGGGCGCTCCGCGGCCGGTCACGATTCCAGTTACGATCAAAGTACAGAAACCGGAAGTTGAGATTCGCGTCGTCGATTTAATGGTGCGCGAAGATGGCGACCTTCAAAGCCAGCTTTCAATCCGCAGGCCAGCCGACAACCCGATAACCCTGGCCGTGTTGCTACAGGATGACCTGGTCTCATCGATTGCGAACGAAACTAAAGGCGTTGCTGATTTTGTTCGTCAATTGCCGGACGGGTCGCGAGTTATGACGGGCTACATCCGTGCCGGCAGTCTGCAGGTGCGGCGAAAGTTTACGAACGATTTGGAAAGAGCAGCTGCCAGCATACGTCCGCCGCTCGGCACTGCCAGTGCCAGTCCATACAACCCCTATGTTGAAATCATCGAAGCCCTGAAACGGTTTGATTCACAACCACTCGGTCGCCGGGCAATGATCGTGGTGTCGGACGGCCTCGATATTGCGCACGGGGTGGACAGTTCGTCACCGAGTCAAAGCCTCGATCTCAACCGGGCCATCACCGAAGCGCAGCGTCGTAGTGTGGCGATCTACTCGATCTTCGCGCCACCGACCGCAAGTTCAGGAAATCAATTGCTGATCACGAACGGGCAAAGTTGTTTGCAGAAACTCTCGGATGATACGGGGGGCCGGGCTTTCTTTCAGGGAACAGGAGCGCCGGTCAGTTTCGACCCGTTCCTGAAAGAGATTAGTTCCTCATTCGATCGGCAAATTGCACTGACTTACCTCTCGACCCATCCGAACAAAGGATTTCATCGACTGGACGTCAAGTCGTTGGATCGCGACGTTGATATTCGCCATCCCAGCGGTTACACGCGTTAAGACCGGAGTTAAAGACTATTGGGTCGTGGCGGGCAGGAGTGAGCCGCGCCGATCGGTAGCAATCGCAACGCCGTCCGCAATCTTTCCAATCATTCCGTGAAAATGAATGTCCGTGCCGGATAGCACCAGCACCACGTCCCCGGCGTGGTAGCGCGGGTCGCTTAGTTTGAAACGAATCACCGTGGCTTGGCCGTTTTCCTGCTCAAGCGTCTCAAATTCAAAAGAGTCAGCATCGACGACGTAGGTTTGCGCGTGTGTTGCGGTTCTTTGCGATTCAGGCATTAAGTACTCCGAGAAAAATGAGTGAATGGGGCGGCTAGTGGGGTTCGAACCCACGACCTCCTGATCCACAGTCAGGCGCTCTAACCAACTGAGCTATAGCCGCCGTAATGCGCTCTGATGAGTGCGCCGTCAATTGTATCTGGCACGGAGCCAAGCGCAAAGTGGAAGAGCGAAGGGCGAAGAGCAAAGGGCTAAGAGCTAAGAGCAAAGGGCGAAGCGCAAAGCGTAAGAGTTATCAACGAGCTTTCGCGGGGTGCGCTGCCTTAGCTCTCATGCCACACGTGGCTCTTAGCTCTTTGCACTTAGCTCTTAGCGCTTAGCTCTTCGCACTTAGCTCTTAGCGCTTCGCTCTTCCCCCTTTTCTCTTGCCCGCCATTGCAGTATTCTTCGCGCGCCCGCAGACCTTAGTTTCAGGAGTGAGCCATGACCAGATTATCTTTTCGAGCAATCGCTGCTTGTCTGTTTGCGCTAACCGTAACCGTCAGCGGTTGGCAACTCGCCGTTGGTGTTCGCGCTCAGAAAAAAGAGAAGCCAAAGACCGCCCACCCGGCTTCCGCCGCCAAGCGGGAAACCAAAACAAACTCCGCGAGGAACAACGCCGAGTACGGGGCCAAGGTTAAAGAATTCACTACAGAATCGTACTTCATTACTGAATTAGTGGATCACCTGCCGGCTTCCGAGAAGATTCCTTCGCCCGACAAAGTGTTGGGATATGCGGTTGGCACGCCTGGGCACCTGACTTACACGAAGGATTTGTATCGGTATTACCGCGAGCTGGAAAAAGCCTCGCCGCGTGTACGCGTGTTCACCGCACCCGAAAAGAGTGAAGAAGGCAAGGAACAGTTGCTAATCGCCGTGGGTGATGAAGCAGCTCTAGCTAAACTGGATCGATACAAAGAAATCACTGCCAAGCTCGCCGATCCGCGCAAAGTCAGCGAGAGCGATGCGGAACAACTGATTGGCGAAGGAAAAGCGTTCTACTGGGCTTCGGGATCAATCCACTCGCCTGAGACGGGTTCACCAGAGATGCTGATGGAGCTGGCCTATCGTCTGGCGGTCGAAGAGACTCCTTTCATTCAGGCCATTCGCCGGAATGTTATTGTGCTGATTACGCCCGCGCTCGAAGTCGACGGCCGCGATCGCATGGTTGATACCTACAACTATCGCAAAGCCAATCCCGACAAGAACGCACCGCCACTTGTTTACTGGGGCCATTACGTCGCGCACGACAACAATCGTGATGGTCTCGGGATGGCGCTCGCGCTTTCGCGCAACCAGATGAAAACCTTTCTCGAGTACCATCCCACCATTCTCCATGACCTGCATGAATCGGTACCTTTTCTTTACACCTCGACGGGCACCGGTCCGTACAACGCCTGGCTGGATCCGATTGTTATCGACGAGTGGAATCTTTTGGCATTCCACGAAATTGAGGAAATGACGAAGCGCGGTGTGCCCGGCGTGTGGACTCACGGTTTTTATGATGGCTGGGCGCCGAACTACATGTTCTACGTTGCGAACGGACACAACTCGATCGGCCGGTTCTATGAGACATTCGGCAACAGTGTCGCGTACACGATCGATCGCACCGTCGGCGCGCAGTCGCAACGTGATTGGTTCAGACCTAATCCGCCGCAGCCGCGTGTGAAGTGGTCACTGCGCAACAACATCAATATGCAGGAATCCGCGATTCTGTTGGCGATGAACTTTGTCTCGAACAACAAGGATCGTTTTCTGAAGAACTTTTACCTCAAGAGCAAACGCTCAGTTGCTAAAGCAAGTAACGAAGGGCCCGCGGCGTGGATTGTGCCTGGCGACCAGAGCCGAATCGTCGAAGCTGCCGACATGGTGAATCTCCTGCGCTTGATGGGCGTGGAAGTACACACCGCCGACAAAGAAATCGTGATGAAGGATCAGAAATACGCGGCCGGTTCCTACGTCATACGCATGGATCAGCCTTATTCACGCATGGCTGACATGATGCTGGACACGCAGTACTACAACGTGAATGATCCGCGGCCGTATGACGATACCGGATGGACGCTCGGAGCGCTGCGAAACGTAAAGACGATCCGCGTGACCGACAAGAGCGTGTTGCAGGCGTCGATGACGCGTCTCACTCACGATGCAAAAGTCACCGGTAGCATT
>Ga0114129_10014586_pt1 | contig 11195 bp, 9 predicted proteins | sample RhiMetdeltSRZDD1_FD_80071 | JGI IMG/M metagenome (GOLD analysis project Ga0114129, IMG submission 80071) | Populus rhizosphere microbial communities from Tennessee, USA - Rhizosphere MetaG P. deltoides SRZDD1 (version 2) (version 2) | ecosystem: Host-associated > Plants > Roots > Rhizosphere >... | reverse complement strand
CGCAGGTCCTCGTCGCGGAAGCACCGCGCGATCTGGAAGTACTTGTCGAGACCCGAGATCATCAGGATCTGCTTGAAGATCTGCGGCGATTGCGGCAGCGCGTAGAAGCTGCCGTGGTGGATGCGCGAGGGGACCAGGTAGTCGCGCGCGCCCTCGGGTGTCGACTTGGTGAGGAACGGCGTCTCGATCTCGTAGAACCCCTGCTCGTCGAGGTAGCGCCGGACCTCCATCGTCACGCGGTGGCGCAGCGCGATGTTGCGCTGCATGCGCGGCCGGCGCAGGTCGAGGTAGCGGTACTTGAGCCGGATGTCCTCGGACGTCGTCAGCTCGTCCTCGATCGGGAACGGAGGCGTGCGCGCCTCGGAGAGGACGCGGATCTCGCGGGCCAGCACCTCGACGGCGCCGGTGGGGATCTTGGGGTTGATCGTGTCCGCCGACCGGCGGGCGACCTCGCCGACGACCGCCAGCACGTACTCGCTGCGGACCCGGTCGGCGGCGACGTGGGCCTCCTTCGACACCTCCGGCCGCGCCACCACCTGGCAGATCCCCTCCCGGTCGCGCAGGTCGATGAACACCACCCCGCCGAGGTCCCGGCGCGTCGCCGCCCACCCCATGAGGGTCACGGTGCGGCCGACGTCCCCTTCCCGCAGCGCCCCACAGTAGTGGGTGCGCCTGAGATCACCCAGCGTCTCGGCCACGGATCTTCCCCCCGAGGTACTCGGTCAGCTTGACGTCGCTCACGCGCTCCTGGCTGGACGTGGTCATGTCGCGCACCGTCCACACGTCGTCCTTCAGCTCGTCCTCGCCCATGATGGCGACGTAGCGGGCGCCGAGCTTGTCGGCCTTCTTCATCTGCGACTTGAGGCCGCGGCCCTCGTGGTCCATCAGCACCCTCACGCCGGCCCCGCGCAGCTCGCGCTGGACGAGGAGGGCGCGGTCGAGGGCGCCGGCGGCGAGCACGGCCAGGTACGCGTCGCAGCGCGTCTCCGGCGGCCCCGGCGGCAGGAGCATGACCAGCCGCTCCAGGCCGAGGGCGAACCCGATGGCGGGGAGGTCGGGGCCGCCGAGGTCCTTGACCAGGCCGTCGTAGCGGCCCCCGCCGAGCACGCTGTTCTGCGCGCCGAGGGCGGCGCTGGTGACCTCGAAGGTCGTCCGCGTGTAGTAATCGAGGCCGCGCACCAGGCGGTGGCTGAGCCGATACGGGACCTCGAGCAGCTCCAGCTCGCGGCGCACCTCCGCGAAGTGGTCGCGGCATTCGGGGCAGAGGTGGTCGGAGATCCTCGGCAGGCTCTCGATGACGGCCTGGTCTTCCGGGACCTTGCAGTCGAGCACGCGCAGCGGGTTCGTCTCGCTGCGGCGCTGGCAGTCCGGGCACAGGCGGCCCTTCTGGGCGCGCAGCGCGGCGCGGAGCGTCTCGACGTACGAGGGCCGGCACTTCGCGTCGCCGACCGAGTTGAGGACGAGCTGGGACTCCGCGAGGCCGCAGGCGCGGAGGTACTCGAGCGCGACCAGGATGATCTCCACGTCGATCGAGGGGCCTTCCATGCCGAACGCCTCGATGTCCACCTGGTGGAACTGGCGGTAGCGCCCCTTCTGCGGCCGCTCGCGGCGGAACATGGGGCCGAGCGCGTAGACCTTCAGCGCGGGGTCGGTCTGGAAGAGGTTGTGCTCGATGACCGCGCGCACGATGCCCGCGGTGGCCTCCGGCCGCAGCGTCAGCGACGTCTTCTCCTCGTCGCGGTCCGCGAAGGTGTACATCTCCTTCGACACGATGTCGGTGTCGGCGCCGATGCCGCGGGCGAACAGTTGCGTCTCCTCGAAGACGGGCGTGCGGATCTCGCGGTAGCCGTAACGCGCGAAGAGCCGGTGCGCGGCCCGCTCGACGCGGTGCCACGCGCCCACTTCGTCGGGGAGGATGTCCCGGGTTCCCTTGATCCCCTTGATCACGCGTTGCCGCCCTGGTCCGGCTCGGCCAGATAGGCTTCCTTGTAGTCGAAGTAGTTGGCGGCGTAGCGCCGCAGGCCTTCGCGCTCTTCCTCGTTGACGGGCCGGCGCACCTTGCCGGGCACGCCCATGACGAGGCTCCGCGGCGGGACCTCCATGCCCTCGGGCACCAGCGTGCCCGCGGCCACGATGCACTCGTCCCCGATCCGCGCGTCGTTGAGGATGGTCGCGCCCATCCCGATGAGGCAGAAGGACCCGATCCGGCAGCCGTGCAGCGTCACCGAGTGGCCGACCGTCACGTGGTCCCCCACCACCGTCGGGTGCTCCTCCTTGAAGACGTGGACCACGCAGTTGTCCTGGATGCTCGTGTAGGGGCCGATGCGGATCGAGTGGACGTCGCCGCGGATGACCGCGTTCATCCAGACGCTGGCGTGGTCACCCAGCTCCACGTCGCCGATGACCTGGGCGGAGACGTCCACGTACACGCGCTCGCCGAGCTTGGGCCAGATGCCTTTGTAGGGCCGGAGCACGCACTCCTCCGCGAAACGGCGAGTCTAGCAGAGGCTTCGCGAGAGCGGCAAACGGGGGTTTCGCCGGACAGGTCGGTGCTACTGGAAATAGCCGTAGACGTCGAGGACGAAGTGCGCCGTCCCCGAGGCCTGGCCGGCGAACGCCGCCAGATCACCGAGCATGCTCAGGGGGATGACGGCGTTGTTCGCGCGCGTCTGGCCGGCGGAGTAGTTGATGGAGGAGGCGAGAGGCACGGCGGTGCCGCCGGGGTGGAGACGCAGGTGGCCGGGCGCGGTGGCGCCGGTCACGACCATGTTCATGAAGACGGCCCGGGCCGACGCCGGGATGCCGCAGTGGCCGGCGATGGTGAAGGCACGGTCGGTCCCGCCCACCAGCCCCGGCCCGCCCCGCGGCCCCGCGGGGTTGCGCGTGTCGACCACCCGGCAGGGAAGCACGGTGAAGAACCGGGTGCTGCACGCCGGGCATCGCTCGTAGGCGCCGAGGTCGACCGCGGGACCCTGGGGCCGGGGAACGCCTTCGACGTCCAGGGCCGGCGCGAGATCGAAGCTGCCGGTGTCGACGGCGGCGGTGCCGGGCCGCAGGTGCAGGTCGTAGGGCGGCGCGACGAACAGGGCGGACGCGTTGGTGATCGTCAGGTTGTGGTCGGCGGTGATGCTGGTCCCTTGCAGCGAGAAATCGGTCGCGACGTTGTTGCGCACGACCACGTTCTGGCTGGGGCGTCCGTCCTTGTGGGGTGCCACCATGATCCACGGAGGACCGGGTGTTGCCTGATTCAGATCGATCACCGTGTTGTTGACGATGCGGGAATCGCGCATGCCGAGAAAGCTGATGCCGTGCCAGTGGTCGGTGATGACGACGTTGTTCTCGACCACCCAGTTCACGAAGAAGCCGTCGAAGCAGCCGATCGCCTGCATCGAGCTGCGCAGCGGATGGTTCGTGTCCCAATGGTTGACGAAGACGTTGCCCCGCAGGGTCACGCCGCGCACCTCGCCCGTCCCCACGCCGCCGGGACCCACGGACCAGCTCTGGAAGCCGTCGTCGTGATTCGGGTCCGGCGGGTCGCCGACGAGGTTGTTCTGGACCCGGTTGTATTCGAACAAGCCGTTGTCACCGAGCCCGCGCAGGCCGTCGGCGGAGAAGTTGTCGACGACGTTGCGTTGGATGCGCGCATCGGTGCCGCTCACGCTGATCCCGAAACGCACGTTGCGCACGCGCGACCCATTCACCGTCACGCGGGCGGCGTCCACCGAGACGCCGCTGGAGGCGACGTTCACCCAGTCGGTCGCGCTCCACGAGGACGCATCGGCCACCGTGAAGACGTCGCAATCGTCGATCTGGACGTCCCACGCCGGCCCGAACCAACCGTGATCACGGACGGTGACGATCGTGATCTGGGCGAGGGGCGGGGCGTGCGAGGGACTGATGGACAGCCCGCGGAAGACCCAGGACTGGGCCGCCTGCACGAGCAGGCTCTTGAGACGCGGAACGTGTCCCGGCTGGGCCGCGACCGTGATCGCGGACGCGTTGTAGGCGCTCTGGATGACGACGGCGCCGTGATAGCCGCTGCGCAGCCACAGCGTGTCACCGGCCTTCACCGGCGCACCGGCGTTGACCGTGACCAGGGACAGCCCGGGGCGGTACGGCAGCGACTCCCAGTTCCGCGTCTCGACCCGGTTCCCCTCGATGACCTCCTGCAGGGTTCGCCAGGGCCTCGCGGCGCTGCCGTCGCCCGCGGCGCTGCCGTTGACGGGGTCGACGTAGAAGTCTGCCCCCCGGACGGGCGGGGCCAGGAAAAGCAGCAGGGCCAGAACGTAGGGGCGCATGCCTCTCGCCTCCGGGACGCGCGCCGGCGTCGCGCTCTCCTTCTTCGACGTGCCGATCCCATCACGCGCGGCCGGGAAGGGCAGTGACCTGATTCACAGGGTTCCGGCGGGGGCGCCGGCGATGCCCACCGGGCTCTCGGCTTATCGAAGCGGGCCTGGTGCGCTGCTTCCGGAACGACCTGTAATAGACTTACCGGTCGCGAAACCACGCCGTTCGGCGCGATGCCCCGATCGGGCCGAAAGGGCCCAATTTCCCGCGCGGCATAGGGATTGCTGCCACGCGGCCCCGCGAGGTGCAACACATGAAGACAGATCGCCTGCGAGATTCGATTCTGGACCGGCGTGAATTCACGCTGGCCGCCATTCTTGCCATGCTCAGCGGCGTCACGATCACCATCACCGACTGCGGTAGCTCTTCCTCCCCGAGCACGCCGACGCCGCCCACGACCGCGCCGCCCCCGGCCACGGGCGACAAGATGGGATCCATTTCCGCCAACCACGGTCACACCGTCACGATCACCGGCGCTCAGCTCACCGCGGGCGGCGACGTCACGCTCGAGCTCACCGTGGGCCAAGGCCATACCCACTCGCTCAGTCTGACGAGCGCGCAGGTCGTGCAGATCCGTGGCAACCAGACGGTGTCGAAGGACTCGACGAACACCGCGGGCCACAACCACACCGTGACCTTCAACGGCTGACGGTGAGCCACGCCCCCCGGGTCAGCTCGTAGCGGATGACGCGCTCGCCCTTGCCCGGACCGGCATAGCGGAAGCCGCTCTTCTGGAGCACGCGGATCGACCGCCCCAGCTCCGGGTACGTGTCGGCGACGACGCGCTGGAGGCCGGGCTGGGTGAACGCCCAATCGAGAAGGGCGGCCAGGGCCTCGGTCGCGTAGCCGCGGCCCTGGTGCTCCCCGACGAGCGCGTACCCGACCTTGCCGGAGCCGTCCTCGGACGGGAACGCCCCGAACCCACCGTTCCCGACGAGGGTCGGGTCCACGCGCGTGACCCAGTACCAGGGCAGCCAGCCCTCGAGCGCGGGATCCTCCTCGATGCGGCGCGCGAAGCGTTCGAGGTGGTCCGCCATCAGCGCCGGTGGCCAGCTGGCGGGCACGCGGGCGGAAAGCAGCCGCGCGAGGGCGGCGCGATCGGTGGCCGCGGCCCGGGCGATCGCCGCCGTCGCCGCGACCAGCTCGAGCCGCGGCGTGACGAGCTTCCGCACGGCCTGGTCCCGCGTCAGTCCTGGCGGTGGGTGTCGACGAAGGCCGAGACCCGTTCCAGGTCCTCGGGTCTCAGGTCCAGGAAATGCAGGCCGCAGCCGAGGGGGAGCCGCAGCACCTTGCGGTCACGCTCGGTGTTCCGCCACGCCACCTCGACCGTCACCTCCACCGGCTTCTCGTCGTCCGGCAGGTTGAAGCTGATGCGGAACACCTCGCCCACGGCGGGGATCGGCGTGAGCGTGACGTAGACGCCCTTCACGCTGATGTTGCAGAGCCGGCCTTCCTGCGCGCCCTTGGGTCCGACGAGCCGGCACGGCGGCTCGTAGGGGACGCGGATGAAGCCGGTGAAGGGCTGGTTCACCGCCATCGCGGGCTCGGCACGAAGCGATTGTAGAATGGTTGCCGGGGCCCCGCGACCGCTCCGCGGACCGCCCCGCCCGATGACGACGCTGCGCACGCGCCGGCAGTTCCTCGCCGCCTCGCTCCGGGCGGGCCTCGCCCTTCCCGCGCTGCAGACGCTGGAAGGGGTGGCCGCCGCCGCCGCCCGGCCGGCCTTCCCGCCGCCCGAGCCGCTGCTCGCCGCGCGCTTCCGCGACCTGCGCCGCCACTTCATCTTCGAGTACTACCCCTGGTACGGCGGGCCGCCCGGCTACCTGCACTGGGACTTCTGGAATCGCGACCCCCCGCTCGACCTCTCCTCGCGCTACGTGCCGCGGCTGGGGGCGTACGACGTGCGCGACAAGGCCGTCCTCGAGCAGCACGCGCGCTGGATCAGCGACGCGGGCGTGGGCGCGATCGCGCTGAGCTGGTGGGGCCGCGGCAGCGACGAGGACGCCAACGTCCGCTACGTCATGGACGTGATGAAGGACCACGACGTCAAGGTCACCTTCGCCCTCGAGCCCTACACCGACGACCGCGGGCGGCGCTACGCGAGCGACATCCTCTACCTGCTGCGCGAGTACGGCGACAAGCGCGGCTGGGACGCCTTCCTGGTGCTGAAGAACGCGGACGGCACGGAGGGGCCGGTCTTCAAGGGCTTCCGCTGCATCCTCCCGCGCGAGTCCACCGATTGCCACAACGTCACGCGGCCGGTCGACGACTACACGCCGGACCAGCTCTGGCGCGCGCAGACCGACGGCCTGCGCGACGCGCTGCGCCACGACTTCGACCACGTCACGCTGCTCGCGGACTCGCTGGAGTTCGCGCGGACGCCCGCCTCCGGCTTCGACGGCATCGGCATCTACGACAACAACCTCGGCCCCGAGACCTACGGGCGCTTCGCGGCGGGCGCGTCGGCGGCGGGCCTCGTCTTCTCCTTCAACGTGAACCCGGGCTTCGACGGCATCGTGCCCCGCGTCATCCCCGACTGCTACACGCCGCCCGCGTTCGTCCCCTCCGCGTCGGGGCTCGACTTCTCCCGCGAGGACGACCGCGAGCGGGCGGCGATGCTGTCGCAGCAGCGGATCGTCGAGTCGTTCGCGGCCACGGTGGCCGTGCAGACCGATCCCGCGCTCGCCAACGCCCGGCGCGGCTTCTTCCTCGTCTACATCAACTCGTTCAACGAGTGGCACGAGGGACACGCGTTCGAGCCCATGAAGGACGCGGCCGACTTGAGCCCCGCCCAGCGCTCCCTCGGCTATCACAACCCCGCCCACGGCGACTACCGGCTGGCCACCCTCGGCCGGCTGGTGCGGGACGTGCTGCAAGGCCGGCGGGAGCCGTTTGACCGCTCGTCGAGGGGTGAACTAAGGTGGCCGATGTGAGCAAGAACGAGAGAGGAAGCGTCGGCGAGGCGGCCTTCGCCGGGAACCGGCGGGTGCCTCCGCCGGTCAACGAGGCGGTCAGGAGCCACGCGCCCGGCTCGCCCGAGCGGGCGGAGCTGAAGGCGCGGCTCAAGGCGATGGCCGCCGAGCGGATCGAGATCCCCCTGAGGATCGGAGGCCGGGAGGTCCGCAGCGGCACCACCGCGCCCGCGGTCATGCCCCACGACCACCGTCACGTGCTGGCCGACTGGCACAAGGCCTCGCGGGAGCACGTGCAGCAGGCGATCGCGGCCGCACGTGAAGCCCACCAGGAGTGGGCGGCGTGGCCGTGGGAGGACCGGGCGGCGGTCGTCCTGAAGGCCGCCGAGCTGCTCACCACCACCTCGCGCGCCACGCTCAATGCGGCCACCATGCTCGGGCAGTCCAAGACGGTCTTCCAGGCCGAGATCGACTCCGCGTGCGAGCTGATCGACTTCTGGCGCTTCAACCCCTGGTACGCGCAGCAGATCTACGACGAGCAGCCGATCTCCGACCACGCGGTGTGGAACCAGCTCGAGTACCGCCCGCTGGAGGGCTTCGTCTACGCGGTGACGCCCTTCAACTTCACCTCCATCGCCGGGAACCTTCCCGTCGCGCCCGCGCTCATGGGCAACACCGTGCTCTGGAAGCCGGCCTCGAGCGCGCTCCTTTCCGCCCACTACATCTTGAAGATCCTCGAGGAGGCGGGCCTGCCGCCGGGGGTGATCAACTTCGTCCCGGGCGACGCGGCCGCCGTCTCGGAGGTGGCCCTGTCCAGCCCCGACCTGGCCGGGATCCACTTCACGGGCAGCACCGCCGTCTTCAACGGCATGTGGCGGACGGTCGCGAGCAACATGGACCGGTACCGGTCCTACCCGCGCATCGTCGGCGAGACGGGCGGCAAGGACTTCATCGTCGCCCACTCCTCCGCCGACCCGGCGGCGCTGGCGGTCGCGATCGCGCGCGGCGGCTTCGAGTACCAGGGCCAGAAGTGCTCGGCGGTCAGCCGCGTCTACGTCCCGCGCTCGCGGTGGGACGACGTGCGCGAACGCACCGTCGCCATCATGCGCGAGATGCGGATGGGCGACGTCACCGACTTCCGCAACTTCGTCGGCGCCGTCATCGACCAGAAGGCCTTCGAGAAGATCGGGTCGTACATCGCCGAGCCGGGCCGGGGCGCGCGCATCGTCGCGGGGGGCAAGGCGCGGGGCGAGTCGGGCTATTTCATCGAGCCGACCCTCGTCGAGGCCGAGGATCCGGGCCATCGCCTGCTGAAGGAAGAGGTCTTCGGCCCCGTGGTCACCGTCCACGTCTACGACGACGCGAGGTGGCCCGAGACGCTCCGTCTGGTGGACTCGACCTCGCCCTATGCCCTGACCGGCTCCGTGTTCGCGCAGGACCGCCGGGCGATCCGCGAGGCCCTCTCCGCGCTGCGCCACGCCGCGGGGAACTTCTACATCAACGACAAGCCCACCGGGGCGGTCGTCGGCCAGCAGCCGTTCGGCGGCGCGCGCGCCTCCGGCACCAACGACAAGGCCGGCTCCAAGCTGAACCTCGTGCGCTGGATCAGCGCGCGGGCGGTGAAGGAGAACTTCGTGCCGCCCCGCGACTACCGCTACCCGTTCATGGCCGAGGAGTAGGCTCGCCCCCGCTATCCCGCGCCGATACCCCGCGTTTGACGGAGTCGGGCAGGAAGCGTACGGTGGGCTAACTTTTACCCGGATTCAGGCTCGGGACTGGCTCTGGCCCGAGGGGTTGGTCATGAGCGGCAAGCTCCGGCCGCCTCGCAGCGGCGGCCATCTCGGATCGGGAAATGCGTTGCTGGTCGCCCGGGGGCTGCCCGCCGACGTCCTCCGGCAGGCCTCCCGCCGGCTCGAGCTGGCCAGCCTGGTGGCGGCCGCGGCCTATTCGTTCGTCCTCGTCCTGAGCAACTCGCTGCACGCCGCCGGCTGGCGTCCGCAGCCTCACCTGTTTCTGCACAACCTGATCGGCCTGACGCTGATCGCGGTCTCGCTGGCCCTGTTCTGGCTGTGCCGTCGCGGGCGTCTTCCGCCCATCCGCCTCCTCGACCTGGGTCTGCTCTACGAGGTGATGGTCGCGCTCGGCATCTCGCTCCAGGACAACCTGGCCCCGCTCTCGCCCGACCGGCCGCTGGACTCCGTCTCCTGGCTCTGCATCTGGATCGTGATGTTCCCGCTGATCGTTCCCGCGCCGCCGGCCAAGGCGCTCGTCGCCAGCCTGGCCGCGGCGTCCACCTGGCCGGTCGCATTCTTCATCGGGCTGTCCCTCGGCCACGGCCATCCTGCTCCGCACATCGTGGCGCTGAACTTCCTGGAGAACTACATCGCCGCCGTCCTCGCGCTCGTGTCGACTGTGGTGGTGCGCCTCCTGGGGGCCGGCGTGCAGAAGGCGCGCGAGATGGGCAGCTACGAGCTGGTCGAGCCTCTGGGCCACGGCGGCATGGGGGAGGTCTGGCGCGCCCGCCACAAGATGCTGGCCCGCCCGGCGGCGATCAAGCTCATCAGGGCCGAGTCCCTCGGCCTGCAGAAGGGGCAGCGCGCGGAGAGGCTCCTCCGCCGCTTCGAGCGCGAGGCGCAGGCGACCGCCGCCCTCAGCTCCCCTCACACGATCGAGCTCTACGACTTCGGCGTCACCGCGGAGGGCACCTTCTACTACGTGATGGAGATCCTGCACGGGCTCGACCTCGAGACGCTGGTCCGGCAGTTCGGGCCCGTACCGGCCGAGCGCGCCGTCCATCTCCTTCTCCAGATCTGCGACTCCCTGGCCGACGCGCACCACGCCGGGCTCGTCCACCGTGACATCAAGCCGGCCAACATCTACGTCTGCCGGAAGGGGCTGAAGCACGACTTCGTCAAGGTGCTGGATTTCGGGTTGGTGACGTCGACGTGGGCGGAGGATGACGACGCGATCAGCCACCTGACCCAGGAGGGCGCGGTGCCGGGGACGCCCGGCTACATCGCGCCCGAGGTCGCGCTCGGCGACGGCCCGGTCGACGGCCGCGCCGACCTGTACGCGGTGGGGTGCGTGGCCTACTGGCTGCTCACCGGTCATCGGGTCTTCGAGGGCGACAGCCCGATGCAGGTCGCGCTCCAGCACGTCCAGCGCCCTCCGGTGCCTCCGTCCCGGCGGACGGCGCTTCCCATCGGCGACGGCCTGGAGCGCGCGATCCTCTCCTGCCTGGAGAAGGCGCCGGAGCGGCGGCCGGCCGACGCCGAAGACCTGGCGCGGCGCCTCTCGGACTGCAGCCCCCCGGGGTGCTGGGGCGAGCAACAGGCGCGCGGCTGGTGGGAGGTGCATCTGCCGGAGCTCGGGGAGGGCGGCGCCGCCCCTTCCGCGATGACGGTCGCCAAGTGATCGCTTGACGTTGTGGCCGGCGGCGCTGACGACCCTTGCGCTCGCCCGGGCGGATGCCGGCGCGGTGCGGGCCGTCGACGGCCGCGACCTCCTCCAGGCGATGCGCGAGAGCCAGGGCTACGATCTCGCCGCGACCACCAACGGCGCCCGCTTCCAGTCCGAAGTGCTGCGGCGCCTCGCGCGGCGCGCGCGCGCGGGCGACCCGACGCGGACCCCGCTGTGGATCGACCACCGCGACTGGTTCCGAGCGTATCTCGAGCGGACCGGCCTGAGCGCGGAGCGTGCTCCGCTCTTCGTGCGGCTGGCGAACGACTACGGACAGGACCTGGAGGTGGATTACCGAAGCGAGCACGTCGTCCAGGCGGTCGGCCTGGAGCCGCCGCCGGAGCTCGCGCTGAACGTCTGCATCTGCTGGCCGGAGGACTCGCACCGGGCCGGGAAGTACAGCTACGAGGACACGCTCTCCACGCCCCGCCTCAAGGTCACGAACGAGCGCTCGCTCAGCTATCGCCTGCTCGACTT
>Ga0114129_10014585_pt1 | contig 11195 bp, 4 predicted proteins | sample RhiMetdeltSRZDD1_FD_80071 | JGI IMG/M metagenome (GOLD analysis project Ga0114129, IMG submission 80071) | Populus rhizosphere microbial communities from Tennessee, USA - Rhizosphere MetaG P. deltoides SRZDD1 (version 2) (version 2) | ecosystem: Host-associated > Plants > Roots > Rhizosphere >... | reverse complement strand
CCGCGCTCGATGCGCCCGGTCGCGACGGTCCCGCGGCCCTTGATGCCGAAGACATCCTCGACCGGCATGAGGAACGGCTTGTCGACCGCGCGCTCGGGTGTCGGGATGTAGGAGTCGACGGCATCCATCAGCTCCTGGATCGGCTTGTAGGCCGGATCCGAGGTGTCGTCGCCGGCCTCGAGGGCCTTGAGCGCCGAGCCGCGGATGACGGGCACGTCGTCGCCCGGGAAGTTGTACTTCGAGAGGAGCTCGCGGACCTCGAGCTCGACGAGATCGAGCAGCTCGGGATCGTCGACCGCGTCGACCTTGTTGAGGAAGACGACGATGTACGGCACCTCGACCTGGCGCGCGAGCAGGATGTGCTCGCGGGTCTGGGGCATCGGCCCGTCGGTCGCGGCGACGACGAGGATCGCGCCGTCCATCTGGGCGGCGCCGGTGATCATGTTCTTGATGTAGTCGGCGTGGCCCGGGCAGTCGACGTGGGCGTAGTGGCGGGCGTCGGTCTCGTACTCGACGTGGGCGATCGCGATCGTGATCCCGCGCTCGCGCTCCTCGGGCGCGTTGTCGATCGTCTCGAAGGCGCGGTACTCGGCCTCGCCCTTCAGGGCGAGGTACTTCGTGATCGCCGCGGTCAGCGACGTCTTGCCGTGGTCGATATGGCCGATCGTGCCGATGTTCACGTGCGGCTTGTTGCGCTCGAACTTCTTCTTGGCCATCGCTCTTCCCTGCTCCTCTCGCCCGGCCCCTAGACCTTGCTCTTCGCGACGAGCTCGGCCGCCACGCTGGCGGGGACCTCGGCGTAATGGGACAGCTCCATCGAGTAGCTCGCGCGACCCTGGGTCATCGACCGCAGGTCCGTCGCGTAACCGAACATCTCGGCCAGCGGCACGAACGAGCGGACGACGACGGTCGTGCCGCGCACGTCCGTCGCCTCGACCAGCCCGCGCCGGCTGTTGAGATCGCCGATGACGTCGCCCATGAAGTCCTCGGGGCTTGTCACCTCGACCCGCATGATCGGCTCGAGGACGACCGGCGACGCCTTCTGCACGGCGTCCTTCACGGCCATCGACGCGGCGATCTTGAAGGCCATCTCGGATGAGTCGACCTCGTGGTACGAGCCGTCATAGACGGTCGCCTTGACGTCGACCATCGGGTAGCCCGCATGCGGGCCTGTCTCGAGGGTCTCGCGGATGCCGTGGTCGATCGAGCGCATGTACTCGCGCGGGATCGTTCCGCCGACAATCTTGTCGACGTACTCGTAGCCGCTGCCCTTCTCGCCCGGCTCGAGCTTCAGCACGACATGGCCGTACTGGCCCTTGCCGCCGGTCTGGCGGACGAAGCGGCCGTTGCCGTCGGCGGCGCGGCGGATCGTCTCGCGGTAGGAGACCTGCGGCCGGCCGACGTTCGCCGCGACCTTGAACTCGCGGACCATGCGATCGACGATGACGTCGAGGTGCAGCTCGCCCATGCCGGCGATGAGCGTCTCGCCGCTCTCGGGGTCGGTCTTGACCCGGAACGTCGGGTCCTCCTCGGCCAGGCGGCCAAGGGCGATCGCCATCTTGTCCTGGTCGATCTTCGTCTTCGGCTCGATCTTGACCTCGATGACGGGCTCGGGGAACGAGATCGTCTCGAGGAGGATCGGGTGCTCGGGGTCCGACAGCGTGTCGCCGGTGAAGGTCTCCTTCAGGCCGACGGCTGCGGCGATATCGCCGGCGCGGACCTCGTCGACCTCCTCGCGGTCGTTCGCGTGCATCTCGAGGATCCGGCCGATTCGCTCCTTCTTGCCCTTGCCCGGGTTGAGGATGTACGAGCCGGCCTTGAGCGTGCCCGAATACACGCGGAAGTAGGCGAGCTTGCCGACAAACGGGTCGGCCGCGATCTTGAACGCGAGTGCCGCGAACGGCTCCTTGTCGTCGACGGTCCGGACGAGCTCCTGGTCGCTGCCGGGCTTGAGCCCGATCGTCGGCGGGACATCGAGCGGCGACGGCAGGTACTCGATGACCGCGTCGAGCATCGGCTGGATGCCCTTGTTCTTGAGCGCCGAGCCGGTGAGGATCGGGACGAACTTCGACTGGAGGGTGCCGAGCCGGAGGCCGTGGCGGATCTCGTCCGGCGTCAGGTCCTCGCCCTCGAGGTACTTGTGGGTCAGGTCGTCGTCGACCTCCGCCGCGGCGGAGATCATCTGCTCGCGGTGCTTCTTCGCCTCGGGCAGGAGGCGCTCCGGGATGTCGACCACGTCGATGCTCGAGCCGAGGTCGTCGCGGTACAGGATCGCCTTCATCTCGACGAGATCGATCACGCCCTCGAAGGAGTCCTCGGAGCCGATCGGGATCTGGATCGGCACGGGCGTCGCGCCGAGGCGCTCGACGATCATGTCGACACAGCGCCAGAAGTCGGCGCCGGTCCGGTCGAGCTTGTTGATGAAGCAGATCCGCGGCACGCCGTAGCGGTCGGCCTGGCGCCAGACGGTTTCCGACTGCGGCTCGACGCCGGCGACGCCATCGAAGACGACGACGGCGCCATCGAGGACGCGCAGGCTCCGCTCGACCTCAACCGTGAAGTCCACGTGCCCGGGCGTATCGATGATGTTGATGCGATGGTCGTGCCAGAAGCAGGTCGTCGCCGCGGCAGTGATCGTGATGCCGCGCTCCTGCTCCTGGGCCATCCAGTCCATCGTCGCCGCGCCGTCGTGGACCTCGCCGAGCTTGTAGATCTTCTTCGTGTAGAAGAGGATCCGCTCGGTGACGGTCGTCTTGCCGGCGTCGATGTGGGCGATGATGCCGATGTTCCGCGTGCGGGCGAGCGGAACTTCACGTACCACGGGTCGTCGCTCCCCCGCCTACCACTTGAAATGGCTGAAGGCCTTGTTGGCCTCGGCCATCTTGTGCGTGTCCTCGCGCCGCTTGACGGCGGCGCCGAGGCCGTTCATCGCGTCGACGAGCTCGGCGGCGAGCTTCTCGCTCATGCTCTTGCCGCTGCGCTTGCGGGCGGCCTGGACGAGCCAGCGCACGCCGAGCGAGAGACGGCGGTCGCCGCGGATCTCGACGGGCACCTGGTACGTGGCGCCACCGACACGGCGCGGCTTGACCTCGATGATCGGCGTCGCGTTGCGCAGGGCCGATTCGAGGACCTCGAGGCCGGGTCGCTTGGACGACGCCTCGGCCCGGGCGAGGGCCTGGCGCAGGATCCGCTCGGCGAGGCGCTGCTTGCCCGCGGTCATGATCTTGGCGTGGAAGCGCGCCGTGGTGCGGTTCGCCGGGATCGTCTCGTATTTCGACTTGCGCGGGGTGCTTGCTCGACGCGGCATGTCAGCGCGCGCCTCCGGCGGCCTTCGACTTGGCGCCGTACTTCGAGCGGCCCTGCTGGCGATCCTTGACCCCGGCGGCGTCGAGCGTGCCGCGGATGATGTGGTACTTCACCGAGGGCAGGTCCTTGACCTTGCCGCCGCGGACGAGCACGACCGAGTGCTCCTGGAGGTTGTGGCCGATCCCGGGGATGTAGGCCGTGACCTCCATGCCGTTGGTGAGCCGCACGCGCGCGATCTTGCGCAGCGCCGAGTTCGGCTTCTTTGGCGTCATCGTCCGAACCTGCAGGCAGACGCCGCGCTTCTGGGGGGCACCCGGAATCGGCACCTGGCGCTGGCGCAGGCTGTTCCAGTTCTTGCGCATCGCGGGGGCCTTGATCTTCTTGATCGCAGTCCGCCGGCCATGGCGCACGAGCTGGCTGATCGTCGGCACGAAGGCGCTCTTCCTTTCCGTTGTCTCGGTCGATGTCGCGGCCCGGCTGCACCGGCCACGTGACCATGGGCTCGGGGCCCACGGCACAATGCCGGCGGCGAACCGCGCGTCGCGGGCTCGGTGGTGGGCTCGGCGCGCACGCCAAGGCCCAATTTCCGGTCGAAGCCGCGAACGCGGAGTGTAGCAACCGCCCGTTCGGAGTGTCAAACGAGCGAACCCGGCGACGGAGTGTCCGGCGCCGGGCTCGAATGTCGTGTGGATCGGCTGCCGACGACCCGCGATTGGGCCGGCGGCAAGCCAGGGATCAGGCCTCCGGTTTCGCGGTCTCCGCGTCCTGGAGGAACGGGTTGTCGGCCGCCTCGTCGTCGTCGTCCGCAGCGGCTGCGAACGGGTTCGGCTCGACGTCCTCGTCGGCGCCGGCGATCGTCGCCGCCAGGGCCAGCCCGGCCGCGTCGTCGTCGGGTGGGCGGGCGCCCTCCTCGAGGAACGGGTTGTAATCGCCAGCCGCGTCGTCGAGCGCCTCGCCGGCGAGGGCCTCGAGGGCCGCGCGCCGGTCGCGCTCCTTGCGCGCCGCGATGTTCGCCGGCGCGCCCGTCCCGGCCGGGATGAGCTTGCCGATGATGACGTTCTCCTTGAGCCCGATCAGGTGGTCCTTGGCGCCGTTGATGGCGGCCTCGGTCAGCACCCGGGTCGTCTCCTGGAAGGACGCCGCGGCGAGGAAGCTCGAGGTGTTCAGCGACGCCTTCGTCACGCCGAGGAGCACGGTCTGGGCCGTCGCCGGCTCGCCGCCCTCGGCGAGGACGCGGTTGTTCGCCTCCTCGAACTCGAGCCGGTCGACGAGCTCCGTCGGGAGCAGGTCGACGTCGCCCGGCTGGTCGATGCGGACCTTGCGGAGCATCTGCCGGACGATGATCTCGATGTGCTTGTCGTTGATCGTCACGCCCTGGCTGCGGTAGACCTTCTGGACTTCCTTTACCAGGTAGCGCTGGACGGCGTCCTTGCCGCGCGTGTCGAGGTATTCCTGCGGGTTGATCGGCCCGTCGGTGATCGCGTCGCCGGCCCGGATCTCGCTGCCGTTCTCGATCAGGATGCGGGCGCTGTGCGGGATCGGGTACTCGCGCTCGACGACGTCCTCGGCGCGGACGACGAGTCCGCCGTCGGTCTTCGCGAGGAAGCCCTTCGCCGAGGCCGTGATGTCGCCGTCCTTCGTGCGGGCGATGACCTGGCCGGCGTCGACGAGGTCGCCGGCGGCAGCGAGCAGCTCGGTGCCCTTGCCGACGCTGATCGGCGTGTCGTAGGCCTCGCGGCTGACGACCTTGACCTTCGTGCCGGTGTCGGCCCGGATGACCTCGACCGTGCCATCGATGTGGCTGATCTCGGCCTTGCCCTTGGGGACGCGGGCCTCGAACAGCTCCTCGACGCGCGGCAGGCCGGCCGTGATGTCGAGCCCGGCGACGCCGCCGGTGTGGAACGTTCGCATCGTGAGCTGGGTGCCCGGCTCGCCGATCGACTGGGCGGCGATGATGCCGACGGCCTCGCCCGCGGCGACGACCTCGCCGGTGGCGAGGTTGCGGCCGTAGCACGCCCGGCAGACGCCGTGGCGGGCCTCGCAGGTGAGCGGTGATCGGACGAGCACCTCGTCGATGTTCGAGGCGTCGATCGCCGCCGCCACCTCTTCGGTGATCAGCTCGTTGCGGTCGATGAGCGGCGCCGGGTTCTTGCCCTTCGCGCTCGGATCCGGTAGCGGCGCGGCCGCGGCGCGGCCGATGAGCCGCTTGCGGAACTCCTCGCGGACGTTGCCGCGCGCGACCTCGTCAGAGGCCGGCCAGGCGACACCCATCATGTCGGCGGTGTCTTCCGAGGTGATCCAGCTGCCCTCTTCGGTGCCGCAGTCGTCTTCCTTGGTGATGACGTCCTGGGCGACGTCGACGAGGCGCCGCGTCAGGTATCCCGAGTCCGCGGTCCGGAGGGCCGTGTCGGCGAGACCCTTGCGGGCGCCGTGGGTCGAGATGAAGTACTCGAGGACCGTCATGCCCTCGCGGAAGTTGCTCCGCACGGGCACGTCGATGATCCGGCCGGACGGGTCGGCCATGAGGCCGCGCATCGCGCCGAGCTGGCCGATGTTGCCCTTGTTTCCGCGGGCCCCCGAGTCGGTCATCATCCGCAGCGAGTTCTCTTCCGGCAGCGCCTTCATCATCGAGTCGGAGACGCTGCGGGTCGTGTCCTGCCAGAGCTCGACGACCTGCTCGTAGCGCTCTTCCTCGGTGATGAGGCCGCGCTGGAACTGGCGATCGATCTCGCCAACCGCGTGGTCGGCCTTCTCGAGCAGGGGCGCCTTCTCCTTCGGCGTGACGATGTCCCAGAGGCCGATCGTCATGCCGCCGCGGGTCGCGAACTGGAAGCCGACGCTCTTGATGCCATCGACGAGATGGGCGGTCTCCTCGGGGCCGAGGAGCCGGTAGCACTCATCGACGAGCCGCTTGAGCTCGGTCCGCTTCATGACCTGGTTCGAATAGCGCAGCCGGTCGGGCAGGATCTGGTTGAACAGGATCCGGCCGACGGTCGTCCGCTGGCGGACGAGCCGGGTCTCGCCGGCGGCCTCGTCCCAGGCGTTGACCATGACCTCGATCGGCTCATGGAGCTTCAGGCTGGCCGCGCTGTGCTTGGCGCCGTTCGCAACGGCCGTGCCCTCGCCGTCATCGTCGACCTTGGCGCTGATATGGGCGAGGCCGCGGGCTGACAGGTCGTACGCGTAGAGCGCCTCATCCTCGCTGCCGAAGATGCGCGTGCGCGGAGCCGGGCCCTCGCGCTCGAGCGTCAGGTAGTAGCAGCCAAGGACCATGTCCTGGGTCGGCGCGACGACCGGGCTGCCGTCGGCGGGCGACAGCAGGTTCGCGGTCGAGAGCATCATCGTCCGCGCCTCTTCCTGGGCGGCCGACGACAGCGGCACGTGGACCGCCATCTGGTCGCCGTCGAAGTCGGCGTTGAAGGCCGTGCAGACGAGCGGGTGGATCTGGATCGCCGAGCCCTCGACGAGGACCGGCATGAACGCCTGGATGCCGAGGCGGTGGAGCGTCGGGGCGCGGTTCAGCAGGACCGGGTGGTCCTTGATGACCTCTTCGAGGACATCCCAGACCTCGGGCCGGACGCGCTCGACGATCCGCTTCGCGCTCTTGATGTTGTGGGCGAAGCCCTTCTCGACGAGCTGCCGCATGACGAACGGCTTGAACAGCTCGAGGGCCATCTTCTTGGGCAGGCCGCACTGGTGGAGCTTGAGCTCCGGCCCGACGACGATGACCGAGCGGCCGGAGTAGTCGACGCGCTTGCCGAGCAGGTTCTGGCGGAAGCGGCCCTGCTTGCCCTTGAGCATGTCGGAGAGGCTCTTGAGCCGGTGGTTGCCGGTGCCCGCGATCGCCCGGCCGCGGCGGCCGTTGTCGATCAGCGCGTCACAGGCTTCCTGGAGCATCCGCTTCTCGTTGCGGATGATGATCTCGGGCGCACCGAGCTCGAGGAGCCGCTTGAGGCGGTTGTTGCGGTTGATGACCCGCCGGTAGAGGTCGTTCAGGTCGGAGGTCGCGAAGCGGCCGCCGTCGAGCTGGACCATCGGCCGCAGGTCCGGCGGGATGACCGGCACGACCGAGAGGATCATCCACTCGGGTCGCGTGCCGGAGCGCCGGAAGGCCTCGATGAGCCGGAGTCGCTTGATCGCCTTCTTGCGGCGCTGGCCGGAGCTCGTCCGGACCTCGGCATGGAGGAGGTGGGCGAGCTCGTCCACGTCCATCCGGCTGATGATGTCGCGGACCGCCTCGGCGCCCATGCCGGCGCTGAAGACGCGGCCGCGGCCGCTGCCGTTGATCTTCTCGTCGAGGTTCCGGTACTCGGTCTCGCCGAGGGTCATGAGGCGCTTGATGCCCTCGACCTCGGCGCGCGCCGTCTTCATCTCGTCCTTGGCGCCCTGCGCCGACTCCGCGAGACGCTCGCGCTCGGCATGCAGGGCGTCGTCCATCGCGGCCCGAAGGTCGGCGACCTTCTGCTCGACCGCGGTCGCCTCGTCGCGCTCGCGGTCCTGGAGCTCGTGGTTGACGCGCTCGGTCTCGGCGCCGACGACCGCGCGCAGCTTCGCAAGGGCCTCCTTGCCGCCCTTCTCGCCGGCGGCGACGATGACCTCGCCGGTCGAGCCGAAGACGATCGACTCCTCGGCGGCCGCCGTCTTGAGGGCCTTGATCTCGGCCTCGAGGGCCTGGGCCGCGGTGACGATCTCCTCGGTCCGCGCCGCACGCTGCGACTCGAGGTCCGCCTTGAGCGTCTTGAGGCCGTCGGTGAGCTCGTCCTTGTGGCGGTTGAAGTCAGCCTTCAGCTCGTCCTCGAGCTCGTTGAGCCGCTGGCCGCCCTTGCCGCCGCGGCCCTCGGCCTCCTCCTCGATCGCGAGCAGCGCGCGCTTGCGGGCATCCTCGTCGACGGACGTGACGATGTAGAGCGCGAAGTACAGGATCCGCTCGAGGTTCCGGGGGCTGATGTCGAGCAGGATGCCCAGCCGGCTGGGCGTGCCCTTGAAATACCAGATGTGGCTGACCGGGCTCGCGAGCTGGATGTGGCCCATCCGTTCGCGGCGGACCTTCGAGCGCGTGACCTCGACGCCGCACTTGTCGCAGATGATGCCCTTGTAGCGGATGCGCTTGTACTTGCCGCAGTAGCACTCCCAGTCCTTCGTGGGACCGAAGATCCGCTCGTCGAACAGGCCGTCCTTCTCCGGCTTGAGCGTGCGGTAGTTGATCGTCTCGGGCTTCGTCACCTCGCCCTTCGACCATTCCCGGATCTGGTCCGGGCTGGCGAGCGAGATCCGAATCGCGTTGAAGTTGTTGACCTCGAGCATCATTCTCCTCCGCGCTGCCGTCTGGCTCGGCGGCGCGATCCGGTCGAAGGGCGAGCGTCAGCGGGCCGGCCGGTGCCCGGGGACGCCGTTTGGGCGAGAGGGTTCGGTATCAGTCTTCGAAGCCGGCGAGATTGATCCCGCCAAGGTCCGGCAGCAGGTAGCCGCTGCTGTCGTCCTCCGCCAGCGGGATCTCTTCGTCGTTGTGGTCGAGGATCTCGGCATTGAGGCCGAGGCTGCGCAGCTCCTTGATGAGGACCTTGAAGGATTCGGGGACGCGCGGCGGCTGGATCTCCTCGCCCTTGACGATCGCTTCGTATGTCTGGACGCGTCCGAGGACGTCGTCCGACTTCACCGTCAGGAGCTCCTGGAGGATGTTCGCCGCGCCATAGGCCTCGAGCGCCCAGACCTCCATCTCGCCGAAGCGCTGGCCGCCGAACTGGGCTTTGCCGCCGAGAGGCTGCTGGGTGATGAGGCTGTAGGGGCCCGTCGAGCGGGCGTGGATCTTGTCCTCCACCAGGTGGTGGAGCTTGAGCATGTAGATGAAGCCAACCGTGATCGGCTGGTCGAAGGCCTCGCCGCTGCGGCCATCGCGAAGGACGATCTTGCCGTCCTCGGGCAGGCCGGCCTCGATGAGCTCGGTCCGGATCTGGGCCTCGGTCGCGCCATCGAAGACGGCGGTCGCCGCCATCTCGCCCTTGGTGTGGAGAGCCCAGCCAAGGTGCGTCTCGAGGATCTGGCCGATGTTCATCCGGCTCGGCACGCCGAGCGGGTTGAGGATGATGTCGACGGGAGTGCCATCAGGCAGGAAGGGCATGTCCTCCTGCGGCAGGATCTTCGCGATCACCCCCTTGTTACCGTGCCGGCCGGCCATCTTGTCGCCGACCGAGATCTTCCGCTTCTGCGCCACGGAGACCCGGACGAGCCGGTTCACACCGGGCTGGAGGTCGTCGTTGTTGTCGCGGCTGAACTCGCGGATCTCGACGACCTTGCCGCGCTCACCGTGCGGCAGGCGCAGCGAGCTGTCCTTCACCTCGCGCGCCTTCTCGCCGAAGATCGCGCGCAGGAGGCGCTCCTCCGCCGTCAGCTCGGTCTCGCCCTTCGGCGTGATCTTGCCGACGAGGATGTCGCCAGGGCGAACCTCGGCGCCGATGTAGACGACACCCTCTTCGTCGAGGTCCTTGAGGGACTCCTCGCCGACGTTCGGGATGTCGCGCGTGATCTCCTCGGGCCCGAGCTTCGTGTCCCGCGACTCGATCTCGTGCTTCTCGATGTGGATGCTCGTGAAGAGGTCGTCGCGGACCATCCGATCGCTGATGACGATCGCGTCCTCGTAGTTGCCGCCCTCGAAGCTCATGAACGCCACGAGGACGTTCCGGCCGAGCGCGAGCTCGCCGCCGCTCGTGGACGACGAGTCGCCGATCGCCTCGCCGGCCGCGACGCGCTGGCCGACGTCGACGATGGGCCGCTGGTGGATGCAGGTGCCCTGGTTGCTCCGGACGAACTTCAGGAGCTTGTACTCCTCGAGCTCGCCGGCGTCGGATTCGATCTGGACGCGCTCCGCGGTCACCGAGGTCACAACGCCCGCCGAGCGTGAGACGACGACCTGGCCGGAGTCACGAGCGGCGCGCTCCTCCATGCCGGTGCCGACGATCGGCGCCTCCGGCTCGAGAAGGGGCACGGCCTGGCGCTGCATGTTCGAGCCCATGAGAGCCCGGTTTGCATCATCGTGCTCGAGGAACGGGATGAGCGCGGTCGCGACGGACACGACCTGCTTCGGGCTGACGTCCATGTATTCGATCTGGTCCGGACGCGCCTCCGGGAACGCGTCCCGATAGCGCGACGGCACGCGCTCGTCGACGAAGTGGCCGGTGTCGTCGAGGCGGGCGTTCGCCTGGGCCACGACGTGCTGCTCCTCCTCGTCGGCGGGGAGGTACTCGATCTGGTCGGTGACGACCGGGCGGATCGGGAACGCGGCCGCCTTCTGCTTCTTCAGCTCGGCCACGCCGGCGTCCGAGAGCTTCTGGCCGCGCTTCTGGATGACCGTGCCGGTCTTGGTCGCGATGTCGGCGCCGGTTTCGAAGGTCTTCAGATCGGGATCGTCCCAGGACACGGTCCGGCGGACCTTCCGATAGGGCGTCTCGATGAAGCCGTAGCTGTTGATCCGGCCGTACGTCGCGAGCGAGCCGATGAGACCGATGTTCGGACCTTCCGGCGTCTCGATCGGGCAGATCCGGCCGTAGTGGCTGTGGTGGACGTCGCGGACGTCGAATCCGGCGCGCTCGCGCGACAGGCCGCCCGGCCCGAGGGCCGACAGGCGCCGCTTCGAGGTGATCTCGGCGAGCGGGTTCGTCTGGTCCATGAACTGGCTGAGCTGGCTGCCGCCAAAGAACTCCTTCATCGCGGCCACGACCGGCCGGATGTTGATGAGCGCGTTCGGCGTCGCCTTGTCGATCTCCTGGATCGTCATCCGCTCGCGGACGACACGCTCCATCCGCAGCAGGCCGATCCGGAAGGCGTTCTGGATGAGCTCGCCGTTGGCCCGGATGCGGCGGTTCCCGAGGTGGTCGATGTCGTCCTTCGGATGG
>Ga0114129_10014584_pt1 | contig 11196 bp, 6 predicted proteins | sample RhiMetdeltSRZDD1_FD_80071 | JGI IMG/M metagenome (GOLD analysis project Ga0114129, IMG submission 80071) | Populus rhizosphere microbial communities from Tennessee, USA - Rhizosphere MetaG P. deltoides SRZDD1 (version 2) (version 2) | ecosystem: Host-associated > Plants > Roots > Rhizosphere >... | reverse complement strand
GGCAAGTCACGCCTGCTGTACGAGTTCCGCCGGCAGCTCGTGGAGAGCAGCCGGGCCGCGAGCTGGGTGGAGGGGCAGTGCGTCTCGTTCGGTCAGTCGATCCCGTTCCTGCCTCTGGTCGACCTGCTACGGAAGAACTTCGGCGTCGAAGAATTCGACGGCGAGCCGGAGATCATCGCCAAGGTCGAAGGCGTCACGCGCCGCATGGGCGGTCTCGAAGAGCACGTCCCGTTCATTCGGTACCTGCTGTCGGTCGACCCGGGCGACGCGGCGGTGGCGACGATGGACGCGCCGAATCGCCGGCGCCTGGCGTTCGCCGCTCTCCGCGCCCTGGCCGTGCGCGGCGCCCAGCTGCGCCCGGTCGTTCTGGTGGTCGAGGACCTGCACTGGATGGACGCCGGCAGCGAGGAGTTCCTCGGCTCGCTCATGGAATCGCTCGCGGGGGCGGCGATCATGCTGATCCTCACCTACCGCGTGGGCTACGCGCCGCCGTTCGGCTCCAGGAGCTACTACTCGACGATCAATCTCACGACGCTGGGCGACGACGAAACGCTGGCGGTCGCGCGCAGCGTGCTCGGCGCCGCCGACGTGCCGCGCGAGCTGCTCGACGCGCTGAGGCAGAAGGCCGAGGGCGTGCCGCTCTTTATCGAAGAGGTCGCCAAGACGCTGCTGGACCTCGGCGTGGTGCGCCGCGAGGGCGACCGGCTGGTGCTCGTGTCCGGGCCCGAAAGCATCGACGTCCCCGAGACGATTCACGACATCATCATGGCGCGTCTCGACCGGCTCGGCGACGAAGGCAAGCGCGCCGTTCAGCTCGCCTCGGTGATCGGACGGCAATTCCTCGTCCGTCTGCTGAGCCGCGTCTCCGGCATGAGCCAGGAGCTCGACGGTCTGCTCCGCGAGCTGCAGTCGCTCGAGCTCATCTACCAACAGGGGCTCCTGCCGGAGCCAGCGTACGTCTTCAAGCACGCCGTCATCCAGGACGTCGCCTACAACAGCCTGCTACGGGAGCGGCGCCGTGAGCTACACCGCAGCGTCGCCTTCGCGCTCGAGGAGCTCTACCCGGATCGGCTCGCCGAGCACTACGAGGAGCTCGCGCACCACTTCTCCGAGGGCGAGGCATGGGCGAAGGCGTTCGAATACTTGGCGCGCTCGGGCGACCGCGCGCGCGAAGCGTCCGCCAACAGCACCGCGCTCGACTGGTATGCCCGCGCGCTCGAGGCGGGGTCGCGCGTGGTGCCGCCAGTCTCGCGCCTGCAGCTCGCGGAGGTCCACCAGCGACGTGCGCAGATCCTCTCGACCGTGGCCCGGCTGGACGAGGCCCGCGCCGAGGCCATGAAGATGCTCGAGTACGCGCAGGCCGAGGGCGACCGGCGCCTGGAGGCCGCGGCGCATGCGGAGGCCGCCTATTGCCACTACATGGCGCTGTCGTGGGATCACATCGAGGAGCTCGAGACGCACGCGCGCCGCGCACACGACATCGCGCGTGACATCAGTGACGACCGACTCATCGCACGCACACTGTTCTTGCTGGGGTCCCTCGACCAGATGCAGTCACGCCTGCCCGCCGCCGAGGCGAAATTGACGGAGTCGATCTCGCTGGCTCGGAGCGGCGGCTGGCGCGACCTCATCGTAGGGGCGGAAACGCTGCTGAGCGTTCAGCGAAACTGGCAGGGCCGGTTCGACGAGACCATCGCCATGTGCCTGGCACTGGAGAGCACCGCGCGCGAGGTGCACGACGGGTTCAACGAGGTATTCGGGATGTCGAATCGCTGCTTCGCGCTGATCGGCCGCGGCGACTATCGCAGCGCCTGGGACACGCTCGCCCGTGGCCGCGCGCTGGCGCGGGACCGCCAGAACCACTTCATGTTCGCGCGCATGGGCAACACGGAGGGCTGGCTCCGACAGGAGTACGGCGACTTTGCCGGCGCCCTCGAGGTAAATCGCGAGAGTTTCGACATCGCTCACCACATCAAGAACGGCAACGTCGAGATCAGCGCGCTGATCGACCTTGGCTTCAACGACCTCGCGCTCAAGGGGCCGCAGGCCGCCCTCACGTTGTTCGAGGAAACAGTGGAGCGCGCGCGCAAGGCGTTCGGCGCGCATCGCTGGCGCTGGTCGATGCATCTGGCCTTCGGCCTCGCGACCGCGTTGATGATGCTCGGGCGTGACGGCGAGGCGCTGGCCGAGGCCAACCGCGGTCTCGCCGACGCCGAGCAGACCGATTCGTCGAAGTACGTGGGCTGGTTCCACGCACGCCGAGGCGAGCTCGCGTTGCGCGGTGGCGAGAGCGTGGCCGCCGCCGAGAGCCTTGGTCGCGCGGTGGCCATCGGCCGGCGGATCGGCTATCCGACGCTGACGTGGCAGGCCGCCGACGTCCTCGCACGCGCGCATATGATGCTCGGGGCGGCTGACGAGGCGCGCGCCGCGGCACGGCTCGCCGAGGACACCGTGGCCGCGATCGCGGCGGCCGCGCCGGAGCCGGCGCTCGCCGAGACGTTGTCGCGGTGGCCGCGGGTGGTGCAGATGCGCGAGACGGTGGAACGCGTCAGGCGGATGTAGCGCCGCTCACAAATTCGCCAGCGACCGCAGCCGCGGATCGAGCTCGTCGCGGAGCGCGTCGCCGACCAGGTTGACGGCGACGACCGTGAGCATGATGCAGAAGCCCGGCGCGGAGGAGATCCACCACGCGCGCAGCAGGTAGTTGCGGCCGCCGCTGAGATCGATGCCCCATTCCGGAATCGGCGGGCGCGGGCCGAGCCCCAGAAAGCTCAGCGAGGCGCCGAGAATGATCGACCACGCGACGGCGACGGTCGAGATCACGATGATCGGCGCGACCACGTTGGGCAGCACGTGGCGGAGCGCCACGCGCGTGGGCCGAGAGCCGAGCGCGCGCGCCGCCTCGACGTAGGCGTTCTCGCGCACCGACAGCACGTCGCCGCGCACCAGACGCACGAAGGTCGGGATCAGCGACACGCCGACCGCGAGCATGACGTTGAGCGTGCCCTGCCCGAGCACGGCCACGACGACCAGCGCCATCAGGATGCCGGGGAACGCCATCATGATGTCGATCACCCGCATCACGAGCAGGTCAGTCCAGCCGCCGATGACCCCGCACCCGAGCCCGACGACGACGCCGGCCGTCAGCGCGACCGCCACGGCGCCGAGTCCGGTCGCGAGCGACAGCCGCGCGCCCGTCATCGCGCGGCTCAGGATGTCGCGTCCGTACTGATCGGTACCGAACGGATGCGTCAGCGACGGCGGCGACAGCGCGGCCCCCGGCGCGATCTTGATCGGATCGTAGGGCACGAGTGCGGGCGCGAGCAGTGCGGCGAGCGCGATAACGGCGAGGACGACGGCACCGGCGAGCGCGGATTTCCGGCGGCGGAGCACGCGTCGCAGCATCAGGCCTTCGCCCCTTCGCGGTGGCGGATGCGCGGATCCAGCGCGGAGTACGAGAGGTCGACGAGCAGGTTCGTGAGCACGTACCCGAGCGCGCTCACCAGCACCACGCCCTGGATGAGCGGATAGTCCTTGTCGAGCACCGCAGTCACCGCCAGCCGGCCCATGCCGCGACGGGAGAACACGGTCTCGACGATGATCGTGCCGGCCAACAGGTTTCCCAGCTGCACGCCGATGATCGTGGTCACCGGGATGAGCGCGTTGCCCAGCGCGTGCTTGAGCGTGACGCCCCACTCCGACAGCCCCTTGGCGCGCGCCGTCGAGATGTAGCCGTTGCCGAGCACCTCCAGCAGGCTCGAGCGCACGAGCCGCGCGATCACCGCGGAGTAGTTCAGCCCGATGGTGGCGGCGGGAAGCAGCAAACGATTGACGCCGCCCTGGCCGGTGGCGGGCAGCCAGCCCAGCTGCAGCGAGAAGACGAAGATCAGCAGCAGGCCGAGCCAGAAGCTCGGCATCGACACGCCGCCGAGCGCGACCAGCATCGCCGCGCGGTCGATCCACGTGTCGTGCCACACCGCGGCCAGCAAGCCGAGCGCGAGCCCGACGACGCTCGCGATGACGATGGCGGTGGCCGCCAGCTCGAGCGTGCTCGGCAGCTGCTCGGCGATCTCCTGGATGACGGGACGCCGCGTGAAGATCGAGCGCCCGAAATCGCCGACGGCGGCGCGCGCGACGAACCGCGCGTACTGCACGGGCAGCGGATCGTCCAGGCGCAGCTGCGCGCGCAGCTCGCGCTCCTGCTCGGGCGTGGCGTTGGCGCCGCTGAGAATGGCCAGCACGGGGTCGCCGGGCAGCAGGTGGACGATGGAGAAGACGACGACCGAGACCCCGACGATGACCGGCACCGAGAGCAAAATCCGGCGCCGGATGAACGTGAGCAGCGAGCGCTACCTCGTCAGGGCGATGTCGTACAGCACCGGGAACGTCACGACATTGAACGCGAAGCCCTGCACTTCTTTGCGCGTGCCGACGATGGTGACCTGGTCGACCAACCCGATGCCGGCGCCCATCTCCACCAGCATCCGCTGGATTTTCTTGTACAGCTCCATCCGCGGGCCTTCGTCCGTCAGAGCCGACGCTTGATCGAGAAGCCGGTCCACTTCGGGATCGGACAGCCGCGGAGGATTGAAGGCCTGCAGCCGGCCCGTGTGGAAGTTGCTCGTGAGGATCGAGGGATCGGGGAACCACCAGTTCAGCTCGCCGATGCCGTGCTCGCCCTTGCGCCATGCCTCGTACATCTGCACGCGCGGCTGCTCGCGCAGCTGGATGTCGATGCCGACCTCGCGCGCCATGCCCTGGATGAGCGGCGCCATCTCCTCGTACCCGTTGTTGGTCCCGAAGATCCACAGGATCTCCAGCCGCTTGCCGTCCTTCACGCGAATGCCGTCGCCGCCGGGCTTCCAGCCGGCGTCGTCGAGGATCTTCTTCGCGCGCGCCGGATCGTACGGAGCCAGCTCTCGGTTGACGGCGACGAATCCCGGCGTGGGCGGCTGCAGCAGCGAGCCCGCGGCCTGGCTCTGGCCCTGGAAGACGACGCGCACGATGGCGTCCTTGTTGATCGCATGATGCAACGCGCGCCGGACCGCGAGCTCATTGGTCGGGAATTTCTGGACGTTGGGGAAGATCGTCCACGGTGTTCCCGCCGGCACGCCTTTCACGATCCGCACGTCGGGATGTTTCTCCAGCGCCGCGACATCGGCATACGAGAGATCCTCGGCGATCTGCGCCTCGCCGGTCTGCAGCACCGCCGTGCGCGTGGTCGCCTCGAGCACGAACCGCCACGTGATCTCCTCGAGGTGAGCCGGGCCGCGATGGGCTGCGATCGACGGTGGCCACGCGTAGTCGGGGTTGCGCACCAGCGTCACGTGGCTCTTCGGAATCCACTCCTTCACCATGAACGGGCCGGTGCCGACGGGCTTGCGCGAAAAGTCCTGGCCCATCTTCTGGACGGCCGTCGGCGACAGCGGCGCGAGAGGCGAGAGCGCGACCATGCGGAGAAACGGCGCGTAGGGCTGCTTGAAGCGGACGCGCACGGTGTTCGGGTCGACGACGTCCGCGCCGTCGTACGGTCCCAGGAACGCGCGCGCGACGCCGGGCGCGCCGAGCGGCTCCTGGATGCGATCGAGCGTCGCCTTCACCGCGGCGGCATCGAACGGCGTGCCGTCGTGGAACTTCACGTTGCGCTTGAGCTTGAACGTGTAGCTCTTGCCGTCGCGCGCGACCTCCCACGATTCCGCCAGGCCCGGCAGCACCTTGCCGTCCTTGGGATTGATCACGGTCAGCGTGTCGGTCAACTGGATGAGGATCTTGCGCGTGGCCGCACGGTTGGTGATGTGCGGGTCGAGCGTGTCGATGTCCTGACGCGCCGCGAAGACGATCTTGCCGCCGGGCTTGGCCTGGGCGAACGCCGACGCGCTCCAGGCCACCGTCGCCAGCACCGCCAACCCAACCACCGCGATCTTCTTCATGCTCGTCTCCCCGCGCTCACGCGCACAGCCGATGCGTGGCGGACGCGATCGCTCGCGCCGCCGTGACCAAATCTTGTAGGCGCACGCGCTCGTCCGGTGTGGGCCACTCCTTGTAGATCCGAATGTCGCCCGCGCCGTACTGCACGGTCGGGATGCCGTGAGCCATCAGAATGTTGCCGTCGCCGACGTTGCCGAGCCGTCCCCAACCGCCCACCGTCGCGGGCACGCCGCTCGCGAGCCGCTGACCTTCGGCCAGCGCGGTCACGAGACGATGGTCGGGCTTGACCTCCATCGGGTCCTGGAACCAGCCGTCCTCCATGCCGTTCGCGGGAATCGTCATCTCCGCGTCGAACGCCGGATGGTCCTTCTTGATGTCGGCGAGCAGCCGCTGCACGTCTTGCCGCACGGTCTCGAGCGTCTGGCCCGGCACGGTGCGCAGCTGAAAGACCATCTCGCACTCGCGGCTCGACATGCCCGTGTAGCTCTTCTGGTAGTAGTGCTCCTTGTGCATCGTGTCGAACGTGTGCGTCGGAAATCCCGGCAGCTCCGGATGCGGCGTGAAGCGCAGCCAGCCGCCGGGGCGGATCGGATCCAGGCTCGGGCCGATGCGCCGGATGATCTCGGCCTGCTGCTCGATCGGATTCATGTACTGCGCCCGCGCCTCGGGGCTGTAGCGGAAGAACAGCTCGGGGCTCTTCGTCTTGATCCGCACCATGACGATGCCGACACAGACGTTCGCGATCGTGTTGGCGGAGTGCTCCATGTTGATCGCGAGATCCGTGCGCAGCCCCTTCTTCATCAGCGCGCGCGTGCCGGCGCCGCCGAGCTTGTGCGCGACGACCGGCGTGACGACGACGTCGCCGCGCAGCCGCACGCCCGACTTCACGATCGCCTCCACGGCGCAGATGGCGGCCACCACGCCGCCCTTGTCGTCGTGAGCGCCCATGCCCCAGACCCAGCCGTTCTCGAACTTGGCGCCGTAGGGATCCACGCTCCAGCCGCTCATCTCGACGCCGGGATCCATGTGGCCGTTGAGCATGAGGCTCGGCCCGCCGCCGGTGCCGCGCAGGCGGCCGATCGGCTGGCGCGTCGTCGTGCCCGGCTTGGCCCAGTGGGTGACGTCCATCATCTCGACGTCGAGACCGAGCTCCGACATGTAGTTCGCGAAATGATCGGCGAGCGCGCCTTCCTCGAAGGTCGTGCTCGGAATGCGGATCGCGGCCTGCTCGAGCGCGAGCACCTGCGTGTCCGTGATGCCGGCGAGAATTTTGTCGCGGTCGGCGCTGTTCGGCATCGCAGGCGCCCTACTCGATCACGAACATCTGCTCGGTCTTGAACTTGTCGGAGATCCACTGCGGCCCGCGCGCGCGGACGACGACCATGTCCTGGATGTGGTAGTAGTCCTTGGCGGGCTCGAGCGCCAGCACCATGCCCTCCTCGAGCACGATCGTGTTGCCGCGCGAGATCACCGGCTCCTGCTGATGCCACCACGCGCCCACGCTGTGGCCGGCGAGCTGGCTCGTGTAGCTCCACCCGTGCTTGGCAAACTCCTTCACCGTGAGCCCGTAGACGTCGCCCGCCGTCACACCGGGCCGGCACGCATCGATCACGCGGCCGTAGATCTCGCGCGTGATGCCGTAGTCGCGCACCTGCTCGGCGCTCGGTTTGCCGAGTACAGCGTTACGTGATTGGTGCCCTGGATACCCGTCGACGTACGCGACATAATCCGTGCGGACGATGTCGCCCTTCGCCCATGTGTGGTCGCTCTCGCCCGCGTAGGGAATGGTGTTGCGACTCGAATTCAAAATGCCGTGAGCCCAGTTGGCGCCACGGCGCAGGCAGCTGCCGATGATGCGGCTGTGAACCGCGCGCTCCGTCTCGCCTGCTTTGATCGTCGGAAAAACCTCGAGATACGCGTCGTCCAGCAGGTCGGCGCCTGTCTTGAGCCGCGCGATCTCGCCTTCCGTCTTGACCCAGCGTACTTCGTCCAGCATCGGCGCGCAGTCCACCATGGTCAGCTGCGGCAGCTCCCGCTGGACCTCCTCCCAGTGCGCGGCGCTGACGTAGTTTTTCTCGAGCCCGACGCGCTCGGCGCCGAGCCCGAGGCTCTTCAGCACCTGCGCCAGCTTCCGATACGGCGACTCGGTGTACGCCTCGTAGACCTCGACGCGCTTCACCCACGCGTCGCGCCGCGTGAGGCCTTCGGCGATCTTGTTGAGCACGATCACCGGCTCGCCGTTACGCGGCCAGACGAGCATCACGCCGCGCACGGAATCGGCGATGTCGAGATGCCGCGCCAGCGTCCCGGGATACGCGAGGCCGGAGAGGTACGTGAAGTTCTGCCCCGAGCGCGCGACGACGGCCGCGAGCCGGTGGCGGTCCATGTGCTCGTGCAGCCGGGGGACGTTGGCGATGATGTCGGACATCTCTCCTCCTCCGCGAGCTTCGACGAGCTTCACGCTTCGACGAGCGAACGGCAGGCGGACATTATAGCCGCGGGATTCGGACGTCTCAGTCCCGGCGTCCCGCCAGCAACAGCCGCCGCAGCCGCGCCGGCGTCAGCGGCATCTCCTCGATGCGCACGCCGAGAGCATCCTCCACCGCCGAGGCCACGACCGCCGGCACGGGCAGCGTCCCGGATTCACCGACGCCCTTGAGTCCCAGCGGATTCAGCGGCGACGGCGTCTCGAGATGATCGATTTCCAGCGGCGGAACGTCGTCGCTGCGCGGCAGCGCGTAGTCCATGAACGAGGCGCCCAGCCGCTGGCCGGTGTCGTCGTAGCGGATCTCCTCGGACAGCGCGCTGCCCAGCCCGAGCGCGATGGCGCCCTGCAACTGACCCTCGACGATCATCGGATTGATGAGCCGCCCGCTGTCGTGGCTGACCCAGTAACCGTGCAGATGGACCGCCGACGTGTCGGGATCCACCTCCACCAGCGCGACGTGAGCGCCGTTGGAATACGCGATGTCGGATGGCTGGAAATAATGCGTGGCCTCCAGACCGGGCGGCACGCCGGTCGAGGCCGGCGCGGCAGCGGCCGCGGACGCCAGTCGGCCGAGATCGATCGATCGTGACGCATCGCCACGGCGGGCGAACGCCTTGCCGTGCTGCTCGACGTCGTCCTCGGCGATTCCGAGCCCCTGCGCGGCGAGTCGCACACACTTTGCGCGTAGCTCGCGCGCCGCCAGCGCCACCGCGCTGCCGCCGACGACGGCGGCGCGGCTGGCAAACGTCCCGATGCCCTGCGTGATGCCGAGCGTGTCGCCGCCGATCACCGTCACATCGGCCGGCGTGACGCCGAGCGCGTCGGCCGCGACCTGCGCGAGCGTGGTCTCGAGGCCCTGGCCCTGCGACGGCACGCCGGTGAACACCGTGATGCGACCGGCGGCATCGGCGCGCACGGTCGCGCCCTCGAACGGACCGACACCGGTGAGCTCCACGTAGCAGGCGATGCCGACACCGAGCCGGCGCCCCTGCTGGCGGGCGTTCAGACATTCCTTCGTGAGGCGATCCCACTCCGACATCTCGAGCGCGCGGCGCAGGACGGCTGGATAGTCGCCGCTGTCGTAGATGACGTTGCCGAATCCGCGGTAGTTGGGCAGGCCGACGTTGTACGGCATGTCGGCCGGCTGCACGAGGTTCGCGAATCGGACGGCGGCGCGGTCGCGGCCGGTCTCGCGTGCGACCAGGTCCAGGGCGCGCTCGAGGACGAAGACGGCCTGCGGCTGGCCGGCGCCGCGGTAGGGCGTGACGGGCACGCGGTGGGTGTAGACGCTATCGAAGGTCACCTCGATGTTGGGAATGCCGTAGGGGCCCGACAACGTCGAGGCCGTGAGCATCGGCACCACCAGACCGCGCGGCGTGTAGGCGCCGGTGTCGTGGACGAAGTGATCGCGCAGGGCGAGCAGCCGGCCCTCCTCGTCGAAGCCGACCTCGACCGTATGCGTCTGCGTGCGCTCCTGCGTGGCCGTCAGCATGTGCTCCAGACGATCCTCGAGCCAGCGCACGGGACGGCCGAAGCGCATCGCGAGCAGCGGGATGAGCACGTCCTCCGGGTACACGATGAGCTTCGCGCCGAATCCGCCGCCGACGTCGGGTGCCATCACGCGCACCCGATGGGGCGGAAGATCGAGCACCTCGCAGATGAACTGGCGGATCTGATGCGGCGCCTGCGCCGACGCCCACACCGTCAGCAGCCCCGCCATCGCGCTGTACTCGGCGACGAGCCCGCGTGTCTCCAGCGGTTGGCCGCCGGCGCGGCCGATCGACAGGCTCAGCCGCGCGCGGCGCGGCGCCGCGGCCAGCGCGGTCGCCACGTCGCCGCGCGAGAGCGTCACGCGACCCGCGAGATTGTCGGGGATGTCGTCGTGCACCCGGTCGAGCGGCAACGGCTCCCAGGAGACGTCGATCAGCTCACGCGCATCCTCGGCGGCGCCGCGGCTCTCCGCGAGCACCACCGCCACCGCCTCGCCCACGAAGCGCGCGCGGTCGCCGGCCAACATCGAAAAGTTCTTGCCGCGCAGCGCCGCGTGCAGCGGCACGATCGCGAACGGGCGCGCGGCGGCACCGAGATCGGCGAACGTCACCACGCCGGCGACGCCGGGCGCCTCGACCGCGCGCGACGCGTCGATGCCTCCGATTCGTGCGTGGGCGTGGGGACTGCGGACGAAGACCGCGTGCAGCATGCCCGGCAGCGTGATGTCGCCGACGTAGCGCCCGCGCCCCTGCACAAGCCGCGGATCCTCCTTGCGGAGCAGCCGGTCACCGATGAATTTCACGTCGACAGTGTAACGAACCGTCGACGATTGACCAACGAGACCCCCGTCGCTACGCTGCCGGCTATGAAGCAACCACCGCTCACGGCCCGTCGCTGGACGCGCGTGGAATACGAGCGGCTCGTCGATCTCGGTGCCTTCGAGCAGGGCGACCCGGTCGAGCTGATCGGTGGCCAGCTCATCGTCGCGGAGCCGAAAGGCAGCGAGCATGCAGCGGCGACCGACATGGCGAGCGAGGCACTACGCGCGGCGTTGCCGGCGGGATGGATCGTCCGCGGGCAGAATCCTTTGGCCCTGGACGAAGAGTCTGCGCCTGAGCCGGACGTCGCCGTTGTCCGTGGCGCTCACGCCGACTATCGTCACGCGCATCCGGCGCGCCCCGCGCTGATCATCGAAGTGGCGGAATCGAGCCTCAGGTTCGACCGGATCGAGAAGGGCAGCCTCTACGCTCGCGCGGGGATCGTCGATTACTGGATCGTCAATTTGATCG
>Ga0114129_10014583_pt1 | contig 11197 bp, 10 predicted proteins | sample RhiMetdeltSRZDD1_FD_80071 | JGI IMG/M metagenome (GOLD analysis project Ga0114129, IMG submission 80071) | Populus rhizosphere microbial communities from Tennessee, USA - Rhizosphere MetaG P. deltoides SRZDD1 (version 2) (version 2) | ecosystem: Host-associated > Plants > Roots > Rhizosphere >... | reverse complement strand
TCCGATGATCTACCTGGCGTGGTCGCTGCGATACGGCCCGATTGTCGGCAGCAATCCCTGGGGCGCCGTCGGCCTCGAATGGACGACCACGTCGCCGCCACCGACGGAGAACTTCGCGCACCCGCCGATCGTCACCTGGGAGGCGTACGACTACCCGACGCAAGTGGAGGGACGCATTGCCTGAAGCGACCGCGCACGCGCAGGGGCACCACCCCGCGCTCGCGCATCAGTTCGAGAGCCTCGAACAGCAGAGGGAAGCATCCACGCTCGGCATGTGGGTCTTCCTCGGCACGGAGATCCTCTTCTTCGGAGGCGCGTTCGCGGCCTATTCGATTTATCGCACCTGGTATCCCGAGGCGTTCGCCGCCGGCAGCCGCTCGCTCGACATCACGCTGGGGGCCGTCAACACCGCCATCCTGATCACCAGCAGCTTGACGATGGCGCTGGCGGTGCATGCGGCGCAGACGGGCCGGCGCAAAGCTCTGCTCGCGTTGCTGGTTGCCACGATGGCATTGGGTGCGGCGTTTCTCGGCATCAAGGCGGTCGAGTACGCGCAGAAGTTCGCCGAGCATCACGTGCCGGGAACATCGTTTCACTTCGAGGAAGCGGCGCTCGAAGCGCACGCGCAGATTTTCTTCTCGCTCTACTTCGTGCTGACCGGCCTGCACGCGCTCCACATGATCATCGGGCTCGGGATCATGACGTGGATGCTGTGGTGGTCGTGGAATGGCACCATCACGCCTGAGTACGCCAGCCCGATCGAAATCAGCGGCCTCTACTGGCACTTCGTCGACATCGTCTGGATCTTTCTCTTTCCGCTGCTGTACCTCATCGGACGGCACGGGCCATGAGCCAGCACATCGTGCCGCCGCGCGTGTACTACACCGTCTTTGCCATGCTGATGCTCGGCACGGCGATCACGGTCGGCGTGTCGTTCCTCGACCTCGGCGCCTTCAACGCCATCGCGGCGCTAACGATTGCCGTGTTCAAGGCTGCGCTGGTCGTGCTGTTCTTCATGCACGTGAAGTACAGCACCAGGCTCACGTGGGTGGTCGTCACCGGCAGCGTTTTCTGGCTGGCGATTCTGCTCTCGCTCACGTTCAGTGATTACCTCACCCGATCGTGGCGGACTTACGGGTGATCGGGAAGGTGCTGCTCCATTCACGAGGGTGCTGCCTCATTCACGAGGGTGCTGCTCCACTTTCGAAGGGGCCGGACAATCCGCGAAAGTGCGTTGCTGTAGCGCTTGTCGTCGCAGCGCTTTTGCTGAAGGCTGGTGAAGCGAGCGGTCAATCGGCGGCGATCGCGATCGGCATCGAAGCGAGCCGGGATCGCGTCGAGTATCACTTCGACAATCCCTCGTCGTTCGACACGAGCAATCTCGTGCCGCACTTCTTCGAGCAGCGGTATGTCGCAGACAATATCTGGGCAACGCTAACTGCCTCGTATACGGCTGGCGTTCGGTGGCGGACGTTAGTGGCGGTCACGCCGAATCGCACGTCGCGCGCCGACGACTTCGATACGTTTTTCGATCCCGACGGCACGGTCTGGGTCTCGGGTACGACTGGCGATGCGGTGATGCGAGCGTTTCGAGTGGAGCAGCGCGCCGATCTCGGGAGCGCCGGCTCTCTGCGCCTGCAGACGGGTTACTCGCTGCGGTGGGAACGCGCGAAGTTTCTCGTCGGACACAAGACAGTGACGAAGAACGGCTTGCCGATCGAGACATTTGCGATCGACACGCGCGAGCGGACGCGAGTGTGGACGTATCAGTTCTTCGCGGGAGGCTCGTTCGTCAAGGCGCTCGGCAGCGCGTGGACGCTGACGGCGGGCGGCGACGTCAGCCCGGCGACCGTCGCTCGACTGGAGATCCAGCTCCCCGACAAATATCCCGGCCGCGATTTGACGTTCAGCGCGGCGGCGTTCGGTGCATCAGGAAGCGTGGAAATCGCCCGCGGTCGGTTCGCGATCGGCGTGGATGCCGACCGGATCTGGCGCTACCGATCGACATCGGCCGTCTCACGCAGGTCAGTTGCTGTTCGGATCGCCGTTCGAATCTAGTGCGGCCTTCAGGCCCTCCTTGAACGGCTCGCCGCAACAGCGGACCTGAAGGTCCGCACTACAGCCGCCTCGCGATTACTTTCTTATCGGTTTCAGCAGGACGTTGTCGTACAGCAGCGCGGCCACGCACGCGCCGGCAATCGGCGCCAGCCAGTACGCCCAGTGCCACTGCCAGTGCATCATCTCGAGCGCCGGGCCGAACGATCGCGCCGGGTTCATCGACGCGCCGGTGACCGCGCCGCCCGCGAGGATGTCGAACGCGACGGTGAGCCCGATGCCGAAGCCACCAATCTTCACCGCCTTGCCCCGCTCGTCCACCGCGGTGCCGTAGATCGACGTCATCAGCAGAAACGTCATCACGAACTCGCCGAGCAGGACCACGGCGGTCGTCGCCCACGGCGCCGGCAGCGGCAGACCGAGCGTGGTCTGCGCGACCGCGTCGACGGGAAACATCACGCGACACACGCCCGCCGCGGTGGTCGCGCCGGCGCACTGCGCGATGATGTAGAAGAGCGCCAGACCCGGCTTGATCCGGCCGGTGACCAGAAATCCTGATGTGACTGCCGGATTGAAATGCGCGCCCGACTCGCCGCCGAAGACGTTGACCGCGATCGACAGCGCGAGGCCGTGCGCCAGCGCGATACCGAGCAGCCCCGAGTTGCCGCCGACCGACGGGGTATTGCACAGAATTGCGGCAATGCCGGCGAAGCAGAGATAGAAGGTCCCCACGAACTCGGCAAGGCACGGCCTCAGCGTCTTCATCGGTAGCTCCTTTCGCGGTAGTTTGTCATAATTCGGAGCGGCCCGGCATCACCACTGTGAGCGATCCATCCGACTCCGCGCACCATACCTCGCTCGAAACCAGCATCGCGCTTCTCGAGACGATGTTCGACGCGACGCACGGCGGAATCCTCGTGCTGGATCTCAATCGCAACGTCGTCCGCTACAACCGGCGCTTCCTGCACATGTTCGGCTTCACCGCCGACGAGATGGATCGCGGCGGACTCGACGGCACCGTCGCGGCGCTGTCGGATCAACTCGAGCACGCCGATCGGCTGCTCGGCAACGCAGAGCGCTTCTTCAGCGATCCCGGCGCCGAGATCGTCGACACATTACGCTTCAAGGACGGCCGCGTCTACGAGCGCTTCGTTGCCCCGCACCGCGTCGACGACCGCGTCGTCGGGATCGTGGCGAGCTTCCACGACATCAGCCAGATGGTGCGTACTGAGCAGGCGCTCCAGTATCACCGGGCGTTTCTGGAAAAAGCGCAGGAAGTGGCGCACATCGGCAGCTGGGTCGCCGAGCTCGACGGATCGGAGCAGCTTGGCTGGTCGACCGAAACGCACCGGATTCTCGGCGTGCCGATTGGCGAATCGTCCACTCGCGCCGACGCGATGGTCAATTTCGTCCACCCGGACGATCGCGACGCCGTGCGGCGGATGAGCGAGTCGGCAATCGCCGACGACACGCCGTACGACATCGAACATCGCATCATCCGCGGCGACGGCGCCGTACGGTGGGTTCACACGAGAGCCGACGTCGTGCGCAACGAGGCCGGCAAACCGATGCGCATGGTCGGGACGCTCCAGGATGTCACCGATCGACGGCTGCTCGAAGACCAGCTGCGACAGGCGCAGAAGCTGGAAGCGATCGGCCGCCTGGCCGGCGGGATCGCACACGATCTGAACAACGCGCTCACCGCCATCGTCGGCTACACCGAGCTGTCGCTCGACGCGCTCGCTGACGGCCACCCGGCCCGCCCCGACGTACAGGAAATCCGCCGCGCCGCCGAGCGCGCCGAGTCGGTCACCCGGCAGCTGCTCGCGTTCAGCCGGAAGCAGCTGCTCGAACCGCGCGTCTTTTACGTCAGCGATTCCGTCGCGAGCCTCGGACGGATGCTCGAGCGCCTGCTGGGCAGCGGGGTCGAGCTCAAGACCGCCATCGCCGAGGAGGTGCCGCCGATTTACGGCGACCCGGGCCAGATCGAGCAGGCGATCATCAACCTCGCGGTGAATGCACGCGACGCCATGCCGAACGGCGGCCGCCTGACGCTCGGCGTCACGCTGGCAGACGTCGACGACGCGTTCGCGCAGGCGCATCGGCCGATGACGCCGGGTCTGTATGTCGAGCTCTCGGTGATCGATACCGGCGAGGGCATGGAGCCCGGGACGCAGGCCCACGTCTTCGAACCATTTTTCACGACCAAGGAAGTCGGCAAAGGCACCGGCCTCGGACTGGCCATGGTCTACGGCACCGTGAAACAGAGCGGCGGCTTCATTTTCGTGGAAAGCGAGCTCGGTAAGGGCACGGCGTTCCGGATGTACTTCCATCCGGCGCCGAAAAAGGAGCTGACCAGCGGGCCCAAAGCCGGCCAGTCGTCGATCAAGGGAACGGTCCTCGTCGTCGAAGACGAAGCAGCGGTGCGGAATCTCGTCGTCACGGCGCTCAAAGCGCAGGGATTTCGCGTGATTCCGGCGTCGAGTGGCGAAGAAGCGCTCAGGCTCGGGGCGGCCGAGCCGAACATCGATCTGTTGCTGACCGACGCGCACATGCCTGGTCTCAGCGGCATCGAGCTGGCGCGCACTCTGATAAAAGCCCGGCCGAACCTGCCCGTGATCGTCATGACCGGATACACCGACGATCCGCTGACGATCGATGGCGCCCGCGAGCCGGTGGTCCTCCTGCCGAAGCCGTTCACGCCCAAAGACATCCGTCAGAAAGTCGAGCTCGTCCTGCGCCGCGCGGTCTCGTAGGAAGCCGCCTGCATCGATGCGCGCCAGCCGCTCGCATGCGTCTTCGAGACCGGTGTCCGTTGACTGAGCCAGACGTCGCGCTGACCGATTTTCTGCTGTCGCTCGAGGCCGGGCTCTTCGCCGTGCTGCTCTGGCGATCGGGACCGGTCGACTCCGATCTCCGGCTTCCATTCGTCGTGTTCTTCGCCGCGACCGCACTCTCCGCGCTCACCGGCGGGATCGTCCACGGGTTTTTCACCGCCAACTACACGACGACAGGTGTTGCGCTGTGGCGCGTGGCGCTGATCGCGGTGGGTGTGGGTGCGGTGGCTACGTGGGCCATCGGCGCGCGGCTGCTGCTTCCGGCGTCGGCCGCGCGAACCCTGCTCATCGTCGTCACGATCGTTGCAGTCGCTTACGCGATCACGGTCGCCGCGGTGAGCGACGACTTCCGCATCGCGATCGCGCACTACCTGCCGCCCACGCTGTTTCTGCTGTGTGCGTTCGCGGCGGTCTACCAGCGAGACCGGCGCTTACCGCTGCTCGCCGGCGTGATCGGCATGGTGCTGACGCTCGTGGCGGCCTTCGTGCAGCAGCGGAAGATCGCCCTGCACCCGGTCTACTTCAATCACAACGCGCTCTATCATGCGATTCAGGCGGTTGGGTTGTTTCTGATTTACTTGACAGGACGTGGGTTGGTTCAGGCTGCAATTAGGAATTAGGAATTGCGAATGACGAAGAGCCGGGGCCGCCACGAAGACACGAAGACGCGAAGAAGACATTTCAAAAGGATTTCTTCTTCGTGCCTTCGAGTCTTCGTGGCTACTAAAAGCTGCCCCTGGTCTCGGTGGTGCTACCGTGAAGCTTTCAGCGTGACTTTCTGCACTCGCCAGTTGCTCAGCTCGCCGATCAGCAGCTCGTTTTCGCTGCGGCAGTCGATCGAGTTCACGAGCCCGAATTCCTTCGGGAGCTTCCCGGCTTTTCCGAACTTGCCGATCACCGTGCCGTTCAAATCCACTTTGTAGATCGCCGCGTCGTCCATGCCGTCGGCGTCGCCGGTGTGCGCGACGTAGAGAACCTGTCTCGGGCCTGGCGTGATGCAGAGCGCGGTTGGCGATCCCACGCCGGTGATGTTCCGTTTGTGGTTCCCTTCGCCGTCGAACACCTGCACGCGCTTGTTGCCCTCGTCGCCGACGAACACGTTGCCCTGCGCGTCGATCGCAATCCCGTGGACGATGTTGAATTGGCCGTTTTCGGAACCGCGCGATCCCCACGATTTGATGTAACGGCCGGACGGCTCGTACTTCGCCACGCGCGAGTTGCCGTAGCCGTCTGCGACGTAGATGTTGCCCGCGGCGTCCCACGCCACGTCGGTCGGTCTGACGAAGCTCTCGCCCTCGACGCCCGCGCCCGGCAGCCCGCCGCCACGGCCGCCGAATCCGCCAGCCGGCGCGCCGCCGGCGGGAGGTCCGCCGCGACCGGCCGCTTGATCACCGCCGCCGCGCCCGCCTCGTCCGCCCGGTTCGGCCGCACCGCGTCCTCCGCCGCCACCACCCGGAGGACCGCCGGCCGCAGGCGGCGGACCGGGTTGAACCGGCATACCGGCCGGCGTCGGGGTCAGCGACAGCGTCGGCACGCGAAGCACCTCAGGCTTGCGGCTGAGGACCATCTGCACCCGGCCGTTCGGATCGAACTTGATCACCTGCGTCGACATCTGATCGACGATCCAGACGTTGTCGCGCGGATCGACGCGGACCTGCTGCGCCTGCAGGAATCCGTAGGCGCCGTTGCCGATCTCACGCGTGAATTTTCCGTTGCGATCGAACTGGAACAGCCGCGAGCCGCCATGTGCGATGGCGCGCGACGTGCCGAGCGAGATGGTCGGATTGCCGGTGCGCGTGTAGAGGAAGATGTCGCCGCGCGAGTTGGTCGCTACCCCGGCGGCCTCGCCCATGTACAAGTTGTCGGGGAACTTCAGCAGGTCGGTCACCGAGTCGAAGGCAATCTCCGGCACTGACTGCGCGTAGCCGAGCGCCCCGGCCGCTGCGACCGCGGTAGCGATCAGGAACAGCTTCACCAAGCGATTCATGATCCCTCCTACTGCCTGCCCGCTTGCGCGGTCTGCGGAACCTGGGGACGAAGAATGAGCTTCTGCGCGCGCCACGCCGCAATTTCCGCGACGTAGAGCTCGTTCGGGTTGCGGCAGTCGATCTCGTGGACGCCGCTGAATTCCTTCAGCGCCTTGCCCGCTTTGCCGAACTTGCCGAGGATCGTGCCGTCGAGCTCCATCTTGTAGATCTCGCCGGTGAAGTCGCGCTGGGTCGCCGGGCTGCTGTCGGGCCACGAGTTCGAGACGAACAAGTACTGATGCGCGCCCGGCGAGACGCACACCGCCCACGGGTTGCCGACGTTGTCGTAGATCGCCTTCGGCGTGGGATTGAGATCGTTGTCGAACACCTGCACGCGCGCGTTGCCGCGGTCACCGACGTAGACGAGGCCTTTGCCGTCGACGGCGATCGAGTGCGGCGTGTTCAGCTGTCCCGGCGCGTTGCCGCGGCTGCCGACGTCGCGGACGAAGCGGCCGTTCTTGTCGTACTTCACCACGCGCGAGTTGACGTAGCCGTCGGACACGAAAATGTTGCCCTGCGGATCCCAGCCGATATCGGTCTGCCGGCCGAAGTTATACGGCTTGGGTGGCGCCGCGGGCAGCGAGGTTTCGAACGCGCCGCCAACCGGCTCGGGCCGGCGGCCGAGCACCATCATCACGCGGCCCTCCGGATTGAACTTGATGATCGTGTTGGTGCCCTCGTCGACCGCCCAGATGTTGTCCTGCGGATCGACGCGGATGGTGTGCGCGAACTCGAGGCCGTAGAGCCCCTGTCCGATCTCGCGGACGTAGTTGCCGTTTTGATCGAACTCGAGGATCTTCGTGTCGCCGCTGCGCGTGTAGACGAACACGTGCCCCTTCGAATTCGTGGCGATGCCGATGCCCTCGCCGAAGTACTGATCGGGTGGCAGCTTGAAGAAGTTCGCGACCGACTCGAACGGGATCTCCGGAACGTTGGTCGCTTTCGCCTTGGTCTGGGCGACGAGCGGCACCGCGCCGAAGAGCAACACGGCGAGGAGCAACGACAGAACACGCTTCATGAGGGGCCTCCGAAAAAGAGTGCAGATTCGTCCCGAATCCGGGGCGCGCAATCAGGCAATTTATACCCGCGGACGCGATTGTTCAACTCGACGAACCGCTTCGGCCACAATCGCGGCGTTATCGGGGGCAGGCGATCCGTCCGGCAGGACGAGCATGTCTTCGAGCCCGGCCCGGGTGTCGTAACCGCGCCGCGCCACGTCATCGATCACGCCCCAGGCGCTGGCATTGCTGCCGTGGAGCAGCCGCGGCGCCTTGATCCCCGCCCGATCGAGGACCGCCACCATCTCGTCGGCCGATTTGAGCGCCGCCGGTGCGTCCGCGCCGCGCGGCTCGATCAGAATCCGCAGGCACCGCGGACCGAGGCCGCTTCGGACGAGTTCCTCGGCCGCCGCCGCGTCGGCGAGCCCCGCCTCGACGCCGACGCCTCTCTCGATGAGGCGCGAGGCGAGCGCCGGCGACCCGGCCTCGTTGAAGTTCACCGACGCAAAATCAGGAAGCACGGTCCACTTCGACGCGATCGCCACGCGCCGGTCGGGATCCTTCACGATGTTCAGCAGCGTGCTGATCCCCATCGGCACCTTGCCAATCGCCAGGCGCACGGCCGAGACGCAGCGCGCCACGTCCTCGGGATCGAGGCTCTGCTCGAGATCCGGTCCGCGCACGTGCACGTGGATCGCGCCGGCGCCCGCCCGGACCGACGCCGCGGCCGCCCAGCCCATCGCGACCGGTGTGACCGGCAGCGCAGGGTGGGCATCGGGACGACGAGCGCCATTGATGCACGCCTTGACCAACACCGCGCGATTATACTTACCGGCGATCCTTGAATTTGAGGATTTGAGGATGTGAGGATCTGAGGATTTGATGTGAGGATGTGAGGATCTAAGGATTTGAGGATTTATTTGAGGATTTATGTGAGGCGCACTATGAAACGCATGCTCGCGCTCGCGTGTGTCGTGGCGGTCGGCGCAGCCTCGACGGCGTACCTTCGATCCTCCCTCGTGTCCGCTGCTGCTGAAAAAGTGCTGAACAATCTCGACGTGATAGCTCTGTCGTCCGACATCAGCCGCGTGACCGGCGGCGACGCGCTGCTGCGGATTTCCGTGCCGGCAGCGACGCCAGTGGACACGGTGAAAGTGACCGTCGCCGGCCGCGACTTGAGCGGCGCGTTTCGCAGCACAGCGCCCAACGTCTTCCTTGGCCTCGTGACGGGACTCGACAACGGCAAGAACGCCGTCACCGTCAGCGCCGGCGGGAAGAATGCGATCGTCGATCTCGTCAATTACCCGATCACCGGCCCGATCACCTCCGGCCCGTGGATTCAGCCGTTCATCTGCCAGACGAACGTTTTCAAGCTGCCGGACGGGACAACGCTCGGTCCGCCGCTCGACGCCAATTGCTCCGCGAAAACCGTCGTGCAGTACATCTACCGCACGACCGGCGCTGAACCGACATTCAAGCACCTGCCGACACCGGCGACCGCCGCGAACCTGCCCGCCGATCTCGCGAAGACCACGACGACGGGCGGCGTGACGATGAACTTCATCGTGCGGGTGGAAACCGGCACGATGAATCGCGGCATCTATCAGAATGTCGTGCTCTTCGATCCGACGATCGATGTGCCGCCGACACCGTTCGCTCCACCGAAGGGCTGGAACCATCGTCTGATCGCCATGCACGGCAGCGGCTGCCCGAGCGGCTGGTACATCCAGGGTCCGCAGCTCGGCGCCCAGATCATCGATCCGGTGCGGCTCGGCGAAGGCTACGCGCTCTTCAACAACACGCTGAACCATCCGACCAACAGCTGCAACGCGGTGGTCGCCGGCGAGACCGCGGCGATGGGCAAGGAGCACTTCATCGAGACGTTCGGCGTACCTTTCTATACCTTCACGACCGGCGGTTCGGGCGGCGCGTACACCAGCCTCCAGATCGCAGACGCGTTCCCGGGGCTGTTCGACGGCGTCACGATCAGCGCGACGTTCCCCGACGCGCTGGCGATTGCGCTGTCTGGTTCCGACGGCCGCCTGCTGATGCACTACTTCACGGCGACCGATCCATCCGGATTCAGTGAGGCGCAGAAAGTCGCCGTCAGCGGCTATCACGGCATGAAAGCGTTCCTCGACGCGGCCAACCAGTCGCAGCGCACCGATCCGGTGCCCAATCGCGCCGACATCGAGGGCTACCAGTCGGCGCGCTGGAATGCCGCGGTGCCCGAGGATCTCCGGTACGATCCGGTGAAGAACCCGAAAGGCGCGCGGCCAACGGTGTTCGACGTGGCCAGAAACGTCTACGGGCGCAACCCCGCGACCGGCGCAGCGCTTCGTCCGTTCGACAACGTCGGCGTGCAGTACGGGCTCAACGCGCTCAACAGCGGCGCGATCACGCCGAAGCAGTTCCTCGATCTCAACGAAAAAATCGGCGGCGTCGATCAGGACGCCAACTACACGGCCGCGCGCGCCGTGGGTGATGCGGGCGCGATCAAGCGCGCGTATCAAAGCGGCCTGATGCTCGGCGCCAACGGCGGTCTGACGTCGATTCCGATCTTCGACAACGCCACCTCCAACGAGACCGGTGGGTACCATTACGGCTGGTTCCACTTCGCGCTGCGCGAGCGGCTGCGGCAGGGCGCCGGCAACGCGGACAACATGGTGATGTGGCGCGCCGTGAATGCGGCCGCCGCGAAGGACACCTTCGACGCGTGGATGGTGGCCTACAAGTCGGACACCTCGAGCGATCCGCAGCGAACGAAAGTCACTCGCGCCAAACCGAAGCTGGCTGCTGACGGCTGCTACGACAAGTCGACGCCGCCGCTGTTCGTGCCGGATGCGCTCCCGTTCACGACCAAACCGGTGTCGAAGTGCAGCGAGCTGTATCCGGTGTACTCGAACCCGCGTCACGAGGCGAGCGGTCCGCTCGCGGCGAACGTGCTGAAGTGCCAGCTGAAGCCGATTGACCCCAAGGACTACAAAGTGACCTTCAGCGACGCGGAGCGTTCACGACTGAGCAGTGTTTTTCCGGGCGGCGTATGCGACTGGTCGAAGCCCGGCGTCAATCAGACGCCGGTCGTACCGTGGGCCTCGTTCGGCCCGTCGCCGAAAAATCTCGTATTCGATGTCACGAAACAATAGCGGGCGGAGCCCGCATCCCTCGACTTCGCTCGGGATGCCCTGAGCGAGGCGAAACACCGCACGAGTCAAAGGGCAGAGTCGGCAGAGCACGCAAAATGGTTGAGTCTGTCTTGTTGGCGGCGGACGCAACGGAG
>Ga0114129_10014579_pt1 | contig 11198 bp, 9 predicted proteins | sample RhiMetdeltSRZDD1_FD_80071 | JGI IMG/M metagenome (GOLD analysis project Ga0114129, IMG submission 80071) | Populus rhizosphere microbial communities from Tennessee, USA - Rhizosphere MetaG P. deltoides SRZDD1 (version 2) (version 2) | ecosystem: Host-associated > Plants > Roots > Rhizosphere >... | reverse complement strand
TCTCGACGGACGCCGACATCCTGATCAAGATCGATCCGGACACAGACGTTCGACGTCGCTTATCGCTCCTGCCGTCGCCGACGGACTCTTCGATCTTTGGAACCGTTCAATCAGCAGGATCGATGCGTGCTCTCAGCATCCAGGGAGGGTGCATCGTCGTTCCTCGCGCGGCGGCCATGGTGCTGGCGGGCAGCGGGCTGCTCAATTCCGAGCGTCTGAAGCCTCCAGCGCTCGAATGGACCCTCGACGCAACGAGCCGGGCCCGGGCCGCCTCGGGGCTGACAAGCTCCGACCAGACGCTGGGATGGGCCTGCCGTGAGCTTGGCGTTCCCTGCAAGGATCATCCTGAAGTGTGTTCCGGATATCAGCCGAGTCTGATGGATACCATCACGGCACGTCGGGTTGCCGTATTCCATCCACGTTTTGAAATGAAACATCTCGTCGATCCCGCCTTCTATTTCAGCGGACTCAGAACCGCGGTCAGAGACGCGCTGCGGACGCGGGAAGACTGCGGGGCACACTAGTTCACGGGCGCTGTACTCTCGAGGCCGCCCAGGCCTGGGAATCTTTCATGAGTCCGAGATCGACGAGCTGCCGCGTGCCGACAAAACAGACCGATTCGTCGTTCGATAGGGTCAAATCCGGATCCTTCCTCAGTCTGTCGGCGTACCGTTGATATTCGGCTGCCCCATCGTAGCGTTCACCGCGCTCGGCCTCCTGGGTAGCCCGATCGTGAAAATCGTGCAGGAACTTGAAATGCAGGAGCGCTCCTGTTTCCGGTGCGACAATCTTGGATGATATCCAGTGCATGTTGAAGCGCGTGGAGGTCTCATTCCACCGGACAAGCGGAACTTTGGTGAGACAGGGCGGGTTGCGCCTCCGCCGCGCACGCAGCCACGGCGTCTCACGAAGAATCGGCGCTCGATGTGCTACGCCCTCCAGCAGGGCGTCGCCGATCCTCGCACCCAGGCCGCGCGTTCTGAACTCGGGGTAGAACACTCGTTCGCGCATTCCGCCTCTGATGACAACTCCCGGGCACAGGTCAGCCGGCGACATGTCGTACGGGCCGGGATCGAAATACGACGCCGTCGCGAGCAGGTTATCGCCAGCGTCGTAGTGGCACTTCTTCAAAGACCCGGAGGGGTACAGATCGAGAAGTATGCACGCTAGCGCCTCGGAGCCAACGCGATCCAGATATTCGGTGAACCTGTGCAATGACTCGTGCTCGCTCCCGGGGTACACAAGGAGCTCATCGATGTCCACCGTCACGCACCACGATCCGACTCCGAATTCGGTGAGAAGTGCATTCACCCAGGCGACACCCCTGCCAGCCTCGCTGTACCGATCTCTTGTCGCGTAGAGATGAACGTCGGGTTGGGCGGCCAGGTACTCGGCGGATCCATCGGACGAATCGTTGTCGACGATGAAGAACCGATCGACGCCCAGACCGCGATAATGCTCGAGAAAAGCCGGAAGACGAAGACGCTCGTCCCGGCACCTCGCGAACGCACGAACTTCGCCTGGCGCTGCCGGGGGGCGGCGATCGATGGTCCGGTCTACGAGCACATGACAGTGATTGGACACCTGCATTTTCCGGAGCCGGCGTTCAGTGTCTCGAAAAAGCGCCCGCATGTCGATTGACGGGAAGCTCGTCGAGCGCCTCTATCGTCGTTCAAATGCCGAGAGGTGGCGCGTGCCGATGCATCTCTTCGCCGAGGCGCTCGAGGCGAGCGCCGGACGCGCTCGCGCCGGCGCGCAGTCCGGGGATCTGGAGCGCTACCTCACGGCCCTGCACCTGGAAGATCTGGCGCTTGCGTGCGCGTGCGCTGCTGGCGACGAGAGCGCGTGGGAGCACTTCGTCTTCGAGCAGCGGCCGCGTCTCTATCGCGCCGCCGACGCGATCGATCCCGGGGGAGGCGCCCGCGACCTCGCGGATTCACTGTACGCGGAGCTCTTCGGACTTCGAGACCGGGCGGGCGAGCGGCAGTCGCTGTTCCGCTACTTCCATGGACGCAGCAGCCTGACCACGTGGTTGCGTGCCGTGCTCGCTCAGCGGCACGTCGACCGGCTGCGGACGAATCGTCGTCTTGAAGCTCTGCCGGATGACGACTCGTCCGCTGCCCTTCCGGCTCCCAGTTCGCCGATCGAACCGGATCGGGATCGCTATCTGGAATTGATTCGTCAGGCGTTGGAGCGCGCGGTTGCGCACCTGCCGCCGCGCGACCGGCTCCGGCTGGCCTGTTACTATGCGCAGGAATTGACGCTCGCGGAGACGGGTCGCCTGCTCGGCGAGCACGAAGCCACCTCCTCTCGTCAGCTCGCACGCACGCGCAGGGCGATCAGGGACGACGTGGAACGTCAGCTGCGGGTGGAGTGCGGGCTGACAGACATCGAGGTGGCGCAGTGCTTTGCATGTGTCTCCCAGGACGCGGGTCCGCTCGACCTGAAGCAGATACTCGACGTTGGTTCCGGGCGCAAGGAATCTGCGCCCGATCGTTCCACTTGAGAGGACGGCACTGTGGACACCTCGCGTGAACGGGACCAGTCGGTCGAGCGGTTGCTTCGGCAGTCGCTCCAGACGCCGCGACCTGGCGGCGTGACGGACTCGTGTCTCGATGCTGAGACGCTCGCTGCCTGGATCGACGGCGGCCTGTCCGGCGCGGCACTCGAGATGGCGCAGACCCACGTAGCGGACTGCGCTCGCTGCCAGTCCCTCGTCGGGGCCATCGCTCGGACCAACGCAGTTGTCGCGCAACCGGAACCCGAACGAGCCCTGCGCCGGTGGCTCCCGTGGCTTGTGCCTCTAACGGCGGCCGCGGCCGCAGTCGCGTTGTGGGTCGCCGTCCCTGGTGATTTGAGCGATCGTGTTGCTCCTCAGCGCCCGGCGGAAGTAAAGACGCAAACCGCGGAAACGAACACGCAACAGCCCGCCTTGCTCGACAACCAGCCTCAAGCGTCAACCGCTAGAACGGCAACGCCGGCTGCACCGTCGGCCGACAAGAAAGCCGAGACCCAGGTCATTGCGCCGGAGTTGGGCAAAGAGATCGCACGGCTCGAGGCCGACGGCCTGCAACGACAGGAATCAGCTGCGGCACCAGCCGCTGCGGCTCCGTCGGCCCCGGTCGCAGCGGAAGCCTCGGCTCCCGCGGCGGCCGCACCACCGGCTGCGCCTGCACCGAATCCAGCGCGCCTGGCACGGTCGGCCAATAGCCTTGCCGAAACGATCGCTGTCGCAAACGAGATCGTATCGCCCGATCGTTTGATCCGCTGGCGCATTGCCGGGTCCGTCGTGGAGCGTTCCACCAACGGCGGTGCGAGCTGGGACGCCGTGCCTACCGGCATCGCCGCCGTACTCACGGCGGGCGCCGCGCCAACGACGACGGTGTGCTGGGTGGTTGGCCGCGGCGGAGTCGTACTGCTCACCACCGACGGTCGCACCTGGCGTCGCGTGGCGTTTCCCGAGATGACGGATTTGTCAGCTGTGAGGGCTACCGACGCCCGCACGGCGTCAGTCTCGACTGCCGACGGCCGAATTTTCAGCACATCGGACGGCGGCGCCACCTGGGATCGCCCGTAGCGAGAGCAACTTTCACTGCCACGTACCACCGAGACTCCGAGACACCGAGAGATTCATTCCGGTTTTGCCTCGGTGCCTCGGTGCCTCGGTGTTCCGTCATAGCGAAAAGCGGTTCGCTGCAAGAAATCCGGATGACTCCGTTCTAAGGACAGAAGGAGCCATCACATGTCTGCACGATTCTGGTTTGCGCCGTTCATCCTCGCCATCACCGCCGTAGCGCCCGTCCACCCAACCTCCACGCCATCGGCCGCGCCGGCGGCGGCGCAGGATCCGGCGACGACAACTACGCTCGACGACCAGGCGGAGCTGGCCGTCACGATTTACAACTCGGACATCGCACTCGTTCGAGACGTTCGCAATCTCCAGATCGGGCGCGGGACGTCGGATCTGCACTTCATGGACATCGCCGCCACCGTGAATCCCGCCACCGTGCACTTTCGATCGCTGACCGAGCCGTCGCGCGTGAGCGTCGTTGAGCAGAATTACGAGTACGACCTCCTCGAGCCCGAGAAGCTCCTGCGGAAGTACGTCGGCCGCGAGGTCACGCTCGTGCGAACGCGGTACGAGGGAAACACGACGCGTGACGAAGAAGTGAAAGCGCGTCTGCTCAGCTACAACAACGCGCCCATCTGGGAGATCGGCGGTGAAATCGTGACCGGCATGCCGGCCAGTCATATCAAGTTTCCCGAATTGCCGGGAAATCTGTATTCACGGCCCACGCTGATCTGGACTCTCGACAACACTGGTGGAACGCGACACCGCGTGGAGGCATCGTACCTGGCGGGCAAGCTCTCGTGGAACGCGGACTATGTTCTGACCGTCGCGCGTGACGACAAAACAGCCGACGTCGACGGCTGGGTGACAGTCGTCAACGGGAGCGGGACCTCGTTCAAGAACGCGAAGCTTCAGCTTGTCGCGGGAGACCTGAACCGCGTGAGGCAGGCCATCGGACGAATGGAAATGGATGCGATGCGTAAGAGCGTCAACGAAGCCGCGGCGCCGTCGATGTCTCAGGAGGCCTTCTCGGACTACCACCTGTATACGCTCGCTCGAAAGACCACGGTCAACAACAGCGAGACGAAGCAGGTGAGCATGCTGGGAGCAACGGCGTTCCCCGTGCAGAAGCGCTACGTGGTCGAGGGCCAGGCATTCTACTACCACAACGCGCAGCATCCGGGCGCGCCGATCAAAGACGTGGTGCAGGTGTTCTACCAGTTCAAGAACGAAGAGAAGGCCGGACTCGGCATGCCGATGCCGTCGGGGACCGTACGCGTCTACCAGTCCGACTCGAAGGGCGGCGTGCAGTTCGTCGGCGAAGACCGGATCGGCCATACGCCGAAGGACGAGGCAATCAACCTCAAGATCGGGAACGCATTCGATGTCGTGTGCGAGCGAAAGCAGACAGACTTCGAGAAAATCGCGGGCAACACCTACGAGGTCGAGTACGAGGTCACGCTGCGCAACCACAAGACCACCCCGGTCTCGATCGAAGTGAACGAGCCGATTGGCGGCACGTGGCGCATGCTGCAGTCATCGCACACGTGGGAGAAAACCTCGGCGTGGGCCGCGCAGTTCGCGGTGCCGGTCGGGGCGGACGGCGCCGTGACGTTGAAGTACCGAGTTCGAGTGACCTACTGAGGCCGGTGACCTGTCGCCGTTGACCGCGGCGTGCGCGGCGCGGACCTTCCAGGTCCGTGGGTGTGACGTGGCGCGAGGGAGGAGCACGGTTGACGCCGTGCTGCTCCTCGCGGACACTGAGGCCGTCATGATGCCGAACCAGGCGGTTGTCGACAGGGCCGTGAACAGACCAGGACAAGTGCTGTTCGCGAGCCTGATCGGCACGACGATCGAGTTCTTCGACTTCTACATCTACGCGACCGCCGCAGTCCTCGTCTTCCCAAGCTTGTTCTTCCCGGCATCCGATCCTGCGTCGGCCAGGCTCGCGTCGCTCGCCACCTTCGCGATTGCGTTCATCGCGCGCCCGATCGGCTCGGCGCTCTTCGGCCATTTCGGCGACCGGATCGGCCGCAAGACGACGCTGGTCGCCGCGCTGCTGACGATGGGCATCTCCACGGTGTCCATTGGCCTCCTCCCGACGTACAGCACGATTGGCGTCGCGGCGCCGGCGCTCCTCGCGCTCTGCCGCTTCGGTCAGGGCCTTGGCCTCGGCGGCGAATGGGGCGGTGCCGTGCTGCTGGCGATCGAGAACGCGCCTCCAGGAAAACGGGCGTGGTACGGCATGTTCCCGCAGCTCGGCGCCCCAATCGGCTTCTTTCTGTCGGGTGGGGTGTTCCTCGTGCTTTCCAGGTGGCTGACCAACGAGCAGTTCTTTGCGTACGGGTGGCGCATTCCGTTTCTGGCCAGTGCCGCGCTGGTGCTGGTCGGACTCTACGTGCGGCTCACGATCACCGAGACGCCGGTCTTCCGCGAAGCGCTGAACCGCAAGGAGCGCGTGAGAGTGCCGATGGTCGTCGTGTTCCGCGACCACCCGGGCGCGCTCGTGAAGGGCATCCTGACGTCGCTCGCCACGTTCGTGCTCTTCTACCTGATGACGGTGTTCGCGCTGTCCTGGGGTACGACCGCTCTCGGCTACAGCCGTGAGACCTTCCTGCTGATACAGCTCTTCGGCATTGTGTTTTTCGCGCTGACCATTCCACTCAGCGCCATCATCGCGGAGCGCGGCCGCAAACGGGCGCTTCTCGGGGTCACCATCGCGATCGGCGCGTTCGGCCTGGTCATGGCGCCGATGCTCAGCGCCGGGACGGCGGGCGCCATGGCGGCGATGGCGCTTGGCCTCGGGCTGATGGGGCTCACCTACGGCCCGCTCGGCACGGTCCTGTCGGAGATGTTCCCCACGGCAATCCGGTACACCGGCAGCTCGCTCACCTTCAATTTCGCGGGGATTTTCGGTGCGTCGCTCGCGCCGTACATCGCTACGTATCTGGCCAACACCTACGGTCTTCAATACGTCGGCTATTACCTGGTCGCAGCTGCCGGGTTAACGTTAATTGGCCTTCTTGGGACCCGCGAGACGAAGGACGATCGCCTCTAGGCCTCCCCCGTCTTCCCACTTGCGTCCGGCGGCGTCTCATGCCACCCTTCCGCCCGCCGGGAGGACATGATGAGCAATCTCACGCGAAGGCGGAACGTCGTTGTCGGTGCTGGATTCGGCGCACTCCTCGTACTGCTTGCCGTCGGCCAGACGGTGCTCGAAAAAACAGCGGCCGCGCAGAGCAAAGCCGGCGTCCAGGCGCCGCGGTTCGAAGTGGACCCGCTGTGGCCGAAGCCGCTGCCAAACCACTGGATTCTTGGATCCGCGATCGGCGTCTGGGTGGACGCGGACGATCACATCTGGATCATTCATCGAAGTTCTGCGACGCTTGGCAACAACGAAAAGCCGCTCGAGATGGGGACGGGTGAATGCTGCGCGGGCGCGCCGCCGGTACTCGAGTTCGATCAGGCCGGCAACCTGCTGCGGCACTGGGGCGGCCCGGGTGCGGGATACGAGTGGCCCGACTCGAACCACGGGATTTTCATAGACCACAAAGGCAACGTCTGGATCGGCGGCAACGGCGGCCCGGACTCGCACGTCCTGAAGTTCACCAAGGATGGCAAGTTCCTGATGCAGTCCGGCAAGAAGGGCGCGCGCCGCAAGACGGGCGCGGCAGCCGGCGGCAATGAAGGCGACGTCGCGGGCTTCGTCGGAGGCAGCAACGATGAGGTGAGCTTCGGACGCGTCGCGAAGATTTTCGTCGACGCAAAGGCCAACGAGGCGTACATCGCGGACGGCTACCTCAATAAGCGCGTCGCGGTGCTCGACGCCGACACCGGCAAGCTCAAGCGATTCTGGGGCGCCTACGGCAACAAGCCCGATGACACGCCGCTGCCGGCGTACGATCCCGCCGCGCCGCCGGCGCAGCAATTCCGCAACCCCGTGCACTGCGCCGATATGTCAGTCGATCGCCTCCTGTACGTCTGCGATCGCGTTGGCGACCGGCTCCAGGTCTTTACGCCGGAGGGCAAGTTCGTCAAGGAAGGGTTTTTCGCGAAGAATACGAAAAACGCCGGCTCGGTCTGGGACATCGCGTTCTCCAAAGACCCGCAGCAGAAGTACATCTTCATGGCGGACGGTGTGAACGAGAAAGTGAAAGTGGTCGATCGTCAGACCTTGCAGGAGGTGACGACCTTCGGGGATGGCGGCCGCCAGCCCGGGCAGTTCTACGGCGTGCACAGCATCGCGATCGACTCGAAGGGAAACCTCTACACGACCGAAACGTACGAAGGTAAACGCCTTCAGAAGTTCGTGTACAAAGGGATGGCGGCGGTGAACAAGGCGGACCAGGGAACGACCTGGCCAAGCACACGATAGTCGCGTCAGGCCACGCGTCCTATGAAGACCAGTAGGCGGCGCGGACCCTTTGGGTCCGCGCTGCGACACGCGTTGCTCCTGGTCGCGCTGGTCTTTCCAGCGGCCCGCCTCTCCGCTCACGACATCCCGAGGGACGTAACGGTACAGGCGTTCGCCAAGCCGGAAGGCCAGACGCTGCGGCTGCTGATGCGCGTGCCGCTCAAGGCGATCATGGACATCGAGTTCCCCCGCCGCGAGCGCGATTACGTGGACCTGTCGCGTGTCGATCAGGCCCTCCGCGACGCGGCGACGGTCTGGCTGTCGAACAAGATCGAGATCTACGAAGGCGACACGCTTCTTGAAAACCCGCGGATCGTGTCGACTCGTATGTCGCTGGAGTCGGATCGATCCTTCGGCGCCTACGAGGAGGCGCTCGCGCACGTCACCGGCCCCACGCTGCCGGCAGACACCACGATTTTCTGGGAACAAGGACTGCTCGACGTGCTTTTCGAGTACCCGATTCAGTCCGATCGATCGCGTTTCTCGATCCACGCGGCGTTCGATCGGCTCGCGCTGTCGGTCATCACGGCACTACGTTTTCTGCCTCCTGGCGGCGTCGTCCGCGCATACGAGCTTCCAGGCGATGCCGGACTGGTCAGGCTCGATCCGCGATGGCACCAGGCGGCGATGCGCTTCGTCGGCCTCGGCTTCTTCCATATCCTGGACGGCATCGACCACCTGCTGTTCCTGCTCTGCCTCGTGATCCCCTTCCGCCGAGCGCGAGCGCTCATTCCGATCGTCACCTCGTTCACCGTCGCGCACTCAATTACCCTTATCGCGTCAGCCTACAACTACGCGCCTGACGCACTCTGGTTTCCGCCGCTCATCGAGACGCTCATTGCGATGTCCATCGTCTACATGGCGCTGGAGAATATCGTGGCTGCCCGGCTGGCGCGACGGTGGATCATCACGTTCCTGTTCGGTCTCGTCCATGGATTCGGATTCTCATTTGGCCTCGAGCACACGCTGCAGTTCGCCGGCTCGCACCTGCTGACATCGCTGCTGTCGTTCAACGTCGGCGTTGAGCTGGGCCAGCTTCTCGTCCTCGCGCTGCTCGTTCCCGCCCTCGAAGTCCTGTTCCGGTTCGTCGTTGCAGAACGAATGGGCACCATCATTCTCTCGGCGCTCATCGCTCATACCGGCTGGCACTGGATGACCGACCGCTTCGGCGTGCTGCGTCAGTTTCCCTGGCCAACGGTCACCGCTGCCGACCTCGCGAGCGGCATTCGGTGGCTGACGATCATCGTGGCTGTCGCGGCGATCGCGTGGCTCGTCTTCGTCCTGACGCAACGTTCGTCGAGGCCGGGTGCGGGCGAGACGGCGGTCGGAGCCGAGAAATAGGCGGAGCCGCGGCCTCATTGCTCATGCTGTGGGTTCTCGTCCCCGGGCTCATAGCCGTTGTGCTCGCGCACACGGCGCCATTTCCGTTCCTGCTCGAAACGTTCGCGCCGTCGCGATCGCTGTGGAGAATGCCGCGCGACGCGACCGCGCCACCGACCGTCTATCTGACGTTCGATGATGGCCCCAACCCGACCGCGACGCCCGAGCTCCTCGACGTGCTGCGCGACACAGGCGCCCGCGCGACGTTCTTCCTCATCGACGCGCACATTACCGACGCAACCGCGAGCCTCGTGCAGCGGATGTTCGACGAAGGGCACGGCGTCGCACTGCACTCGGACACCCGCGCGCTGATGGTCAAGACGCCGGACGACCTCGCGGCGCTGCTGAACCGCAATGCGGATCGCATTGAACGCCTGGCGGGCCAGCGCCCGTGCCCGCTCTTCAGGCCGCACGCAGGCTGGCGCAGCGGCGCGATGTACGAGGCCCTGATCAAGATGGATTACAGGCTCGTTGGATGGACGTGGGGCCTCTGGGACTGGAATTGGTACCGCGCTCGCGAGGCGGAAGGGCTCGCGCAGCGACTCGCGCGCCGCGTGTCCGACGGCGACATTGTCGTGATGCACGACGGCCACCACGTGAACCCTGGCGCCGACCGCAGGTATGCCGTCGAGGCGACGCGCCTGCTGGTTCCGGCGCTCAGGGCGCGCGGCTACCGCTTCGAAGCCCTCTGCGGCTAATTGCTCCCTTTCATGGTCGCATAGACCTGGGCGATGTGAATCTTGGGCTGGGCGTCATACCGCTCCCATGCCTTGTACTCAGGAAAGCTCAGCGACTGCTGAATCTCCGCAAGGCTCTTCCCAGCACCGATTCCCGCTGCGACCCCCGTGGACAACTTCTCCAGGTACTGGCGCAACGCGGTGACGTCTTCCTTCTTGCCGCTCAGCGCGTGGCCGGTTGCGGCAATATCGAAGTCCAGCTTCTCGACCGTGCGAAGTGCGTCGATCCACGAGCCGACCGTTGGCGTGACGCCTCCAGGAAACCGCTTCGCCTGAACGATGTCCGCGCTGAAGATGACTCGCTCCGCTGGAAAATGGAGTACGGACGAGTCCGGCGCGTGCGCCATGCCGGTGTGCACCATGACCACGGTCTTCCCGCCGAGCGTGACCGTATGCCGATCGGAATAGGTTGTTGTCGGCGGGTGAACATCGTTGAGCGCCCCGCGGGCGATTTCAGCGCCGCTCAACGCGCCGTCCTGGTTCGCGTCGGTCAACGCAAAATTGGCCGGCATGTTCCCCTTCGCCTCGGTGCGCTCGATCCGGCCGTTGCGGTTCGCATCCATGCCCGTCAGGTCCGACGGCAGCGGAAGATTGCCTGCGGGCAGCGTCAGTGCCTCCGGCATATTGGCGTGAGCAACGAACTGGGCGGTGTCGGCGAAGACCGCGCCTCCGGACGCGTGATCCCAGTCGTGATGCGTGTAGAGCACATACCGAACGGGACGGTTGAATCGCCGCTGGAGCTCGGACTTGAGCCACATCGAGAAATCCCGGTTGATGGGATCCGACATGATGATCCCCTCGGGGGTCACCAGGAACACGGTGTAGTGGTTGTCGTTCTGCGCGCGGTACAGATCGGGAGCGATGTTGACGATTCCGCGGGGCGGCGCGGACTGCTGCGCCGAAGCGCTGACAACACCAAACGCAAGGGTACCAAGCAGCGCTGCGCTCAGAGTGAGGTGCTTCATGTCTGCCGCTCGATTGTAGTGGTCGCCACCCCTTAGTATGGACCACACCGTGTTCTCACGATCGTCCCACGGACGTCTGACCGATCGCGACCTCGATCGCTTTACCACCGATACGCTGTTCGATCGCGTGG
>Ga0114129_10014578_pt1 | contig 11198 bp, 10 predicted proteins | sample RhiMetdeltSRZDD1_FD_80071 | JGI IMG/M metagenome (GOLD analysis project Ga0114129, IMG submission 80071) | Populus rhizosphere microbial communities from Tennessee, USA - Rhizosphere MetaG P. deltoides SRZDD1 (version 2) (version 2) | ecosystem: Host-associated > Plants > Roots > Rhizosphere >... | reverse complement strand
GGTCACGCCGATTATTCCAATTGGCCAATACACGGACGGCAACGGACGCCAGCAGGTGATACCGAGCGGCTTTGGCGGGTTCTTTATCCAGCAGCCCGCCGATAACAATAGCGGCGAGGTCAGGATTGAATACATAGGTAAGAAAATCGTTGACGTCATTGGATTCGACCCGAATCAAACCAACGTTACCAATGTTGTGACTCCTGTTCTCTATCGTTAGCAGAGAAGTTGAAATGAGAAGAACAGTCAAAAAACTGCTGTGTCATGTGCGCAACGAAAGAGGCGGAACTTTAGCCGAGTTGGCGATCTTAGCGCCGTTCCTGGTGTTGATGTTCGCCGTCGTGTCCGAAGTCGGGCTTTACTTCCAAAGGTACACTACGCTCGCAAAAGCCACCCGTACGGCAGCGCGATACCTTTCGAATCATCAATACAACGCCTTGGAAAAGGGCAGGGCTAAGAGCCTGGTGGTTTGCGGCAAACTTGCTTGCAACGGAAACGATGCACTCGTCAAAGGATTAGAGATGGATAACGTCTGCATTCAAACCACTCTGACCCCAGTCGGGACTGTAGAGACTGTTACCGTGAGTATCCCGCGTCAGGCTTCAGTTACCTGTGACGGTGACGAGACGGCCACATATCTTCGTTACACGCCCGTCTTCAATATCGGTGCGTTGATAGGCAACCAGGATTTCTCGATGGCTTTCCCAATGCCACCAAGCACGACGATGCGGTACATCCCGGCGGAATAACTTGCCGAAGCGAAAGAAGTGAAAGACATGTGGGGCAGGAGCATCAACAACTTCAACAGCAACGAGCGAGGCTCGACCATGGCCGAGTTAGCGATGGTTGCCGGCGTTTTCTTCATGATACTCATCAGCGTGATCGAGTTTTCGCGTCTACTGTACACGCATAATGCGCTGACAGATGCCGCCCGGCGTGGGGCGCGCTATGCGTCTATACACAAGGAGGCGGCTTCAAATTGTGTGAGAAACGTGATCATTTATGGCGAGTCCCACATCGACAAGGCCCACGCTTGCGCGCCGACGGGACCGCCTCTCGTCAATCACATAGAAGCTGCCACCATTAACATCGTGTACCAAGGCGCCGATACTGACAACCTCCCGGGCGATCCTACCCCCATTGACACCGCCTACGGCACAAACCTGGGAACCGTTACCGTTTCGATTGAGAATTACGCGTTCACTTTGATGGTCCCCTACGTGCACTTGCAGTTGACTATGCCTAACTATACGACGACGTTGACGGCTGAGAGTGCCGGCGAAGAACCTGAGGATATTGTGGTTCCTTAATCGTTTTATCCAGCGGACCTGAGGGAAGGGTTTTCATGAAACGAACGCTAACATTCATAGTTCTATGCAAAGACGTAGTTGACTCGAAAGAGATCGGCCGCGCGCTGGGCGCGCATGCCGGAGCCAGTCTCTTGATGATGAGTGACGATGCCGAGCAGGTCTTTACTGAGACGTCGCGTCTTCATCCATCGGCAGTAATCATCAATCTTTCGCACATGGGAGAGCCTGGACTGAAGCTGGTCCAGCGCATCGTCAAGGAGTGTCCTGCCACCGCGGTCATTTGTGCTTCTCGTGATTCATCACCCGATCTGATTCTGAAGAGCATGCGTTCCGGCGCGTGCGACTTTATCCGATTGCCGATCATCGAGGAGGAGCTCACTACAGTAATTGAACGCACCGCTCAGTTCTCGGCGGAGCACGCCGATGATGAGCCTAAAAAAAGAGGCAAGGCGATTGCCGTCTTTTCAAGCAAGGGCGGCTGCGGCTGTTCTCTGATCGCGACGAACCTGGCGATTGTTCAGAATGCTCCGACCGTGCTGGTAGATCTGAATTTGCAGTCAGGCGATCTGGAGCTCCTATTGGGACTGCGGCCAAAGTTTTCCCTGGCCGATGTGGTTGACAATCGCGAGCGCCTCGACGACGCATTGCTCGCCAGTTACCTGACGCAACACTCAAAAAACGTATCGTTGCTCGCGGCCCCGATCAAAGCTGAAAGCGCCGAAGATATCGAACCCAGGCACATTTATGAGGTGATGGAACTGCTGCGGCAGCGGTTCGACTTAGTAATCATAGACACGCCACATAGCTTTGATGCCGTTACCATCTCGGCGCTCGATCACGCGGATCAAATCCTGGTGGTACTTACTCTCGAGATTCACGCCATTCGCAGCACCCGCCGCGCGCTGGAAATCTTCGATCGTCTTGGATATCCGCGGAAGAAAATTCGAATCGTGGTGAACCGCTGGAGTAAGAACATCGAGCTCGATCAAAAACAGGTCGAAGATTTTCTGGGAGAGCGAGTTGTAGGTTTCATTCAGAGCGATTACCGCGCGGCCGTAAATTCGATCAATATGGGCCAACCTCTGCTCGACTTGGCCCCGACTTCCAAAGTAGCTGCCGATATTAGACAAATCGCCGCCAAGCTGTTCGACGGAAAGGTGAGCCAAATGGCGCCCATACCGGAAAACAACAAGCGTTCTTTCAACTCTATATTTCGTCGCCAACAGGCCGATATGGACGATTTCGGCCTGACCGCGGCACTCGACAGAGCAAATTTGGGCGAAGCCCAGTAAAAGTTAACTGTCAGTACCACCACGCGATAGCGGGTGGGTACTGAAACTCGCGGGGAATTTAACCAAATGGCATTACGTGAAAGATTAATCAGAGAAGCGGGCATGACAGGCCTTTTGTCTGACGATGTAATTAGCAACCAACAGGGCTTTCAGGACATGAAGGCGCGGCTCCACCGGATGCTTATTAACCGGATGGACCTCACGAAGTTGGGAATGCTCGAGCCTGAGCAGCTTCATGACGAAGTGGCCCGTCTCGCGGCGAGTCTGCTGGCCCAGGAAGATACTCCACTTTCGACCGTTGAACGCGAGAAATTGATTCATGAAGTCAGGCATGAGCTGTTCGGCCTTGGACCACTCGAACAGTTGCTGGCCGACAGCACAATATCTGACATCCTCGTTAATTCGCCTTACAACATCTACATCGAGCGAGGTGGCAAACTCGAACGCCCCAGCATCGAGTTCAAGGACAATGAACACCTGATGCGCGTTATTGAACGTATCGTTTCATCGGTAGGCCGGCGCATTGACGAATCGTCACCCATGGTCGATGCCCGATTGAAAGACGGCTCGCGTGTGAATGCCATTATCCCGCCACTTTCCCTGGATGGTCCGGTACTCTCAATTCGACGCTTTGGCGCAGAGCCGCTCAGAATGCACCGCCTGATTGAAAAACAGGCGCTGACATCAGACATGGCCCAGACGTTTGAAATGTGCGTCCATGCACGTTTGAACATTCTGATATCGGGTGGCACAGGCGCAGGAAAGACAACGCTGCTCAATGCCCTGTCAGCTTACATTCCCGAAGATGAACGGATTGTGACGATCGAGGATTCGGCGGAACTTCAGCTACAGCAGCCGCACGTGGTTAGGCTCGAAACCAGACCGCCGAACATCGAAGGCAAGGGCGAAGTAACTCAACGTGACCTGGTGAGGAACGCGCTGCGCATGAGACCCGATCGAATCGTAATCGGCGAGGTAAGAGGCGGCGAAGCTATCGACATGCTTCAGGCGATGAACACTGGTCACGACGGCTCTCTTACAACCGTGCACGCCAACTCCTCGAGAGATTCATTAGCGCGGCTTGAGACGATGATCCAGATGGCCGGCATGAGACTCTCCGACAGAGCTATGCGCCAACAAATCGCGGCCGCAATTAACGTGGTCGTACAGGTGGCGAGGTTGAGTGACGGCACTCGTAGAGTCACTTCCATTTCTGAGATCACGGGCATGGAGGGCGAGACCATTACGATGCAGGACGTCTTTGTCTACGAGCGTAGGGGTGTCGATAAAGAAGGCCGAGTGGTGGGCCGCTTCCGGCCGACAGGCGTTCGTCCGCGCTTTGCCGAAAGGCTCAAAGTTTACGGCATGGAACTGCCTCGATCGTTTTTTGAGGAGGTCTAGCAGATGTTTTTAGTGCCCTTTCTGGTATTCATAGCGTGCTTATTCATCACGTACGCCTTGTATCTCATCAGCTCGCGTGGCACGGAAGCTCGCCGCCGCCGTCTGGATGAGCGGCTGGCCGAAGCGATTCGCGCGTCTGCCCATTCGCAAGATGTTGATGTGCGTTTGGCACGAGAAGAATTGATGAGCGAGATACCCTGGATGAACAGGGTATTGGTCAAGATCGAAATCACCGCACGGCTCAAGCGCATCATCGATCAGGCGGATTCTCAAATAACCGTTATGCGGTTAGTGCTGTTCTCGGCTACAGCAGGCGTGCTGGCGTTTCTAGCCATCTCGATGTTAAGCACTTCCTACCTGCTAATGACCGTCTGTGCCGTCGTGGCGGCTGCCTTCCCGTTTTCGCACATTCTCATGAAGCGAAAGGCGAGGCTTAAGAAGTTTCTTCAACTGCTTCCGGACGCGCTCGATCTGATGAGTCGCGGAGTCTCGGCGGGCCACGCCTTCACTGAGGCGCTCCACATGGTTGCTACCGAAATGCCGGAACCTATTGCCACGGAATTCCAGAAGACTTACGAGGAACAGAATCTTGGTCTCTCTTTGAAGCTGGCGTTGGAAAACCTGGTGCACCGTGTGCCGCTGCTGGATCTGCGGATGTGCGTCACCGCGGTGTTAATACAGCGAGAGACGGGCGGCAATCTGTCGGAGCTGCTGGAGAAGGTGGCTCATACGATTCGTGAGCGATTCCGCATCATGGAAGATTTGAAAACGCTGACGCTCAGCTCGCGTTGGTCAGCCTGGCTGCTCTGCGCCCTGCCTATAGCACTGGCTCTGTACATGTCAGTCATGAATCCGGATTACATGAACGTGATGTGGCGCGATCCGCGAGGCCATTGGTTGTTGGCCGTCGCAGCAATCATGCAGATACTGGGAATGCTCCTGGTGCAGAGAATCATGAGGATCAAGATCTGAGTTGTTTAGCCCAGATCTTTTGACGGTGGAACTATGCTAATAATTTCAATATCTACATTCGTTTGTATTGCTTTCGCCGTGATGGCGATCTACTGGTTAACGTTTCGACCTGCCAGTGCGACGGCCACTCGTCTGAAGGAATTAGATGACACCCGGAACATCGGACCGGCTCAGACCATCGAGGTCGACAGGGGATCACTCGCCGAACGCCTCGCCGAGCCGATTAGCAAACTCGTTCCTCCATCCGCCAAGGGCGCACACAAACTACAGAAGGAGTTGATGCAGGCAGGTTTCCGCTCACCCATGGCGCCTGCCGTCTATCGCGCAACTCAAGTGTTGCTCATGGCGGGATTCCCGTTAATCATTCTGCTGCTTTGGACCGTATTGGCACGCCCGGTCAATAGCGCGCTCGTCCCGCTGCTGTGTGCCTTCGTCGTGGGCTTCATCCTTCCACGCTTCATTCTTAACCGGATGGTGGCAAATCGAAAACTGCGGATCACCTGGGGCCTGGCTGACGCACTCGATTTAATGGTCATCACTATGGAAGCCGGGTTGGGATTGAATGCAGCTATGCTTAAGGTTTGCGATGAATTAAAAGAGGTCCATCCGGATATATGCAAAGAATTTGAACTTGCCAACCTGGAAATTCGTGTCGGCCGCGAACGCAGCGAAGCATTGCGGAATTTGGCGGATCGATCCGGAGTCGAGGATTTAAACAGTCTCGTAGGCATGCTGATCCAGGCGGATCGATTTGGTACTTCAATCGCGCGGGCTGTCCGAGTTTATTCCGACAGCTTGCGTACTAAACGGCGGCAGCGCGCAGAGCAGGCAGCCCAAAAGGCTGCGTTTAAGCTGCTGCTTCCCTTAGGAGCTCTCTTGTTCCCAACTATGTTCATTGTGATTCTTGGACCAGCCATGCTGAACATCATAGACATGCTCGGCGGTGGTGTTTCCGGCAACATAAACATTAGGTAAGGAGGTATCTGGTGCGAAAACGAATAGCAATAGTCCTGGCGCTAACTGTAGCTTTGGTTATTGGTTTCGAGCCAGTACGATCGGCGTATATGGTTGCGTTGACCCAAGCCGAAATTACGTTGCTGGCTGAGCGAGACGCTGCGACTGTGCCCGGCGGCAACCTCCAGGAGAAGCGCGATAATGCTTTCGTGCGCGTGATCAAGGCCCCGTTCAAAGCAATCGGGCGGCTGTTCGGTCGCGGCAAAAAGGACGACAACAAGCTGCATCGCCTCTCCGAAAAGGATGCGAAGAAGTTTGAAACAGCAGAGGTTACGCGCATCGTCGATGCCACGTCTGCGCCTGCCGCTCAGCCCTCAAACCAAGATCTGACTGCCGCCGAACACCTCGAACTCGGACGATCGTGGCTTAACAGCAGCAACCTGAACGAGGCAATTGGAGAACTCTCCCTCGCCACTTCGATGGATCCAAAACTTGCGGAGGCTTTCAACTTGTTAGGTGTTGCCTACCACCGCAAGGGTTTAATGGAACTCGCGCGCAAAGCTTTTGAAGCTTCACTCAAGCTCGAGAAGAAAAATGCTCAGACGCTTAATAATCTCGGGTACCTGTTCTATACCCAAAACGAATACGAGAAGGCGCTTGACCGGCTGAAGAAAGCGGCCGAACTAGCTCCCGACGACGCTCGCATTCTTAACAATCTTGCCTTAACCCAATCGCAACTCGGCAAGTTTGACGAAGCATTCAAGAACTTCGTGCGCGCAGGTGGCGAGCTTGACGGCCGATTGAATATTGCCAACCGGCTCGAGATCGCCGGCCGATCGGAAGAGGCCTTGAGACACTACGAAGCTGCCCGAGCAATAGCCACGGCTGAACAGAAAGGAAATCCGAACTCGCTGGTAATTACGGTATCGATGGAGATCAAGAACGGTCGCGTTACCTATGCCGCTGTGGAGAATCGCCGTCCCGGCATGGAAGCGTACGAAGCCTCGGCTCTCCGCATCGCGCGACAACGGCGTTATCCCGCAAACAAGAATGGGCAGGAATCCTTCGTTGTTCGTCTGCAGCCATTGCCGGCATCTTAAAATTTCGGATTTCGGATTGCGGATTGAAAAGTTGACGGGAAGATGGTTCACAATACCTACACAAAATTCGAAATCCGAAATTCGCAATCCGAACTTAGGAGCAGCACATGGCGCATCTGAACATCTTGACCCGCCAGGAGATTGACAGCCTTGGCCCACCAACTCCCGAGGAGTTGGCAGACACTGGAATCCACGAACAGTTTCTTTGTGACCTCACTCTCAAACATGTCGCGATGTTGCCCGATCCCACTACGGCGAGCGTGGCTGACAGACTTCATCTGCCACGTGCACTGACAGAGGAGCTGCTTTACCAACTCTATCGCGAGAAGTTGATTGAAATGCGGTTGCAGAGTGCGGTGGGTAACACGCGCTATGCCATGCTGGACCATGGCTGGGAACGTGTGACTCGCTTGCAATCGCTGAGCGGCTACCTTGGTCCGGCGCCCGTGTCGCTGTCTGACTACGCGCACATGATGCGTTTGCAGGCAGTGCCTTCCCATCCGGCTTCGTTTGAAACCGTGCGCGCGGCGTTTAGCGATTTGGTGCTGCCTGATTCCCTGCTCCAGACGCTTGGGTGCGTTATCAATTCTCGTTCATCGCTCTTTCTGACAGGCCTTCCAGGTACCGGAAAGACTGCAGTCTCCGAACGGATGAACGCAGCTCTTTCAGGTCATATTTGGATCCCCTACGCAGTCGAAGTCGATGGTCAGATCATCCGTGTTTACGACGGCCACAGCCATCACGCTGCCCCTGAGCGGAACACTACCATCGAACATGATCGGCGTTGGATCGAGATCGCGCGGCCTCTGATTATCGTTGGCGGCGAACTGACCCTCGACACTACCGACCTAACCTGGTCTGAGTCCGCCAGGTTCTACGAAGCGCCCTTTCAAATGAAATCCAACGGCGGCACGATGGTAATTGACGACTTTGGCCGGCAACGAGTAGCACCGCAGGATCTCTTGAATCGCTGGATCATGCCGCTGGAACGTCGCGTCGACTTTCTGACGCTGCATAGCGGAAAGAAAATCGAAGTGCCATTTGAAATGCTTGTCGTCTTCTCGACAAATCTCGATGAGAGGGATCTGGTTGACGATGCCTTCCTGCGGCGAATGGGTTATCGAGCTCGTGTTGAACCGCCTACGCCTTCTGCTTTTAGCGAAATCTTCAGACGCGCAGCTAAGATGCGAGGAGTGGCAATCGATCAGCAGTGCCTCGATCACGTACTGATGAGATACGATGCCGAAAAGCGCGTGATGAAAGGCTGCGAGCCACGCGACCTTTTAAACAAGGTTCGAGACATCTGTTTGTTCGAGGGCCGAACGATGCAACTTACTCCAGAGCTGATCGACCTGGCTTGGGGAAATTACTTTGGCACGGCTCACCGGTTTGCTGCTGATCATCAATTCGAGACGACGGCCAAAGCCGAATCAATGCGCGCATAAGAATTTCGGATTTCGAATTGCGGATTTCGAATTGCGGATTGTGGATTTGAGAAGAGCATTCGTTTGCCTTAAGTTCGGAAAATTCGAAATCCGAAATTCGAAATCCGAAATTCATAATGGTCAAAATCGCAAAATATCTGGTTCTCTTACTCCTTCTTACTGCGGCCCCGATCATTCACGCAGATGCCGCGAGAGGCGCTGCCCAGGATGCAGCGCCTCCCGCGACTCGTACTATCCGAGCCCGCTCGGGCGACTCCCTTAACAAAATCGCGCGACGCCTCAACGTCCCTGTAGCCGAGTTGGTTCGTCTCAACGGGATCAATGAAAACGTTCGTCTCCGAAAAGGGGTGAAAATAAGCGTGCCCGCGGACGCTGGTAACTCGGAAAATTCTGGCGACGAAGTGGGCCAGGTTGTTGGTAACCGTATCACGCTAGCTGATGGTTATTCGTTCGTAGCCGATGAAGTTTGGAAGGATGCAGACGGAATCTGGTATCGCAACGGCAACATCTCTCAACGCCTGCAAGGCCCCGTCAGTTCCGTAAAGCCAATCGTCAAGAACCCGGAACCTAAGCCAGCCGCTGCCAGTAGCCCTCCAACCACAGTCAAGCAATCAATCGCCGTCGCAACTCCTCCGGGAAATGTCTGGATTCACCTGGTCGGTGGCGCGCGTTTCAGAGTCGATGAAGTGCAAGAGACAGCCGATGGCGCCTGGTACAGTCGCGGCAATCTCTCGATATTTATGGAACGTGAACGGATCGAGCGGATCGAACGCGAAATGCCGGGAGTGCTGGGGGCATCCAGAAATACCGACTGGAGTTCGGGCAACGCCTGGATAGACGGATTGATCAGAACCAACGGCGAGCGCCACGGTCTGGATCCTTATCTCATTTTTCTGGTGATCGAGCATGAGTCGCACTTTAACCACAGAGCGGTGAGTCCCAAAGGAGCTCGTGGCCTGATGCAACTGATGCCGGGTACCGCCCGGCGGCTGGGCGTACGTGACTCTTTCGATCCGGTGCAAAACATCAACGCCGGCTCCCGGTATTTAAAGGAGCTGATGACCATGTTCGGCGGACGAGTGGATCTGGTATTGGCGAGTTATAATGCCGGCGAAGGAGCAGTAATGAAATATGGCCGCGCCGTTCCGCCTTATCGCGAAACCCGAGATTATGTTAAGCGGATTACGCGGCGTTACGGCCAGGTAGAGAATTCCCATTCGCAAAGTGGCAAGCCCCCGGGTGCCGGCCGGGCGCAGTGATTGCGCAGAAAGTAGTAAACCATGAGATATATCTTCGTCGCACGACTCTTAACCGTTCTTCTCGCCATCAGTTTTGGTTGCTTTTCGTCTAAGGGTCAAACAACCACACCCGCTCCACTGACTAATGCTTCGGTGGTCAAGCTGGTAAAGGCTGGCTTCAAAGAAAAATCAATTCTTTCGATCATCGCAGCGCGGCCGGCGAGATTCGACCTGTCTACTGAGCGAATGATCGAGCTCAAGCGCAGCGGCGTTAGCGAAAAGATCATTTTGGCTATGCTGGCTCGGCAGGAAGGAATGAATATTGACCTTAGCGACGAGTCCTGGGGCGACGATCCTTTTTTTGCGGAAGGCATTGAGCCGAAGAAAAACAATTCTGCACGCAACCCGTCTTCGGGAAACCCGTCTTCTGGGAATGACGGTAGTGTCGATATCTTCGGCTCAAGTGGAGGTGTGAAGGGAGAAACAAAGACCCGCGGTGGTCTTGACGGCTCACTCTCAGGCGACACGATCACAACCGGCAGCGCAACCGTACGGATAATTAAACCTCCGGCAGAGGCTAATGCTCCGATGAAGCTCGAAAAGACACCGAGTCTTACGAATGCTTCCATTATCGAACTGGTCGAAGCCGGTTTCTCGGAAGGAACAATCATTCGACGCATTGAACAATCGCCAGTCGAATTCGATCTGTCCGCCAATCAGATGGCTGAGCTTCGCAAGCACAGGGTGAGCGAAAAAATCCTGACAGCGATGAAGGCCGCGACCGGAGATGATCCTGCTGCGACAAAGAGTTCTCCTAGCTCAGATGATAAACCGTAAGTCAGTACCATCCTCGGTAGCGGATGGATCTCGCATTCATTGGCGCATGTTTACTCGCAACCGAACCCACCCGCTACCGCGCGTGGTACGGACCGCATTACCCTGGCTGCTGGCTGCCATGCTACTTCTGGCTGGCATCGTGCTTCTGACTGCGCCCTGGACACCTGCTTCGCTGATTGCCTCCGCGCAGAAGTCCAGTCAAAGATCACGGCCGGCATCTCAAAGATCCAAAAACGCGACAGCCAAACCAACACCGCCTCGGTCCATACAAGAAATTTTAGGAGAACCGCCGCCACCGCCTCCTTTGCCAACACCGACACCGACTCCGGTACCAAAGGAAGAGATCAACCCCGGCGACGTCATCTCCGTTACGACTACCGAGGTTATGTTGCCGGTGACTGTTCGTGATGCCAGCGGGCGTTTTGCCAATGACTTGAAGCGCGACGATTTTCGAGTATTCGAGGACGGCCGCGAACAGCCTCTCAGTGATTTAGCATTGCGGCAGGTGCCGGTTGACGTCGTGCTGATGGTGGACGCGTCATCTTCGGTGGCTACTAACCTTGATGACTTTCGCCGTGCTGCGGACGGATTTGCCAGCCGTTTAGCCACCGACGGTCGAATCAGCCTGATCAAGTTCGACGATCGTATT
>Ga0114129_10014577_pt1 | contig 11199 bp, 9 predicted proteins | sample RhiMetdeltSRZDD1_FD_80071 | JGI IMG/M metagenome (GOLD analysis project Ga0114129, IMG submission 80071) | Populus rhizosphere microbial communities from Tennessee, USA - Rhizosphere MetaG P. deltoides SRZDD1 (version 2) (version 2) | ecosystem: Host-associated > Plants > Roots > Rhizosphere >... | reverse complement strand
TCTGGTGTCCGCCGGCGCGACGAACTCGGCTGAGACGCCCGAGCGGGTGTTCTCCTTCTCAGGTGCTCGGCTCGCCTGGCCGCTCCTGGATCAGCGAGTCGTCAGCCTCGCCCTCGCGCTTCCTGTCAGCCTCCGCGTCCCGGTCCCGGGCCCCAAACCCGTGTTGTCGGCCGCGATGCTGGAGGGGATAGAGGAGGGACTCGTCAAAGCCCCCCTCGGAGGCTTCGTACGCGCACTCGCCGAAAATTCCCTGGCCGAGTTTCCAACGACGCTCGGACGCGGTAGCCTTGCCGGGAACCTTGGGCTGGTTCGGGAAGAGGGCTTGGCTCACGTCGGGGACGTTCGCTGGGCCTGGGAGGCCGCGGATCTCCTCGGGTTGGAGATCTGGCTGCGGGAGAAGGGACGATATGGCTTCTGAGCAGCGGACCATCGAATACCAGGCCCCCCGTGTGGTCGATCTGGGAACGCTGGCCGAGCTCACCGCCGGCGCTGGGAACATGACTAATCGGGACGTGGCGGGATCGGATTCGAACGGCAAAAGCGCCTGACCGGTCCACGTTCCCGTTCACGACGGTGACCAGCCGTTCCCACGAGATCCTCCTCTTTCCTTCATTCGAGTGAACGCGTTCGGCCTCGAGCTTGTCGATTTGCCTGGCGACTGGCCGGACAGCGTGGGACCCGTTCGAGCTTCGATCCGGTGGCGCCTGGACGACCGCGACTTCACACCGAGCCCACGCTGGTGGTTCCGGGAGGTCGACGACTGCCTGATCGTCCACTTCGAGGACATCGCCGAATACCACCTCAAGGGTGGGGCCGTCGCTGACGCCTCCGTCACCCTGGGGCCTTCCACTGAGGTCGGCGCCGCTCTTGCCTTCCTCGTGTCCGTGATCCCCTTGGGACTGCCGCTCTTCGAGCTCGAGCCTTTCCATGGGGCCGCACTCGAGACGGCCGACGGCTCGGCGTTGCTCGTCCTCGGCCCGGCCGAGGCCGGCAAGTCGACGACGGCCTCGGCACTGCGAGCGTCTGGCTTGCGATTCCTGGCCGACGACGCCTGCGCCATGGACGATGGGGGTCGGTTGTGGCCCGGACCTCCCCTCTTCGGAATTCACAAGCTCGAAGCATCCGACGTCGAATTCGCGGCTTACGACGGCAAGTCGATCGTCGCGGTCACCGACCACGACCCCTCCCCCAGGGAGGTGGCAGGCACCGTGATCCTGCAACCGGACGAGGGGGCGACTCTTGCGGTGAACGCCGTCCCGGGACGCGAAGCCGTCGCTGCCGCACTCGGGCACGTGCGGGCCCCTCGAGTCTTGCCGACCCTACGTGATGCGAGGCAATTTCGGGCGGCGGTGGCGTTGGCGGCAAGGCCTTTGGCGACGGTCTCGTTCGACAAGAAACGGAATGGCCCCCAACAGGTGGCCGAAGCCATCGTCGAGTGGCTCGAGGCCGCATAGTGCGATCCGATCCGACGCCCATGCCCGTGAGCAGCATGGGCTCGCGGTAGGCTCGCCGGCGTCGGCTCGGGACGACGGGAGCGGGATGCAGACAGAATTCGTGATCGAACGGGGCGGGCGTGTCGGTCTGTTCGCTGCGTTCCGCGAGCTCTGGTCCTACCGCGAGATCACGCTTGCCTTCGCCGAGCGCAACATCCGCGTCAAGTACAAGCAAGCCGTGCTGGGCATCGCTTGGGCCGTGATCCAGCCGGTCGTCTTCATGATCATCTTCACACTGACGATCGGCCAGCTGGCCGGAGTCTCCGGGGGCGGGGTCGACTACGCCGCGTTCACGCTGTCGGCGCTTGTACCGTGGACGTTCCTATCGACGGGCGTCTCATTCGGCGCGAACGCGCTCATCTCGGATGGCGCGTTGATCAGGAAGGTCTACTTCCCGCGCGAGGTCCCCGTTGTCGGATCGATCCTGTCGTCGGCCGTCGACTTCGTGATCGCGTTGGTCCTGTTCTTCGTCGTCGGCCCGTTCCTCGGCGCACACGTCAGCACCTGGTGGCTGCTGTCGCCGCTGCTGGCGATCCCGCTCGCGCTGCTGGCGACGGGCGTGTCGATCGTGTTTGGAGCGCTGAACGTCTACTACCGAGACTTCCGCTACGCGCTGCCGTTCCTGCTGCAGCTCTGGCTGTTCGCCTCGCCCGTCGCGTATCCGCTGTCCGTCGTCTCCGATTCCTGGCGCTGGCTGTATCTCGTGCTCAACCCGGCGGCCGGGATCATCGACGCGTTCACTCGAACGCTCGCCCTCGGGGAGGCCCCGGACCTGCCCCCGCTTGCGATCGGGGTCGCAGGGAGCCTCGTCGTATCGCTGGTCGGCTACCGGGCTTTCAAGGCGCTCGAACCCAACTTCGCGGACGTGATCTGAATGGCACACGTAGTTCGACTCGAAGGCGTGACCAAACGCTATCCGCGGGGGTTCTCCGATGGGACCGAGCCAGCGTACGCATCTCTGCGCCACGACCTGACTTCGATTGGCCGCCGACTCTCCGCGCGTGCGCGCGGTCGGACCGCTGGTGAGACTGGGACGCTCGCCCTGCAGGACGTGACGTTCGACGTGGACGAGGGAGAAAGCTTCGCGCTCGTCGGCCCGAATGGGGCAGGCAAAAGCACGGCGCTGAAGCTGATAGCCAGGATCTCGCCGCCCACGGCGGGACGTGTCACCATTCGCGGACGCGTGGCGGCGCTCATGGAGGTGGGCTCCGCTGTTAATACAGAACTAACCGGCCGAGAGAACATCTGGCTCTACGGACAGATCCTCGGTATGAGCAAGAGGGACATCCGCCGCCGCTTCGATGACATCGTTGAGTTCTCAGATCTGGCTCGAGCCGTGGACACTCCAGTGAAGTTCTTCTCGTCGGGGATGCAGCTTCGCCTGGGGTTCTCGATCGCCGCTCATTTGGATCCCGATATTTTCGTTGTAGATGAGGCCCTCGCGGTTGGAGATGCTTCGTTTCAAGTCAAGTGCATCGAGCGGATGACACACCTCGTGCGCGAGGGACACACCCTGCTCTTTGTTTCGCACTCGCTCCCGGTTGTTCGCGAGGTATGTCGCAGGGCCTTGTGGCTGGATCACGGACGCGTCGTTGAGGTTGGCTACGTCGATGATGTTCTCGATCATTATCTGGAGCAGGTGCGGCTCGGGAGCGAGATGTATCCGACCGCCGGTGATGCGATCCATGTGCACAGGTCGAAGGTTCAGTCGCTGGATGAGAGCAAGCCTGCTCTTGCCACGGGGTCCTCAGTTGAGGTTGAGATCCTGCTCAGATCGGACGAGGACGTTGATGACGCCGTCATCGACCTCTCCCTGAGCGACGGTCGGGCCGGAAACCTGGTCACGATGTCAATGCTGTCGGAACGGACCTCGGTGAAGGTGCCGAAAGGTTCCAGCACCCTGAGATGCGAGACAGGGCCCCTGCCATTGCTCCCCGGCCAGTATGAAATCTGGTTGTCGGTCCACTCCGAGCAACGTGCGATGTACTACCTACAGCCTAGAGTCGTCGGCGCGCTCGTGATCACTGACGGACCAGAGGAACGCCGTGGCGATGCCTATTTCTCGGCGACCCGTGGGTTCGGTCCCGTCCACGTCCCATTCCGACTCAAAGTCCAGTCCAAGCACTCGCAGCGTGACGTTTGAGGCATTGAGCGCAAGGCGCACGACGAAGGGCCCGGGCAAGCAAGGCGGCTCTCTTGGCGTGATTAGCCTCCTCGGACCCCCGCAGGAGCCCGCTGACGGTGTGCTCGATCATGCGCATGCGCTGAGCGAAGCGCTTAAGCAGATGGGGCATTCAGCACGGGTTGTCCAACATCTTTGGGATCGCGATGGCTGGCTTAAAAGTCTGGTTACGTTGCGAGGGCGGCTTATTTCGGCGGACCGTGTGCTGATGCACTACACGCACCTTGCATGGTCTCGGCGTGGATTCCCGATCATGGCACTTGTGGTCGCGGCTTTGGTCGGGCGGAAACGTCTCTGGGTCCTACTCCACGATCCAGGTCCTTTCCCCGGAGCCTCGCCCATCCGGCGTGTACGAGCAGCGATCCAAGTCGTCGTGATGTTGATGTTGGTTCGTTTCGCGAGTCGCGCGTACGTGACCATCCATCCCTCCTGCGTGTCTTGGGCGCGAGGAAGGACGCGAAATCGTTTGGCCCTTCTTCCGGTCGGAAGCAACGTAGAGGTAGCAGCAGCCGGTTATGAGACGCCCTTGGTTCCCAGGCCCTTCACAGTCGCCGTCTTCTCAATAACGGAAGGACATTGGGACGAGGCTGCCCGAGTGGGTCGGGTTGTGACGATCGCAGCCACCATGCTGAGTCGGGATGTCAGGCTCTGTGTCTTTGGAAAAGGGGTCGAGTCAGCCTTGCCATGGCTGGATATGGAGATTGGACACGGCGTCGAGCTCGTCGCTTCGGGCGTGATGTCTCGTGCTGAGATTGTTGCGCAGATGAACGCTGCCGACGTGCAATTGTTTATCCGAGCGGCGGCCTCGAGCAGGCGGAGCAGCCTGATCGCCGGCATCGCACACGGTGTTCCGGTAGTCGCTTTCGCCGGGCCCGAGACCTGTTGGCCGATCACCGAAGCAGGTGTGGATCTGGTTCCCTTGGGCGATATCGAAGCCGCCGCCCGAGGGATAACTCGCGTGGCGAGAGATGCGAGATGGGCTGCGCAATTGCGGCGGAAGAACGAGACTGCCTATGCCCGATACTTCTCCTGGGACAGGATTGCCACCGCTTTGCTCGACGGAGGTATTCGAACGTGACCCTCGGCTGTTCAGCGCGGCGCTACGTATCAAGATGAACTGGAGCGCGGCGATTTGAAGATCGTTCTGTTCTCGAGTTCATTCTGGCCTTCGGCTGGCGGCGTCGAGAGGTTCGGAGACACGCTTGCAGAGTGGCTTGTCGGAACAGGGCATGACGTCATCGTCCCAACATCGACACCGGGACCGCCGTCTCGGAATGGCTTTCGGATACTTCGGGCGGCTTCACGAAGGGATGTCAGCCGTGCGATGGGGTCAAGTGAAGTCGTCCACGTGAGCGGATTGTCTGTGCGTGGCATCGCTCTTGCGCTAGGTGTCGGCCGTCGTCCAATCGTCACGCATCACGGGTATCACGCGATCTGTCCCACGGGTTTCGCCGGGTCGCCTGCGGGGCTTTGCACGGCCGGGCCGAAACCGGGCCCATGTTCTGTGTGCCCCGAACGAGGTGTGCGGGGCCGCCTCGACGTGAGGCTCCATCGCATGTTTGCCAGGCATGTACAGGCGTCCGTCTACGTAAGCCAGGACCTCCGCACCCGCGTGGGCTTACCTGGCAAGATCATCTACAACCCGGTCTCGTTAGTCACCCGTAGCAAGTTGCCAGCAGAAGATGAGTCCGACGTAATCGCATTCGCTGGCCGACTCGTTCGTGAAAAGGGTTTGGGAATACTTCTTCGTGCGATGCAATCGGTGCCGGATGCTCGTCTTCGCATCGCGGGAGACGGGCCGCTCAGAGCGAGGTTGGAGCGGCTCGCCTTTGATCTCGGGATAATGTCGCGGACGTCGTTTCTCGGTGAGTTGTTGGACGAGGAATTGGTCGACCTTTTCGCAGCGTCGACCGTTGTCTGCGTTCCCAGCGTGTGGGTGGAGGCGTTCGGTTACGCCGCGGCCGAGGCGATGGCGCTCGGGCGTCCAGTCGTGGGGTTGCCCACCGGTGCTCTTCCTGAGTTGCTCGCCGAGGGACGCGGTTTTCTGGCTGATGACTCAACACCCCCTGCGCTGGCTGCGGCACTTCGGACGGCTCTGGAAAGCGAGGTGGCACGCCGGCAAGTGGGAGAAGCGGCGCGAGATTTTGCGTACCGATGGTTCCATCCAGACGTCGTGGGCGCTCGCTACCTTGAGGTCTATCAGGCTTGAGCTGTCACGCTGAGCCCATGGGGATGTCCACGTGAGCGGCGGGCGCCCCATCAGGGTGTTAGTGGTCGCCGCCTTTCCCGTTCAATACTCAACGCCACAGTTTGTCCGTTATACCCAGGACGCGAGACTCGACATAACGGTTGCGTACTGCTCCCTTCCGGGAATCGAGCCGGGGGTCGATCCTGGATTCGGGATCGAGGTTCGATGGGACATACCGCTGTTGGACGGCTATCAGTGGGTTCACCCTGCCGATCGGTCGCCCCGTTGGATCCAAAGAATGATCGGAGCGTTCAATCCCGGCATTTGGCGAGTTGTCCGCGAAGGGCGTTTCGATGTTGTCGTGTGCTACGGCTACCGATCCGCGACGCAGTGGATCGCCGCGATGGCGACGAGGAGTGCTGGATCGAAGCTGGTATGGACCACGGATGCCACAACACTGCGATCACGTCCCGGCACGGTCGGACAGTCCTGGAAACCGATCCTCAAGCGTGTCGTACTGCCGGTCCTTTTCCGGTCTGGCGATGCTGTGTTCGCACCATCGACGAAGACGGCTGACTTCGTCAGAACGATCGGGGTCGAGGCAAACCGTGTGTTCGTGACCCCGTTCGTCGTGGACAACGACTTCTTTGAACGTGGCGCCCGAGACGCCGATCCCGCCGCGCTCCGTGGAGCGTGGGGAGTCCCACAGGAGGCCTTCGTTGCTTTGTTCTCTGGCAAGCTGGTTCGGTGGAAACGACCTGTCGACATGCTGGATGCGGCAACACGTGTGCCGGGACTATTCGCGGTGTTCGCCGGTGATGGCGAACTCCGCTCCGTGCTAGAGAGGCGAGCGAGGGTCCTCGGCGTAACGGATCGTGTCCGAATGCTGGGATTCGTGAATCAGACACATCTCCCTGCGACATACCGGGCTGCTGACGTCCTCGTGCTTCCGTCTGAGTTCGAACCATTCGGGGTTGTCGTGAATGAGGCCTTTGCGTCGGGGACGCCAGCCATTGCGACCACCCTTTGTGGTGCTTCGGGGGATCTCGTGCGGGACAATGAGACGGGCTTCACCTACGCTTGCGGAGACGTGGCAGCACTCGCCTCACATCTTCGACGGCTTGCATCAGACCCTGAGCTTAGGGATCGGTGCGCCCGGGGTGCCAGATTGCGTATCTCCAAGTGGGGTCCGGCCGACAACGCCGAGGCGTTCGCCGCCGCGGTCATCAGGATCACTGGTGAACGGGCGTGAGTGCCCGGAACTCATTCGGTCGGGAATCCCGCGTCGGGACGGAATGGTGGCTGTTCGCAATGGCCGCCTTATCGGCGGTGCTTGTGGGCGGCATTGTCACTGGGGCGATCCAACCTCCGGCGCCCCTTTCGCTGTCACCGACAGCAGCAATCCTCGCATTGCTTTTCTTGATTTCCGTCCCATACCTACTGCGTAACTGGCGAGTGGGAGTCGGCGTGTTCCTCGTGTGGCTCGTCTGCGAGGATCTGTTCCGCAAGTTGGCCGGGAACGATCTCCGCATCTACTTCGCGAAGGACGTCATCTTTTTCGTCGTCCTGGTGGGATTGCTCCTTGACCGTGACGCGCGGAGATGGTGGAGCGAAGCCACCGGCGAGACGCGATATGCCCTGTATGCGCTCATCGGGTGGGCAGTCATCATGTCGGTCCCGAGCTGGTTCGTCGATCCAAGGCTCCCGCTGGTCGGTCTGCGAGTCGACTTCATGTACGCGCCGCTTGTGATTGCTGGTTTCGCGGTCGGGTCCCGTCGGGCCTCCCTCAGGAGGTGGCTGCTCTTTGCGGCCTCGATCGCCGCGCTAATTTGCCTCATCGGTATCATCCAAGCGACGATTGGTCCTTCGTTCCTGTCGCCCGGCCGAGCTACTCCTGGTCTGATTAACCTCGAATTGTTCCGAGGGCTGGACCAACCGGTCTATCGGCCGACGGCAACCTTCGTCGATCCTGGCCGATTCGGGTCCTACGCGGTCCTCGGGTTAGCCATGTCCCTGGCGGCCTTCGTCATCACGCATGGATCGAAGCGCCTGTTGGCGTTGTTGTGCGTCCTCGCGAATGGCGCGGGGATCTGGGTATCCGGTGGGCGCACTGGCGTGCTGGTCGGCGTGGTCCTGCTCGCTCTCGCTGCGATCGCGGGACCGGTGGCCGAGGGTCGACTGGCCCCAGGGCGTGCGATGAAGATCGCAGCCGCCGCAGTGCTCGGTGGCGCGGTCGTCGCCGCAGTCCTTCCAGGCGTGATCGGCGCTCGTTTCCAGTGGTATGCGGAGACGCTCGATCCGCGCTCTCCGTTCAACGAGTGGGCGGCCAGGGCTGAAGCCGCCTACGTCAACACAATCGGTGGGTTAAAGATCGGAGGGCTCACCGGAGACGGAACCGGCACAGAGTCGCTTGGGAAGCAGTACTTGTCGGGTGATCCCAACAGCATCGAGGGTCGGTACACGGTTGAGGGAGGGTACGCGTCGGTTGCCGTCGAGTGGGGAGCTGTGGGTGTGACCTTGTGGCTCGTCTGGTCGATAGTTTGGGTGACTCGCCAGTGGCGAAAGATCCGCTCGGCCCGTGGTCATCGGAGTGCAGCAGTTGGGTTTGTCTTGTTTGCGTGGATGCTGTTCTTCCTATTCTTCGGGTTCGTCGGGGGGCTGCAAGCGTTCCAGAACTACATCACGAATGCTTATTTCTGGCTGCTCTCAGGGTTGGTGTTCGCGCTCCCGCTTGCGGGGGGCGACACCCACCGAGTACAGTCCGCCGCTTCCAGCGCCGCTGATGCCCCGACCTAGGGTCTGGGTCGTCACGCCCGAGGTGCATCGTCACGGCGGCTCCGAGCGCGCCATCGCCGAGCAGATCCTCAGATGGAGTACGCGGTTCGACATTCGCGTGTACACGATGTCGGGGGATGGCGACATCCTGCCTGGGATCGACGTTCGGATTGTCCGCGGCCCGTCCGGGCCACATCTCATTCGATTCGCCTGGTGGTTCGTGGCCAACCGAGTCCGTCGAATGCGCGACGGTCGTCGCTCCGGCGAACCCGACGCCACCGTCTCTCCGGGCGTCAACAGCTTCGACGCGGATGCCATCGGCGTGCAGATGGTGTTCGCGAACTATGGAGCCGACCATCGGATCCGCGCGACCAGGCGTGTTCGGCTGGGTCTGCTCTCGGCTCGCCGGTGGCACAGGGTGGTGTATGCGAGTTTCCTTCGTGCGCTCGAACGTATGGCCTATACCGGCGGTGGTCTGCTGTGGTCGCTCTCCGAGCGGGACCGACGCCAACTCGAGGCTCGTTTTGCACGGCCTCCGTCGACAATCGCCGTGATACCACACGGGGTGGATGCAGACGCATTCCAACCCGACCGTCGATTGAGCGATCGATCACGTGCGCGCCGGACATTGGATATCGATACGAAACGGGTGGTACTCCTCATTGGCAACGATGTTTGGGCAAAGGGCGTCGACCTCGCGATCCGGTCAGTCGCGTTGCTAGATGACCACGTCGTCCTCGCGCTCGCGGGTCACCTCCGCGCTGAAGAGATTGCGAAGGTTATGCCTGTCGGCAACCGGTCGGATCGGATCAGGGTATGGCCGCACGTGCCCGACCCACTTGCTTACTACGCTGCTGCCGATGTCCTCATCGCTCCCTCGCGCCAGGACTCGTTCAACCTCCCCGTTCTCGAGGCCATGGCGTGCGGACTGCCGGTGGTGGTGAGCGCTCGCGCTGGGGTGAGCGAGCTCGTAGAGGACGGACGCGACGCCCTTGTCGTCGATGATCCCGAGGACGTCGCCGGCCTCGCGGCGGCGATCGAGCGTGCCCTGAACGAACCTGTCGCGTCCCGACTTGCGGCGAACGGCCGCGCGCTCGCCGAACGGACGACGTGGGACGACAACGCCCAACGAACCGCCGATCTCGTGATGCGCGAGATCACCACGCCCAGGTTCCTGATCCTTTCATCGGACGCCTTCGGCACGGGGGGCATCGAGCGGGCCACGCGGACGCTCATCCGAACGCTGGGCGAGCGGTCCGGCGCCGATCGCGTCGGCGTCATCTCCGTCTGGGGCGGCCACACCGACCTGCCGGCGCGGATCCTGCGTCGCGGTCGGCGTTCGGGGGGTGGGCGGCCCGTGCCGATGGCGGAGCGGGCGGCCTATGCGGCGTCGACGATCCGCCAGGCGTGGCGCTGGCGCCGTCGACTCGTCGTGCTCGCGTGTCACCCGCACCTGGCGCCGCTGGCCGTGGCGGCGGGTCGCGTGGCCGGTGCGAGGGTCGCCGTCTGGTGTCACGGCGACGAGGTGTGGGGGCCACTCCGGCCGAGCGTTCGGTCCGCGCTGCGGCGTGCCGACCTCGTCTTCGCGCCGAGCCGGTTCACGGCCGAGCAGGCGATGCGATGGGCCGGGCTCGACCGGGAGCCGACGATCGTTCCCCATGCCGTTCCCCCGGGGGTCCAGCCGCGCCGCGCCGCGCCGGTCGCGGGTCGCGTGCTCGCCGTCGCGCGGCTCGAACCCCACGACCGCTACAAGGGGATCGACACGCTGATCGAGGCCTGGCCGAAGGTGCTGGCCAGCCACCCGGACGCCGAGCTGGTCATCGCCGGCGACGGAGCCGATCGCGGCCGCCTCGAGCGGCTCGCCGTCGATCGCTCGCGGGACGGGCGCATCCGCTTCACCGGCAGGGTCGGGGACGAAGCACTCCAGGAGCTCTACCGAACCGCGGAACTGTTCGCGCTCCCGACCTCGGCCACCGTCGGACCGAACGCGGCGGGGGAGGGGTTCGGGCTGGTGTTCCTCGAGGCGGCCGCCGCGGGACTCCCGGTGGTCGCCGGTCGGTCCGGGGCGGTGCCCGAGGTCGTCGAGGACGGCCTGACGGGTCTCCTGGTCGACCCGGCCGACCCGGACGCGGTCGCGAACGCGATCGCAACCCTCCTCGGCGACCGCGAGCTCCGAACGCGTATGGGACGCGCGGCCCGTTCGCGCGCGAGGGAGCGCTTCTCCTACGACGCGTTCGGCGATCGCATCGAAACGCTGCTCGGCGGCCTGGCCTCCGTGTTCCGGCCGTCGGCGTGAGCGGAGTCCCGCTGCGCGTCGTCCTGACGGTCCCTTCGCTCGCGCGCGAGTTCGGAGGTCCTGTGGACGTGGCCCGGGGTCTGGGTCATGCCCTCCGCGCCAAGGGCGTCGACGTTCGACTGGTCGGTGCGGGGGCGGGCGAGGGCGACGCCCTCCCGGTGGTCGCGACAGTCCGGGGCACCCCGATCCCACGTTCGTTCCGAACGCTCCGTTCAGCGATAGACGGGGCCGACGTCGTGCACGTCCTCGGGTACCGCGATCCCGT
>Ga0114129_10014575_pt1 | contig 11201 bp, 13 predicted proteins | sample RhiMetdeltSRZDD1_FD_80071 | JGI IMG/M metagenome (GOLD analysis project Ga0114129, IMG submission 80071) | Populus rhizosphere microbial communities from Tennessee, USA - Rhizosphere MetaG P. deltoides SRZDD1 (version 2) (version 2) | ecosystem: Host-associated > Plants > Roots > Rhizosphere >... | reverse complement strand
GTTGGTGGGAGTGACAGGTCTCGACAGGGCGCGCCGGGTGTGCCGATCCCTATTCGATCCGACAGAGTTCTTGTCGCCGCACGGACTCCGTTCGCTGTCCGCCTACCACCGGGACCATCCGTACGTGTTGGAGGTGGACGGTCTGCAGGCAGGCATCGACTACGAGCCGGCGGAGTCGACGACCGCAATGTTCGGAGGTAATTCGAACTGGCGGGGTCCGGTGTGGTTTCCGCTGAATTACCTTGCTGCAACCGCATTGGAGCGCTACCACGAATTCTTCGGCGATGAACTCACGATCGAGTACCCGACGGGATCGGGGGTGGAGGTGACGCTCGACGTGGTTGCCGCCGACTGCTGGGAGCGGCTCGTCTCGCTTTTTCTCGTCGACCAAGACGGACGACGGCCTTGCTTCGGCGCTGTAGAGCGGATGCAGACGGATCCGCGTTGGCGGAAAAACCTGATGTTCCATGAATACTTCCACGGCGACAACGGCACCGGCCTCGGCGCGTCTCACCAGACGGGGTGGACCGGCCTGGTCGCCGATGTGATCAGGCGCCGTCACCACGCCTACCCCCAGGCGTCGGAGATCATCCAGCGCCTGGTCCAAGGTGAGGAATCCGCATGAGCCCCAGCATCATTCCGGGTCGGCCCGCCCCGTTGGGCGCGACGCCCAATGCGCAAGGCACCAACTTCGCCGTGTCGTCCAACGGGGACGAAGTCAGGCTGTGCCTGTTCGGTAATGACGGCAGCGAAACCGAGTTGATCCTTCCGGAGCGCGACGGCGACATCTGGCACGGGTTCGTGCCCGGTGTGGCGCCGGGACAGGCCTACGGTTATCGGGTCAGCGGGCCGTACGATCGCCCGCGAGGGCTGCGGTATAACGCGTCCAAACTGCTCCTCGACCCGTATGCGCGAGCGATCGACGGCGACGTTCGGTTCGGACCCGAACTGCTCGACTACGCCATGGATAACGCCGGTGCACCCAGCGCGGTGGATTCCGCGGGTGCGATGCCACGCAGCCTGGTGACGGCCGCAGCCTCCACACCACTACCGCCCGGTCCGGGACACGCTCTGGCCGACACGATCCTGTACGAGGTGCACGTCCGAGGGTTCACCGCGCAACATCCGAACGTACCGCCGGAGTTGCGCGGCACGTACGCGGGCTTGGCGCACGAGGCGGCGGTGCAACATCTCGTCGACCTTGGCGTCACCACGGTCGAACTGCTGCCGATCCACCACAACGTGCCCGAGTCCTTCCTCGTCGAGCGGGGACTGACCAACTACTGGGGCTACAACACGATCGGCTTCTTCGCACCGCATGCGTCGTACTCCGCGGCGGTTCGGGCCGGTCGACGCGGAGGGCAGGTCGAGGAGTTCCGCAACATGGTGGCCACGTTGCACGCCGCCGGTTTGGAAGTGGTGCTCGATGTTGTCTTCAACCACACCGCCGAGGGCGGCGCGGGCGGCCCCACGCTGTGTCACCGAGGATTGGACAACGCGGCGTACTACCGTCTCGAGCCGAACGATCCGAGCCGATACGTCGACACGACCGGGTGTGGTAATTCTCTGAATACCGCCGATGGGTCAACGCTGCGAATGATCATGGATTCACTGCGCTATTGGGTCACCGAGATGGGCGTCGACGGCTTCCGGTTTGATCTGGCGCCCACCCTCGGCCGGGAAGACGGTGCCTTCGACCCGTTCTCGGCCTTCTTCGATGTCGTGGGCCAGGATCCCGTTGTGTCACAGGTCAAGCTCATTGCCGAACCGTGGGACGTCGGTCGCATGGACAGTTACGACGTCGGCCGGTTTCCGCCGCTGTGGAGTGAATGGAACGGACGCTTCCGCGACACCGTGCGCGATTGGTGGCGCAGCCGCGACGGGCTGTTGCCCGACTTTGCGACCCGTGTGTGCGGATCTGCCGACATCTACGACCGGCCCGACGAAGGCCGCCGGCCGAGCGCGTCGGTCAACTTCGTCACGGTGCACGACGGGTTCACCCTCAACGATCTTGTCTCCTACGACGGCAAGCACAACGAGGCCAACACGGAAAACAACCGCGACGGAAGCGACGACAACCGGTCCTGGAACTGCGGGGCTGAGGGGCCGACCGGCGACGCCGGCGTGAATGCCCTGCGGGCGCGGCAAAAGCGCGCCTTCCTTGCGACACTTCTTCTTTCGGCAGGCGTTCCATTGTTGCTCGGCGGCGACGAGTTTGGCCGCACCCAGCGCGGCAACAACAACGCCTACTGTCAGGACAACGAGATCACATGGTTCGACTGGTCGGCGGTCGATCATGAGTTACTGCAGTTCACCCAGGACCTCATCGAGTTGCGCCTTGCTCACCGGGTGTTCCGCAGGCGCCGCTATCTCACCGGCAAGGACGCTGCGGATCTGCGTTGGTTCACTCCGTCGGGAACGGCGATGACTGCCGAAAACTGGGCTGACCCATCGGCTCGCAGCATCGCGTTATTCATTGATGGCTCAACAGATCCCGATATCCATTCGGATGGCACCGCATTAGCCGACGACGACTTTCTCATCTTCGTCAATGCATGGTGGGAGCCGTTGAAGTTCCAAATACCGGTTGACGTCTCGGCCGGTCGCTGGGAATTGGTGTGCGATACCTTCGACCCCTCACGGGGCGGTGCCGGCGCAGAGGCCGTCAACGTCGGGCCGCGGTCGTTGGTCGTCCTGCGATCGCAGACCTGACACCCCGGGCGATGTTCGTCGCCACTGCGTTGGGACAGCGATGTTGTGTCACAACACATCGCAATCATTCAGGACCGAGAGCACCCTTGGCTTACCGTCACCAATCCAGGGAGTACAAATGAGCGAGATCTTCGAAGACGCCGTCTCCAAGACACGGTTCTGGTGGCTGCTGCTGATCACCGGCATCGCCTGGATTGCGCTGTCCATCGTGATTCTTCGGTTCGACTACACCACGGTCGCGGCGGTGGCCGTGCTGTTCGGGGTGTATTGCCTGGTCGCCGCCGCGACTCAGACCATGATCGGAGCGGTGTCCTCGTCCACCGGCTGGCGCATCGCGCACGGCCTGGCTGCGGCGCTTCTGGTCGTGGCCGGAGTGGTCTCCTTCTCAAACTTCGGCGCTACGTTCGACACCCTCACCGCAATCATCAGTTTCTACTTCATCCTCCGCGGATGCTTCGACGTCGTCACGGCCTGCGCCGCGAACGTCATGTCCGGCTGGTGGGTGCTGTTGATTTGCGGATTCATCGAACTGGGGTTGGGATTCTGGGCCGCGGGCTCGTGGAACGCCTCCATTGTCGTCTTGGTGGCATGGGTGGCCGCCGCGGCGATGGTGCGCGGCATCAGCGACATTGCCCTGGGCTTCCAGATCCACACCAAGAGCCGCGTCGTCACCCGCATCAAGGGGCTGACCGACCACGTCGGCGTCACCAATAACGACGCCGCATCCAGCTCAGCGGTCCCGAGCCGGTGACGAGTAGGTGAATGGTCATGCGAGGCGTCGACTCCTTCCATGTGTGGTCGCTACTGCGTGCGTGCGGCCGCCGCAATAGACTGGTACGCACGAGCGACCGCATCGAACTATTGATCATCGCGCTCGGTGTCCTGATCGCTCTGGCCGCCACCGCATTTGCCGGCGCACTGGGGACGGCCGTGCATGATGCTCGCAGCCAGGCGTACGTCGCGGAAGCACAGACACGGCACACCGTGATCGCGAAGGCCATCGCGGACAGCACAACCGCGTTGGGCGTCCGCGACAACGCGGTGACACGCGTACACGCCCGTTGGCAAGTCGACGGCGCCAAACATACTGACAGTTTCACTATCGATGGTTTAGTGAAAACAGGTGATCCGTTGACGATTTGGGTCGACCGTGATGGCAACCGCGTCGATGCACCCACCCCGACGTCGCAGGCCGGCGTGGACGCGGTCGCTGCAGCCTACGCGGCCTGGCTAACGGTGGTCCTCACCGTAACCGGATTGGTCTGGTGGGCGCGCTCGGGCCTCGACCGTCGGCGCATGTCGGGCTGGGAACGCGATCTGCGGAGCCTCGTTTACGGCGGCGGCAGCGGAAACCGCAAAGTTTGATAGCTCTGCTCCAGTACGTTCCAAATCGAATCCGGAAAAGGCAGCAAAACGATGGCAGCTCCACAAACACCGAGTGCATTCACGGACTTCGTCAACGTGTTGGTTTTGGTCGGTCTCCCCGTGGGTCCGGCCAACCGTACACTTAGCCGACATGCGATCGACAGCTCGCCCGACGGTGTAACGGTGAATGTTTTTGACGATCTAGCGCGCCTGCCCCGCTACCGCGATGCCTTTGAATCCGAGCGGAAGCCGGACGCGGTCGTCGACTTGCTTTTGGCCGCTGCTGAGGCAGATGCGGTGCTCCTCGTTACGAGTTACCGCGGGCGAATTCCATCGATGGCGCATAACGCAATCGACTGGCTGACAGGTCAGTGGCGGCCCGGCGCACTGCATGACAAGCCGCTCGCCGTCGTCGGCCAATCCGCCGGATGCTACAGCGGGGTCTGGTCGCGCCGAGTCGAGGACGTGCGCGGAGGTTTGGCCCGCCGTGTGATCGAACCACTGACAGTGCCGGCCCTGCCCGACGTAGTCAGGCAGCTCGCAGACGAACTGCACGGAGGCAGCGCTGCTAGTGCGATTTCTCGGCCCTGACCGTTTGGTCCGATCTACGATGGCTCATGCTTGGAGTCGCGACGCTCGGACGGCGGCCCAATGATCCGTCGGTGCAATTCCTGTGTCAGTACGTGGATTTGGCGAGTGAGCTCGGTGTTGGTCTTCAGCTCAAGTTCCTGAGCCTCGAAGTCATGGTCGGCCTTGGCCTGTTGGAAAGACGCCTGCCGGTTCTGGCCGATCATCACAAAAGTCGACAAGAAGATCGCCTCCAGCGACACGACCAGGGTCAAGGTCGGCCACGGGCTTCGCTCCAGGAGCAGCATCCAGACGGCAAACAGCGCCGCGTGGATCCACACGAAATTCATCGAACCGGCAAAGGAGGTGATCCGATCGGCAAGGCGTAGCTGAAGGTCTTGGCTTCGTCTGCGCGCCTCGTCGACCACCGCGGGATGGTGGACCTGTCCGCTGCGCAATAGCCGGCGTGGAACCAGTTGGGGGCGGCGCCGACGGTCTTCGTCCTGTGTAGTCATCGTAATTCCTTCCTGCCCAAGTCAACTGGCTCGCTCAGCTACCTTGTACGTCGGTGCGCCGGTGAGCGAAGGCGCGTCTGAGGATTCACCGTCATGATCGCGGGCCGGGTCGCCCTGGCAGATGTGCCAGTGACGATCCGGCCCGCGATGGCCCAGCTATCCGTGCATTGAACACGGCGTCGCTAACGGGTCATTGTGCAACGGCGTGCGGCTGCGGGCCAGCGCCCGTGACCTTCTGGACTTTCTTGACGTCGCTGCGCATGCCGATGCCGGAGATGACCTCGACCACGCCAAGCACGACCAGCCAAATGCCGGCGACCAACGCCAACGTCACGATCGAGTCGAATGGGTATGCCAACACCACAAAACCGGCAAGAACGCTCACGATGCCGAAGAAGATCGCCCACCCGCGGCCGGGGAACTGCTTGTCGGCAATCGCGGTGGCCAGCACCGTCACGCCTCGGACAATGAATCCGACACCGATCCAGATCGCCAGGAGCAGCACCGCATATCCTTCGCCGAAGTGCTTGAACGCCAAGATCCCGAGGACGACCGACGCGACACCGCTGATGACGCTCAAGAATCTACTAGCCCCCGAGGCGACAGGCATACTGAACCCCAATACCACCATCGCAACGCCCGACACCACAAGGTAAGCGCCGAACACTCCCGACGTCACCAGGATCGACGGGCCCGGCCATGCCAGGATCACCGCACCGAGGACCACCGCCAGTAGGCCGGACACGACCGCTGACGACCAGATTCGATGCATGAAATTTGCAGCGGGACTGTCTGTTTGACTCACTTTCTTCTCCTTTTCTGTGTACTCACGCACGCGATGTTTTGGTTGTCTGAGCCATCACTGAGTGAGAACGTTGTTTGTTGACGATTACTACGATCGGCCACGCGGCAAGCCCAGCACCATCGCCCGCGGATTGATGTTTAAGGCTGTATGGATGTAGTACCAAGCGGGTCGGTGCATGAACGGGTATCAAGCACGCCACAGTGGTTGTCGGATTCTGTTGTGTCTCTGTAGAAAAGCAGAGCCCCGATGACAACCATCGCAGTGACTTGTCATCGGGGCTCGCCTAACCGTTTTTCCGGTGTTGTGGCTGAAGGTCGATATCTCATGCCGTTTCGCGTGACGTGTTCCACGTCGCGACACCCCAAATAACCACGATGTCCAGGGCAATCAGGACAATTGCGCCGGGTGGGTAATACGGCAGCCACAGGAAACTGACTGCAATGGCCAAGCACGTCGCTGCGATTGCCGCAACCCGTGCCTGCACCGGATTGAGAAAGACGACAAGTGCGACTACGGCGAGCACCAGTCCCGTCAGAATGTTCACCCATCCCCACCCCGTCATTTGAAACGTGTACTGGTAGCCGGGTCCCGAAGCCACCAATTCGTGGGTGATAAGCGCGAAGACACCGACAAGAAAGGTCAATATCGCGCTTGTCAAGAGCAGCGCGCCCACGGCGAACGTTGCACCGCTCGGTGACACTTGCGCGGTCGCACCCTCGGTGTCTTGTGAATTCATGGTCATGCTGGCTCCGATCTCTGCGAACAAATCACTCATGCTGCAAGCGCTTTGAGCGGCCTTGCGGCGGACGATTCAATCGTCGGCCGGGTGCGCGTGGGCGTCGATGTCACTGCGGACAGAATCGCGCGCCGCCAAATGTCATCACCGACACCACAGGTCAGGTCTCCGAGAGAAGCACGTCGCGGGCACCTCGGAGTGCCCACGTAGGTCTGAGCGCCGAATTCATCGGCGACTTCGGTCATGGACATCCCGCCGACACAGAGCCGATCGAGCTCGTTGACGGTCGTGGTCAACGGCCAGATCGCCGGATCGATGAGTGGCGAGGGGGCGCCCCGCGACGAGGGCAAGGTCTCGAGGACGGTCATCGAACGCCCATGCCTGCGCCGCCGCACGTCCATCCTGCGTTCCTGCTGGACCGCAACAGTTGTCTTCCAGCAACAGCCTTCATGGTGCTCCCCTCACGACTCCTTCGGATGGCCATCTCACGAGGGTTCAAGGCGTCGAAGCGGTCCGCCGATGTCGCCACGGACAGCACAGCGCAATCATTGGTGTGCCCGATCACATCGCCAGTTACCTCGAGTCGTAGACGATAGAGATGACTGGAACACGTCACGCGAAACGGCATGAATCGCAGCCCGCCGATCGCGCACGGCGCGGCCAGCCGCAGGTCGCGGCCTGCGACAGCTCATAAGGCCGCACTAATAGCCAGCCCGTCAAATCCTGGCCGTCCTTAGCGCTACATCCACGTGGCTTTAAACATCAATCCTCGACCGATGGTGCCGCGCTGCACGTGCATGGACCGTATTAGTTGTCCACCAATCACGTTCTCCGTCGAGCGTCGGCCCGGGCCACAGCACCCACCGCGCCAGTGAGTACACGAGGAAAGAGCAAACAATGCTGAGTGCATCGGCGAACAGCATTACCGACCCCGACGCGCTAGCACGAGGCGGGGCCGACGCGGAGAAGAGTGCTCCTTTTCCATCTGGCGTGATCCCGCTGCTTGGACCGCTCGAACACCGCGCTCTGCGGACTCGGAATCACGACGATGCCGGTCCAAACCCAGCCCCCACCGAAGCCAGCATCAGTCACTTCGCCGAACTTGTCGCAAGGGCGGTGGTGGCCGGATACCGCAACCATCAGAACGGGCAGTCGGTCGGTGACGTGTCACCGAGTCCCTTCTCGATCGAGACCTTGCTGGACGGGCGAGTGGCTGACGAGTGGACCTTATGGGAAGTGGCCAACCAACTTCGTCTACCGACCAGCGGCCCGTTCGTGGTCGTTGCCGCCGAGGTTTCGTCGGTGGGCGGCGAAGCGCTGCCCGGCATCGAATCGAAACTGCGCAGCCTTGACGTGTACTCGGCGTGGCAGCTGCTGCCCGATCTGCACGTAGGCGTCGTGCACATTCACGCTCAGCAGCAACTGGACAAAGTCTTGGCGTTGGTGTCTCGATTGGCCGTAGCGCCCGTCGGCGTGAGCGCCCGCTACGACGATTTGCGTGATACGCCACAGGCGTTGCATTTCGCGAAGGTGATGCTGCGCAGCCGACGCGACCAGAACTCACCGGTGGCGCTGTTCGACGGCTCCATCTTGGCCGCTGCAGCGGTAAGCGCCCCAACGGTGATGGTCAAGTCGGCTCGCGCCGTTCTCGATGGTCTTGCCGATCTGACAGACGAGGAGCGGGACGTTCTCCTCGAGACATTCCGGGCGTGGCAGGACAACGAAGCATCGGCGGATACCGCGGCGAAGGTGCTTTTCTGCCATCCCAACACCGTGCGCCAACGGTTACGGCGTATCGAGAAGCGCACCGGCCGTTCGCTTTCGCGGCCAAGAGATGTAGCTGAGCTGTGTTTGGCGTTGGAAGTGCATCACACGCTCATCCGGCCGATGCACGCCAGTTGACCGCGATGTTCGCCGTGACACCGGAGACCGTCATGTGCTGTCCGCAACAACAGCGACACCACAAGAGCGCTGATTGACCATTTAATGGTCCGGCGTAAACCCGCGCCGTTACTGACATTCCATATTCGAGACGTGAGGAGCGTCATGGAAACTTTACTTGAAAGCAGACTCTGGAAATTCGCGATGGTATGGGGAGCGCTATCTGCTGTCCTGGGCGGCCTGATCCTCGCATGGCCGGGCACATCAATCCTCGTGGCGTCGACGCTGTTCGGCGTCTACCTGCTGGTGTCGGGCTTCGCCGGAGTGGCAATGGCGTTCACATTGCCCGAGTCCGCCGGTATGCGGGTAATGCTGTTCATCAGCGGTGTGCTGTCAGTGATCCTGGCGGTCTTGTGCTTGCGCAACTTCGGCAACCCATATCCGGTCTTGCTGTTGTCGATTTGGATCGGTGTCAGCTTTATTGTCCAAGGCTTCTCGATCGTGGCCGTCGCGATCAGCTACAAGGCGCTGCCGGCCCGCGGATGGTACGGGGTACTTGGTGTCTTGTCGGTGATCGCCGGCGGTGTGGTGCTCGCGTGGCCGTGGGACTCGATCGCTGTGCTTACTCTTTATGCCGGCATCTGGCTGGTCGTGATGGGGATCGTCCAGATCGTTCAGGGATTCGTGATGCGCAACGATTCCAAGACCGTCCGGGAGGTTGGAGACGTGGTGCGCCAACACTTTCACGAAGACAGGAAGGCAAGCTGATTCGGTGACAGTCAACCGTCACTGAGAAGACACAATTGAATTGGCTTGGGCGGTCCGCAGCGCTGCGGATCGCCCAAGCCGCCGTTGGGATTAACTGTCGGTGTTCCACCCGTCGCGTATTCCCGTAACAGTTCCCCGAATACCGCCGGCGACGCCCATGGCCCACGCCATCCCCGGCCGACCCGAAACTGACTGACTGCCTTTGTGCCAGCCGTCGCGGATCCCATCGGGGGCTCCCTGAGCACCACTGACTGCACCCTCGACAGCGGCCCCAACGACCTTGCCAGCTAACCGAGACATCGCCTCACGCATGCGCATTCAACTCGGCCGGGTCCACGACGACGCATTCGAACCTGTCTTCAATACGGCGCACGATGTCCGCGGGTACAGGCCCGCCCGCCGATACACAGACCCGCAGTGACGAGAAATCCTCGTCGGAGTGGTGGGCCGCGTCCAGCAATGCCACATACATCGCCGGCACGCCTTCGAGCACCGTGACGCGTTCGGCAGCAATCGTTTCCAGTGCAGTCCCTGGGTCAATCGCAGGGTCGATCGCGGGCAACACGAGCGCCGCGCCGGAGGACATGGTGGCCAGCAGGCCGCATGTCATACCCGACCGCTCAGACATCGGTAGACATCCCATGACAACGTCGTTTGGGCCGAGGGACAGTAGCAGTCCTGCGGCCTCGGCCTGGCTGTCGGCAAGCTCTCCGTGGGTCAGCTCAACCGTATGAGCACCGTTCGTCTCGCCGACAGGTAAGACGACGGCTGCGTCGCACGCGGCACGACTCACTGGTTCGACACGACCGGCGAATCCGGCTGTCAATGACGCGATCCCGTGTCTTCCGATCTCGACGGGTTGCGTACCGGCAGTGACCGCGGCTACGGTACTGGCAATCGCGTGTCGCGGCGGGACGAACTCCATTCTCGCGCCGGCGATCGTGAGATAGAACTCCACCACACGCGCGTGCAGCGCCGAGTTCAGCGGTACTACTACGCCGCCGGCATGCAGGACGCCGTAGAACACCACCGCGAACTCGGGCACGTTGGGCAGCATGACGCCCACCCGGTCACCCGGCTGCAGGCCGCCATAGCTGAGGTAGTCAGCGAACCGCGCGATATCGTTGGCTAGCGCCGAGTAGCTCGTCGTCGTTTCGTCGTGCACCAGGGCACTGGCATCGGGGTATCTGTCCGCGGACTCGGCTAGATGCACACTCAGATTGGTCACTGCGACTCCCACGTCGATGACTCGGGTTGCCCCATCATCGGACCACCAGACTGCGATGTCGATGGGCGTGGCGACAACGCGGACGCCCTACCGGTGTTCCGGCGAACACCGTCATAGCGGCATCGCCGCCATACCCTCAATGTCCATGGTGTCGAACGATATCGAGCCGCAGGTACTGGAGGCCGCATGATCCCCTTGTCCGATGGCATTGCGACCCGGCGCTTTCCAATCGTCAACGTTGCGCTGATCGCTGCCAACTTCGCGGTCTTCCTGTTCTACGAATTGCCGAACCCCGATTCGGCGGTCAGCCAGGCGGCGTTCTATCCCTGCGATGTCAGCAGCGCCTGTCACATGGGCGGCCTACCTTGGGGACTCGGCTGGATCACGGCGATGTTCATGCATGCCGGCTGGGACCACATCCTCGGAAACATGTTATTCCTGGCCATCTTTGGCAAAAACGTCGAAGATGTGTTCGGGCGCCTCGGCTACTTGTTGTTCTACTTTGCCGGCGGATTCGCGGCGGCGATGATGCAGTCTGGAATGACTCTGCTCTTCGGCACAGCGTCCGACGCACAGACACCGACCCTCGGCGCCAGCGGCGCAATCGCGGCCGTTCTCGGCGCG
>Ga0114129_10014573_pt1 | contig 11202 bp, 7 predicted proteins | sample RhiMetdeltSRZDD1_FD_80071 | JGI IMG/M metagenome (GOLD analysis project Ga0114129, IMG submission 80071) | Populus rhizosphere microbial communities from Tennessee, USA - Rhizosphere MetaG P. deltoides SRZDD1 (version 2) (version 2) | ecosystem: Host-associated > Plants > Roots > Rhizosphere >... | reverse complement strand
GCCCCCGGGGTCTGCCAGGCTGGCCCGCCTGCAGCCGGACCTCGACGTGCGCGGTGTCTCCGGTGCGCTGTCCGCGACGATGGAGACCGTCAGGTTTCTGGGCGGTACAGGGGAAATCGCGCTGCGGGCTCCGGCGGAACTGGATGGAATCCTTACGGCGTTGGCCGTCGAAGGGCGAGCGCTCGAACCGCTGCAGCTTCTGGGTCTGGCGACGTTTCTAGCGTCCGTGGAAACAACCGCCACCGGCATCACCAGGAATCGTCCGTCTTTCCCGCTGCTCTCGGCAGTCGCGGAGACGGCGGCGTCGTTCGAACGGGAAATCGCGGATATCCGCCGCAAGATCGACCCTGGCGGCGAGGTTGTCGACGAAGCCAGCCCCGAGCTGCGGACGCTTCGCGACCGCCTGCGCAAGCAGCGATCGCGGCTGCGCGGCACGCTGGAATCCTATCTTCGGGGCAAAGACACCTCGAAGTATCTCCAGCAGCAAATCGTCACGGACCGAAACGGACGCTACGTGCTCGTCGTCAGATCCGAACATCGGACGGCGATCCCGGGGATCGTTCACGGCAGCTCGGGGAGCGGTGCGAGCCTGTTCCTTGAGCCGCTCAGCACCGTTGAGATCAACAACGACATCGTCGCGCTGCAGCAGCAGGAAGCGGAGGAGGTCCGGCGCATTCTGCTCGCTTTGTCGGACGCCTGGCGGAGGCGCGCGGGCGACCTGCTGCGGACGATAGACGCAGCCACGACGCTCGACGTGCTGCAGGCGAAAGCGCGCTACTCGCAGTCGATTGACGGCGTGCAGCCTGCAATTTCGGCGGACGGACGGCTCGAGCTGCGCGGCGCACGTCATCCGCTGCTCGTCGGCGGGGCGACTGACGTGGTGCCCGTCGACATCGTGTTGATTCCGCCGACGCGGGTGCTCGTGATCACGGGACCGAACACGGGCGGCAAAACGGTTGCGTTGAAGACGGCCGGCCTTCTGCCGCTGATGGCGCAGGCAGGTCTGCTGATTCCGGCGACAGATGGCACGCAGGTGCCGGTGTTTCACCGCGTCTTCGCCGACATCGGCGACGAACAGTCGATCGCCGAGAGTCTCAGCACTTTTTCGGGGCATATCGCCAACATCGTCTCGATGGACAACGCTTTGGAGATGCCGTCGCTGGTGCTGCTCGACGAGGCGGGCACGGGAACCGATCCGAATGAGGGAGGCGCGCTGGCGATGGCGATGATCGACCACTTTCGCCGCCGCGGCGCGATGGTCGTCGCCACGACGCATTTCGACGCGCTGAAGTCGTACGCCTCCACGACGGAAGGGGTCGCGTCTGCCGGGTTCGGCTTCGATCCGGAGACCTTCGCGCCGACCTACCGGCTGGCCTACGGGTCACCGGGTAGCAGTCTCGCGCTGGAGATTGCGTCGCGGCTCGGGTTGCCCGCGTCGATCATCGATCAGGCACGGGCGCATCGCACCGAGCGCGAAAGCCGGCTCGCGGAACATCTGGCGAAGGTCGAGCGAGAGATGCAGGATCTCGATCACGAGAAACGTCTCCTCGGACGCGAGCGTCAGATGGTGCAGGAGACGACGGCGCGCCTGCAGGCGCGGGAACAGGAACTGCGGGAGCGCGAGGAAACGTTCCGGAAAAGGCTCGACCAGCGGATCGATGAGCGGATGCGCGAGGCACGCCGGGAGATCGACGCCGTCGTCGACTCGCTGAAGTCGCGGGCTTCGTCGCTGACGGCCGACGCCGAGCATCGCGCCGGCCGCCTGGTTTCGACGGGCGACATCGGGTCGGCACGCACGGATGCGCGAGCCTCGCTCGATGCCATCGCCGATCGCCTTCGCGCGCCGGTCGATGCACCTTCATCCTCTCCCGGGAGTTCGGCCGAGCAAGCGCGTCCCGCGGCGGTCGGCGATCGCGTTGCGGTAGGCCCTCTGGGCCTCGAAGGGATCGTCCAGGCGGTGCACGATGGCGGGGCCGAAGTGGACGTCCGTGGAAAGCGCGTGAGAGCACGCATCGAGGAGCTGCGCGTCATCGTACCGGCGTCGAACGCCGCGGCATCGCCGGCACGCGTGCGCGTGAACGTCGAGTTGCAGCCTCGCGAAGGCATCAGCTCCGAATTGAACGTGATCGGCAGTACGTCGGACGAGGCGCTGAGCAGGGTCGAGCGATTCCTCGATGACGTGATGGTGGCGGAACTTCGGAGCGTTCGAATCATCCATGGATACGGGACCGGGCAGCTCCGGCGCTCGGTCGCCGAATTCCTGCGTGCGCATCCGTTTGTTTCGAGTTTTGGCCCCGCTCCCGACAATCAAGGGGGCGGCGGCGTAACGGTCGTCGAGTTAAAGGACTGAATTGGCGAGTGTATGCCGTTATTCCCAGCCTCTTTCGTCGACGACCTGAAGTCGCACGTCGATATCGTGCAGGTCGTCCAGGAGCGCGTGCCGTTGCGCAAGAGCGGGGCGACGTGGAAGGGCCTCTGTCCATTTCATGGCGAGAAGACGCCGTCCTTTCATGTGAACGGCGACAAGGGATTCTTCCACTGCTTCGGGTGCGGGGTCGGCGGAGACGTCATCAAGTTCATCGAGCTGTACGACAAGGTCAGCTTTCCTGAGGCGGTGCGGCAGCTCGCGGCGCGCGCGGGACTCGCGGTTCCTGAAGCGGAAGACGCAAAGCAGGATGCAGAGTCCCAGCGTGAGCGCGAAGCGCTGTTGAAAGTGCACGAGGTCGCAGCGGCCTGGTTCCGCGAACAACTCGCGGGAGCGGCCGGGGCGGCCGCGCGGCGTTTGCTTCGCGATCGCGGCGTCTCCGCGGAAACGGTCGAACTCCTGGGAGTCGGGTATGCGCCGGCAGCGGGCCTGCGGGCGCGGCTGTTGAAAGACGGATTTACCGACGGTCTTCTGCAGAAGAGCGGCTTGATCGTGCAGCGCGAGGAGGAACAACCGCGCGATCGCTTCCGCAACCGTCTGATGATTCCGATCTGCCGTGAGAGCGGCGCGATCATCGCGTTCGGCGGCCGCGCGATGGATGCAGGCCAGCAGCCGAAATACCTGAATTCGCCGGAGACCGCCATCTACGTCAAGGGGCGGACGCTCTACGGTCTGAACTGGAGCAAGTCGTCGATCAGCCGTTTGAAGTACGCGGTGCTGGTCGAGGGCTACTTCGATTGGGCGCAGGCGTTCCAGGGCGGGATCACGAACGTGGTCGCATCTTCAGGCACCGCGCTGACGCCGGTTCAGGCCCGCCTCCTCCGCCGGTTCGCGGGGAAGGTCATCCTGAGCTTCGACCCGGACGCCGCCGGCCAGGGGGCTGCGGCCCGGTCGTCCGAGCTGATGGTCGCCGAGGGCTTTCAGGTGAACGTGGCGGTGCTGCCGGCGGGGGACGATCCCGATAACTATGTACGAAGGCATGGCGCCGCGGCCTATCAGGAGCAGCTGCGGACGTCGCGTCCTTACCTCGAATACCTCCTCGACCGGTCCGCGGCTGGCGAGGACCTGTCGACTGACGAGGGAAGACGGGGCTTTCTGAGCCGGATGCTGGCGGTGGCGGCGCGGATTCCAGATGCTGCAGCTCGTGACCAGTTTGCAGACAGGTTGGCTCACAAAGCGAGGATTACGGAAGAGGTAGTGCGCGCCGAAATCCGGCGGGCGGCCGTCCAGAAGCAGACGGCCCTGGCTGAGGTGGAGCGCCGGATCCCAGCCATGGGGCAGATCAAAGTCGCGGAACGAGGCCTGATTTGGGCCCTGATTCGTCAAGCGGACGCCGGGCTGGCGGCCCTGCAGGAGCTCGATTCCGGGGACCTGGACGGGCTCCCGACCAGGGAGATCCTGCGGCAGGCCCAATCCCTGCAGGCATGGCCTCCAGCCTCATTACCTGAAGCGCTTTTGCAGCGTCTAAGTACAGGAGAGGCCGCGCTGGTTGCCGAAATCGCCCGTCAGACGGGGGCTCCGGCTGACGCGGCTGATTGTGTCTGTACGCTGAAACGCCTGCGCTATGACCGGGAGCGGGCCGAACTCCAGCGGGAAATCGACCGGCTGCAGGAAGCTGGAGCCGCCGCCCACGAAACTGAAATCGTGGCGCTCTGGGAGCGCAAGAAACACTTGTTGCATCGGATAGAAACACTGACGCAGGGCAGCAGGCCGGGCCTGTAGCGACCCGGCTTCGGGGAAAACTGAGGAGGAATACCGTTGTCGATTGAAGAAAAATACGATGAGGTGAGACAGCTCATCTCGATCGGAAAAGAAAAAGGCTATCTGCTCTACGACGAAGTCAACGAGCTGCTGCCCGCCGACATCACTTCGTCCGACGAGCTGGACGACCTGTTCAGCACGTTCGGGAGCGCGGGCATCGAGGTCGTCGACTCCGAGAAGACGTACCGCGAGGAGAAGCTGCTCGACCGCACCGGCGAGGGCGCCGAGGAGCTCGAGCTCGACCTCACGCCGGGTGCGCTCGACAAGACGAACGACCCCGTCCGGATGTACCTGCGCGAAATGGGGACCGTCCCGCTGCTGACGCGCGAAGGCGAGGTCGAGATCGCCAAGCGCATCGAGCGCGGCAAGCTCGCCGTCATCAAGTCCATCTCGCGCACGCCGACGATCGCCCGCGTGATCATGCAGATGGGAGACGCGCTCAAGAACGACGAGCGCTCCATCCGCGAGCTGGTGACCTTCGTGGACGAGGAGCTGACCGACGAAAAGATCGAGGATCGCAAGAAGCAGGTCCTCCGTCAGATCGACGCGGTCCGCAAGGCGTGGGTGGCCTCCGAGAAGTGCAAGGAGAAGCTGGAGAAGACGCCGAAAGGCGCGACGACGCGCGACAAGCGGCGCTATCGGCGCGTCCGCGGGGAGGCGCTGCGCGCCCGCGTCGAGCTGTCGCAGCTGATTCGCAAGATCGAGTTCACCGAGACGATCAAGCGCCGCATGATCGACCAGATCAAGGACAAGGTCGAAGCGGTGATGCGGCTCAAGCGCGAGATCGACTACATCGAGCGCCAGCTCACGATGAAAAACCGTCGTCCCAAGCTGAAGGAGGAGGATCGCCGGAACCTCCAGAAGCGCCAGAAGGACCTCAAGGTCCAGGTCAAGACGATGGCGGACGAGCTCGAGGAGACGCCCGAGCAGTTGATGCGCACGCTCGAAACGATCTCGCGAGGCGAGGCGCAGGCCGAGCAGGCCAAGAAGGAGCTCGTCGAGGCCAACCTCCGGCTGGTCGTGTCGATCGCGAAGAAGTACACGAATCGCGGGCTGCAGTTCCTCGACCTCATTCAGGAGGGCAACATCGGCCTCATGAAGGCGGTCGACAAGTTCGAGTACCGCCGCGGCTACAAGTTCTCGACGTACGCGACGTGGTGGATTCGCCAGGCGATCACCCGCGCGATTGCGGACCAGGCCCGGACGATTCGCATCCCGGTCCACATGATCGAGACGATCAACAAGCTGATTCGTACGTCGCGCGCACTCGTGCAGGAGCTCGGACGCGAGCCGACCTCGGAGGAGATCGCGCAGCGCATGGACATCCCGGTCTCCAAGGTCCGCAAGGTCCTGAAGATCGCGCAGGAGCCCATCTCGCTCGAGACGCCGATCGGCGAAGAGGAAGATTCGCATCTTGGCGATTTCATCGAGGATCGTCAGGTGGTGTCGCCCTCCGACGCCGTGATCAATCTGAACCTGAAGGAACAGACGGATCAGGTGCTCAAGACGCTGACGCCGCGCGAGGAGAAGGTGATCAAGATGCGGTTTGGCGTGGGCGACGGCAGCGAGCACACGCTCGAGGAAGTCGGCCAGAGCTTCGCCGTCACCCGCGAGCGGATTCGGCAAATCGAAGCGAAGGCGCTCCGCAAGCTGCGGCACCCCTCGCGCAGCCGCAAGCTGAAGGCGTTTCTCGAGGGCCGGACGTAGTACTGACGCATGTCATTTCACTTTGACATGCGTTAGTCTAGTCAGGGCCCATAGCTCAATGGTTAGAGCCACCGGCTCATAACCGGTACGTTCCAGGTTCGAGTCCTGGTGGGCCCACCAGCCTCCGCTCGCGTTCACGCGGAGGCTGCGCGCCGAAGCGGCGAAGCCGCGAAGGTGGAAGCTTCGGCTAGGCAACCCCACGCGAAGGCGGCCTGCTACAATGTTCAATTACCAACGCTAAGTGCATCCAGACCTTCAACACCTGATCCGTCTTCAGCAGCTCGATACCGAAATAGAATCCGCCCGTCGGCGCATCGCGGACATCCCCGGGATTCAGCAAGCACTCGATGAGAAGCTAGCCGAGCAGACGGCCACCGTCGCGTCCGTCAAGCAGCGCCTCGCCGAAAGCCAGACGGCCCGGCGCGACATCGAGAAGGACGTCGCCTCCATCCAGACCCGGCTGTCCAAGTACAAAGACCAGTTGATGGAGGTCAAGACCAACAAGGAATACCAGACGATGCAGAAGGAGATCGCGACCGCTGAGGAGTCGGTGCGGTCGCTCGAAGATCGCATTCTGGATCGGATGGAAGAAGCCGACGTGCTGTCGCGCGAACTGAAGCTGGCTGAAGCGGAGCTGAAGCGCCAGCAGGCCGATCTCGCGCGCGAGCATCAGGCGCTGCAGGATGAAGCGGCGGCTCTGGAGCGGGGCGCCGATCAGAGGTCCGCGACGCGTGCGGCGCTGGCGAAGGAACTGTCTCCGGCGGCGTTGGCCCTGTTCGAGCATGTCTCCCGGCAGCGGAAGGGACTCGCCGTTGCCGAAGCGCGCAACGGGCACTGCATGGTCTGCCACGTCCGTCTGCGGCCGCAGGTCTTCAATGAAGTCCGGCGCAACGAGTCGCTGATCCAGTGCGACAGCTGTCTGCGCATCCTCTACTTCGCGCCGGAAGCGCCTCAGAGCGCGGCGTCGCAAGCGTCCTGATCAGCGCGCGTCTCTTGATCACAGCCTACATAGACGGCGGCGCCCGCGGGAATCCGGGACCTGCAGGCTACGGCGTGCGAATCGAAGCACAAGATGGCACGCTGCTCGACGAGCTGTTCGGCGGGCTTGGGATTGCCACCAACAATGTCGCAGAGTACAACGGGCTGCTCGCGGCGCTGCGCTACGCGCTCGATCACGGACACCGCGATGTCCGGATCAAGGCCGATTCAGAGTTGCTCGTCAAACAGATGCGCGGCGAGTACAAAGTCAAGCATCCCGGCCTGCAGCCTCTTCATGAAGAGGCGCGCCGCCTCGTCGCGCGTCTCGGGCGAGTGACGTTCGAGCACATCCCCCGCACACTGAACAAAGAAGCCGATCGTCTCTCCAACCTTGGAATGGACGACTCGGAGGCTACGCTTCGAGCGGGATCGCCCTGATCGCCGCGAGCATACGGCCTGCCTTTTCGCGATGCGCACGATACGAATGCAGTCGCGTGTTGTGCGTTTTGGTGCACAGCTCCGCGCTGAAAATGGCTTCCCGAGGCACGCCGGCGCGCTCCAGTTGATCGCGGTTCGCCTGCCAGAGGTCGATGTGCGATTTTCCCGCCGTGCCTGGCCGGAACCATCGCTCGATTGATCGTTCGTCCGCGCCGGCAGATCGAAACACCTGCGCCACTTCTTCACCGACCTCACCGCAGCACGGTCCGAGCGACGGACCGATCGCTCCGATGAGATCCGACGCGTTGCTGCCGAAAGTCTCCCGCATAGCGCTGACGGCGCGGGCCGCCGCGGAAAGCGCGGTTCCCCTCCAACCGGCATGTGCTGCGCCGACGACGTGTTTTCGTGAGTCGAAGAGCAGGATCGGCGTGCAGTCGGCGACACGAACGCCGATCGCCACCGACGGATCGTCGCTGACGATGATGTCGGCTTCGGGCAGCGCCCACGCAGATGTCGAGCCTCGGCGAACCACAGCCACATCAGTTCCGTGCACCTGCCGGATCAGCCGCAGCCGATCGGCGGTTACATCCAGCGAGTTCGCGACGGCTTCCCACTCCTGACGGTCGTCGCGCAGCGTCACGTCGCGCGTCGTGAACAGGTGCGGGGCGCCGAGGGCGGGGCACTCGAGAGCGAGCCCCCACGGCTCTTGCACCCAGACAAAGGCGTCGTTAGGCTTGGGATCGGTCATGAGCATCATCGGGCTGGGATTCGATGCGACGGATATTCCGCGCCTGCGGAGCGTGTTCGAGCGTTACGGCGACCGGTTTCTGCGGCGCGTTTTCACCGACGCGGAGATTCAATATTGTACGCGGCGGCGCGACCCGGTGCCGCATCTGGCTGGCCGCTTTGCTGCCAAGGAAGCCGCGATGAAGGCTCTCGGAACCGGGCATTCGCGCGGCGTGATCTGGAAGGACATCGAAGTATTCCGTCAGTCGGGTCCTCCCCAGCTGCGGCTCTTCGGCGGCGCGCTCCGCCGTTTCGAGTCGATGAAGGCCCGCCGCTCGCTGCTCACGATTACGCACGCGGAAACGCTGGCGATGGCGCAGGTGCTGCTCCTCTCCGACTGACCGGCGTTGACTGGCATCCGCGGAGTCCGCGCGTCCGCGGTGTCAACCCCGGTTGACACGCCAGGCGCGCCTCGCACCCTCCGCCGCTCGTACCGGGAACCACCTCCGCCGCAACCCTTTTCTGAACTGCATCTTCCCAAGACCGCCTCCATCGGCCTCCGCCGGCCTCCCGCTTGCGACACGCCTCGTCACCCTGCGCCCGACGGCCCGCAGCGGACGGTTTCAGGCGCGTTGAGGAGGAGGACATGACGGTCAAGATCGTACAGAACGAGAAAGGAAATCCCGTCGGGAAGCTGGCGGACGCCGAGCTGCATTTCACAGACGGTCCGCTCATGGGGCTGAAGTTGATGGGATTCGCGATTTGGGAGCGCAGGAACGGGACGGGCAACAACGTGACGTTCCCCGCGCGGCAGTACTCGGTCAACGGCGAACGCCGCAGCTTCTCGCTCCTTCGCCCTATCGAGGACAGCACGGCCCAGAACCGCATCCGGGATCTGATTCTGGAGGCGTACGAGGAACAGGTCGCCGCAAAGATCGCCGCCACCGCGTAGCGCGTGTCCGTAGCGCGGGTCCGTAGCGCGGGTCCGTAGCGCGGGTCCGTAGCGCGGGTCCGTAGCGCGGGTCTTTAGACCCGCGACTCCGCGACGCCGCGCTCTACGACAACACGGGGAGAAACTTGCGATTCTCCTGTTGCCGTTTCGGCGGAAGCGTCCACTCCTCGCGCAGGCCCTTCTCGACCTCCGCGCGGAAGAACGACGCCTTCATGCCGCCGTCGATGATGTCCCACGGCAGGACGGCGTCTGCCGAACGGTCGCGGAAGATGTAAAAGTCCGCGTCAATGCCAGCGTCCGCCACCGCGGCGCGCCAGTTGGCGCCGTTCCTTTCGGCGATCTCGATAGCCGGCGCGACGCGTCTGTCGCCCAGCGAGAGGAGGGCTTGGTAGTAGGAGTGCCGCTCCGACTTGATGTTGAAGTACACGTTGTCGAGATCCGCGACCATCGATCGCAGCCGCTTCCCCTTTCGGTCGGTGATCGCCGGATCCTCCATGGGCATCCACTGGTACGCGGTCCCGGGTTTGGGAATCAACGGGTTCACGCTGGCGACGATGCGCCCGATGCGGCCACGGGGACGCGCGTGACGGAGCATGATGTCCCGCAGCTGGGCGCTCAGCTCGGAGATCGCCGCGATGTCTTCGTCCCTCTCGGTCGGGAGGCCGATCATGTAATAGAGCTTCAGGTTCTCGATGCCGCTGGCAAAGATCAGTTCGGCCTTTTCCAGGATCTCGGCGTTCGTCACGGTCTTGTTGATCACGCGCCGGAGGCGATCCGATCCGGTTTCGGGCGCAATCGTGATCGTGCGCTCGCCGCTCTGGTGGAGCATGCGCACGATCGTCTCGGTCAGGTCGTCGAGTCGGAGTGACGCGGGACTGATCGAGTAGCCCATCTCCATCAGGCCGGACAGAATGCGCTCGATTTCGGGATGGTCGCAGAGCGCAATGGAGACGAGACCCGCGCGGGCGGAGTGCGCGCGCGCCGCGCGGGCGAGCTCCAGGATCCGATCCGCCGGGAACGCGCGGACGGGCAGGTAGTTGTAGCCCGCCCAGCAGAAGCGGCACAGGTTCGCGCAGCCGCGCACGACCTCGACCAGGAAGCGCGAGCCGAACTCGGTGTCGGGGGTGAAGATCGTCGTCGACGGCGGATCCAGGCGCTCGGTCGTCTTCACGGCTGCCTTGCGCACAACTGGAGGCGCTCCAGTGCCCGGTCGAGGCTCGAACGCCGCCACGGGGCCGGCATCGGAATAACGCACGTCGTAGAACGACGGAATGTAGAAGCCGCGCTCGGCGGCCAGCCGTCCGAGCAGGTCATCGCGATCCGTTGCGACATCGATGGCGGCGGTCAGGGCGGGCACGAGGACCTCTCCCTCGCCGGCGGCAACGACGTCGACGAACGGCGCGAGCGGCTCGGGGTTCACGAACGTGATGGCTCCGCCGATCACCACGAGCGGATCGTGTCCGGTTCGATCGGCGGCCCGCACCGGAACACCCGCGAGCCTGAGCAGCGAGAGGACGTTCGTGTAGTCCCACTCGAAGGAGACGGAAAATGCGAGCAGATCGAAATCCCTGACGGGCGTACCGGACTCGACCGTCCGCAGCGGTTGTCCGGATGCGAGCTGCGCTTGCAGTTCCTGCCGGCCCGGCAGGAACACGCGCTCGCACACGACGCCGTCCAGCTCGTTGAAGAGCCGGTACACCGTCTGGAAGCCCAGGTTGGACATTCCGACGAAGTACGTGTTCGGGAACGCGAGCGCAACGCGCAGCCGCCCGCCATGCGGTTTGCGGGTGTAGCCGACTTCGCGGGAGAGAACGTCGCGCGAACGTCCGTCGTTGGGACGTGCCGCCATACGGGAAAAGAAAAGTGCCAGTGCGAACCGACGGCAGGTCGTGGTCGATCGTTCGCGAGGCGGCCCTGAAAAGGCGCCGCTCCCGCGTGCCGTGGATCTACTTAGTCTACCACGCGGCGTGCGTCACGCCTCGTGCTGCCGTCTCAGAAACGCAGGCACGTCGAGCGGCGATGCCGGCTCGAACTCGGCGCCGGGGCTGATAGTGTCCGAGGAGGGATCGGCGGCCGCGACCGCAATCGGCATTTCCAGAACGGGACGGCGCGAGAGCGAGAGCCGCGCTGGATTGGGGGCCGGCGCGGCGACCCGTTCCACCGGCTCGCTGCGGAACGTCGTGTATGTCTGCAGATCGACCGGCGTCTCCGCTGC
>Ga0114129_10014572_pt1 | contig 11202 bp, 9 predicted proteins | sample RhiMetdeltSRZDD1_FD_80071 | JGI IMG/M metagenome (GOLD analysis project Ga0114129, IMG submission 80071) | Populus rhizosphere microbial communities from Tennessee, USA - Rhizosphere MetaG P. deltoides SRZDD1 (version 2) (version 2) | ecosystem: Host-associated > Plants > Roots > Rhizosphere >... | reverse complement strand
TTATCAACAGTCAGCATTTCTTTCCACGCAAAATTGTGGTGATTTTCTACCCGTGCCATTGGTTTTTCGCAAATGGCTTTTGATAATTTCTGATGTATGATATGATGACATGCCGATGCATAATCACCCGCCAGGTTCATGGCCAGCCAGTATTCAATACCTTCGGGTTCATCGAGGTTCAGCCAGGCCAGGTTAGCCGCTTCGCCGGGTAAACGTCGTTTTTCCCTCGCTATTTTGGTATAATGATTGGCGATATTGGCGCCCAACGCACGCGAACCCGAATGCGTTAACAAACCAACATATATGCCTGCATCAATACCCAATCTGTTATCTTTTTCACCAATTTCAACCACACCAAATTCAGCAAAGTGATTACCCGAACCACTTGACCCAAGCTGCTTCCAGGCCCTTGTTTGCAACCCTTTTAATAAAGGCAGGTCGTTAAACTCGTTCCGTTCCATCACTTCGTGATCAGCCGCGTCTTCAAATATGGCTCCGCTGCCAAATAAAGTCGCTTCCTGCAATTCACGGGTGAAAAAATGTTCGCGTTGTACCAGTTCTTTCGGGCTGATATCAAACACGCTTAAACACATGCGGCAACCAATATCAACGCCTACTCCATAGGGTATTACGGCATTCTCGGTAGCCAGCACACCGCCAATAGGCAAGCCATAACCGGCATGTGCATCCGGCATCAGGGCGCCAGCTACAGTAATCGGCAGTCTGGCTGCCAGGTTCATTTGGTGCGTCGCTTCTTTTTCAATATGCTCGCCTCCGAATACATTAAAGGGAATACCTGTATTATTCAATGAAATCACTTCACCCGATTCCACTATTTTCTTTGGTATAAGCTGTTGTGCTATTAAACCCAGCACCGCATCATTTTCATATTCTACCGGTGCACTCAATATTTTTTGTAACAATTCCATCACCTCCTCCTTTTTCTCATACTTATAATTCTTCTCCATTACATTCATCGCTATACTTATCACCGGTCCTTCGGGATAACCTATAGCTCTTAATTCTTTACCTGATATCTTTAATTTCGACATATTTTTATTTTATTTGCACAAGCTGTTGTGCTTCTATTTAGCATCGTTGTGTCACTCACTTATACGCCTTTATCTCTATTCAGCAGTTAATGCCAATTATAAAAACAAAATCGGCATTGCTTTGCCTGCGGCGTTCGTGCAATCTGGTAGCACTTAGGACACAAGTTAAGTTCTAATTCATGTTTATGCTCATCATATATTCGTTGCACTACATTTTTTTTAAATGTTTGAAATCCGTGTTCCAGCAATTTCAATACTTCTGCATCATCCGACACCATGTTTCTTTCTTTAAAAAAACTATAAAATCCTTCTTTCCTCCCATTATCACTCTTTTCCATAGCTATAAAATGCTGAAGTGCTTTGGTTTCATTTTCTGTCCTGAACCGGGTGCAATAGTCGAATATATAATTTGCCAATTCGGGATATAAAGTTACATTACTCATAACTAACAAATTTTAGTTGTACCACATTTTCAAGGTGTGGCACAACTGTTATCAAATGCCAAGGTTGAACTCAATTTCCACCCATTCCATTTGGATGATATGTTTTTTTGCATGCTGTACCAGGAAATTTACATTATGGTATACATCCGCCTGATTTTGTAACACGCCTTCTCCATGCTGAAGCTGGTTTAAGAGGTTGGTGCACTCCTTTAATTGCTTCTGCAGCTGTAAATGAATATGAGCAACCGGCTTTTTACTTTCCATATGCCTCCTCCATGCCTCAACCAACGCTCCGGAGGAAGAGGCGAATCGAAACATTTTTTGCGGCTCAATTTCCTTCACTCTTGCCATATCCATCTCACAATCTACCCAATGAGAAGTTTGGCCAGCTCTTTTAGATTTTTGCACGTCTTTTATAGTTCCTTTACAAATCGAGGTAAGCAAATTATCATTCGTTAAAGAAATATGTTCCAAAATTTTTCTTATGCTGCATCCGTTATTGGGCGAATAATGCATAAGATCGTTACCAATTTCAAACCATTTGAATATTTCATCGAAGGTTAATGTGAGTTCTGTTTCAATAGTGTTGATTACATCCGTCATCATAAAAATCATTTTAAAGCATACTAAAAAATAATAAACAGGGTAACAGGTTGAAAAGGGTACAGGTTGCTCTACCACTGAGCTATCCCTTTTGTAAGGAAGCAGGATTCGAACCTGCGACACACCGATCCCTAATCGAAGTAACCCTTCTCTACGACACCTGTTTAAGCTTTGTAATTGAACAACAGGGTAACAAAGCAAAAAGAGTCTTACTCATTTATTCTACCGCTGAACTATCCGGGGCTTTTCGCACCCGGAGCCGGATTCGAACCGGCGACCCAATGATTAACACGAAGTATCTCTTTTTTACGACACCTGCTGTACAAGTTTTTGAATAAGCAGCGGTTACAATCAGATAGTGTCATTGATTTTCAAGGTCGAAGTATCACTATCCTACGACACGCTGCATGTTTTAAATAAAATTGAATGAGCAACAAACAAACAGAGATAGTTAGTTAAACGGGGATCGAACCCGCCTCCTTTCCGTTCCTAACAGAATGTTCTACCACATGAACTATAACTGCGAAGTATCCCTGCTTTACGGCATCATTCAATATTTTTTGAAAGGGTTACAGTCGTATAGTGAAATAATAAAAGTTGAGCTATCCCTTGCGGGAGCCGGATTTGAACCGGCACCTGTATGGTTTAAACATACTACTCTACCGAAGTATCACTACACTACGACACCTTTCAAATAATTTAAGGAGTAACAGGCGAGTTGAGAAACGGGGCGCTGTCAGGCTGAGGATTTGCACCTCTTCCGGTTTTCACCGGAATACTACCCCAATCATTGGTAGACGAAGTATCTCATCTCTACGACATCCTTAAATATTGTTATTAATTTTCAAAGATCTTTTTTGAAAAAGTAGCCCCGACATTTTATGGCGGGAACTACTTTTCGTTTCAAGGCTATAACTTACAACAAGAGCTATGTGGGAACGGATTACAGACTTATTTCCTCAATTATCTTTATTGCGTTACCTCCGTTTTCAATCGCCTGCAGCACATTGAAAATTTTATCGCTCCATCCTGCAATCAAAAACACATCGTCACGCACTACATTCAATGGGGTGTTTCCATAACCTGCCAGATCGAACAGATACAGTTTTGCACCTGGCGCCAACTGCTTGTATTGCTTCCACAGACCGGCTATGTTTTCACCGGTACCGTTGCTATTCCACAGCTGGCAGTCGGTAAACAGCATTACTTTATCAACTATACTTTTTCGCTCAAGCAGGTCTTTTATTACCATGTATCCATTGGTGCTGTAACCCACTTCTCCTTCACGACGGTAGAACTCGTTTACATTAGCCAGAACATTCTTATTCGGCACATTAATTACTTTCCACTTATCGCCAAACATTCCGGTAATTACATGTTCACAACGGTTCTGCAACAGCATGGCCAGCATCAACCCGATATCGAAATTCAACACTTTGCTTTTAGCGCTTACAGACTTTTGCATGCTACCACTTACATCGGCTGCAATAACCACTTTTGTATTTCCGTTATACCCGGCTAGGTTTGCAGCGGTGTGTAATACAGCTTCTTCGAGCGCATTCAACACTTTGCTTACACGGCCATTATTCAACTCCTTCAATTCACGGTAAGCACTCAAAAAACGAAATGGCAATTGTTTGCTGTTTGCTACTGCATTGGCGTTGGCAATGTAGTTGCATACTTTATTCAATGCTTCGCCGCTTACTTCGGCTTCCAGTATATTACGCAGGTTACGCAGCGTAGCCATGTAACCCATTTTGTTACTGAAAATCAGTTCTTCCCATTTTGCGCGAATTGCCAGTTGTTTCTGTTCAATAGTTTCAAATTTTTGCTGACCCAATACACTTAACTCAGTTTCCCATGTATATGGAGTCTGCAATTCATCATTCACTATTTTATCAAATAACAGTTGCTGGTTTTGATCATTTGCTTTTGGGTGAACAAGGAACAACGCATCTTTCAACTTCACCTTTGCATCTCGATTGTATTTGGCAAACTGATATTCATCAAACTTGTTGAATGCATCTGCCAAACCCTTTTGCAATTGCTTGCTTAGCCTATTCAATTGTTTCACCTCGTTACGTTCGTTTGCCATAGCATAGTAAGCCAGCAGCTCGGTAATTTCATCTGCACGCTGTATAACCCGGTTAACCAGTTTATTTACCACGCTGTCGCCATTGTGTATTTTAGTCAGTTCAACCGTCAGTACCAACGGAATGCTACGCAGGTACATTTGTTCACGCGTATATATAGCCAGCTTTGCCACGAATGTTGCTTCATTTTTTTCGACCAACATACGTATTCGTTGCAGCCGGTCATCAGTCTTTTCATAAAACTGATCGCTAAGCGCAGCCGTAGCCACAGCTGTATACAGCTCTATCTGAGGCATTAATACAAAAGCCTTTTCACCTTCGTAATTAACTGTTTCACGGGCTTTGCTTTTCAGTCTTAAATTAAATTTCATGTTATACCTCCTTATTCAGGTCATTTCTGAGATACTAAGATCTGCTTCAGCTGATCGATCAGTACTCCGTTTCCGTTTACACTGATATTGCTGATCTTATCGGCGATCTTTTCAACATATTCCATTTCTTTCAACTTCCACAGCATGTTGTTTTCTTCCATCAGCTTTGCGGTGTTCAACAGGCTGCGGGTGCTGGCCGTTTCTTCACGACGCATGATGATGTTGGCCTGAGCCTTCTTTTCAGCAATCAGCACCTGGTTCATTATTTCCTTTACATCGCCGGGCAGAATGATATCGCGGATGCCAAAACCATTTACTTCAATACCCAGCGCATCGGCATTTGTTTTTACTGCCTGCAAAATGAATGGGGTGATGCTTTCCTTTTTATCCAGCAATTCATCGAACATTAATCCACCTACGTACTCACGCAATGCCAGCTGAAAAATCACGTACAACTGCATATCGTATTCTTTATTCTGCAGAAATGCCTTTTCAATATCAACCACCTTATACTGTGCCCAGGCATTGATTCGCAAAGCTGCTTTGTCTTTGGTCAGAATTTCCTGTCCGTTGATTTCAATTTGCTGCAGCCGTTTATCTGCCTTGGCGACCTGAATGTCGATGCTGTTCTTCCACCAGCAATACACACCGCTTTCAAGCAGCTGAACATATTTACCGTCAACATACAACACGCCCTGTTTATGACTTTCAACCGTATGGCTACGCACATAAGGAGCTACCAGTTTATTCTGTAAAGTGGCGCGGTCAATATTTTCTGTGATCTCTATCTTACTTATATCGGCACGAACAAAATCATACTGAATAACACTTTTCCAGAATGTATAGCGACCAGCAGTTAACACCCGTTTCAGCAAACCATTTTCATACTGCAGTACAATTTCATTGTCTTTTACTTCTACCACATGCAGGGCATCGGCCAAAGCCAGGTCCTGCAGCAGAATATTCAGTTCAACCGGCACTGTGAAAGGCTCCGTAACATTATAGATGTATATTTTTTCATTGCCCCAGAACCAGTATTTTCCTTCTTTCAGCATGCGCTGGTACTCGCCGCGTTTAAAAACCAGGCCAACCTGATAAGCATTGATACGAATGTTTTTCATTATTATATTTTTTTCATGTTGATTTAATAAAGCCGGAATTATTTTCCATCCCATAATTACGGAGGCAAATGGTAAATGACTTTTATTACACCAGTTTGTTAAAGGGTGTTTACCAAAGCATCATCAGTAAACATGCCTTTAAGAAAGTAATATACTTCCGATCATCTTTCATTAACCTGCAAGGCATTTACCGGATCGTGGTTTTTACAACCACCGGTAAAACAACCCCGGCTTATATTGCAGGATCACCATTTTTTGGGAAGCGGTGTACTTCCATGTTTACTCTCCATATTAAAAGTATGGTGCTCTACCATCTGAGCTATCCGATTTTCAGTCGGAGCAGGAATCGAACCTGCGCTGATTTCGTCGCTCTGCCGCTGAGCTATCCCGATTCAGGATCGGGAAGAGGAGTCGAACCTCCGACCTACGAATTACAGAGGACATACCGCCATGACTGCAACAGCATACAGATAGTTACTACGTCTGCACTGTTGTGCTTCTTTGAAACACTAACCTGGTTTGCCTGTCATCAGCGACTATATCCTTCTTCCCGTTGGGGAAGCTTTTCCATTTCCTGGTCAGGCTCGAACAGGAAATAATATTTTTTAGTTGGACTTTTACAAATAAGGGCTAACCGATAACTCCTGGTTCCAGGCCCATTGCTCCATATACTTTCTTACTTCTTCCGATATAGCCTTGTTCATCTTTCCTTTTGCCTGAACAATTCTTCTTAAAGAAATATTCACTTCAATCGTGGCCATTACTTCCTGCAAAAAGCCCGATGAATACTTCCTAAAAGAAAAAATGGCTATTCTTCCTTTGGCACACGAATGAGCATAGGAGCTTACGCAATGCTTCATTACTTTACCTTCGGCTATCAGTTCCTTTGATGAAATCAGTTCTTCCAACTCAATCTGCTCTTTCTCCTTTTTAATTTTGAAGCCTTGAATTCCACACGATTGCCAGTATTGCAACACTCCAGCGTGAGAAGATTGTTTATGCCATTCATCGCTTTGTTTTAATAACGATTGCAGGGTTCTTCCTTTAAGCGTATAAGCGGCATTCAATCTTTTTGCTTCCCGCACATAATCTATTAACTCTCCAATTTTGGCAAGATTGAACATGCCGCCTGCTATTAGTATCTGTATAAATCTTTCCCAAAAGTCCTCCTCTCCAAAAGACTTGCTCCCCAGCCATGAATAAGCAATGCGTTCTGCTATTTTCTCATCTCCACCCAGGCCACGTACCTGTGCCCATCGCAAGGCTTCGGGTATTGTCATCTTATCGGGAGCCTGTAAAAAATAGTGTCCCATTTTTTGTGTGAAAGGAATAGGGACCTTTTTCAGTTCTTTCACTTTTTTACCTGTTCCAAGATGTATATACCATTCAATAAAAAGCAGTTTCTCAGTTTCATAAAATGCTTTACACAAAAAATCAGGCACCTTATACATACAGAACAGGTAAGCGGTTAATTCTTTCAACTGTACTGAAGCCTGCTTTGATTTAGGTTTCCAATCAGAAAGACTGTTTCTCCAATAGGCTTTGAACTGAACCATGTTGTGAACAGCCTGAATAAAACCCTCATCTTTAACCAGATCAGAATACCTGTCTAAATAAATAAGCGATTCTTTCAGCAACTTTTTTTCAGCTGGATTCTTTTTGGTGGGCAACTTATTAAAGCACTCACTGATTTTCAGGATCCTTACATCTGTATAAAAGAACCGGCTTAAATTTTCACCGGCATACAACTCACCAATTATTTCATCAAACTTTTTGAACCGTCTTTTTGAAAAGCGAAGGGCATCATCAATAAGCTGATCCTGCTTCTGTTCCAAAAGCAACTGTTCTTCTCTTTGACTTTTATGTTTTTTTGCCATAACAGTAAAATTTATCATCAGTTAATTCGCTTACATAACATTTCCTGAGATACACAAACAGTTTCCTGCCTGTGCTTTTACTGCGACTTAATACTTTTTTCATGACGAATATTTTTTAAAAGGATGTAATTATTGAACTACTTTATTAGCACAGCTCGAGCTGGCAAAGGCATATGGTTTGGCTTTGAACACAAAACCCATTCCCATGATATAGCCCATGGCTTCTTTCAACGCATCATTACTTTTAAAGTTGGGGTTGGTATTGATGTCGGCGTGCACTTCCATATCTATATTGTAAATAGTAAACAAGCGACACAGTGCATAAGCGATCTCAATACTTTTTGAAACTTCGGTAAGCATACGTTGTTTAATGCTCATTTTTTGCCGGGTAGTTTCATTGTGTATATACATGAAACCCCCTTTACCTTTACGAATGAACACAATTACCGTTGCGAATTCAGTTTCTTTACCCTTAACCTGGCTGTCGGTACCAATACATACTTTCAATTCATGACCCATTTCTTTTTCACGAACCAGTACGGCCCTTACTTCATCTTCGATAGATCTTTTGATTTGAGTACCATCAAGTTTTCTCCAATGCTGATGTTCCATGGCATACCTTCCTTTCCATTTATTGTTTAGTTTTGAATCAGGCTTCTTCTAAAGCCAATCACTTCTACCTTATTTACCATTTGTTCCTTTTCATGCGGGTTGGCAATTTCTGCTATTGTCATTGGCTGACTAATAGTATTGTTGTACCCAAAATGATCGCTTAACCGCTGTGCTTTTGCCACACCTAATTTTCCAAACTCATACTTTGCTATCAATCTGCCTTTACGCATCAGCGCACTATCTATCATAGTAAGCGAACTGTTAAAAGTGCAAATGAGCTGTACATTCAGAAAATCGGCCATCAATCCATCTGAAATATTCAACAGGTTCGATACAGATGATCCGGTATTGTATCTTCTATCCATGATAATATTCTCTGCATCTTCAATAACTACTACGGTATCCGGATTATCTACCAGCAACTCAATAAATTCAGGGTTCATCAGGTTACCGGCCACTGTAGGCGATAAAATCAATACCTTCTTTTTGATCTTTCCTATCAGGTATCGCAGATACGTTGTTTTACCGGTTCCCGGCAAACCATGCAACAACACAATTCCTTTATCATCATTTTTATTCAGCCTCTTTCTGATAATTGCATCCGTTTCTTTAAAATCATCTTCATAAAAAAGATCGATATCCAGTTTTGTACGTTTAATTTCCATTGCTTTCAAACCTAACCGGTTTCTACCCTGCACAATAAGGTTAATTTCAAGCGGCTGTCTTCGCTGCTTTTGTTTAAACGGCGCTGCCATATTGGTAACTGCCTGTACAAACTCTGACTGCGTACCATCGTGCAAAATTTCACAGTAACCAATATCCAGTTCAACAATGCATTTGTTTTTTAAAACGATTACTGTTTTATCAAACTGGTATTTTTTTCGCTTTGATTGATACCACCGGTACTGATGTACATGCTCAATCAGTTCACTAAATTGTTCCTTAAATGCCTCAAAAGTTTTTTCGCCATCTATATGCTTAACAAAACAAACACCGGGCAATACATTAAAGCAATACAGGTATAAGATCTTCGTATTTAGAAAGTAGTCATCAAATACATCATTTGCACTGATCACTTTCTGACTATATAAATTCTCCATTATAATTTTTTAAATAGTTTACAGATACGTTGCTTCTTTAGCAAAAAAGAAAATATCATCAACTATTTAAAGACACGAGTACGCATATACTATTTTTTTGCACGGACACTTCGACTCGAACGAAGACTGAAAGTTTTGGAGACTTTTATGCTGCCAATTACATCATGCCCGTAATTGTGGTGCCCCGTGGGATCGAACCACGATGATCCCGGCTTCAACGGGATGCAATAGAACCATCTCTGCCAAAGCACCTTACTATTTCATTTCTTATACTACACTTCCCTTCGTTGGCCCGATGAGATTCGAACTCATAACTTCCGGATTAGAAAGCCGGTACTCTATCCAATTGAGCTACGAGCCAATGTTGTAGTCTGTATGGGGATCGAACCCATTCGCCTGGTTCGAAAGACCAGTGCCCTAACCAATTAGGCGAACAGACCATATGCGGATGAAAAAAGATTCGAACTTTTAACCCCTCCCTTAACAGGGGAGCGCTCTACCGTTGAGCTATTCATCCGTCTTTTACTTTCTCATTTCTAATTTTTAATTCCACATTTTTCATTTCTCTTTGTCGGCCCGATGAGAATCGAACTCATACTCCCCCGGTTAAAAGCCGGGTACTTTGCCAGTTAAGCTACGAGCCGTTTTGTTTTGAACTTTTGTTGCGACCCCCAGAATCGAACTGAGATGCTCACCTTATGAGAGTGGCGTGTTAGCCGTTACACCAGGTCGCAATTTGTGATGACTGACAGACTCGAACTGTCAACCTGTATCGTATCAGGATACTGCTCTACCAATTGAGCTAAGTCATCATTGTTGGCCTAACGGGATTCGAACCCATAACCTTATGCGTATAAGGCATCTGCTCTTACCATTGAGCTACAGGCCATTGTTTATGTTGGCTTGAAGAGATTCGAACTCTTACCTCCCACGTTCGTAGCATGGCACTCTTCCATTAAGCTACAAGCCAATTTGTTTTTCACTTCACACCACATTTCTTCCTGGTTGTCTCCGGGGCTCGAACCCTGTTCTCCTCATTCACACTGAGACGCTTTACCAGTTAAGCTAAAGACAACATTTTGTTGTTGAGGCTGGATTTGAACCAACACCATCAGGGTCAAAGACTGATATGCTCAACCATTACACCACTCAACAATTAAAGCGGTCCGTACGGGAATCGAACCCGTAGCCTCGGATCGACAATCCGGAATGTTAGCCTTTACACCAACGAACCATTGAGCAGTACCAGAGATTCGAACTCTGTCATCCTGATTGGAAGTCAGGCACGCCGCCATCAACGCTTGTACTGCAATTTGTATAGGAGACAGGATTCGAACCTGTACCCTCCCCGATCCAAACGGGGTATCCAGCCAATTGGAATGCTCCTATATTTAGTAGCGAAGAACCAACTACTCCGCTACTGTTATGGAAGGTTTAATGGTAATCTGTTTTACAATTCCCCACTATTCACCATATTTCAATAAGAACTCATTACTAATAGCTTTGAAAGAAACCATTTCTTTACTTTCCTTCAGCCTGATAACAATACCTTCGGCCATTGAACTTAAATTAATCAGTGAAAAGGTTTCCGACATACTTAAAATGTCACTGATATTGTTTTCTAACCGGTAATTGCCGGTTATTACAGGCACATATGGTATATCCAGCTCTTCCATCATCTTCATCCATTCATGAAACATAGCATATCTGTATTCATCAATGAAGAACACACTAAAAACAAACACGTGTTGTCCTTTAAGCTTCAGCTTATTTCCCTGAATTCCTTCACCTACCAGTTCGCCCTGTATGGCAATGTTGCATCCAACATTTCTGAGTTTTTGCTCAATATTGAATTGACGCGCAGCTTTCCAGTACAAGTTGTTTTCATTTTCTTCGAACTCCATATTGCAACTGCATACTCCAAACACAC
>Ga0114129_10014571_pt1 | contig 11203 bp, 8 predicted proteins | sample RhiMetdeltSRZDD1_FD_80071 | JGI IMG/M metagenome (GOLD analysis project Ga0114129, IMG submission 80071) | Populus rhizosphere microbial communities from Tennessee, USA - Rhizosphere MetaG P. deltoides SRZDD1 (version 2) (version 2) | ecosystem: Host-associated > Plants > Roots > Rhizosphere >... | reverse complement strand
GGCGGATGTTGCAGCAGATCGGCAGCGAGATTCAGTCGTATCTGTGGATGAAAACCCTGATGGGTCTGCTGGTCACCGGCCTGAGCTACGTGGTCATGAAGGGCGTTGGCGTCGATCTCGCTGAATTCTGGGCCCTGTTGATCTTCGCTCTGAGCTACATCCCTTACATTGGTGCGTGGCTCGGTGTCGTCTTCCCGACGGCGCTTTCCCTAGTCCAGTTCGAGACGCTGACGCCCTTCCTGATCACCGCGGGATTGCTGGCGGTGATTCAGTTCGCCTGCGGGAGCATTCTCGAGCCCCGGATCATGGGCAAAGGCCTCAATATCAGCCCGCTGATCATGCTGCTGTCCCTCTCCGTCTGGGGCGCCCTCTGGGGCATCGTCGGAATGTTCATGGCGGTGCCCATCATGGTGGTCGTGATGATTGTCTGCTCCCATTTCGAGGCCACAAGGCCGATAGCCATCATGATGTCGGCAAATGGCGAAGTGCGGAACTGACCCACCCTGAACGGTGACTGGAGGCCGGTTCATCGGCTCGTTCGCCAGGTCAGGCGCCTAATCGGCGTGAGGGCATCTCGAATTGAGGAGACGGAGGATACGGAGGGAACGGAACGAGCGTCAAAACGGAGAAACGGAGGAACGGAGGCGAACGGAGTGGACACAGGCAATCGACGATCTGCAGCCGATGCCGCCGCGCATGCGGCGGGTGATGGTGCGATACCCCGAGGACGCAAGCCGCGATTGATCGCGCGTCGGCTTGTGTCCTCGGGGTATCGCTCCATCACTCGGCCCGGCCGATGGCCGGGCCGGCATCGGCTCTGAGCCCGAATTTCGTGCGTGAACTCCGTGTCTCCGTTCCTCCGAGTTGAAGCTCGTTCCGTGTCCTCCGTCCCCTCCGTGTTCGACACTCCTAGAGCGACATCACATCCTCGTTCCAGGCGCCGCAACGTGACGGAGTACACACCGCATGGCACGGGACACCCCACGAGATGTCGTGTGAGTCAAACACCTCACCGGCCGCCGGCAATCGGCCGGTTCGTTTCGGCGGTATCCGCGACACCCGGTTGGCTACAAATTTGCGAGTACCCGCTCAACCGGAGGGATGTGTATGCTCGGCAGCGCTGACGAATTCGGTCTATCGTTGATAGTCCTCTCGCTCGTCTTTGCCCTGGCTGCGCTGATCCGGCGCTGGTCGCGCCCGCTGCGCGCCCTTTTCATCCCCACCGCGGTGATCGGCGGTTTCCTCGCCCTTGCTCTTGGTCCTGAGGGTGTTGGCCGGTTCACCGGCGGGGACGGCATCTTCTCGACCGCGACGTTCGCGGTCTGGAAAGCGCTCCCGGGCATGCTGATCAACGTGATGTGCGCGGCGCTCCTCCTGGGCGAGCGATTGCCGCCACTCAAGACCATCTGGAACATCTCGGGCTCGCACGTCATCATGGCCGGCATCATGTCGGGCGGCCAGTTCGCGGTTGCCAGCGTTCTCACACTGCTGGTGCTCGAACCGGTCTTCGGATTCAGCAGCAAGGCCGGCGCGCTCATCGAGATGGCCTTCGCCGGTGGACACGGCACCCTCGCCGGCTTGACCCCCGTGCTCGTTGCGTACGACGCCGAAGAGCTCCTGGAAGTGGGGCTTGGTCTCGCGACGATCGGGATGGTCACCGGGATCGTTGTCGGCACGATGCTGGTCAACTACGGGATCAACTCGCCCTCGATTCCCGTCGCTCGGCAGAATCCGACGTCTGCCGACGAAGATCTGGATATCGATCATCATCTGCCCGCTCCAGACGACGCGCCGATGGACGAGTGGTGGGGGATGACGCAGGTCACGGCAGCGGCTGTCTTCCTCGGCGTTTCGATCGGCGTTGGTATCGCGCTTCTCCTGGTGTTCCGATGGGCGTTCAATCTCCTCGGCTCGAACTTCTTCAACATGTTTCCGCTCTTTCCGTTCACGATCATCGGCGGCGTCATCGTCCAGCTTTGCGCGGTCCGGTTCGACTTCCAGCGCTCGGTCAATCGCCGGGCCGTCGAAGGGCTCGGTGGCATCGCGATCGACGGGATCGTCATCTGCGCCATCGGGACGCTGTCGCTGACCGCGCTCGGCGCTCACCTCGGTCCCCTGATCATTCTGTCCGTCGCGTCCGTAGGATGGAGCGTCTTCCTGACGCTGGTCATCGGCCGGCGAGTCTTCCCGCAACACTGGTTCGAACATTCTCTTGCCGAGTTCGGCGAGTCCCAGGGCAACGTCGCGACCGGATTCGTGATGGTCGACATGGTCGACCCAACGCGCCAGACAGATGTCGTCAGGGGCTACAGCTATCGGCAGCTGCTCACGCGGCCCGTGGTCGGCGGCGGCTTCATCACCGCTCTGGCTGTCCCCCTCATTGATGCCTGGGGCCTTCCAGTCTTTACGATCGTGACCGCGGCGGTCACCGTCGCGTTGACGTTCTGGGGCATGCGCCGGGCGGGAGCCGGACAGGCCGCTTTCCCGAACCGCGGACCGCGGGCAGTCAATCCCTGATACGGGGGTTCAACACGGGGGTTCAACACGGGGGTTCAACACGGGGGTTCAACACGAGGGTTCAACACGACTGATCGTCACGACGGTTCTGGTCAGTACTGTGACGCAAGAGAATGCAGTCGCGCCGGTAGACGTTGGTAATCGCGTGCTTGGCCTGCGATCGACGGGCCACGTGATCGGCACGTCCGTGCTCGGTGGATTGCTCGGAGGCCTGGCCGGAGCGGCGACCGGCGTGCTCGTGACCGATCTCATCAAGCGGATACTCGCCGTCGTGTCGAGCCAGGCTCTCTGGGTCCTCATCGTCATGCCGCTCGTCGGCCTCACGCTCGCCGTGCTGATCTTGCAGAAGTACCATCACGGCGAGGCGCTGCAGACGCTTGCGCCGGAGCCGGCTCACCCGGGCGCACGCGGGCCATTCGGGCTCAACTGGAGGGATCCCCGTGACGTCATTCGCGCCGATCTGACGGCCGATGTGCTGGCGACCGCAGGAGAGGAAGAGCGTTTCCCGTGGCGGCTGGCTCCGATACGCGCCCTCGCGATTATTGCGACGGTCGGTTTCGGTGCGCCGATGGGAACTGAATCGCCGGCGGCGCACCTCGGAGTTGCCGCCGGGGCTTACCTCACGGATCGCGGTCGCTGGTGGCGTCGCCTCACGCGGCCTGCTGCTGTGGGAGGTGGTGCTGCGGGTGTCGCCGCTCTCGTGGGGATTCCGCTGGTCGGCACGGCGTTCATCCTGGAACTGGGTCGGCGGCGCCGCGTTCCGCTCAGCGCAGAGCGAGTGATCGCCGCCCTGATAGGGGGGCTTGTCGGGTGGTCGATCAACGACGCGTTCAACCTCGATTTGATCCGCTTGAACGTGCCCCAGATCGGACCGGGCAATCTGCTCAACGCGCTCGCCACGGCGCTCGTTGCTGGCGCAAGCGCCGGGGCCATTGCGTCGCTCACCGGTCTCGCGATTTACAAGGCGCGGGGGTGGCAGGCCTTTCCGAGCATCCGGCTCCTTGCCGGCGGTGTCGCCGTCATGGCCGCGTCGATCGCGATCGCGATGATCGCTGCGCCGTCCGCGGCATTCGGTCCGGGTGCCGGTGCAGCAGCGTGGGCGGCGACTACCGATGCGGGCATGATCACCATGCTGGCCGTCGCGCTGCTGCGGGCCGCGGCCACGACGGCAGCGGTTGCGGCCGGGGGTTGCGGCGGTGTGTTCGTGCCATTCCTTGCCATCGGCGATATCGCCGGACGGGCATTCGCGCCGGCGTTTGGTGTGCCGAGCGATCTCGCCGGGTCGGCCGGCGCGGCGGGCGGCATCGCCGGTGGCTATCGCCTTCCGTTCACCGCGGCCATGATGGTGCTCGGCCTTGGCGGCCCGTTTTCCGCGACTGTGACCTGCCTCGCGACGGTGGGCGTCGCGACAATCGCCGGGGTGGGTGCCGCGTTCGCAGTCGATCGCCTCTCCAATCCCCGTCCTGGCTAGTTGGTTGACGACGTTGCGTGTGTCGCGAAAACCATCGGCCCTCATCCGCCAATCCTGTCCGCGATGGCCTTCTCGTAGGTCCCAGGCGGTAGCACGCGGCAGGCATGGTGCGTGCCCGGGCACGTAACCTGAGTCGGCGCGCTCTCGACAGCCAACGCCGGCACTGTTGTTCCACCGTAGTAGTAGTCGTATGTCTGCGGCGATACGATCGGTTGCGGCCATTCGATCGGTTGCGGGATGTGGAGTCCTTTCGCGCCGCGTCCGATTACCGCATATCCGCCGCGCGGCCGCGGAACGACGAACCGGACCTCCCAGCCCGCTCCCTCGATGGCGTCGAGCGCCGACGCGAGCGCTGATTTGCCCGTCGTGTAGTCCAACGCCTCCCCAATGTCCCAATGGTTCCACTCGAAACCGCCCTGGGCCGAGCTGCTCCCTGTGAACAGCATCGCTAGCGACACCACCAACAGTACGAGTCCTGTGCGTTTCATGGCCATTCTCCGTATGTCCGTCTGAACGCGCGCCACCCGGCGCGAAGCAGCGCATTGGTCTGCAGGAATAAGAACGTCGAGAAACGGTTAGCCGGACAGGGGGTGAAACGGGAACCCGTTGCTATCAGAAGACACCCGCGCCGATCTCGACAACGAGCCTGGGGTGCCGCAGCCGCGTAAAGCCATTGGCCCTGATACCGAGTCGCACGCCCCCGAAGTGGTAGCCGAGCAGCGCCCAGCGTGCCTTACCGCTGACCGCGAAACGGAACTTGACCCCGGCCTCGCTGGCAAAACCATTCACGTCGACTTCCTGTTCGGGCTCCTCACTCAGAGCCTGGGTGGTGAGGCCCCGCTCGTAGCCCATTGCGACATACCAGTCGGCCCACCGTGACGCAGACGGCGTGATCAGCGCTTCAGCTGCCCATCCGCGTTCGCCGACATGACCACGAGGCACGAGCCAGACCTCGGTGAGGTCGATACCCGGCCCTTGCACGGAGAGCGCAAGGGCGTCGGAGTCCAGCCTGAGATTGATCGCAGAGATCACGTTGAAGAAATTCCGGGGGTCTGACAACACTTTCGCCAGGTCCGACTCGTGCTGTTCCGCGGGCCACTCCCTGCCGAAGCGATGGAACCGCATCATTGCGAGCAAGAGCTGCGGCTCAGGACCTGGAGGATTGCAGGAGGGGACGCTTGTAGCCGGCCGCAATTCGTACCGACCGAGGTTCCCAACGGCGCTCGCGACGGGAACGCTACGCTGCCTCCCACAGACCGGAGCGTCGTCGGGTGGCAGCAGTTGAAACGGGTCTTCGCGAGGTTTCGCCATGGTGGCGGAAAACCCTGAGCCCATCAACACCGAGGATCCGAGCACATCGCGCAGACCCCAGGCGTCGTTCACACGCGCATTGACGTCATATCCCGGCGTGTAGACGCCGTCGGCGTTGCGGTCCAGGATGCTCGCATGTTTCCCTTCTTCGACGAGCACCCGGACCGGGAAGACCATGTCGCGCTCCGCCCTCAGGATGTTGGAGTACCAGTCCACGCCGTGCGCCAGTCCCTCGACACGCGTCACGCGGATGCGAAGGCAGCCCTCGTCCGTGCGGTCCAGTTCTACGAGTACGTTGATCGCCTCGAGATCGTGGGGATGCGGACTGAGGCCGAAATCCTCGTCGTAATAGAAGAAGAACTTCAGCACGAAGTGATCGACCTTGTCGAAGAAGGCCGGGTCGGTCTCGCCTGTGCCCTCGACGCGCTCGTCACCTCGAAGCACGATCGCTGTCGCCTGGTAGTACACGACGGGCCTGTCGCTCGGTGAATCGCAGGGGTGCGAATGGGGAATTGGATTCCCTGGCCGTTTCAGGATCAGTGGTTCATCGGAGGAGAACCACAGCAGCGGGGCGAGGAGCCGAGCCAGGCCTGGCAGATCCGGCGCTGGCGTGAGGCCTTGCCACACGATACCGGCCGGCACGTCCGTGTCAAACGGATCCGGGCACGCGCATGTGCGCCCCGCTTGCGGCTGGCTGGCCGTTCGACCGTTTTCACCAGCCGCGGCAGAGGACGCCAGCGCGCAAACCAGCAATGTCGAAAGGGCGAACCGAACTGCTGACATGTGGGGAGCGCGATGCCAGTTGTGTGCCGTGAAGCCTGTGGGGCGATTTATGCTTGCGTCCTTGCGTCAAGGAGGAAATGCGATGGCGAATGCGAGACGACTGGCCGCTGGAGCGGTACTCGGTCTGGCGCTGATGGCTGCTGCCTGTGGCCCGACAAGCATCAGTGAGGTGCTGGCCGATCCCGCGAAATATCGCAATCAACCCGTCACCGTGCGCGGCACCGTGGATCAGAGCGTGTCCGTCCTCGGTCGCGGTGCCTACCGGATCACTGAAGGCGATCAGGGCCTGTGGGTGGTAACGACAACCGGGGCGCCGCGAAAGGGCGAGCGCGTGGACGTGACCGGCCGCCTCCAGGAGGGGTTCGACCTCAGCGCGTTCGGCAACCTGCCTGGATCGCTGCAAAGCGGTCTGGTGCTCGTCGAATCCTCACATACTGTGCGCAACTAACTGTAAGGCTGCTATCCAGATAGCGTGCCGTGGTTCGTCGCTCGTAGCTCGTGGCTCGAAGAACCCGGAGCGGGTCTGATGCCCTTCGAGCTACGAGCGACGAACCACGAACCACGGCACGTATCTTCACCTAGCGCTTAGCGCGTGCTCCTTGTCAGCACTCCGCCTGAGTGACGCCAGTTCCTCGAGGTAGACGATCGCCGTCTCGATGCCACGGTGGAACATCTCGATTGTGTAGTGTTCGTTGGGAGCATGCAGGCCGTCGCTGTCCAGCCCGTAGCCCATCATGACGACAGGGATTTTCATCATGTCGTAGATGTCTGCCACGATCGGGATGCTGCCGCCGCCGCGAGTGAAGACCGGCGCGTGTCCCCACCCTTTTTCGTAGGCGCGCGATGCGGCCTGCATTTCAGGCAGATCGAATGGGATCAGCGCCGGCTTTCCCTTGGTCAGCAGGTTGACCGTCACCTTCACGGTCGGCGGCGTGATCGACTCGATGTGTTTCTTCAACAAGCCGAAGATCTTGTCAGGGTCCTGATTGCCGACCAGACGCGAGCTCAGCTTGGCCCCAGCCTTCGCGGGAATGATGGTCTTGGGACCGGGCCCCGAGTACCCGCTCCACATGCCGTTGACGTCGAGTGTCGGGCGTGCGGAGACACGCTCGCGCAGGGTGTACTTCTTGTCGCCCCACGTGGCGGGAACTCCCGTGACTTTCTTGAACTGTTCCTCGGTCAGCTCGCTTTTCGCGATCATTTCCCGTTCTGCCTTGGTCAGCGGTGCGACGTCGTCATAGAACCCGGGAACCGCGATGGTCTTATCGGGGTTGTACAACTTCGAGATGATCTCGACGAGGGCGAGCGCTGGATTGTGGGCGGCGCCTCCCCAGAAACCACTGTGCAGGTCGTCGGTTGGCCCGTGCACGTCGATCTGGATATACGTCATTCCGCGAAGGCTGTGCGTAATGGCCGGTTTTTCGATGCTGGACATCGACGAATCGCTGATCACGCAGACGTCGGCCTTGAGCAGATTCAGATTCGCCTTGATGAACGGAGCCAGGTTGGGCGACGAGATCTCTTCTTCACCCTCGAGCAGGAACTTCACGTTGACCGGCGCGCCGCCAGCGCCTTCCAGATAGGATTCGAGCGCCTTGACGTGAATGAAGAGTTGTCCCTTGTCGTCGGTCGCGCCGCGCGCATAGATCTTCCCGTCTTTCTCGACCGGTTCGAAGGGTGGCGTGTTCCAGCCGTCCTCCATCGCGGCGGGCACCACGTCATAGTGGCCGTACACCAGCACCGTCGGCTTGTCCGGCCCGGCGCCCGTCCATTCGGCGTACACCACCGGATGGCCGGCTGTGGGCATGACCCTGGCGCTTTCGACACCCATCGCGTGTAGATGCCCGGCCAGCCAATGCGCGGCGCGTTTGACGTCGTCGTCATGGGCCGGGTCAGCGCTCAGGCTGGGGATGCGAATGAGCTCGTGCAGCTCACGTCGAAACCTCTCCGCGTGGTCGCGGGAATACTTGCGGGCTTTTTCGTTGGCGTTCGGCATGCGTTTCGACCTTTCTTTGTTCAGTTCTCAGATCAATCCCAGCGCTCAGTTGTGTTGACCATCAGCGCTGGCAAGGAGCGTGAGCGCCGGGGTCAGTGACGCGTCAGACGCTCCGGCGTCAGCATTTCAGCGACCTGCTCGCGGGTCATCAGACCCGAGGACACGACGAGGTCCGCGATGTTCGCATTCGTCACCAGCGCCTCCTTGGCCAGTTTCGACGCGGCGCCATAGCCGATGTGCGGAATGAGCGCGGTGATCACGCCGACAAACGATCCAGTCTGCGCGGCAAGACGCTCCCTGTTCGCCGTGATCCCTGCGACGCAGTTCTCCCGCAGCGTCGACATCGCGGCGGTCATCCACTGCAGGCTCTCGAACAGCACGTGCGTCATGACCGGACCGAACGCATTGAGCTGGAGTTGTCCGGCTTCGGCCGCCATGCCCAGCGTGACGTCGTTGCCGGCGACGGCAAAGGCGACCTCGTTCACCGCTTCCGGTATGACCGGGTTGACCTTGCCGGGCATGATGCTCGAGCCTGCTTGTCTGGCGGGGAGGTTGATCTCGCCGAAGCCTGCCTGAGGGCCGGAACTGAGGAGTCGCAGATCGTTGCAGATCTTCGACAGCTTCATTGCACATCGCTTGAGCGTGCCCGACAGTTCCATGAAGACGCCGACATCGGTGGTCGCTTCGACCAGGTTCGGTGCGGTCACGATGTCGAACCCCGTGATCCCGGCAAGATGCACGCGAACGGCATCGGCGTACCGTGGGTCTGCGGCGATTCCCGTCCCAATGGCGGTCGCGCCCAGATTGGTTTCCCACAGCCGCTTCATCACGCTCTCGAAGCTTGAATGATCCTCGGTGAGCGTGACGGCGAAGCCCTCGAACTCCTGTTCGAGGGTCATCGGCACGGCATCCTGCAACTGGGTGCGTCCAACCTTCAGGATGCCGGAGAACTCGCGGCCTTTGTTGCGAAACGCCCGCGCCAGATTCTCCAGCGCCGCGAGGAGGCGTTCGGTCGACAGGCAAAGCCCGATCTTGAGCGCGGTCGGATAACTGTCGTTGGTGCTCTGGCTGCGGTTCACGTGATCGTTCGGATCGAGATGCTGGTAATCGCCCTTCGTGCGCCCGGCCAGTTCCAGTCCGCGATTCGCGATGACCTCGTTGACGTTCATGTTGGTGGACGTCCCGGCGCCACCCTGCATGATGTCGACGATGAACTGATCGAGCAGGTGTCCTTCCTTAATCTCCTCGCAGGCCCGGTCAATCAGATCGGCCTTGCCGCGATCGAGTACGCCGATCTCGGCATTTGCCCTGGCAGCCGCCTGCTTCACGCAGGCAAAGCCGAAGATCAGATCCGGGTAGACGGAGATCGGACGCCCGCTGATAGGGAAATTGTCGAGCGCGCGACTGACGTTGATGCCCCAGTAGGCGTCAGCGGGGATTTCTTTCGAACCGAGACTATCGGTCTCGACTCGAGACGCGCCTCCGGTGTGCGCCAGCGTGCGTAGCGCTCGCGAAAACGCGGTGTCTGCTCGGTGGTCGGACATGGTTTGAGAACTCCCAATTAAGCTGGAGACGGCTTGACGGGTTTCAGGAACGATCGCGACGACCACGACGAACACGACGTCAGAAAACCAGTGACGTCGTGGCCGTCGCGGCCGTCGTGATCGTTCGCGAGGCCGTCAGCGCGTCACACTCGACTTGCCATTCTCATTCGTGGTTTCACCTCATTCCGGCTTGGAGGCAAAGAGATCCATACCCAGCCGATGAGAAAGGAACCTGGCCACGAGCTGACCCTTGACGCTGTTACCGGCCTTATCCAGCGGCGGGGCGAAGGTGCCGAGCCCTCCCTTGCCAGGAGAGACGGCGACGATCCCGCCCCCGATTCCGCTCTTGCCAGGCACCCCGATGTCGTACAACCAGTCGCCGGACGTCTCGTACAGGCCGGCGGTCGCCATCACCGCCAGCGTGTAGTGGCAGACAGCCGGATTGATGACGCGCTCTTTGGTGATCGGATTCAAACCGCCGTCGGCCAGGGTTGCGCCCATCACTGCCAAATCCCTGGCGGTGACATTGATGCAGCTCTGTCGCGTGTAGAGATCAGTCGCCTCGCGCGGATCACTGTAAATACGCTCACGGCTCCGCAGCAGACGCGCGATGCTCTGATTCTGAAAGTTTGTTGCCGACGCAGAGGCGTAAACCTGTGCGTTGAGCGAGAGCGGCCGGCCAGCGAACCGGGACAGGCCCCCCTGGATGGCGTGCCATTTGGCATCTTCGGTCCCGCCGGGCACGAGGCTCGTCGTGGCCATGGCGCCGGAGTTCACCATGGGATTGGTGCGGCCGTCACCGCTCTGCTCGATGGCTGTCAACGAATTGAACGGCCGCCCGGTTGCGTTCACACCGACGCGTTCGCGCACTTCATCAGGGCCGAGTGCTTCGCAAACAAGTGCGAAGACGAACGGCTTGGCCACGCTCATGATCGTGAACTCGTGGTCGGCATCGCCGGCTGCATAGATGTTTCCGCCGATCCCCACCACGCAGATGCCGAACAAGTCGGGCCGCGCGGCCGACAGCGCCGGGTAGACCTGCGAATTCTGGCCGTCGGCGTTCGATCTGTACTTCTCGTGCGCCTCAGCCACCAGGGTTTGAAGCAGGTCTGGGGGTGGCAAGTGCCCGGTCGAAACGTACGACAGACCGGGCGGCTCGTATGTCTTCAGTTGTGTGGTCATCTCGTTGCTCGTCGGCACTCTCCGGCCATCGGCGTGGATGGGGAAGCAGCCACCACATTCGTCAGCCCGCCCAGTCGACGAGCGTCGCGGCATTCGCGGCCGCATCCGCGTTGCTGCCTCGCGTGCCGGCCGGGCGCGCAGCCTTGACGGTGCTCCACAGTCCGGCTAGTGCGATGCACATCTCGGTGGCCCGGGCCATGTCCTGCACGCTGACCCATTCGTGCGGCCCGTGAATGTTCTGCATGCCGGTGAACAGGTTGGGCGTCGGCACGCCCATTTCCGTGAGGCGCGAGCCATCCGTCCCGCCACGAATAGGTGCGGTGTAAGGCTGGATCCCCCGCTGCCGGCAGGCTTCGCGCGCCAGTTCGACGGGGCGCATGTCGTGCTCCAGCCAGTAGC
>Ga0114129_10014570_pt1 | contig 11204 bp, 12 predicted proteins | sample RhiMetdeltSRZDD1_FD_80071 | JGI IMG/M metagenome (GOLD analysis project Ga0114129, IMG submission 80071) | Populus rhizosphere microbial communities from Tennessee, USA - Rhizosphere MetaG P. deltoides SRZDD1 (version 2) (version 2) | ecosystem: Host-associated > Plants > Roots > Rhizosphere >... | reverse complement strand
TCGGCAACCATCAAATCCCGACTCGCGGTAAACAGCTTGCCGGGCCGCGCGTAGCTGTCGGAACGCAGCGAGCCGGTGTTGAAGCTCGACGCCGTGAAATGAACGGCGCGCGCGTCGCCATATGGATTACTGGTCACTTGGCACAAGATCCAGTCGTCTCGACCAGCATCGGCCAGCGCGACGGCAGGACGGAGCTTCGCCTGGGAGAGATCTGAAAAGGGAAATGGGACGAGGATTATCCCGCCGGCTGCAGGTGCGACCACGCCGCGTCTTCCTCCGGTCGGGCCCAGTCAGCGAGCGCTCTCTCACTTGTGCGCGCCGTCTCTTCGCCCTGGGGTCCGTCGTCGAGAATCGTCACGAGTGCGCGACGCGGTGCCGAGAGATGAACGTCCGACAGCAGGCGGACGTTACCACTCGGATCGATAACAGCTTCGACGGTGCGAATCATGAGCGGCCTCCATATGACTCCTGCCAGCGTAGCCGCGCGCCCGACGCTTCGTCAACGTGCCGAAACATCGACATCTGCGCTGGCCCGCCGACCGGTCATATCTCTCCGTTCACACTTCCACCCCAACGTTCCCGCGGGAACGTTTTAGCAGAGCCCCGCACCCCTCGCGAGATGGACAACTCGCCAGCCTCCGGAGCCAGTATAGGGCGACACGGTCGCAGCGTGTGGCGCTCGGCGCTCGCCGTCAATGCCGCGAATTCGATACCGCGGCTACTGTCTGGCCAGGAACGCCTCCCGGAGCACGTTCGCCTCGATCTCCAGCTCGTCCAGCCGGTGCTTGACGACGTCGCCGATGCTCACGATGCCCTGCAGTCGTTCACCGACCACGACCGGCAGATGCCGCACCCTCAACCGCGTCATCTGGCGCATGACGGTCGGGATATCGTCGTCCGGCGTGCAGGTGATCGGTGTGCGCGTCATCAGCAGCGAGACCGGCAGCTCCAGCAGGGCGGGCCCGCGATCCGCGAGCCCGTGGACGATGTCACGCTCGGTGATGATGCCGAGCACGATGGCGTCGTCCTCACTCACGACCAGCGCGCCGATGTGCTGGTCGCGGAGCAGGCGCGCCGCGGTCGCGATGCTCGTGCGCGGCGGCGTGGTGGCGACGGTGGAACCCTTGGCCTTCAGGATCGAGGCGACCTTCATGCGGCACCTCCGTCAGGTCGACGCGATGTTCGTCAGGGTACCACCCCTCCCGAGCTCAGCCCTTGAGGCCGCCGGCGCCCCAGCCGGCGATCAGGTAGCGCTGGACGGCGATGAAGAAGACGAGGGCGGGAATCGTGACCATGACGCCGGCGGCCATGATGAGACCCCAGTCGACGACGGCCATATGGAAGAACTCGTTGATGCCGATGGCCAACGTCTTGAGCTCGTCCTGGCCGATCAGCACCAGCGCGAAGAGGAAGTCGTTCCAGGCGACGATGAACGTGAAGATCGCGGTGGCGATGATGCCGGGCAGCGCCAGCGGCATCACCACGTACGTCAGCGCCTGGGCGCGGTTGGCGCCGTCGATCAGCGCGGCGTGCTCGAGCTCCAGGGGGATCGACTGAAAGAACGCGCGCAGGATCCACAGCGCATAGGGCAGCGAGAACGAGATGTAGGTCAGCGCCAGCCCCGGGATCGAGTTGACCAGCCCGAGCTGGCGGGCCAGCAGGAAGAGCGGCACCAGCATGATGATCGGAGGAAACATGTAGGCCAGCAGCGTCACGCGCGCAACGAACGTGCGCCCGCGGAACGCGTACCGCGTGAGGCTGTACGCGCCGATGACGCCCGCCACGATGACGATGAGAGTCGTCAGCGCGGAGACGACGATCGTGTTCTGGAAGTACGTCCAGAAGTTCGTCTCGTAGAACAGCTTGCGGTACGCGCGCAGCTCCCAGTCGTGCGGCCAGAACGTCGGCGGTGATGCCAGCAGCTCGTGGCTGACCTTCAGCGAGGAGACCAGCATCCAGTAGAGCGGGAACGCGCAGAATGCGAACAGGCCCAGCCGCAGCGCCCAGGCCGCCGCCCGCGACACGGGCCGGCTACGCATCGTTTTCCTCCTCCGCGGGCGGAAACGCGACGAAGTAGATCGTCACCGCCATCAGCAGCAGCGCCAGCATGATGTTCGACAGCGCTGCCCCCATGCCCGCCTGGTAGTAGGTGAACGAGCGCTGGTAGGTGAAGACGGGCAGCGTCCGGATCGCCTCGCCGGCGCCACCGCCGAAGCCCAACAGCCACGGCACGTCGAACTTGGTGAACATCCAGATCCCGCGCAGCAGCAGGACGATCAGCAGGACGTTGCGCAGCTGCGGCAGCGTGACGTGGAAGAACTGCCGCACGGCCGAGGCGCCGTCGACGCGCGCGGCGTCGTACAGCTCGGGCGGGATGGTCTGCAGCCGCGCCAGCACGTTGACCAGCACGAACGGAAAGAACGTCCATACGGAGAGCACGATCAGCACCCACATGATCGTGCCGTGCGTGAGCCACGCGTCCGGCATGCCCGGAATGCGCAGCGCCCCCAGCACGTACGGGATCACGCCGTACAGATCGTTCATCAGCCAGCGCCACACGAACACGGCGATGACCGTCGGGATCATGTAGGGAAACAGCGCCACGCCGCGCAGGAAGTCGCAGCCCGCGAAGCGCTGGTGCAGGATCAGCGCGCCGGCGACGCCGGCCAGGATCTGCAGCGTGGTGCTGCCGACGGCGTAGACGGTGGCCAGCCAGGCGCTGCGCCAGAAATCCGGGTCGGCGAGCATCTGGGTGTAGTTGCCGAGCCCGACCCACGTGCTGGTGGCCCGCAGCGAGTGCTTGGCGTAGAAGCCCAGCCACACGTTGTAGCCGACGGGAAACAGCGTGAACGCGAGCACCAGCAGGACAGAGGGCAGCAGCAGGCCGATGCCGATCCACGCCTCGCGGCGGCGGCGCGAGGCGCGGCCCGGCGTGTTGACGACGGCGAGCGTGTCGGCGCGGACGCTCGTGACTACTTCGCTTTCGCGATGATGTCCCGGACGATCTTGTCGCTGGCTTCCTTCGCCGCCGCTTTGGGATCCTTGCCGCGCTCCACGACCGCCATCACCATGTCCGCGAGAATGGGTGACGCCGCCACGTCGCCGATCCACGGAATCAGCATGTCCGACGGGTTGCTCACCAGCAGCGGATGCGCGCGCTGGATTTCCACCCACTTGAGCTGCGCGTCGAGCCACGGCTTCCAGCGCTTGCGGTCGGGATGGTTGAGGTAGCTCGAGTCCTGGAAGTCGGCCTTGAAGATGGACAGGATGTGCACCGGCACGGAGTCGCAGTACCGGCGGTAGTTTTCGGGCTTGAAGAAGAACTTCAAAAATTCCTTCGCGGCGGCCTTCTCGTCCGCCGGCGCGTCGGCGTAGATCACCCACGGCTCGTTGTCGAACTGGGTCAGTGGCGCCTTGCCCATCGGCCCGATGGTCTTCGGCCACACCTGGAACACGTCGGGATTGCGCTTGTCGGGCGGCGCGTACTGGTCGATGTAGCCGGCCGTGCGGCCCCACATCAGCACGGAGGCCGCCTTGCCCGTCGCCCACGCCGAGAGCGTCTCCAGATAGTCGTGCGAGGCCCAGCCCGGCGGCAACACGGGCTTGAGCTTCTTCCAGAACTCGAGCATGCCGATGATCTGCGGCGACTCGAGCGCGGGCTGGCCCTTCGCGTCGAAGACGCTGCCGCCGTTGGCGCCGGCCCACATGTAGACGTCCTCGTTCACGAAGAATGGGATGCCGGCCAGCGTGAGCGCGTAGTACTGCGGCGGCTTGTTGAGCTTGGGCAGGTCGCGCAGCAAGTCATCCCAGGTCTTCCACGTCTGCGGATTCACGCCGGTGCCGGCGAGATAGTCGCCGCGGCCGCCGTAGATCTCGGCGCCCCACGCGTGCGTGATCCCCCAGTACTTGCCGTCCGGATACTTCAGCCAGCGCAGCACCGACGGGAAGATCTTGTCCTCGCCGATCGCCTTCACCACGTCGTCCACCGGCTCGATCAGCCCCTTGGCGCGGAACGACGTGACCACATACGTTTGCGTGTGCGACGCCGTCGGCGGGCTCTTGGCCGCCATCGCGGCCTGGAGCTTGCGGTCCATGTCGCTCCAGCCCATGCCCTCGGCGCGAACCTCGATGTCCTTGTGGAGCTTCCCGAAGTCCTCGACGATCGCCTTCACCGCTGCGCGGGTCGCCGGGTTGGGTTCGGTGTCCCACATCGTCACGGCGACTTTCTTCTGCGCGCCGGCGGGCTTGGCGGCGCCGACGATCGAGGCCGCCGCCGCGCCTGCAGCCAGCTTCGTGAGAAACTCGCGCCGGCCGAGTGTTCCCTCTTTTCGTTCTTTGACCAGCCGCTGGAGACCCGCATCGCTATCCCGACGACGCATGGTGGCCCTCCTCGTCGCGCCCCGTCCGGGGCGGCGGTGGGGCGCCATCTTACTTTATTTGCCGAGCGCCTTCACGACTCCGGACCAGAGCGCGATGATCTCGCCGAGGCCGGGGCCGCCGATGGCAGCGCGCGCACCTGAGGACCTCGGGCGACTTTGCGTGCCGGAAATACCTGGTCGAAACCGCTGACCAGACCGACCAGGCCGCGCGTCTCCGGGCGCCCCAACCCCGGACCAACGGGATACCCCTCCGCCTTGCCGAGAGCCTCCTCGTCTGGCGCGGCGAGCGCTTGGGTCGCGATGAACAGGAAGGCGTGCGCACCTCCGTGCGGTCAGCGGATCGGGCGGGCAGGATATCACTGCACGCGGCGGCGCGACTGCGCCGCCTGAGGAGAGAGGGTCTAAGACGACGGCGTGTGCACGAACGTGTATTCGCCGAGCAGCCTCTCGCCGGCGGCGTCAGGAGTCACGAGCCTCACGCGCTCGACGCCGGCCGGCAGCGCGCGGACACGGTCGGTTCGCTCGATGACCACGACCTCGTCAGTGGATTCGGTCAGCGGAATGTCCTCGATGCGGTGCGCCTCCCTGCCATTGGCGTCGACCTTGACGAGATGGGCGCGCGTGATCCCGCGCATGTCGGCGCTGAAGCGCGCCGCCACCACGTCATCATTCGCGCTCACGGTGCATTCGACGCTACCGCCGGGTACCAGCCGGTACTGGCGCACGCGAAGCCCTTCCTCGATGAGGCGCTGAAGAAAGGCGCCGGGCACAACCATCCAGATTCGGCCCGCATCGGCCAGCCGGCGAATGCCGGCGCCGAGCGCCACCAGCCCGCTCAGCTCGTCGGCGCAGGGCGCGCAGCTCATCAGGTGCTCCTCGATCGCGTCCGCCGCGTGGGGTGCCAGATCTCCGAGCCAGTAGTCGAGCAGCACCGGAAGATCGAGCGGCGCCGTGCACACCGCAGCATTCATGGCTTCGCCTCCTCGCCCTCCAGGCACGCGCGCAGGCGCGTGAGCGCCCGATGCCGAATCACGCGGACATTGGCCGCCGTGAGCCCGAGCTCCCGTCCCACGTCGAGCGCGCTGCGCTCGGAGTGAAACGAGAGCACCACCACGGTGCGCTCGCGGGCGGCGAGCCGTGCGAGGCAATCGTCGAGGCGGTCGGTGTCGACGCGCGGCTCCGGCGCAGACGCTGCCAGGGGCACATCGCCGGCGAATTCACGAAGCAGCCGCTCGCGGCGGCGGCCGCCGCGCTGGATGTCGAGGACAACCATGCGACACATCCCGAGCACGTAGGAGCCCAGGCGATCGGGTGCGTTGATCTTGCCGTCGCGCAGCCGCTCGATCGTCATCAGCAGAACCTGCTGCGTGAGGTCGGCCGCCGCGTGCGCGTCGCGCAGGTGTCGTAGGCCATAGAGCCGCACGCGCGGGGCGAGGCGGGCATATAGCTCGGCCTCGGCGTCCGAGGCCGCGCCGGGCGCGGAGGCCGCGATGCGGCGGGCCAGCTCTGCATCGCTGGCGTTCATCGACACGGGTGTACCCGCCGGCCTCATGGCATCCAGGAAGTGTAACGGCCCGCCGGCTCGTTACACTTCTGTGAGCGAAGGAGGGCAACGTGACCACCAGCGTTCACGAAATCGCCGACCGGATCTACCGCATCAGCACCCCCGTGACGATGCCCGACGGGCCGGGGGGCTTCACGTTCAACCAGTATCTCGTCGCGGCCGAGCAGCCGCTGCTCTTCCACACCGGACCGCGGCGGATGTTTCCGCTCGTCCGTGACGCCGTCCGGCGCGTGCTGCCCGTCGAGCAGCTGCGCTATATCGGGCTGTCACACTTCGAGGCCGACGAGTGCGGCTCGCTCAACGAGTGGCTCGCCGCGGCGCCGGCGGCCGAGCCGGTGTGCGGCCGCATCGCCGCCATGGTCTCGATCAATGACGTCGCGGACCGCCCGGCGCGCGCCCTGGCCGACGGCGAAGTGCTTTCGCTCGGCACGCACAATGTGAAATGGTTCGACACGCCGCACCTGCCCCACGCATGGGAGTGCGGCTTTCTCCTCGAGACCGGCACACGCGCGCTGCTCTGCGGCGATCTCTTCACGCAGGGCGGCGCCGAGCATCCTCCGCTGACCGAGTCCGACATCCTTGGTCCGAGCGAGGCCTTCCGCAAACCGATGGACTACTTCGCGCACGCGAAGAACACGCGGAGCATGCTTGAGCGCCTTGCCGCAGAGAAACCGACGACGCTCGCGTGCATGCACGGCAGCGCGTGGCGCGGAGACGGCGCCGCGCTGCTGCGGGCGCTGGCGGATGCGGTGGAGCGGGAGGGCTAGACGCGCGGCTAGAACGTCAGCTTGTCGCCGGGGCTGAGCGCGTGGACCTGCGTCGCCGTCTGCCCGAGGAAGCTTTGATACTCCTGCGGCGTGCCCTTCAGCACCGGGAACGTGCCGTAGTGAATCGGGATCGCGTGCTTGGGCTTGAGCATTTCCTTGGTGGCGTACGCGGCGTCGCGCGGGTCCATGACGAAGTGACCGCCGATCGGAATCAGCACGACATCCGGCTTGTAGTACTCGCCGATCAGCCGCATGTCGCCGAAGAGCCCGGTATCGCCCATGTGATAGACCTTGACCCCGTTCTCGGTTTCGACGATGAAGCCGGCCGGCTCACCGCCGGGGTACGTGTGTGTCTTCTTCGTCGCCGCATCGACCAGCGTGACCTCCGAGGAATGCTCGGCCCGCACCTGCGTGATCTTGATCTGCGGCCCGAGCGGCGTCACGGTGCCGCCCTTCCCGAAGCGAATCGCCTGCTCACCGCTGACCCAGCCGAGATCGATCATCGTCTGGATCAGACCGGCCGGTCCGAACACCTTGGCGCCGGTGCGCTTGGCCAGATCAACGGCATCGCACGAGCCGTCGGTGCGTCCGACCGTTCCGAGGTGATCGGCATGGCCATGCGTGATCAGGATCACGTCGACCTGGCCGAGCTTGTCGAGGTTCTTGAAGTCCTGGGGCGCCTTCGGATTGTTCGTCAAGAACGGATCGATCACGATCACCTTGCCGCTCGGCGTGGTGATCTTCGTCGTGGCCTGACCGAGCCAGTGGACCTCGGTCTTCGCCGTCTGCGCCCACGCCGGATCCACCGCGAGCGTCAGCGTGGCGGCGGCGCTCAACTTGAGAAAATCGCGTCGCTCCATGTGGCTCCTCGGGAGGGCTAGACGCCGCGTGAACGCTCGGCGGCCAGCCGCGTCACTGGCGGCGGTCGCCGAGGAACCGGAGCAGGAAGAGGAAGAGGTTGAGGAAGTTGAGGTAGAGCGACAGCGCCCCGACGATGGCGTACGAGCCCAACCGATCTTGAGGAATCTCCAGCGCCATCTGCTTCAGGCGCTGCGCGTCCCAGGCGGTGAGGCCCGTGAAGACAATCACGCCCACGACCGAAATCAAAAACTGCAGCGCGTCGCTGTGCCAGAACATCCCGACGATCGACGCCAGGATGAGGCCGATCAAGCCCATGAACATGAACTGGCCCACGCCGGCCAGGCTCCGCGACGTTGTAGTTCCGTAAAACGCGAGCGCGCCGAACATTCCCGCCGTCACCATGAACGTCGTCGCGATCGAGGCCCCGGTGTAGGCGAGCACCAGCACCGACAGGGTGACGCCCGTCAGGGCCGCATAACCCAGGAAGATCGCCGTCGCCGTCCCGGGCGCCAGGGTGTGCGCCCGCGCGGACAGGTAAAACACGAGGGCCAGCTGCCCGATGAACAGGCCAATGACCAGCAGGTAGTTGCTGAAGAGCACCTGGAGCAGCGCCGGCGAGCTGCCGATCAGGTAGGCGACGACGCCGGTGACCGCCAGCCCGGCGCACATCCACCCGTACACCGCGCGAAGGAAGGCGGTGACGCGCTCGGCGGTCGCGACGCTTCCCGGGAACGGCGCTGCGGGGTTCCGGTCGAAGGGGTTCATAGCGCCTCTACGGTACCGAGCGAAACCGTCTGCGTCTAGGGGGGCCTTGGGCGCCCGCTCAATCGCCGTCGTAACCGCGCGGCGCCGTGAACCCGCCGAGCTCGGCGCCAACGAGCGCGGCGAAGCGGATCGGCGTCCGGTCCTCTAAATAAGGGCCGATCGCCTGCAGCCCGATCGGCAGCCTCCCGCGCGTCAGGCCGGCTGGGAACGCCGTCGCCGGCTGCCCTGAGAGTGTCGCGACCGACGCACAGAAGAGGCCGAGCTCTTCCAGCACAGGTTTGCCGTTGATGTCGGTCGTCTTCCGGATCGACTCGGGCGTGCCCGGCCAGGGCTTGTCCCAGTGCGGATAGGCGGGCGTGAAGAACGTCGGCATGAGCAGGACGTCCCAGTCGCGGAAGAACGCGCGCCACGCCGCGCGATAGCGCTCGCGCTGGCCGATCCAGACGAGGTAGTCGGAGGCGGGGCTCTCGAGCCCGCGCTGCAGGGCGCGGCTCCATTCGTCGTCGCGCGTGCGAATCACGGACAGTCTTGCCGCGCGCTGCTCGGCCGACAAGCGCGCCGACGTGATCGCCGCGAGCAGCGTGAGGTAGAGCGCGTAGTGCTCGCGGTGGTCGCCGAAAATCTCCGGCTGCACCACCTGCATCTTGGCGCCGAGTCGGCTCAGTCGCGACGTCACCGTGTCGAGCGCCGCGGCGACCTCGGCGTCCAACGGCATCCAGTCGAGCGACGGCAGCACTGCGACTCGGAAGTCCGCGAGGCGCTCGCGCCGCGCCGTCGGCAGCGTGAGCCGCCACGCGACGTCCTCGCCGGCCTCGGCGCCGGCCGCGACGTCCAGCGCCAGATCGAGGTCGGCCGCCGAGCGCGCCATCGGCCCCTGCACGCCCATCACCACCGCCGCGTTCGGCAGCGGCGGCATCGGCAACTGGCCGCTGCGCGGCATCGCCGTCTCGCTCGGTCGGTGGCCGTATACGCCGCAGAAGGCGGCCGGTACGCGGATCGAACCCCCGATGTCGCTGCCGAACTCGAGCGGCGTCAGCCCCGCGGCCAGCGCCGCCGCGCCCCCGCCCGTCGACCCGCCCGGCGTGCGCGTGACGTCCCACGGGTTGTTGGTGCGCCCGTAGACCGGGTTCGCCGACTGCCAGTCGGCCAGCATCTGCGGCACGTTCGTCTTCGCCATCACGACGGCGCCCGCCGCCTTTACCCGCACAGTGACCGGCGCGTCGTGCTCGGAGCGGAAGTCCTTCCAGTGCTCCATGCCCGCTGTCGTCCGCAGACCGCGCACGTTGATCGACTCCTTCAGCGTCATCGGCAGCCCGAGCAGCGGCGCGTCGTCGCCTCTCTGACGTCGCGCGTCGGCCGCTTTGGCTTCGTCTCTCGCGCGGTCGAAGTCCTGCTCGACGATCGCGTTGAGCGCGGGATTGTGGCGCGTGATGCGCCGGATATGGAGTTCGAGCAGCTCGACGGCGGAGACCTGCTTGGTGCGCAGCGCGGCGAGCATCTCGGTGGCGGTGGCGAACGCGTCGATCGTCATGGGATCCTCCGGCAGAAGTATAGTCCGGCCTCGCAGCTGATTGTTATCGGCCGCGCGTCAGGCCGGCCGGGCGCGGACAGTCAGCGCGACCTCGCAGTCGAGCGCCTGGAGCAGCGCCAGAAGCCGATCAACCGATTTGTCGTAATTCGTCTGGTCGAGAAGCCGATAGAACTGTGCCGGAGAGGTACCAAGACGCCGGATGATCTCCCGGCGAGAGAGCGGACTTCGCGCCAGGCGCTTTTGGGCCTCGAGCGTTAGCGCATACAGCAGGCGATCGCGCAGGTGATCGGGGTCCTTGTTGTAGTCGAGCACCTGCTCGATGTGGACGGTGCCCTCACGACCGGACGCGAGCGTGTACGTGACCGCTTCTGAGCCGAGCTCGCGATCCACGCGCACTTCTCGAATCGGATCGGCGGGCGTAGGCCGCGGCTTGAGCCTCGCGAACGGATAGACGAAGGTGCCCCTTGACGTCGTGACCTCCACGATCTTCCGTCGCCGGTTCGCAGCGACCTTTCGAACCTTCATATCCGGCCCTCAGCCTGTAGTTGCCAGTCAACTGCTGCACCCGCTTGGATGCGGCGCCCCTCATCGGCTTCTGATTGTCCAGGTCCCACTTCACGACGAGCCGACCACTCCTGTACACGTGCACGTGCCGCGGCGGATGATCGCCCTTCCAAGACAGGAACACGTAGCCGCCGCGTCGGATCTTGCCCACGCGGCATAGCGTTACCGCCAAAGGTAACGCTTCGACAATGTCCAATCAACGATACAGTTGACCCGCGCTCCCGCCGTCCCGTGCTCGGGCTTGCTTGACACCGTCCGTGGGGCCGGTGCAGAGTCCGACCCGCCATCACAGCCGGGAGGAGGCTCCGATGAGCGACAACCCAGCGCGAGACAACCCAGCGCGAAATGAGGACGTCAGCCGCCGACGTTTCGTTCAGCTAGCGACCGCTTCGGCCGTCATGCTCGCGGAGGCCGGGCGCGCCCCGCGCGCCGGCGCCGAGGACAAGTTCATTTTTGCGAGCACCGGCGGCTCCTGGGGCGAAGGAATCAAATCGAGCTTCGTGACGAAGCCGGATTTCGAAAAGCGGTTCAAGGTCACGGCCACGCACGCGGCGCAGCTCGAGTCCGTGGCGGCGTCGAAGATCATCGCGAGCTGCGGCACGCCGACGTACACGGTGTCGACGCACGGGCAGGCGGAAGCAGTCTTGCTCGCCGACGCGGGGTGCATTCAGCCCTACAACGTCGCCCAGCTGCCGAATCTGAAGGACATCCCGCGTGAGCTGACGCTCGAGCAGAAGGGCGCGCCGTATTACGCCCCGTACGTGTTTCTGATG
>Ga0114129_10014569_pt1 | contig 11205 bp, 9 predicted proteins | sample RhiMetdeltSRZDD1_FD_80071 | JGI IMG/M metagenome (GOLD analysis project Ga0114129, IMG submission 80071) | Populus rhizosphere microbial communities from Tennessee, USA - Rhizosphere MetaG P. deltoides SRZDD1 (version 2) (version 2) | ecosystem: Host-associated > Plants > Roots > Rhizosphere >... | reverse complement strand
TCTCCTGCCACCCTCGGTGACAGCGCGCTGGCGGCTGAACCTGCTGGACTTCGCCAGCCAATCCGTACGCAGCCTCGGCGAACTGCGGATCCGGCTGGCGAGATTCAGCCCCCGGCGCCTGCTCACATCGCGTTGACCGCTAGGACGGGTCTTCCCCGCAGTTCTTGCTTTTGAGCTTGACCGTGTACTCCTTGTCGTCGGTGGTGATCCCCGACGGCTTGCCGTCGAACCAGGTCTCCACCTTCTCCCAGCCGCGGCGCTGCTCGTAATGCAGATGCGGGGCACCGGAGTTGCCGGTGCTGCCGATCCGCCCGAGCTGCTGACCCTGCGCGACCCGCTGCCCCACCCGCACCAGCGGCGGCTCCAGCATGTGCAGGTACTGCGTCTCCCACTTGCCACCGTGGTCGATCTTCACCCAGTAGCCGCCGCCCCGGCCGCGCGGACCGTTCGGGTTCTTCGGCGTACGCCCACCGAGGCTGCCGTTGATGCCCGAAACCGTGACGGTTCCGGCGTACGACGCCAGGATCGGCTGCCCCCACGGCTCGCCCCGGAGCGGGAAGAAGTCCACCTCGTAGGAGCCGTGGCTGGGATAGGTACCCAGCTGCCACGTCTCACCGCAGCCGACCGGCATCTGAAACAGCGGCCGAGGCCCGGGCGGAAGCAGCATCGGGACGACGACCACCGCACCGGCGATCACCGCCACGCCGAAGACCGCCGCGCTGATAGCGAGCACGATGCGGCGGCGCGAACGGCGGCGGTTGTAGATCCGGCTGGAGTAGGTGGTCGTCACCGTCCCGAGGATGACAGACGAAGGCAAGGATCGACCACTGCGTGCCGATCAGGGTCGCGTGGCCGTCTTCGTACGGGCGGCGGCGATCAGGGCCAGCACGCCCGCACCGAGAATCGGCAGACCGATCGACAGGATGCCGAGGAACCCCAACACCGCCATCATCGCCCCGGAGACGGCCAACGCGATCCCGCGCCGCGGCGCCGTACGGGCCGCCCCGTAAATGGCCAGGAGCGCCGCCACCGCTAATCCCGCCAGAAACCAGACCGCCACGTCGCCGTCCTCTTGACTGATGAGTCCGATATAGACACCGATCATGACGAGGGCGACCACCCCCGCGATCACCGCCAGAAGATCCCACCCGCTACGCCGCCCGGAGGTCATGATTCATCGTCGCAGATCCGGGCCGCTGGAGCCGACGCACCTCGACACGATGACGAGACTGGCCGACGAAATCCGCCGCTCCGACTGACCCGTCCGTCAGCGGAGCGGGTCCGGCAAGGGCTTGCGGTGCACGACGACGAGGCTGTCGACCGCGCGAGTCAGCGCCACGTACAGCCGGCTGTAGCCGCGAGGTTCGGCGGCCACGATGTCGGCCGGTTCCACCACGATGACGTGGTCGTATTCGAGTCCCTTGACCAAGCTGGCCGGTATGAGCGAGACGCCCGGCCCGACGACCGGTACGAGGGCCTCGAACGCAGCATCGGCAGCGATGACGGCGACACTGCTGTCGCCAGGCGCGTCTCGAATCGCGTCGCCCACGGCGATTTCGAGGTCGTCGACGGGCCGGACCGACAACGAGCCACCGGTGCGATACGACTGCGTCTTTGCGATGCCGGGCGCGAGGAAACGGGTGGCGTACTCCGCGATGGCTTGCGGAACCCGGTAGCCCGTGTGGAGTTCGAGCGTACGCGCATCGCGCCGGCCGAGCCGGGCCAGCATCTGCGGCCACGATCCGGCCGCCAGCGGATGGGTTGCCTGGCCGAGGTCGCCGACGATCGTCATCGAGGCGTACTCCGACCGGCGGGCGATCATGCGACCCTCCATAGGGGACAGATCCTGCGCCTCGTCCAGGATGACGTGGGCGTAGTCGTCGCGTTCGGCGACTTCTTCGGGTTCCTCGACGGGTAGCGGCTCGGCGAGCACCGGAACATAGCCGTCCTCGCCGTACGGGTCGTAGCCGTCGGTCCAGCCGACGACGCGATGGCCCTCACGCCGGATGACGCCGCAGGCCCAGCGCTGGGCGGCCACGACGGCGTCGTTGTCGATACTCGGGCCGGCCGTCGCGATCGGCGTCGGATGGCCGGGGGCGTAAAGGTTCCAGCCGTCGTAGAGGCCGACGCTGAGCACGAACGTCTCCACCTTGCCGGGGCCGGTGGTCAGTTCACGCAGGCGGGACACGGGTTCGGCGGTCCGAGCCGGCCGGGGCGGCGAACCGAGCATTCCGGTCAGCTCGTCCAGCAGCGGCATGTCGTCCACCGACCAGTCGCTGTTCTGCTCGTACGACGCGGCCAGGGTCACCGCCTCCTCGGATGTCAGCCCTCGCACTCGGTCGGCGTCGGTCAGCCAGGACAGCACCAGGGCCGGGCGCAGCGGGGGCCACCAAGCCGCGAGGAACCGCCGGAACTCCGGCCGGTCGGCGATCTCCTCAGCGAACAGCTCCCGCTCCGCTCCGTCCACCTTGGACCACAGCGCCGCCACGAGTGCGGCGGCGGCGATGCGGGTTGCGCCGTTCGGCTTTACCGCCTCCGACTGCGCCTTTCGGCGTACACCGTGACGAACGGCCGTGAGATCCGCGGCGCCGAGGCTGAGCACCTGGCCCGCATAGACGAGCTTGAGCCGGTCGGGCGCGGCCGGCGGGGTCTGCCACATCAGCTCGCCGAGGACCTCGCACATGCGCTCGTCGCCTTTGATCGCGGCGATCGGCGCGGCGTCACGCCGCGTGGCGGTGATGCCCGGGGCCAGCTCGCCGAGCGTGCGCAGGTGCACGCTCTCCTCGCCCAGCGCGGGCAGCACGCGGCTGATGTAGGTGGTGAAAATCGTGGACGGGCCCACGACCAGGACCCGGCCCTCGGCGAATCGGCCGCGGTCGGTGTAGAGCAGGTACGCCGCGCGGTGCAGCGCGACCTGTGTCTTGCCCGTACCGGGGCCGCCGGTGATCAGTGTCACGCCGCGGGCCGGCGCACGGATGGCCTCGTCCTGCTCGCGCTGGATGGTCGTGACGATGTCGCGCATGTGCGGACCGCGCGATCGGCGCAGCGCCGCGAGCAGGGCCCCTTCTCCGAGTACGCGCAAATCGCCGGCCTGATCCGGGCGGAGCAGGTCGTCGTCGAGGTCGATGACCTCCGGACCACGACAGATGATCACGCGGCGGCGCACCACGCCGAGAGGATCCCCCGTGGTCGCGCGATAGAACGGTGCTGCGGCCGGAGCGCGCCAGTCCACCAGCAGCGGCTCCAAGTCGTCGTCGCGCAAGCCCAGCCGGCCGATGTGGTACGCCTCATCGTCATCGAAGTCCAGACGGCCGAACACCAGCCCTTCGGCCTCGGCATCGAGTGAGCGCAGTTGTTCGGCGGCCCGGTGGACCATGGCGTCCCGCTCGACGAGTCCGGTACGGGGTCCGGCGGCGGCCCGGAGATGGGCTTCCCGGGCGAGTTCCTTGGCCTGGGTGCGTACCAGCTCCACCCGCTCGTAGACCCGGTCGACATGCTTCTGCTCGGCGACGATCTCCTGCTTCCTGGCGTCAGGCACAGTGCTCCCCTGTGAGGCTGGGATTGGGTGACCTGCCGAGCATATGGGCAGTTCAGCGGCCAAAAATCGGTATTCAGGGCGATTCGCGAAGGCCGGGCGCGGTCATATACTGAAAAGGGCAGACGGGATACTCAGACCCGCTCCGCCCTTCTCCTGTACGCCCTCCAGGTGCGATGCTGTGGAGGCTTCGAGCAGCCGGACCGGTCGACGGCGGAGGCACAGTGCCTTTTACTTTCAGCCATCCGGCCGCGGTTGTACCGCTCGCTCGATCGTTGCCCGCGTCGGCGTTGATCATCGGAAGCATCGTCCCGGATCTGGGCTACTACGTACCCTTGCCCTGGGATGCATTGTGGATGCATACGCCGGCCGGCAGCGTAAGAGCGGATCTGGCTTGTGGGATAGCGGCGTACGCACTGTGGTGGTGGGTGGTCGTACCGGCCGGTGCCGAGATCCTGCCCGCCGCGTGGCGGCGCCGAATCACGACATCTCGGCCCCAGCTCGGAGCCCGGCGAATGATCGCGGTCGTAACGGCGCTGTATGTGGGTACGCTGACCCACATCGTCTGGGACGCCATGACCCACGACTGGATGTGGGGTCCGGCCCATCTTCCGTGGCTGAACCGGCAATGGGGACCCCTGCCGATCTACGACTGGCTGCAAAGCATCAGCAGTGTCGGCGGTCTGGTCATCGTCTTCCTCTGGTGGCGTACGTGGTGGAAACGACCACCGTCGCCGGAGCCGATCGCCGGCGCCTTACCGGTACGGACGCGCTGCCTGTCTTGGACGGTCATCGCGACGAGCGCGATATGCGGTTGCGTCAGCGGTGTGGCGACAGCAGACGAGGGAAGGCTTGTGGACATTGCCTTCACTGCCTATACGCGCGGCATCACGGGGATGCTGGTCGGCTTCGCGATGGTATGCGCTGCCCTGTGGCTGCGCCGGTGGTCGATGGCCGCCCGTGAGCGGGCAACCATGGAGGATTAGGGATGCCCGGAACCCGGCGGAACGGGTCGCAGCTTCGCGCAGTTGCGATCTTCGTTGTTGGCACCAGCCTCTCGGTTCTCACCAACCTCCTCACGAACAACCTGTTGCTCGATCCATCGCAGCAGTGGGCGCGGTGGATCCTGACGGCCGCGGTCGCTGTGGTCGCCGTACTCGGTGCTGTGCTTGCGTGGCGGACGGCCGCCGTCGATCCGGGCGAGGAGCCGCCCGGCCCCGGTGCCGCGGACGTGCGTACCCTCTCCATTTCCCAGCGCTGGCTCGTTGCACTGGTCGCGGCGGCCCTGGCCGCCGGCTTCAGCCTGATCGCGACGCAATGGCCCGACCTCTCCAAGGGCGGCGGGATAGCGGTCTGGATGGTGGTCGCCGCGCTGGTGATCGTGACCGCTGCCGCGGTCCCGTGGACCTGGGTCTTCGGGTCGGCTCGCCGGGCCGGCCGCCGTCCCCCGGCCGGGCTGACCGCCCGGGAAATGCTGCGCGGCAAGGTTGTACGCCTGTGGGTCGAGCAAGCGCTGCACCGCTCCCTGCATCATGTCGTACGCATAGAGGTCAGCCTCGACCGTCAACCCGATGCCGTGGCCGATCCCTGGGCTGGTGGCACTCGGCTGGAACGCCTGGGAACGGCCGAACCGCTGCCGGACGGCGCTCGGCTGTCCGACTTCTTCGGCGTCGACGGCGTATCACGGATCGTCCTCGTCGGCGCGCCGGGCTCGGGCAAGACCACGCACCTGCTGGAGCTGGCCGAAGATCTCTGCACGGCCGCCGCCACCGGTCCGCGGGTGGCGATCCCGGTCGTGCTGCGGCTGTCGGAGTGGACGGGCCGCCCCGCCGACTTCGCCCGGTGGGTCGTCGCGGAGCTGGGCGTACGCTACGACGTGTCAGCCGCGCAGGCCAGCGAGTGGCTGACCGCCGGCGAGATCGTCCTGCTCCTCGACGGCCTCGATGAAGTCACGGCGTCTCGGCGGCAGCGCTGTGTCGCCGCTCTCCGGGATTTCTGCCGCGACCGCCGGTACGCCGCCGCACTGGTGGTGACGTGCCGCACGGCGGACTACGAGATGCTCCAGACCCGCCTGCCGATCGACCTCGGCCTGCAAGTGCGTCCCCTGCCACAGACCCAGGTTCGCCGGATCCTGGACGGGATCGGCCCACCGGTGGAGGCGCTGCGCTGGGATCTCGACCGCAACGCCGACCTGGCCGACCTCCTGACGACTCCGCTCATGCTGGGCGTCGCGATACTGGCCACGCAGGGGCTGCCGATCGGCGCCGAGATTCCGACGAGCACGATGTACTCCCTTTACGTACGCCGGATGCTGCGCCGGCAGCGTACGCTCCGGCCGACACCGGTGACGGTTCCCTTCGGCTTCACGGATGCGGTGACCTTCCGGTCGCTGGTGTGGCTGGCCCGGCTGATGAGCCGCCAAGGGCGTACGGCGTTCTATCCGGACTGGGTCACGCCGATCTGGTTGCCCGAGACCAGCGCCCCCTGGCCACTGCCGGCCCGTCGTGGACCGGTCGCCGCCCTCGCCCGGCGTATCGGCTGGGATCACACGAGTACCGCGGTCGTCGGTGGTGCCTATGCCGCCGTGTTCGCTGCGGCGGCCGGGGCTCCGCTCGGTGCCCAGATCGGTGGATGGTGGGGCGTCGCGATTCTGTCCGCCTGCGCGGCGTTCGTGGCCTCGGTCGGCGTGGCCGTCACATTCGGCGTACTGATGCGCATCCCGCGGGTCGAGGCGTACTTCACGGTCATCCTCGGCAAGGACTCCGACCCGTCGTACTCGGCCGCCAGCTGGTCCTGGTCCTGGGCCAAGGCCGTCAAGGGCGCCCTGGTCGCGCTGATTCCCGGAGCCGTCGTGTTCGCCATCGGCAGCCCGTTGAGCAGCGTCGCCCAGGGTGCCTGCGTCCTCGGCGTCATCGTCCTCGGCGGCGCGATCAGTGGCGGGAACGTCGCGGACAACCGGGAACCACCGGCATCGCCCGGCCGCGCCCTTTCGGCCTCGCTGCGCCGGCTCGTGCTGCTGATCGGCGTCCTTTCGGTGACCGTACTGGCCGTGGCCGCCGTGACGGCCGCGCTCGGCGGGCCGTGGGCGACGATTGTCGCCGCCTTGCCCCTGACGGCCGCCATCATGCTGGTCTCCGGCCCTGGGCGGGCGTGGCTGCGCAATCGGGCCGCCTACTTTGGACTCCAGCGGTCCGGAATGCTGCCGCCGCACCTGTTCTCATTCCTGCTGTACGCCGACGAGCGCATCCTGATGCGCCGAGTGGGCGGAGGCTTCACGTTCCTGCACCGAACCTTGCAGGACTACCTCGCCGACCGGGATCCCGAGGAGCTGGCCACCGAGTCCAGCGTCGGCACCGGCAAAGAAGTCACTCGCCTGTGACACGCGGGCGCGCGATGCCCGGAGTTATCTGCCAGATCCTCGGCTTCCGAGGGGTTCGTTGCTGCAGAGGGGTCGTCCACGCGCGACAGAATAGGCCGTCCGGGCACCGTTCGTTGTCCCGCATGCTGACCTATTACCGACGCCAGCGCCAGTTGAGTTCGTCGTCATCGGGGGCCGGTCCGGGCAGCTTCACGCCGTCGGGCCGGAGACCGCGCAGGGCCTGAGCCAGAAAACGGCGGCGTAACTGGTGGGTTCGCTGCGCGTCCGGCAGCCGGATCGCGGCACACGCCTCCAGAAGGAGTACGAGGTCTGCGCGTACCGCGTCATCCCGCAGTACGCCGGCCTTCTGCGCCCGGGTGAACAGTCCGGTCGACAGTTTGTTCGCGCGTACGGCATCGGCGGTCATGCCGGGCGTCGGCGTGAACAGGCCGGCCAGCCGGACCGTCAGCGAATGGACGTCGGCGTCGACGACCCGCTCGACGAAGCCGCGCAGGGCATCCCACGGATCGGGCTCGACCGCGGCTTCGGCCTCGGCGATGTAGCGGCGCAATCCGTCATGGCAGATTCGCCGTAACAGCTCGTCTTTGCTCGGGTAGCGTCGATATAGCGCGCTGATGCCGACACCGGCGCGTTCGGCCACCGCGGCGATCGGCGCCTTCGGGTCGGCGAGGAACACCTCCCGCGCCGCGTTGAGGATGATCTCGTCGTTGCGGGCGGCCTGGCCCTTGCGGCCGGGCAGTCCAGGGTCTGACATTTCTTCACCGTACCACTGGAACAGAACGTTCCGCTCTGCTAATCTGAAACGGAACGAAGTATTCCGCTCCGAGTGGGAGGCTCCGATGACCACGATCCGCCCCTACCGCGTATCCGTTCCGCAGGCCCAGCTCGACGACCTCGCCGCCCGCCTGGACCGGGTCATCTGGCCCAACGAGCTCCCCGCCGCCGACGGCAGCTACGGCCAGACGAACGACCGGATCCGGGCTCTGCTGGAGTACTGGCGTACCGAGTTCGACTGGCGGGCGTTCGAGCAGCGGCTCAACGCGTACCCGCAGTTCGTCACCGAGATCGACGGCGAGGACATCCACTTCCTGCACATCCGGTCGCCGCGGGAGGACGCCACGCCGATGATCCTCACCCACGGCTGGCCCGGGTCGGTGGTCGAGTTCCTGGACGTGATCGGCCCGTTGACCGAACCGGACGACCCGGCGGCGCCGGCCTTCCACCTCGTGATCCCGTCGTTGCCCGGTTACGGCTTCTCCGGCCCGACCCGGACGGCCGGCTGGAACCGTTACCGCATCACCCGTGCCTGGGTCGAACTCATGCAGCGGCTCGGATACGGCCGCTACATCGCGGCGGGCAACGACGCCGGCTCGATGATCGCTCCGGAGATGGGGCGCCTCGATCCCGGCCGCGTGATCGGCGTACACGTGACGCAGGTCTTCTCGTTCCCGTCCGGTGACCCGGACGAGTTTGCGACGTTCGGGCCCGAGGACTACGCCGCGCTGCAGAAGCTGCAATGGTTCTACGACAACATGTTCTCGTTCAACATCTTGCACTCGCAGCAGCCGCAGACGCTCGCCTTCGCCCTCGCCGACTCGCCGGTGGGTCTGCTGGCCTGGAACTCGCAGCTGATGGGCGAGAACCTCGACGCCGAATTCGTCATCGCCAACACCGCGATCTACTGGCTCACGGGCACGTCCGCGTCGGCGATCCGCCTGTACTACGAGGACTCCCACACCAGCGAGAAGCCCGAGGGGCGGACCACGGTACCGCTCGGCGTGGCGATGTTCGCCGGCGACTTCCAGTCGATCCGGCCCCTGGTCGAGCGCGACCACAGCAATGTCGCACGGTGGCGCTCCTACGACGGGAACGCGGCCGGCGACGGTCCCCGCGACTCCGGCGGGCACTACGCGGCGCACGAGGCGACCGACGTCTGGGTCGGCGATGTCCGGGAGTTCGCCGCCGGACTGTGAAGCCGCCATTCGCCCAGAGGCCCCCGGCTCGCGATCGAGCGGGGGCACCTGGGTGGACTGCCTCAACTACGCTTCGCGCATGACCTCCGAACCCGAACCGAGGCCCGAGAACCCGATGCCGGTGCCCGCCACCGGGTACACACCGCCGGCGTACCCGCCGAATCCCTATGGCGGCTACGCGTACGCGCCGCCGCGTCCCACCAATGGCAAGGCCATCGCTTCGCTGGTCGTCTCGATCGCGAGCTTCATGGTCTGCCCGCTCTTCGCCATCGCCGGGGTGATCCTCGGCAACCAAGCCCGCGCCGAGATCCGCGAGCGCGGCGAGGAGGGCGACGGCCTGGCCCTCGCCGGCATCATCACCGGCTGGATCGGCGTCGGCTACGTGGTCCTCCTCCTGCTGTTCATGGTGTCGTTCTTCATCTTCATCCCGTTCTCCACCAGCATGGACTGACTCGGCCGGCCGGCAGTGACGGGGCCGGCTACTGCCCGCACATCGCGCCGTCGTACGCCTCGATGTCGACGAACCAGTCGCCCTGCATGTTCTCCGGGCGTACCGACACCGTCACCGTCTTGCCGAGCTCGAACCTCGGTGAGGCGCAATTGGACCACTGCTTGCGTTCCTCGGCGAGATAGTCCCACCACGCCAGCGTGCCGACCTCCACGCCGTCGACGTCGATGTGCAGAATGCCGGGCGCATCGGATCGTCCCGTCATCACGATGCGGCCACGCCAGCCGAACGGCGCCGCCAGCGGCCTGCCCGCTTCGAAGCGCAGCAGCTGCCCGCTGCCGAAGGTCGGCCGCGGGATCGGCTTGCGCTGCGCCGGTGCCGGCGGATAGTGGTACTCGGCCGTCGTGCTCCGCTCGACGACGAGCATCGCGACGCTGCCGTCCTTGGGCCGCTTGGCGGGATCGCTCGGGTCCTTCAGGCGTACCTCATAGTCCACCGGTCCGTCGGCGGGATCCATGTCCATGGCCTGGAAATCGGCGTCCAGCCACCAACCGCCGGCGATCGCCCGGCCGGTCTGGTCGCACTGCAAGACGACGCCGGTGAACTGCTTGCCGGCCCACAGCTCGCCGACCACGTCCGGCGCCTTTCGGCGTACGCAGAGGATGAAGAGCTGGCTGAGGCGGTCGGGCCGAGCCTTCCAGCGCAGCCGGGCCGCCTGGCCGCTGGCTGTGGCGGGCAGCGACGTGACGACGTGCTTGCCGTCGAAGTAGGTGGCGTCGCTGGCCACCGCGAACGGCGACCGCGAGGGTGACGGCGACGGGCCGATGGGCGTGGGTACGGGCTTATTACGCAGTGTCAGTCCGATGAGGACGGCAGCCACCAGCGAGAGGACGACGAGGACGGCCGTGCCCACGGTGGCCGCGCGCAGGCGCCGTGCCCGCCGGATACGCGTGCGTACGCCGGCCACCCGGTCGTTGCCAGCCAGCGTCGGCTCGACCTGCGGCAGCGCGAGCGCGGTCAGGCTCGGATCGGCGCGCAGCCGGGCCAGCGCCTTGCTGGCGTAGCCCTTCACCGCGCCCGGCGAAACCTGCATGACGTCGGCGATCTCGGCCTCGGTCAGGTCCTCGAAGTAGCGCAGCACCACCACGATCTGCTGTTGACGCGGCAGCCGCCGCAGGGCCCGCCACACCGCGTCCCGGTCCTCGACACCATCTTGCGGCGCGGGCTGGCGCGACCGGTCCGGAACGTCGTCGCTGGGCAGCTCGCCGTTCCACTTGCGGCGCCACCATGAGTTGTACGTGTTGACCAGCGCTCGGCGTACGTAGGGCTCGGGGTCGCCGTCGATGCGGCGCCACGACGGCCAGCAGCGGGCGTACGTGGTCTGCAGCAGGTCCTCGGCGAGGGCGTGATCCCGCGTGAACAGGTACGCCACGCGCAGGAGCCGCGCCGACCGGTCCCGCACGAAATCGTCGAACTCCACTGCGATGCTGGCCATCCCGTAGTCCTCCCGTCGGTCTGGAGAACTTACCGGTTGGGCCGGCCGTCAGGTTGTACGCCGACGCCGGGTATTCCGGGCCATCTTCGGCCGCCGGGTCGGTCAGGCCGCCGTCCGGCTCCACTGCTGGTTGGTGCCGCTGCCGCAGGCGAACTGCTGAATGTCGGTGCCGTCGCCGGTGCCGGAACCGACGACGTCCAGGCACTTGCCGCTGTGGCGCGCCCGGATCTGGAAGAAGCTGCCGATCGGCGCCCACTGCCACTGCTGGTTCGTCCCGCCGCCACACGTGTACTGGATGATGTTGGCACCGTCCGCAGTGGAGGCGCCGGCCACGTCCAAACACTTGCCGCTGTTGAGATTCACGATGCGGAAGTA